>ERZ773248.597-NODE-597-length-43004-cov-7.288808_pt1 | contig 43004 bp, 32 predicted proteins | sample MGYA00580518_ERZ773248 | MGnify/ENA primary metagenome ERZ773248 (study PRJEB29015, sample SAMEA2737762) | human gut metagenome | biome: human gut; feature: human-associated habitat; material: faeces | place: China | collected 2012 ...
GTATTGTATCATCTTCATCTATCTTTGTAGTAGGAGCAACTGTTGTTGGTGCTACTGTTGTAGCTTTTTCTGTTGGTGCCTGTGTTGTAACTGGTGCTACTGTTGTAGCCTTTTCTGTTGGCGCCTGTGTTGTAACTGGTGTTACTGTTGTGGTCTTTTCTGTTGGCGCCTGTGTTATAACCGGTGCTACTGTTGTTGGTTCATTATTTTTAAATTTTGCAAGAAATTCTGCATTTTCATTAACAAATGTATTCTTATTCTGTGATGAATCCCAGTTAATTGACCATGACATAATTCCCCTTATTCCCGGATAATTATTATTAAGCTCTGTGAACGCACTTTGAAGTACTTCATTTGTTACCTGACCACTACCTGCTGCACTCTGTGATGAAGGTACTCCGATTACTACCTGATCAGGTCTAAGTGGTGCAAAATATGTTGACTCATCAGTTGAATTTGTATAATAAGCTCCAACATGGAATCCCTTAAGAAGCATTTCGCACATTGCTACTATTCCTTCTTTTGTTCCCATATTATATGATGTTCCATCAAGTCCTGTAATAGGTGATGAATTGTATAACTGAACATGCACATAAGATGTTTTGTCTCTAAGTGCATTAATCATTGGAAGATAAACTCCCGCTCTTGTGTCACAATACTGGTTAATTCCACCATAGAATGAATAACCTAACTGTACATAAAATGTTTCAGGTGCCCATGAAAGTATGAAATCATTTCCATAGCTATCACAAATTGTACGAATGGCTTTAATCATATTTACAACTTTAGGTGATGTTGGATTATTTATATCTTTATCATTTCCACTTTCAAACTGTACTGAAGACTGTTCAAGGTCAATATCAATTCCATCAAATCCATATTCATTTATAATTGACTTTATATCACTTACAAACTGATTTACAGCATCGTCTGATGTTAATGAGAAATATCCTTCATAACCACCAATTGACAACACAATCTTCTTTCCCTGTGCCTGTAATGACTTTACATCTTTCTTAAAGTCATCCTTTGTGTAATCACTTGTAAGACCTGATATATCAAACTTCATCTTTCCGTCAGTACTTCCTGCCTTTTCAGGTTCTGCAAATGAAATATTAATAACATCCCAATTTTTGTCCACATCTCTAAGCTTAATAAATGGATTTCCGTCATTATTCCATGTATGGTAGTAGCCAATCATTAATCTTGATGAAAGACCTGTTGTTACTGTTCCCGGATTTGTTGTCTGTTCTGGTGCTTTTGTTGTTGTAGCTGTTGTCTGAACAGGCGTCTTTGTAGTAGCGTCCTGAGTCAATCCCTGGACTGTTACTTCTATTGTCTGCCCTTCTGTTTCATATCCATTCAAATTAGCTGTTACTCTAATAGTATGTTTTCCGTTAGTTGTAAAAGTATATGTTGTTGATGTTGCCACAGTATATGATTCAATATACTGCCCATCTATGTATACTTTGTATGTCTGTCCACTAGCAATCTGTTCCTGTGTCTGACCCCATACATATGTAACTTTTCCGGCTTTCTGTTCCTGAATTGTTAAACTGATTACTTCTGTTGGTTTTAATTCAGGCTGACCTGCTGCAGTTGTTTCGTTCTTTGTTGTAGGTGCTACTGTTGGTGCTTCTGTAACTGGTGTTTTAGTTGTTGGAGCAACTGTAGTAGCTTGCTTTGTTGTTGGTTGCTCATGTTTCTCTAATGAATCCATAAGAGATGACATTGATTTTGCCCATGTATAATTATTTGTAGCATCCCAGTTTATTGACCAAGTCATAACACCTCTTAATGTTGGGTATGCTTTTGGTGCTGTAAAGTTTCCTGATGATGTTCCATTAACAAGAGCTTTTACTGCTGTTGAAATTATGTCTGTTGACACATATCCACTTGATGCAGCTTTAGATGTTGATGGTAATCCCAGTGCAACCTGATCAGCTCTAAGTCCGTTTTCTAACAATAATGTTGAAAGGGATGTTAAGAAATCTGCTGTTCCAACCTGTGCATTAAATCCATTGTATCCATTCATTGCCCCTGAATTATAGAACTGTGGATAACAAATTGTAAGAATATCTCTAATCTTATATGCTAATCTGTAATATGCAGATGTAGCCATTGTTCCGTTAGGATTTGTATCCTGGAAATAATATGTTTCAGGTGCCATTGTAATAATAAAATCTTCACCAAAATGATTACGTACAGTTCTAAGTGCTTCTGCTATATAATCTGTTCCTGATACTGCACCTCCTTCAAAGTCAATATCTACACCTTCAAATCCATATTCTTCAATTATTGAAATAAGGCTTGTTGCAAACTGATTTGCAGCTTCCTCATTTGTTATATAAGTAGTTCCTTCTGCTCCACCTACAGAAATAATTACATGCTGACCCTTCGCCTTAGCATTTTTAATATCCTGAATAAATTGTGCTTTAGTATAACCACCTAGCGCATTAGACAAATCCTTATCAAGTTCAAATGTAACTTTGCCCGGTGTCGTTGATGAGTTAGCAAAAGATACACAAATCATATCGTAATAATCCGGTACATCTGAAATCTTTAATGCTGTTGAGCCATTAAGGAAATTATGCCAATAACCTGTTACCATATGTTCCGGTAATTTAGAATTAACTGTATAGTTATTTTCTGTTGTTTTCTGCTCACTTCCATTATTTTTAGTTGTCTGAACTTCTCCTGCAACCAAATCAGTTCTTAATTTCCACAATGTTGCCGCATCTGTTGGTGACCATCCTAAATTAGATGTATGAGCATATGTACATTCATATACTTTTCCTTGATACTGAACAAGATTTCCCAATCCATATACAACACTATTTGGAGACCATTCAGGATAGTTTCCAGTTGCCTGTTTTGTTGTATCATTTTCTTTTTTTGTTGTAACAGAAGCTGTTGTTACTTGCTGTCCCTTTGTTGTATTTTGTTCTTTTGCTGTTGTCTGTGTCTGACTATTTGTTGTTTGCTGAGATTTTGTTGTAACATCCTCAGATGGTTCTACATAATCTCCATTTTTATAAACAACTTTTGTTGACAAAATTTCGCCTGCTGAAACAGCTTTTTGTCTTAATGTTATTCCTTTTATATTTTGAACATTAGCTGTTCCTTTTCCTGATTTAAGTGTAAATGTTAATGAAGCTCCCGGCTCTAATGTTTTTGAACTCCACTCAGGTGGCGTAACAACAGTTTTTCCATTTTCTGTTGTAATTGTACCTCCTGCACTCCAATCTCCTGATAAAGTTTCGCCATTTTGTGTTTCAATTGATATTGAAGGATAACTTAATGTTTTTCCGAAATATTCTGCCCAAGGCATTACTGAAATATCTTTTGAACCACTTGCTTTTGTTACTGATGAGTTAGTATTTTTTAGTGTAATTGTATAAGAATCACCTGATGTTGTAACTGTTGTTTCAACTCCATCATTAGCAGGAGCAACTATCTTCTGATTAGGAATTGCTGCTGAACCATACAATGATTCTTTCATTGTCTTAGTTATTGTGCTGGATGCATCTAAAGAAGCCATCCATGAAATAAGACCACCTAAGTGTTTCTGTTTTACATATTTGCCTTTTTCTGCTACCGATTCTTCAGTATCACAAGTAAAGAACATTCCTGAAGATTCACTATAGTAATAGTTAGCCTTTGCAACATCATCCCAATATTTAGTCAAATTATATTTGCTTACTAATGAATCAATATCTGAATATGCATATGTTACACCATTTTCGCCTGTTGCATCTGCATATAATCCTGGATTTTTAGAATCTCTTCCTGTGTCTTTCTTTACTTCTTTCCATCCTCTTGTATAAGGTGCAACACCAACTACGATTTTTGAATAATCAATGTTGTCCCCATATTTATTTTCTAAATATTTAATACATGAATCAACTGAAAGTCCTGCATCTCCCTCGTCATAAGCAGGATTAGTATAAAGTGCTGTCTGGTGAGCTGTAAATCCTCCCCACGCACCATTTAAGTCATATGTCATCATATTAGCAAAATCTACGATTTTTAAAACTTTTTCGTATTCAATTGCTGCCATCATTTTAGGCGATGCTGACATGGCAACTGACAATTCATAGTGTTTATTATCTTTTGCTCCATAGCTGTCCAGTGCATCTCTTATGGCTTGAAGAAGTAATGTATAGTTCTGTGTATCTGCTGCTGAACCTTTACATCCTTTGTCAATTGCTACACCATTTCCTTCAGGATCCGGGTCTCTGTCTGCTGTTGGGTATTCCCAGTCAATATCAACGAAATCATACCCATAGTAGTGTACAAATTTTGCAACATTGTTAGCAAAGTTCTTTCTGGTTGTTTCAGAAGCAGCAATTTTTGGAAAATCTCCTGATCTTGTCCATCCACCAACAGAAACACCTATCTTCATATTAGGATATTTCTGTCTTAAAAGTAACATTGCCCCTAATACACCTGCATACTTGTTATCTGTGCCCACTGAGAATCCTACATTAGGATTTTCATAATCAGCCCATGTGTCAGTAGTAATCAAATCACCATTTGCATCTGCATCCATAAACGCAAAATTTAAGTGTGTGATTAAGCTACCATCAATCTTGTCAGGTGTAAAATTCTTTTGTCCTGAATAAATTGACCAGTCACCATAATACATAACATTACGATATGGTGGCTGCTCTGCATTTGCAGCTTTGACTTCCTTTGTTGAAAGTTCTGTAGCTGCACAATATCCACCCATCAAATTAGCAACCATTGCAAGTGCCATTGTGAAACTAAGAATCTTTCCTGAAAGTCCTTTCCTTAAAGTTCTTTTCCTTCCTTTCATTTTTCCCTCCATTTTCTCTAGTCTTTTAGACCTTTTTATAAAAACTGAACCTTTTATTATAGAAAGTAGAATTATGGATGCTTATTCCACTTCTATATTTTCAATAAAATTTTCTAAAACTTTTTATTAGTTGAAGTATTTACTTTTGAAACACTTCAATTATTTTTTTAGAAATATTTATTGTTTTTTTAATAAAAACGTTTTAAATTCTTTGTAAAAAATATAAGCTTATTTCAGCTTTTAGGTTCATTTTTTATTAATTTTTTGTTCTGCCCTTTCATTTCTGCCTATTATAACACGTTTTTTGGTAAAAGTAACCAACTTTATTGTAATAAAAATATTTTCATTTGTGTTTTTTATATAAAACAATATTTTTATTATGTTTTTATATTTTTTCAACTATTTTTTATTTTATTTTCCGATTTCTGTAATGCTGATTCAGTTACGTATCATATAATGTTTTTCTTCGCTGACACGTAATCGTTGCTCAAATAGCAATTATATATTGCTCAAAAAAATTCGGAAATATCATCTACATCTTTATATCGGAAATGAAGAGACTCTTTCAATATACTAAATCATCAGATTGCAAAAAGGACTGCCGGAAATGATTTACTCTCAGTATTAACTGTGTCATTTTCCGGCAGTCCTTTTTCATTTTGTTGTTATTATTTCTTCAAGCTTTCTCTAAATATCTGCTCTATTTCTTCTTTATCAAGTTTCTTGTAGCCACCTGTCATTATGAATGTTCCTTTTTTATCATCTTCCCCTGAAAAATACTGTTCACAAATATGATTAAAGATATCATAAATTCCTGAAACCATCTGGTAATGTGGAAGTATCATTGTATATCTTGGATTCAAAATAGAAAATCTAGGCATTATTTTTTCATCTGTAAAAACATGTACACATTATGCTTTCTTGCAATTTCAACACCTTCATATAATTTTTCAACTTTTTCCTGCATAATTTTTATATTACTTATGATATATAATTATTTAAACTACTTTCCCATGTATCTCCCAATATACTCATACAATTCAATATTAGTCTCCGCGTTTTTCTCCTCCGCCTCTATATATTCAGGAAAAGGAAGTCCAATCTGGCATTCGCCACATATGTCAACGCCTATTATTTTCTTATCTTTCAAAAAGAATTTCAACAGATGTTCAAGCATACCAAGGCTCATATGCCCTTGACTCCAGTTAGTTTCAATATAATGTTTGTCCAAAATATCTTTGTCTATGGAAATATAAAAAGGTACATCAGTTTCAATCAAATCAAGTTTTTCTCTTCCACTATTGTTCCGTAATTCTTCTGCTGAAAATGTTATAAGCTTACTCTGATTTTTCACATTTATCTGCTGTATATCCGCCTCACTTGCCCCAACAAGAATCAATTGTTCAAGATTTTCGTTTTGCTCAATAACCTGTGCCGCCCAATCGCCACAACTTGTCATTCCTTCAACCATAGGCTTTTGCATATCTGTGTGATGGTCATACAAAACAAGCGAAAACTTTTTATTTATTTTGTCCGTCATAATTTTTGTTATGTAATGATAATTACCTGAATCAATAAAATGAACGCCGTTTATGCTAAAATTCTCTATTCGTTTCTGAATCTCCGCCTCCCCTTCTTTGGTGCAATACAAGTCGGTTTCTAAAATATCTGAGCAGTCAATTCTAACAATATTCTCCGTCTGCTCTATATTTTCATCAATATAAATATGTGTAAAATCTAAAATAAAATTTTCACTTCTTGTCATTTTATCATCCTCTATAAATTTTCATTTATTATTTTCATAAAAGTTTTTGCTGCCTTACTTAACATTGCATGTTTTTTCCAAACCAACGCTAACTCTGTTGTCAATCACCTGATATGTTGGCTCCTCTCCTAAGTTTTATTTTTTTATATATCTTTGATTTTTGCTATTTGGTTTGTCTGGAATTGTCATACAAACCAAGTTTAATTCAAGTGCATGTTTTAAATAATTTCTTCTAAAACCTTCTCTAGACTTCAATTCTAACTTTTCCATAAGTTGATTACTTGTATACGCAACATCATATTCCATTACATCCAAAAGTTTTCTAACACAATCAGACAATTGTTCACTGTCTTCATTTATTTGTGTTGCTATCTCTTCTAACACGCTATCAATCTGTTTTAACATAAACTCAATAAAAAATGTTGAATTTCCATTAACATGGCATTTTGATATTGCATTATAATATTCATCCTGATATTTCATTTGTAATTGTAAATAGTGGTTGATATTTTTCCATAAAATTCTCTCCTAACTTTCCATACTATCTTACGCACTAACTTCCGTACTATCTTGCGTATCATCTTGCGTATCATCTTGCGTACTTTCTTGCGTATTATCTTCCGTATTATCTTGCGTACTTTTTTCCATAATTATACCATAATTTTTCTGATTAACAGCAAAAAACTTGCATTAAACAATGCAAGTTTTTTAGATTATTTATTATTATATTTCCTTTCCTACTTCAAATGCCTTGCCAACTGGTCCCCCCGGTTTCATATAAAAATTAGGGTGTCAAGACACAAAAATGTCATATACAATCGCCAAAAAATGTAATAAAATATAACTATATAAATTACCCGATAATTTATGAATTTTATACATCGGAAAAGTCTTTTTCCCTTAACAATATTTTATTTATGGAAGGAACGATGAATATATGAAAAAAACATCTTTAAAATTACTGCTATTTTCCTTTGTTATGAGTTTACTTATGATAATTCCTACAAATGTAAATGCAGAAGAAATCATTCCGGTCAATATATCTGTAAAGTATGGCCAGACAGAAGCCCGAAGAATCTTAGATATGATTAATGAACTGAGAACCAGTCCTACTGACGCATGGGCTTGGGATAAAACTGATACCAAACAAGTTGCATATCCCGGTTTAAAAGAACTTGTCTATGACTATGATTTAGAGCGACTTGCAATGAAACGTGCAGCAGAAATTGCACTATCCTACGACCACACCCGCCCAAATGGTCAAAATCCTTTTACTATTTATACTGAAGAAAATATAACCAGACGGGATGCAGGTGAGAATATTGCAGTAGCAAGTCCTAATGTTTATTCCAAGGCAGAAGCAGTAAATAACGGATGGCGTGAAGATAACGAACCTTATGCCGGTCAGGGGCACCGTAGAAATATGTTAGGTTATAAATTTACCTGCGTTGGAGTTGGTCATGTTACTTACAACGGCTATGACTACTGGGTGGAAGAATTTGCCTCCAGACCTTCCATTAATACAACAGAAACACCGGCAAATGACAGTGAACAAACTGTTACTGTTTCAGTAACTAAAAGTTGGATTACAAATTATAAGACATATTTTGACCAAGATTCATATGTTCTTAGATTAGGAGAAACAGTAACTCCAAATATTACACCTATAATTTCTCTTATAAATCAATTTGGACCAATCGGAACCTTGTTAGATACTCCAACCGTTTCCATTAATGACCCTTCTATTGCCACCTATAGTGATGGAAAGATTATAGGTCTTAAAGAAGGTACCACCACGTTAACCACATCACTATACGGATTGCCATCAACAACTTCGGCAACAATAATTGTACATGACTGTGATAATCATTGGGATGGTGGAGTAATTACAAAAGTTCCAACCTGTATAGTGGAAGGCGAAAGAACTTATACCTGCGCTATTTGTAATAATACAAAAATTGAAAAAATTGGCATAGATGCAACAAAGCACCTCCACTCTGAAATTCGAAATCAAAAGGAAGCTTCCTGTAAAGAGGAAGGATATACCGGTGATAAATATTGCACTGACTGTGGAACTAAACTTTCATCAGGCAATACTATTGCGAAAACAGAAAATCATAGTTGGAATAAGGGAGTAATCACTAAAAAACCTACATGTGCAGAGACAGGCGTAAAGACCTATACTTGTAGCATTTGTAGTAAGACAAAAACAGAAAACATTGCAAAAACAACAAAACATCTTCATACCGAAATTCGTAATAAAAAGGCTGCTACCTGTGGCGAAACCGGTTATACCGGCGATACATATTGTACTGATTGTGGAACAAAAATTTCATCCGGTAAGACCATTGCAAAATTAACTACTCATACTTGGGATGAAGGAAAGGTCACAACAGACCCTACTTGTACAGCGAAAGGTGTTCGAACATTTACTTGTAGTATATGTGCCAAAACCAAAACTGCGAGCATTGCAGCAACAGGACATCAGCATACTGAAATCCGCAAGAAAAAAGACGCAACCTGCGGCGAAGATGGTTATACAGGAAATACATATTGCACTGATTGTAAGAAAACAATTTCATATGGTCAGACCATCAAAAAAACCGGTAACCATACTTGGGATGACGGAAAAGTAACAAAAGAGCCTACATGTACAGCAAACGGCGTAACAACTTTTACCTGCATTGTATGTAAAAAAACAAAAACAAGAAGCATAAAAGCAACAGGACATAGCTACGGAGAATATGTAGTTGTAAAAGAACCTACAACCACAGAAAAAGGATTAAAATCCAAGACTTGCAGTGCTTGTGGAAAAGTATATTCTGTAACACTTGCAAAAATTTCGTCTTCTAAGACAACTACAAAAACTCCAACGACTTCGTCTCAGAATGCACGGACACGCAAAATTACTACTAAAAAGATTAAGTTAAACCGTAAGAAACTGACTTTGAAAAAAGGCAAAACTTTTAAATTTAAAGTTACTCTAACACCGATAAATAGTCGTGACAGAATCACTTACGTAACCTCAAACAAAAAAGTTGTCAAAGTCTACAGAAACGGTAGAATCAAAGCCTTGAAAAAAGGAAAGGCTAAGATTACAGTAATTTCAGGTACGAAAAAATTTGTCTGCAAAGTAACAGTAAAATAAAAGGCTTTATAATAAAAGCAAATTAAAAAGTCAATTATTTTTTGAGACTTTGATAATCTAATGATATATTTAATAAAATATAATTTTTCAATATATCATTACTAAAAAATCCTTTATGATATACAAGGCTTGCAAACCTGTATACATAAAGGATTTTTTCACAATCCCCTACCACAAAATCAACATTCAGAATATTTTTCTTCTTCGCCTGTTCTATCATTACAAGTGTTAAATCAAGACCTGTGTAATGTCGGTTTGGATATTTTTCTGATAACAATGAAATCATTGGAGCCGGTCCACATCCTGCATATTTTATATCTCCACTCCATTACAGTGGTCCACTTCATGTTGTATAATCTGGGCTGTATAACCACTGAACTTGCCGTTTTTCGGCTCAAAATTTTCATTCAAATAATCCACTTCTATTTCTTCGTATCTTACGCAATTGCGAACTCCATCCAATGAAAGACAGCCCTCTTCTGTAGTGTACTCTCCTGATTTTTTAGTAATCACAGGATTAACCATTGCAAACTGAAACGGTCCTGCTGCCACAACAATAATGGATTTATTTACTCCAATCATATTGGCCGCCATGCCTACACAAATTTCTCTGTTTTCTCTTAATGTATCCATTAAATCAGTTACAACCTGTTTGTCCGCTTTTGTGGCCGGCTGCGCTTTTCTCGCAAAAATCTGTTTTCCTTTTACTATTTTCTTTACCATAATCTGTCTCCATCTGATTCTATTAATATATTGATTAGTACATCAAAACACCAAAAGTCTGATTACAACCTGATTATTTTACTCATCATTGCAAAATTTGTAAGTTTTTAATCAGATATATTTGACTGTATAAACTCCTCAATAATATCCAAAATTCTTTCTGTAAAAAACTCACTTCCGCCGTGGTCCGCACCTTCAAGCATATATAACTTCACATTTTTATTGTATTTCTTTAATAGCTTGTATACAACGACGCTAATTTTAGGGTTGACTGTGCGATCCTTTGTTCCATGGAACATAAGTATTGGAGGCAATGGTGTGTCCTCATTTATATTACACTCAACTGACATTTTTCTACACAAATCAGGATTATTACGCAAATCAACGCCACCCATTTCCATTCCTTCCGGACTATCAGGCTGATGATGATTCAATGTACTAGGCATTCCGTCTTCAAACATTATACTTAATGCACCATACATTGAAATAATTCCCTTAACATTTGCATCTGCTTCAGGATAAATGTTTTCATTAGAATCTTCCTTGATAAGCTGTGAAAAAAATGCAGAATGTCCTCCTGAAGAATCCCCTGCAACAAACATTTTTGTTGCATCTGCTTTGTATTCATCGGCATGAATTTTCATAAATCTTATGGCATTTCTTGTATCTATCGCCTGTGCCGGAAAAGGTGCAATGCCTGAATGACGATACTCAACAACTGCTATTACATAACCTTTTTCAGCTAATCTTGAAAGCACACCAAGTTTGGAATTAATATTCTGCTTCAACCATGCTGAACCCTGAACATAAACTATACAAGGATATGTTTCATCACTATCTGTTGTATTTCTTGTTCTGGGAACAATAATTTGCAAATGCAATGTTATTCCATCTACGTGTGCATATTCAACATTAGAAAATATGTATGCACCCTTCTCGTCCCCTGTAGTTGGTATTCTTTCCACTCCATCAATTGGCTCATCAAAAGATGGATATTCTTCATATGACCACTCTTTTACCTCCATAAATAACATCTCCATTTCTTATAGTTATCAGACTTTTCTACTGCTTTAAATCCTGTCTTATATTCATTAGGGCATAACCTAGTTGGTTATTTCCTTCTCAATCCACGTCATTATCACATCCACCAAATATTCCTGTTGTATCCGGCTTAGCTCTCTTCCAGGTTGTATTTTGTGCCACTTTCTAATGCACTCCCTGCAACATGTTGCCGTTGCGTGCTGTGCCACAAAAACCGGATGTCCTTTCATTGGTGTCTGTTTTCCGTCATTTGGAATAACCGCCGGTGCTTCTCTTTTTGCAATAAACTCTCTGGCATGTTCTCTTATAGTATCCAAACCTTTTTCATTTATATAATCAATATCCTTCTGTTTCAAATGAAAACTGCTACGAAACTTTGACCTTCCAAGTCCCAGAAATAATTGATTATACCACTCTTCCTTTGTCATCCTCTCTGACATCTTTTTTGCTTTTTCCTTCTTTGTATTTCATCAACTTAATAACTCTTTGTCTATTATATCTCTGAATCATTACAAATATCAAATCAAACATTGCAGCCAAAATCGATGTAATAACGAAAACAGGATATTCACCAAACCAAACTCCTGCCACAATCGGCACAAAGCTTAGCACTACAATCATTTCATGTACTAACTCTGCCTGACACATAGCCTGTACAATTTCATGCAAACTATGAATTTTAGTGTCAAACAAACTTGAGTCATATGTAGGCATTCTGTTCTTCCATTTCTTCACATTTAATTTCTTATATATTCTATTTTCAAAATTGCTGACCTGATACCAACTCTTCGTATAATCCGCTCTGTTCCTCATAACCTGATTAAAAATCAAACCTACAAGCAATCTCATAATAAAATGATATGAAGTTGTCCCTAATGTAATTGCAAAAGTTAGGATTATATCAATTGAAGTCGCATTATATAATGCAACTGTTAGTATTGTTAATGTTGCAATTATCAACGTTGTTCTATGAATTATTTTAGGCATAACTATTTCGTCCTTCTTATTTTAATTTCTCCTCGTATTATATGGATAATACTTGTCATAAGCTTATGACTTTTTGCTCCATAGAAATTACTTACTCCCTGACTATTTAGAAATCTGCTTTAAAACTTTTTGACTCACATCTGCATCCTCCATTTGCCTATTTCTTCCTTTATTTTTTTCATAAGCAATTTTTTCTATTCCGCTTATACTATCCTGATAAAATATTTCCTTTAGTATAGCACATTTCAACATATATCGTTTTTATTATAATTGTTGTATTACACTGAAAACTTCCTCTGTGAATACCATGATTTGTTGTTGCTCTTGTTTAAAAATAAATTTTTTCTCACTTTTCTTACCTCCGTTTGAGAATTTTTTATATTTATTAAAGCTTTTTACAGCTATTAATATCGGTTTGTTTTTACTTATTTTTATTAATTTTGATTAACCCTATATTAAAAAAATTTTTATTTTTTTAATATATTTAATACTCTATGGGAAACTACTCCTATAATCCCACCTGTAATTACTCCTGCTATAAGAAGCATTGGAACATAGTAGTAAATGCCGTTGTTTTTTACTACAAATGCTGCAACGGCTATCTGTGCCATATTGTGACATACTGCCCCTATAATACTAACTCCCATAATTCCAAAAAAATCTGTTTTTTTAATTATCATCATTGCAATAAGACTTACTATGGCACCGGCAAGGCTATAGGCAATTGACATTAAACTGCCAAACATAAATCCTACAAGAACTATTCTTACCAATGATATTAGCCATACGTCCCCCATATCTAAGCTATACAATGCAATGACTATCACAAGGTTGGCCAGTCCCAGCTTTACACCAGGGATTCCTATATTAATTGGTATTAAAACCTCTACATAACTAAAAATTATTGCAAGAGCAACAAGCATTGCTATATTTGCTATTTTCTTTGTACTCATCTTTTCTCTCTTCTCTTTTGAAATTGCTACAAACTCCTATTTTTCAATAACATCTGCCTCATTACCTTTTGTATTGTCTGATACTGCAATTTCCACAACAATCTTGTGTGGCAGACATACAATATTTTGTCTGGTCTTTGTTATTTTTCCCTGCTTAACACAATATTTATCAGGACAATCTGCTTCTTTCATTTCCACACAATTATCGTGAATCCAAACTATATTTTTACCTTTATCAGTTTTTATCTCTATTTCCTGATTCTTTGTCAATGAATAAGTTCCATATACATTTCCGTCTGCGGTTATTTTTACTATTTCACCGTTATCTGACTGCATCTGATTCATTATAATATACATGACAATGGCAATTACAATAATAACTGCTGCCAAAATTAAATCTTTCTTTTTCGTCAATTTCAAGTTATTCATTATGATTTTCCTTTTTTATTTTTTCTACCGGATAGTCCGTAGAATAATCACTATAAATTCCTTCTGTTACATATTGCTTGTTGTCGTTAGTTAACAGTATTGCGTCAAACTTATCGCTATTGGCCCTCCAATATTCCTTAGCCTTGTCAATACCCATAATAAATAATGATGTTGATAATCCGTCTGCCAAAGTTCCATCAGAGCTAATAATTGTAACTGATTTAAGTCCTGAATCTGCCGGATACCCTGTAGCCGGATCAATTATGTGGTGATATGTTTTTCCGTCTTTTTCAAAATAACGCTCATAGCCACCTGAAGTAATAACTGCCTTGCCTGCAATTTCAAGAACTCCTATATAGCTTTCATCACTATCTGGATTCTGCACTGCAACTTTCCACTTGCTTCCGTCAGGCTTGGCTCCAAGCGCCTGAACATTTCCACCAAGACTAACCAGACCGCTTTTAATTCCGTTATTCTTAAAAACTTTCATAACTTCCGATGAAGTATATCCTTTAGCAATTCCGCCAAAATCAATTTTCATTTTTTTATCTAGTTTTGCCACTCTTGTTTTTGAATCATATTTGATTTTTGATTCATTGATATTTTTTAATGTACTTTCCAGTTCTTTTTTATTAGGAACTTTATAATTCTTTGTATCAAAACCCCATAACTGCATAATTGGATATATTGCAGGATTAAAAACACCGCCTGTACTTTCAGATATTTCCAAAGAACGCTCCATTATGTTTCCAACATCTTCCGACAACTTAAGCTCTTTCTCACTGTTTAATTTGCTAACTTCACTGTCGCTGTTTCCTGTAGAAAGCATTCCGTCTAATTCATTTATTCTGGCAGAAGCCTTTGCTACTGCTTCTTTTGCATTGTCACCATATGCTGTTATTTCCATATATGTGTCCATTGCAAAAAGTTCGCTTGTGTACTTCTGCTCATTATTCTGTGTTGTCTTCTGAGATTTTACCATGTTACCATTTCCACATCCACATAGCAAAATCGCACATGTTAATAAAATAATTATTTTTTTCATCTATAGCACCTTTGTATATATTTTCATTTTATGTATAACTTACTCAAGTTAATTTCTTCTAACCTTGAATGGTCTAGCATAGGTTATTTCTGTTGTCAACAATCCAGATTTTGGAGTTTTAAAATAACATACACTATTAATTGCCTTTACGGATTTTACGAAATATTTCGTATTGTCTTTTTAATTCTTCCTCTTCATTAATCGGATATCCTTTTGCCTCCAAAATTCTTTCTATTGCCTGACTTGGATCCATTGTATGATAAGCAAAAAATAATTTCCGTAATTCTTTTGGTTTTATGATTTTATAAACCTGAGATGATGATTTTTCATATGTGTATGAAAAATAGCGGTAAATATACCCTATCCAGTACATTTCATTAGGAGAATACTTTACCGAACCATACTTTGACTCTCCATACTGTTCAACTATTCTTTCAAAAATATCTTTTGGTTGAATATTAGTCTGCAAAATATCTCCACTGTCTAAACTTTTTGCAATTATACTTTGCATAAACCTTCTTATAAATATTTCTGAACTTGTAGACGTCGTTTCAATTGACATTTCAAATACTTGTCCTTGCATTTCACATAATATTAAACCATCTTTGTCAAATTTTATCATATAATAACTGCTCCTTACAATCCTTTTTATTTCAGAATTTCATCTATATAACGACCTTTTCCTCTATATTTAATTCTGGCTAATTTGACTTTATCATCTCCAAGCTTAGCATCCGAATTTCTCATTTTCTTATAGTATTCCTTTTCTTTTTCCGAAATATAACAACGTTCCAACATTTTAAGGCTTTTGATAGCTTTGTCACTTTTAAATACATACTGATAACCTAAATTGGTAGCCGCCAGACAGTGCTTACACTGCTCATCAGTTATTTCTCCCATAATAAATGAGTTAATAATCTGGAACATTCTATTATCCACAATGGGCGCTATGATATAATCACAGTCACAAGATTTTTCTATTAGCTTTTTTATTATGGGATGATTTTCATATTCCTCTAAAGCGCCACGATAATAAGCTATAGTCATCATCCATTCCTGATTCACATTATATTTTTTCCCTTTTAAACCTTCTTCCTTAAAATCAAAAATATACACACTTGACTTTTCAAAACCTGAAATAAATGATATCGCCTGTTCGTATCTCTCACCTGTATAAAAGCCCTGTCCCAAATCATTATTCGTTCTGCTTTTATGTATATCCAACTTTCCTTCTATCCTGCTCTTCGCTCCATGAAATAAAAGCTTATGATTCTTATCCATATGTTCTATATAGAACATTTCTTTAAGTCTATTAAGTTTAATATTATTCTTAAAAGCAAATTCATACACATACTCTAGCAATTTATCAGATGGAGTAGTTTTACCCATCTCATTACGCGAAATAGTAATCTGTTCAACACCAATTTTTTCGGCAATCTGAGATTGTGTTAACCCCAATATCACCCTTATTGATTTCAAATCTTCTTTAAAATTATATTCCATATTTTGTCACCTCAACTTATTTATATAATATTACTTAAATAAGTTTGTTGTCAACTTGTTTATATCATATTACTTAAACAAGTTTTAAATTATAGCTGACCCTCGCATTCAGCTTGGTCAATTATTAATTAGTTTCTTTATACTTCTACTTCTTATTAATTATCTTAAATATAATGCTTATTGCTATAACCGCAGTTATTACATCTGAGCACGCCTGTGATACAAGTATTCCGTTGTAGCCTACCACATTTGACATTACTACCAGTGCCAATACGTACACTACTCCCTGACGGCTTATTGATAAAATAAATGCTCCCAGCGCACTGCCTACTGACTGGCATACGCAGGTTGAAACTAATGTAACTGCCATAAAAGTCATTCCCAACTGCTGGAATCTAAGCATTGTTGCACCGTTTGATACAATATCCGACTGCTTCATAAACACGCTTATTATTAATGGTGCAAATACACTCATTATTATAGTAAAGACTAATCCTAATCCCATTTCAAACAAATATGCAAATTTTAATATTTCTTTTAAACGCTTATTGTTCTTTGAACCATAGTTATAACCAATTAATGGCTGTCCGCCGAAGGCAAAACCTACCAAAATAAGTGCAGTAATCATATTTACCTTTAAGGCAATTCCCATAGCTGCAATTTTGTCATTTCCATATGGAAGAAGATAGTGATTTGTTGTCATTACCATAAAACTTTGCATTATATTTGTGATTGATGCCGGTATTCCTATAATAAGAACGTTTCTAATCATTGAAGTTGAAATCTTTGCATCGCCAATTGACACTGACAATCTGTTAGTTTTTTTAATCATTACATAAAGATAGTAGATATCCGCAATTAAATTTCCAAGAACCGTTGCAATTGCGGCACCTGCTGCACCCTGCTTTAATCCAAAAATAAATATTGGATCAAGTATTATGTTGGCAACTGAACCTACCATTGAACCTATCATTGCCTGAGTTGCAAGTCCCTCTGTTCTTAATATATTACTTGGCACAAGTCCAAAAATAATTGATGTGGCACCTATTGCAATCCATGTATAATAGTCACTTGCATATTGGAAAGTGCCGTCATCTGTTCCCAAAATATGAAGAATCGGCGTTTTAAAAACCATAAGCACTATGCTTACAAATATTCCAAATCCAATAGCTCCCCATATGCAAAACGCACTGACTCTTTTTGCCTCTTCCAATCTTTTTTCTCCAAAAAGTCGTGAAATCAGTGAGCTTCCGCCTAGTCCAAATATGTCACCAAAAGCTATCATCAAGGTAAACACAGGAACAACAAGAGATACTCCTGCCACAAGTTCCTGCACACCTGTTAAGGCTATAAAATATGTATCCACCATGTTGTAAATCAGTGAAACCATCATACTAAATACTACCGGCAAAGCAAGCTTCATATAGACTTTTGGAACCGGTGTCTTTTCAAATAAAACATTTTCCATCTTTTTTGTCTCCTTATTTTTAGGGAACTTTTTTGTTGTTTTTCTTTCAAAAAGTTCCCTATTTAAATTTCTTATTAATCAAAAAACATCCACAATCACAGAATAAATGGATTATGGATGTCCGACCGTAGCGCAAATTGCGCCCTATCATATTTAATTATTTAATTTTCCATATTCTTCTTTTGACAAATTAAATACTGCCCAAGCTTTTGGCCAACCTGCATAAAATGCAACGTACCACCAAATTGGAAAACCTAAAATTACGTGCAAAGCCTATCTCTGACCTTGCACGTTTATTATATCTCTTTTATTCAATTATGACTACTACCTATATTAAATCATAGTCTATGCCTTGTAAGCATTTATTTCTTTTATAAACAAATTAATTGTCTATAATTTTTACAGCAGTACCATAGGCAATCACTTCTGCTGCTCCACTCATTACCTGTGATGAACCGTATTTTACACCAATTACCGCATCTGCGTCCAGTTCTTTTGCCTCATCAACCATTCTCTTAACAGCAATCTGTCTTGCCTCATTTAACATTTCCGTATAACCTACGATTTCTCCACCTACAAGTGTTTTCATTCCTGCCATAAAATCACGACCTACATTTTTGGTCTGAACAACTGTTCCTTTTACCATACCCAATGCTTCTATTTCCGTTCCCGGAATATAATCAATACTTAGCAGCTTCATCTTCTTCTCCTCCATCTATTTCTCTTATTCTGCCTATTAAAACACCAATGATACATACAATGATAACAACCGGAATTGCTACTAAAACTATCAAAAGTCCTAAAGGAATTGGATCAACACTATTTCCCCACAGGAACATTCCAATAAGAAATAGCATAAATACTATCATTACTGCTCCTCCGATTATTGCTCCCATTTTCTTCTTCATGTGGATGTCAATTTTGCTAATGTTCACAAAATTTATGCCCTCCTTCTCCATGTTTTCCATCTTCTCAAGCCATTCATCTGTTTTCAGATTATTAAGTTCACATTTCTGATTTATGATTTCTTCGGTAAGATTATACATATTGGTAAGGTTAGATTTTTGTTTTTCCAAAACATCTAAATATTTTTCCAAACAATTTTCCAAAGTAACATTGTCATTTAATACTGATTTTATGTCTTCTACTGATATTCCGATTTTTCTTAAAAGTTTTATTTTTTTCAAAACTTCTATATTATCCTGATGGTATTCTCTGTAACCATTATCAGCTCTTTCAGGTGTAAGTAATCCCTGACTTTCATAAAATCTAATATTTTTGCTTGTTATTCCAACTAGTTCTTCAACCTGTTTAATCTTCACCGGATAGCCTCCATCTTCTTGTTTTTAATAACCCGATTCACTTATAACTGTATCGATACACCTTATTTATACAGCTTCCATAAGGTGGAAGGTCAATACTTTTTTTAATTCTAATAATATTATATACCATACATTACAATATACAAAGAAAAAAGAGCCGGGCTCCCCAACTCTTTTCTCAACAAATTATGATTTTTATCCTTTTACTGCTCCAACTACAAGACTCTCCTGTACCTGTTTGCTTAAAAAGAAATAAATAATTATAGTAGGTAATGTTGCTATAACCATACCTGCTCCTATTAATCCCCATTCTGTTGAATACTGACCTGCAAGTGACATTATTCCTACTGGAAGTGTTCTATACTGGTCACTGTCAACAAAAGTATTGGCTAACATTAATTCATTCCATGTTCCAAGAAATGTAAATATTGAAGCTGTGGCAATAGCCGGCTTAACCATTGGGAATATTATTTGAATAAAACATTTAAATATTCCACAGCCGTCAATATATGCGGCTTCTTCCATTTCTCTTGGTATTCCTCTATAGAAACCAACTAATATCATAATACTCATTGGCAAAGCTCCTGCTATATATGGAATTATTAGTCCAAGATAACCTCCCTTTAACCCAAGGGTGTCAAGAATCTGGAATAATGGAAGTAATGCTGCCTGAGCAGGTATCATTATTCCTATCATAAATAATCCATAAACAGCATTCTTTAGTTTCCATGTCATTCTGGCAATGGCGTATGCTGCCATTGAAGATATTATTCCTGCCACAACAACGGTAACTACAGAATAAAAAACTGAATTAAGGAAATAACGAATTAAGTTAGATGAACTTAATGCTGTTATATAATTATCCCATCTCCAAACTTTTGGAAGTCCTATTACATTCTCGCCAAATATTTCCGTATTGCTTTTTAATGAAAAAGTTATAAGCCAGTATAAGGGAAACAACTGAGTCAAAGCAATTAAAAGCAACACTATAAATTTTATCTTGCCTATAATATTTTTCTTCTTCATTGTACCCTCCTATACTGCTGAAACATTTTGTTCTGCTTTTTTAAACAATCTGTTTACAATAAATGTAAATATTAAACATTCGATTACTATAAAAAATGCCTGAGCACTTCCATAACCATATAATCCTTTTCTAAACAAATTGTTATACATTAATGTTGCCGGAACCTCACTTATATGATTTGGTCCACCACCTGTCATTACATATACTAAATCAAAAGCTCTAAGTGAACCTGTAATTGCAAAGATTACACAAGTCTTTATTACAGGAACCAACAGAGGTAACGTGATTTTTCTATAAACCTGCCATGTTGATGCTCCATCAATCTGTGCAGCTTCATAGTAATCTGTTGAAATTGATTTAATTCCTGCGTAAAAAATAATCATGTGATAACCTATATATTGCCATACAGATGGAATTAACACGGTCATAAATGCATTTTTTGTAAGCCATGAGTGTTCATATTCCGGTACAAAATATCTTATTACAGTATTTATTACACCATAATCACTGTTAAACATTTTAAGCCATAATTGTCCAATAACCATACTTGAAATTACAACAGGTATAAAATATATAGTTCTAAAAAAGTTATCCCCTTTTACACCTTTTGATAATATCAAGGCTAATATTAATGATATTGGTAACTGAATAAATAATGATGCTACCACTAATATTAATGAATTTTTTACCGCCTGTGGAAAATATCTGTCGGAAGTAAATAATTCAATATAGTTTTTTATTCCAATAAATGTTTTACTTCCAATCCCATTGTATTCAAAAAAGCTATATACTCCTGATGTTATCAATGGGATTAGAGTAAATCCTAAAAATAAAAGTAGCGCCGGTAATATGAAAATCAATATGTATTTTTTATTTCCAAGCATTTTTTCCATAACACTACCCACCTCTTACTTCTTATTTGCCGTTGATTGCCGCTTTATGTTCATCAATAAATTCATTTATATCTGCACCATCTGCAAATAATGTCTGTACCTGTTCGTTATGAACTGCTGCAGGTTCTGCTTCTAAAGATGTATCCCATGCAAGAACACCCTGTTTTCCTTCTGCCAATAAATCCTTAATCTGAATGAATAATGGATTTAACTTACTTTCATCAGCTTTTGTTGTCCATCCACTGAATCCTGAACCTGTTTCGTATGATGCAACACCCATTTTTTCATTAATGTAAATACAGAATTTTGCTGCTTCTTCTTTGTACTTAGTATTATTGTTTACCCAGAATGATTCAACATAACCACCACAGTAATCTGTTGATTCTCCATTTCCGTCAGAAATCATAGGAATCTTTAATGCTACAACTTCTTCAGGGTTAATTGTTGCTGCTTCATCTGTATATACGTTGTTCGCAAACCAGCTACCCATAATTCTCATTGCTGCCTTGCCGTTTTCAAATGCTGCATTGGCGTCATCATTTCCCTGCTCTAATGGATTTTCTCCAAAAGCTCCTAATTTGTATAAGTCTGATACTTTCTGTGCTGCCTTCTTATATCCCTCGTCACCAAATTCTTTTTTACCTGACAGCATTTCATTAACACCTGTAGCTCCTACTTCTCTCAAAGCTAATGCCTGGTATACAAAAGCTGCATTCCATCCGTCCTTTGCACCTGCTGCTAATGGTGTAACGCCGTCAAGAGTTTTTAATTTCTTAACTGCATCTACTAATTCATCATATGTTTCAGGAAGCTTAGCACCTGCCTTGTCAAATAATGTTTTGTTGCAGAATAATGTCATATACCATGAGAACATTGGCGTTGAATATAATTTTCCATCATATTCAAATACTGATGTTGAACCTTCCACCATTCTTGATTTAACATCATCTGTTAAGTAATCATCTAATGCCATTACTTTTCCTGCGTCAACTAATTTCTTAGCTGTACCTGCACCCCACCAGTAGAATACATCAATGCCCTTTGCATCTCCTGCAAACTCTGCATTAATCTTTGTCTTGTAAGCTTCAGTATCCAATGTTTCTGTTTTGATTTTTACATTAGGATTATCTTTTTGGTAAGCCTTAACTGCTTCCTCATATCTACCCTTAAGTTCATTTGTGTCATTTGACCACTGGTGCCATACATTTAATGTGATAGTTCCGTCATCCTTTTTTCCCTCACTCTTACTATCACTGTTTCCGCATCCTACCATAGAGAATGCCATTGTTGATGCTAACGTAACCGCTAACACTTTCTTAAAGAAATTCTTTCTCATTTTGTTTCCTCCTCGAATTTTTATACTGAAAGTATACTTTAGTACAACACCTATCTCAATTTAATATTTTGACCAAAAAAGGTTAAAAATTTTACTAAAATTTCTAACCTTTTTTTAACACTATACTCTATATTCTTTTACTGTTTGTCCTGTCTGCTTTTTAAAGCAAATACAGAAATAGTGGGAGTCTTTAAACCCTATTTTTTCCGCCACCTCATACACTTTAAGATCCGTCTCCTTAAGAATTTTTTTGCTTGCTTCTATTCTTTTCCGGGAAATATATTCAATAAAACTTACACCATATGTTTTCTTAAATTCCCTACTTAGGTAACTGTCATTTATGTATAAATCGGAAGCGACCTTTTTAAGTGAAAGTTCCGGGTTATACAGATTTCTGTTAACGTAATCTAGTGCATCTTTTATTACATTTGTTCTCTTACCTGAACGCTTTTTTTCATGATAATCACAAACCTGTTTAATGTATTTTATAACACACTCTGATGTATCATCTATGGTTCTTATTTCCCTAACATTTTGGAAAACTTCTTCCTCACTTACTAATTGATATATGTTTGTTCCATATTTGTTTAATGTAGAGCTTGCCCTTAGGATTATTGTCATTGCCATTAATTTAAGATATTCCTCATCAGGTATTTTTTCTGCTTTAATTATTTCTGTGTAATCAGAAACATATTTTAGTACTTCTTCTCTTCTACAATTAATTATTGCATCTGAAAATTCATCCCAGTCTATTTCCTTTTTTGAACTGTTTTTCTTCATTATTTCCTGATACTCAGAAAAGGTAACAACCTTATTTCTGCCTAATAATACAGAAACACCTATAGCTTTGTTTGCCTGACCATATGCTGCCGGTATTCCATTAAATTCACTGTTTTTTTCACTAACACCAATAGTTGCCGTTATTCCCATATTGTTTAATTTATTATGCAAATCATTAGCGTAATCAATGCATTTACTTACGTCTGTTTTTGTGAAAAACATTACAATATTATGCATAAAATGTATAAAAGAAAGGCTATTCTCATTATTTTGCTTTTGTATAAATTCATACACTTTTTTATAATTTTGATTTTCTTGGGCATCTTTGATTTTTACATTTATGCAAACACATCCATCAACTAAATCACTGCAATTATATGTTTCCAATTTTTTTGTAGCTTCCTCTTCTCCTATACGATTTTCTACTAATCTAAGAAGAAAGCTCTCCCTTAATATATCGTAATTTTTTTCCGCACTTTCTTTAAGCTTTGCTACTTTTGATTCCTCTTCATTGACTTTTGCTATTTCAGTTTTAATTTTAGTCATAACTTCACTTATTTCTTTTATGTTGACAGGCTTTAAAAGAAACTCGTCAACTCCAAGCTTAATTGCTTTTCTTGCATATTCAAATTCACGAAATCCTGTTACAATTACTACCCTGCATTTAGGATTTTTTTGTAGCAATTTTTCCGTAAACTGCAATCCGTCCATTCCAGGCATATTAATATCCGTAATTACAATATCAACATTGTGGTAGTTTATATATTCCAAGGCATCCTCTCCTGATGCAGCCTCTCCTACAATATTAAAACCGTTCTCTTCCCAATTATATCCTTTACGGATTAAAACTCTTTCTAACTTTTCATCGTCAACCAATAATACATTTAACATATGTTATTTCTCCATTTTAATCTTTTTGATTGTGACAATTATCTCCGTTCCTACACCAACTTCACTTTGTATAATTACAGGATTTTCTATTCCGTATGTAAGACGAATTCTCTGTATTAAACTATATAAACCAAATCCTGACTTTCCGGTAACTGTTCTTCCTGCAAGTATATCTTCTATTTTTTCATCACTCATTCCCACTCCATCATCTGATACTATGAAAATTATTTCATCTTCCTGCTCAAATACCTTAATTTCAATATTACCTCCTTCACCATTTAAGCCATGATGTACAGCATTTTCTACCAGCGGCTGTAACAGTAATTTAGGCACTTTTTCATGTTTTACAGCATCTTCTATATCATAGCTAATTGCAATCTGGTTTTCATATCTGGTGTTTAAAATTGTAATGTAGCTTTCAATACAACCGATTTCATCTTCTACGCTTATATAATCCAGTCCACTGTTTAAACTATTTTTGTAAAAGTTACCCAATGCCTGTATCATCTGAAAGCATTTTTCATTCTCTTCCATTAAAGCCAATGCCGAAATTGCGTCTAAAGTATTATACAAAAAATGAGGATTTATCTGAGCGTAAATTATGTCTAACTTTCCTTTTGCAATTATTCTTTCCTCATCCTTTACTCTCTTCATTAATGCCTTAACTGATAAAATCATATGATTGAAAACTTTTCTTAAATTTGTTATTTCGTTATCATAGTCATCCACAGGCATTGTAATAAATTCCCCATTTTCTACTATCTGCATATGATTTTCTATTTTTCTTAAAGGTTTAAAAATAAGATACGTAAGTAGCGTGGAACACAAAAATACAAAAATAATATTAATTCCCATAATTATTGCAATAATCGTTGAATAATACGGTGCCAAAGATGTAATATCGTCCATTGAAAAAACTCCTACAAGTTTCCAATCCTGTATTCCCATATCCTGACAGGCTACAATACACTCTTCTCCATTATTTTTTACTTCTTTGTATCCTTCATTAATATTTTCTGCTACTTTCGTATACTTTTTGAAATCTCTTTTTTCCTCCTGAGGTTTTATTACATAATTTCCTTTTGAATCAATAATATAAAACTGATTCTTTGAATCTTCACTTACCTGATTAAAATATCCCTGAAGAACAGTATTATCAAAAGTAATAAGTAGTGTTGCTAAAGGCTTATAATCTTTTTTGTCTAAAATCTGCCTTACATAACACAAATAGTTATTATTTTCATAGTATTCTATTGTGCCATCACTTCCCTTATAAAAAAATCCATTGCCACCGGCACTTTGCATTTTCTTATACCAGTCAGCTCCCTGGATGTACTTATTAACTTTTCTTGGTGTTCTTTTATATGAACTGTAACAATTATTATATTGATCAAATATATATACTCCCGAAACATAATCTCCTGATAAAATCATGTTAAAAAGACTTTTAGTTATGTTCTTCTGATAATTTAAATCAATATTAGCTGAATTAATTTGTCTTAGAGAATCCTGTACAATATCATCAAAATATAGATACGTAGAAAGCTGCGTAACATTTTCAAACACTAATGCTAAGTTTCCATGAAGTGCGCTAACTGTCTGAACACCTGCTTTTCCGATTTCTTCCTTAGTATACTTATTATTAACAGCCCATATCATTGAAAACGTCATAACAAATGATAGTAGCAAAATTAATATATATGTAAATATAATCTGTGTTCTTATTTTAGATTTTTTCCAATATTTTATAATTTTTTTCAACTTTTTCTGCTCCATAATTTTTTTGTAAATCCGTATCCTTCTATACTCAACTATAGCCTATCTTTTCAGGTTGTACAACTTAAAACCAGACATTGAAATTTTTTCTTTTTTTTTAGATAATTTTTTCTTTTCCGTACTTATCTTGTTAATTATATATTACTAATTTATTTGAAACGTCTCAATTGATTTTTTTGACTTAAAAAGGTTAAAATTTTTACTAAGAAATCTGATTGGTAAAAATATCTACCTTTTTGTTTAAAAATACTCAACATATCCTTATAAATAACAGGAAGGGAGAGCCTGGCATGCCAGACTCTCCCCTGAAAAGTGTATATATTGTATTTTTACTTAATTGTAACTTTTACTTTCTTGTAAACACCATTTTGTGCATATGCATAAATTGTGCACTTACCTCTCTTTAGGGCTGTTATTTTACCACGCTTTGACACTGTAGCTATTTCAGGATTACTTGATTCGAAACTTACCTTTCTATGTTTTTTAATCTTAACATTTTTGCTGTCTGCAATCTGTTTTACTTTAATCTTGAATTTTTTCCCAAGTAAAAGTTTTACTTTAGTCTTATTTAATTTTAAAGATTTACAATTTCCTACTTTTCCACCTTTAGTTGCTACATGAATCAATTTTGATGTAGCCAAGACCTCACCTTTATCATTCTGTGCAACTACAAGATATTTGTAATATTTACCTTTCTTTAATTTATTAGCTGTAAATGTCTTCTTGCTTACTTCTTTAATCTTCTTATACGATGTGCCACATTTAGCTCCATATATAACATACTTTGTTGCTCCGGACATCTTCTTCCAAACAAGCTTAACTGACTTCTTAGTTGTTTTCTTTACTCTAACACTAAGTTTTGCAAATGTAGAATTTGCAAAATCCTTATCATCCTTCTTTTCCAGAATTTCTTTTTCCATCTGTTCAGCTGTTTTGTAAGTGCTTGATGTTTCCACAGATATTACTGCACCATTATTTGTAGTTGTTTCCTGTTCTGTATCTTTTGTTGTTGGTGCTACCGTTGTTGTTGGAGCTGCCGTTGTTGTTGGTGCTATCGTTGTTGTTGGCGCTTCTGTTGTTGGCGCTACTGTTGTTGGCGCTGCCGTTGTTGGCGCTGCCGTTGTTGGCGCTACTGTTGTTGTTGGCGCTACCGTTGTTGTTGGCGCTACTGTTGTTGTTGGCGCTGCTGTTGTTGTTGGTGCTGCTGTTGTTGGCGCTACTGTTGTTGTTGGCGCTGCTGTTGTTGTTGGGTGATTTCCATCATCAACATAGTTATACATAATAGATGTTATTCTTGAGCGTTTGTTTCCTTTTACAGTTGCAACACCTATTTCATATTCTCCTGATCCTTTTGTAAATGCTGTATAATCTAAATTAACATTTCCATCAACTACATTTTTAACGCAAACTCCATTAACGTAAACATTATATGAATCTGCTCCATCTGCTCTTGCCCACGCAAAATAGTATGGTAACTGTGCATTTCCTGCCCATACAAGCCCTTCCGGTGCCTTAATACTTTCATCAACACTTGGATCTACTTCCGGAGATTCTGTTGTTGAGGCTATCGTCGTTGTTGGGGCTACCGTTGTTGGCGCTGGTTTTGTCTCAGCTGACACTTTTTCAACATCAGATATTTTTGAAATAACCCAATCCGTTAATTCTTTGTCATTAATATTGAATCTAAATACTACATACTGCTCGCCTGTCACTTCCTGATCAACAATTTTTTTAAATCCAATATCTGTCTTATTCATTGGATATCCTGGACAATTTCCACCATTTGTTTCTACTGCCTGCTTATAAAAAGCTTCTGCCTCTGTTTTTCCATTAAGTATTTCATAATATACAATTGCACTGTTGACATCGTCTTTTGCAATGAAATTTAACTTTCCATTTTCATCAACATATGCTCCTCTTTGTATTCTTGATTCAGGGCTTTTTTTAATATCATAATATAGGCGAAGAACTAATTTTCCTTCTGCTATTACTATTCCCTTAGTCACTGAGTTTTCGCTAAGAATATAACCATCATACTCCTTTTCCTCTGCAGAAACCTCTGTACCGATTATAGCTTCTATTCTCTCAGTATCTTCAGTTACAAGGTCATATCCGCTTTCGTCTTCTTTCTGTTTATAATACTCTACCGTATACTGGGATATAGTTGACTCATCAAGGAACTTTGCATACAGTACTAAATTTTCTGCTGTAGAATCTGTTATTTCCGTTATCTGATTCTGATACTTATCATCTGTATACCAACCAAGGAACTTATAACCTTCTCTCGTTGGATTATTAAGTTTTATTGAACTTCCGAATCTATAACCGTTAGGGTTTGCATCATTGTTTGTTCCATCGTTTAATTCATACTGAATTGTATAGCTATTACGTTTATAATATACCTTAACCGTAGCTGTATTGTCTTCTTTTACAACCGTTGTAAGTATATTATTGCTATTTCCATTATCATATGTAAATCCCGTAATGTTCTCTGGTTCATACGTATAACTTGTAGTTCCCTCTTTTACGCTAACCTGTTTTTCCTGCTTTTCGTATCCGGTTCCCTCATAATTTTCAAGATATATTTCCACGTTAACTTTTGAAGTATTTCCTAGCAATTCACTTTCATCAACATTTGGATTTGAACCGTTTCCTGTTTTTGGTCCAACATAGCTTGAATTAGCTGGTACATCAACATATGTATTATCTGTAAAATATACTCTCTTTACTTCATCAGTATGATTTTCCGCAACATATGTTTTGTTTCCATCCTTGCTCAATACTAGTGAAAGTGGCTCACTGCCTGTAATGGAAAAATCCTGATTTCCATACTTCTGTAATGATGTTATATATGAAAGAGTATGTGCCCTTGATTCACCATTTTCAACTTTTCCGCTATCACTCATATCCCATCTTGCAAGGGCACCATCCGGATCATAATAAGCATAATACTCTGCTACTACATCCTGATTAGTCTTTGGATCTGTAAGCATGTCAACTTTATTGAAATTATTGCAAATCTGTTCTTTATTAGAAACAAAATGTTTCCACTGATTACTGTTTTCATCTATACTGTCTACAACGTTTTTGACTTTATCCTTATATTTTCCCATATAAAGTGTTGCCCCGGAAATTGGTAACATTGTAATTGTAGTCACTTCAATAGAGTTTTCTGTCCACCATGCTGTATGATCATAGCGACCACCAAATAATCTTGTAACTGTCTGAATATTATAATTACCTGCATCTTTATATTTTTCTGTGAAAATTTCATTATGTACATCATAATAATAGTCTTCAATTGCAGCTATTTCAGTTGTATACATGTAAATACCCGCATCTCTAATTGTAGTATTTCCAACTGCTTCTCCCCATAAGATTAATGATGCCCATGCATTAATTGACTCAGATGATGATTCCTGGTTATTTCCACCTGAAAGACCACCCTTCTTGTCAACTAACTCTCCATTCTCATCATATTCATAATTAGACACACCTGATGCCCATGAATGACCTTCATAAATATCAAAGTTTCTAAGGAATGGATACTTAGTAGGACTGTTGGCATTATAACCTTTTCCGTCACGATTAACATTAGCAATATCACCAATCATCTCATAAACCATTCCGCCCCATTCTTTAGCCCACTGTGGATCTTTCATTGCAACTGCTGCAGCTGCCTTAATCCAATATCCATAATGGAAATGATGGTCATTAACCTGCTTGTCTGAATCATATGATGATGGATAGCCTATTAATGTTCCATAATTTTCATCATAATAGAAATAGCTATCCTTGTGATCACCACTTATATATGCCTGATATGGATCAAACCAGAATTCAAGATAGTTTTCTACTCCTTCTACCATTTCATTTGTTATATTCTTCATATCCGCATCATCACCATCCAGCTGACCTGAAAGCCATATTGCATCTGATAATGTATTAAGATTCTTTCCTATCCAATATGTGTCAAATCCACCATACTGACCTTCCAAATTGCAAATCCACTTAGGATCTTCTTTGTTTTTTCTATAATCATAAAGATATCCTAACTGTTGCTTAATATTTCCAATTGTATTTTCGTCAGTTGTAACCGGTAATGAAGATAAAATTCCGTTGTATTGCATTTCAGTTACATAACTTGTTCCAACAATCGTTTTCATTGTTCCACGAATTGTGTTGTATGTATAGTTAGTATACTTAGAATTAGAATAACGCCACTGATGAGGATATAGTGCCATAATAGTATCTCCACCTATGCTTTCATTCTCCATATTCTTTGTTGTTACATTATATTTAGTAACGACCTTAGAAGAATTCTTTAAATATTCCCACTGTACCTTTGTATCTGTAATAAAGTTAAATGCATATTTTTCATATAAAGAAAATGCTTCATTGCTTCCATCAGGAAGTATTGCTACAGACATATAGTTTTTTCCTGAAGGCATCTTTGCTGTAAGTTTTCCACCTGCATTAATCCATGTTGTACCTGATGGTGCTGCTAACATGTAATAATGTATTTTTCCATCTTTTTTATTTTTTAAACTTACACCGATTATATTTGAAGATGTTGTATTTTTTACTATTGTAAAGTCTGTTGCACCTGCACCAAGTGAAATTGTTGGTGTAACATTATCAAATGTATAATAGGCATATGGAGTTCCCTTTGCAATAATTGAACGCATTGAACTATTGCCTGCATTATCTGCCATTACAATTTCATAACTCCAATCTGTTGTTTTATCCACCTTAGCATCTTTAGCTGAAAAATTTTCACCACCAACAACCATTTCTACTGTATCATCATTTAATAAACTTTCTACTGTTGGTTCACCGTCAACATAAGAAGTACTATCTACTACAGCCGGTGATGCCATCTGCATACCATTACTTGCAGCTCTATATGCAAGAGGATGTGCATACAATGACTCTGAATACTGGTCAAATACAACTGAACTTGCCCAGTCATTTGTTGGAACAGTTCCAACTGTCTCTTTATAATTGTCAGTTAAATAAACCTTTGATGGAGGTAATGATTCTTTTCTATCTGTCCAGTTTACTCCCCAGTCGTCAGTTCTAACTCCAAAGACTTCTTTCTTATATCCGCCTTTGTCAATCATTACCGAATTGTTCTCATCAAAAAAATCTCCTGTTGCCGCTTTTATGTTTATTGCAGTAAATGGTATGCTTGTTGCTAGCATTGTAATCGAACAACATAATGCTATTGATTTTTTTAGTGCTCCTTTTTTCATTTTAATCTCCTTTTTGTAATCTAAAAACGAAATTTTCGTTTCTTCTTACATAAGAATATACTTATTTTTGTTCTCTCGCAATCTATTTTTTTGACAAAAAAGGTTAAAAATTTTACTTTTTACACTATTTTATGTTAAATAACTGGAAGTCATATAATCTAAGTGTTCCAACTCCATCATCAGGTGTAAAAATTTTAATCATTATATATCTTGCCTTTTGGTTTCCTATATTAAATGAAGATACTGCACTGTTATTAGACGGTTGATAGTCTACTGATATCCATTCATTTCCATCGTTGGATACAAGAACTTCCCATTCAGTAGTATTTCCAAAACCTTCCTTGCTTCTTGTATTGTAAAGTGTGTATGTATTAAACTCTTTTTCCTTACCTAAATCAATTTTTACCCAATGCTTTACGCCATTTAATTTGTACTCACCACTAGTTACATTAGAACTTGTTGCACACCATTTTGTATTTAAATCTCCATCTATTAATTTTTGTGCATTCTCGTTATCGTTTATATATCCGGAGCAATCATACACTTTTCCTCCAAGACAAAGATTTGTTCCTTCTGTAACTGTATTATTTAACTGAGTTGCTGTTTTATTTCCATGTAGTTTCTCACCAACCATTGGATATTCAGGATTTGGTATTCCGTCAATATTTTCAGTAAGCCAATTATCTTCATAATCAGCAAATCCTTTAAATGTCCATGTACCCTGCTGCAACTCTTCTACATATCTCTTTCTTAAAGACTCAATACAATCATAACCTGTAATCTGTTTTACTACATTATTAAATGGTGTTGTTGTATTATAAGGATCATCTGTGTAAGTACTTCCAGTGTTATTGTCTTTAATTAATTTATTTATACTATCAATAAGTCCATATTTTAATGTTCCATCTGCATTCTTTCTTGTTGGATACTTTGAGTCCATATATGCAAAGAACCATTTATTATTTCCGTACTGTTCATAACCCCAGTCCTGAAGTGATGTATCCGTAGCTTCATAAACCTGTACATATTTAGGATTTGACCAATGGAAGTATCTGAACCCTCCATAATTTGCCATATTTTCTGTCCACCACGCTACATCATCACCATAATTAAGTTTTCCACTATATTGCTGTACTGAATGAGTTATTTCATGTGAGAAGAATCCTATATCTTTCGGATGACTGTTAGCGTACTTAGTTGAAACACATACTGTAGTGCCCTGACAATATGCTACGCCATCATAATTGTTATCAGCCTTAAATGTAATAGTTGTAGGTTCTGTTCCATTACCCCATCTCTGGTATAATCTTGGATAACTGTTGTAGAACAATTTTGTAAGTTCTTCCAAATAACCATCTACTGTTACATCTTTCCAATCGCCTGTAAACAAAATATCATATTTACTTGGGCTTATATAGGCTCCTTTCAATGATATTTCTGACAACTGTACTGAACTTCCATATCCCGCTTTAACATCTAATTTGTAATATCTATATGAACCAACCTTATCCACTGTGTAATTGTATGTCTTAAAGTTAACATCTTCCATTCCACTATTATTTACAGTGTCAATTTTTTCCCAATTAGTTCCATCTGATGATCCATATAAAATCCATGATTTTGGATTTCTGCCCTTATATGCTTCATTATCATTAGCTGTTGTTAAACTGTAAGTATATAATGTTGTATCCTGTTTCATTTTCCAGGCAATGCTAAACTGATTTGAAAATTCAAATAATTTTGATTCTTTACGTCCATCAAATAAATTAAATGGTGTTTCATTACCATTACCTTTTGCAGTTGTAGCACTTGCAAAAATGCTGTCATAGTAAGAAGATAAATCTTCTCCCATTTCCTTATCAACATCTGCCACATCACCATTAAGTGAAATTTCTGCCAACTGGAATCCATAATAATTTGTTCCATTTCCTTCAAACTGTATTAAATAATACTGATAACTTTCCTGAATATCTGTTTCATATGTATAAGATTTTGAATTTTTTGCTTCAATTCCACTATCTGTTACAGTATCTATCTGTGTCCATGATGTTCCATTATTTGAGCCATACAAATGCCATGATTTTGGATTTCTATAAGAATAAGTCTCACTATCATTGGCTGTTGTTAATGTATATTTTTTCAATATAATTGGCTTTTTCATCTGCCATGATATTCTTAGTGGAAATCCATCTGATGTACATAACTTTGTATTTATATCTCCATCAAAAAGTTTTTCCATTCCTTCATTTGCACTTGTTTTAATGCTAGTTGAACTTGAAGTATCTATCTGCTTCATATAATTGTCAACATTTATGTTCTTAGGATGAACTTCTGTTTCCGGCTCTTCATAAAACTCTTTTTGTGTAGTTGTTGTAACTTCTGTTATTTTTTCTGTTGGAGCCACTGTTGTTACCTGTTGTCCTTCCTTATTATAAGTATACTTGATTGATGTTGAATTAGATTTTTTATTGCCTTTTACTGCTGCAACTGAGATTGTATATTCTCCTGAACCTTTTTCAAATACACTTTTATCCAAATTAACTGAACTTACTTCAACATTTGTTACATATTTATTATCTACATAAACATTATATGAATCAGCTCCATCTGTAGCTGCCCAAGCAAAATAATATGGTAATTCCTTATTTCCTGCCCATACAAGTCCTTCCGGTGCTTTAATGTTTTCATCTACTTCCTGGCTTGGAGCTGTTGGCGCTATTGTTGTTTGAATTTCTGTTGTTGCTATTGTTGTTGGCATTACTGTTGTTGTAGTTTTCACTGTTGTAGCGTCTGTTGGTTTATTTGTTACTTTTTCCGATTCTGTTGTAACAAGCTGACCATCTGGCGAAAATGTATATTTTAATGATGTTGCAACAGATACTTTATTGCCTTTTACTGCTGCAACTGAGATTGTATATTCTCCTGAACCTTTTTCAAATACAGAGGCATCTAAGTTAACCGCTCCACCTACCACATTTTTAATACATTTTCCATCTACATAAACATTATATGAATCTACATCACTTGCCTTAGCCCATGCAAAATAATATGGTAATTCTTTATTCCCAGCCCATACAAGTCCTTCCGGTGCTTTGATGTTTTCATCTACTTCCATGTCCGGAATAATTGGTGCTGTTGTTGATGATACTGTTGTTGGTGTCACTGTTGCTGGTGCTACTGTTGTTGGCACTACTGTTGTCGGTGCCATTGTTGTTGGCATTACCGTTGTTGGTGTTACTGTTGTTGGCACTACTGTTGTCGGTGCCATTGTTGTTGGCATTACCGTTGTTGATGCCACTGTTGTTGGTGCTACTGTTGTCGGTGCCATTGTTGTTGGCATCACTGTTGTTGGCATTACCGTTGTTGATGCCACTGTTGTTGGCACTACTGTTGTCGGTGCCATTGTTGTTGGCATCACTGTTGTTGGTTCTACTGTTGTCGGTACTGTTGTTACTCTTGCCTCGGTTGTAGATACTGTTGAAGATTTTTCTGTTGTTTGAACCGTAGTTTTTGATGTGGTTTCTATATTCTTTGGTGTTTCTACGTTTTTAGAAATATTTTCTTTATTATTTCCCTTAACTGTCACTTTAAGAATATATTTTTTCTTTCCATATACAGCCTTTATTTTTGCTTTACCAATTTTTTTACCTTTAATCTGTATTTTCTGTTTATATTTTCCTTTTTTCTTTATTGATATATTCTTTTTTCCTGATATAATTTTCCATACTACTTTATATTTTGCTTTTTTTAATTTTACTGTTTTCTTCTTTCCAACATTTACTGAAATTTTAGTTTTGCTTAACATTGATTTTTTCGATGCAGCATTAACTGTAATTGAGCCATTAGGCACTAAACATGTCATTAATGACATTGTTACTGCAACTGCTATTGCCTTTTTTATTATTACTTTCCTTTTCAAAATTTTTCCTCCTTTTTTACATTAAAAGACATACTTATCTAGATTAATTACATTATAAAATTTTTTAGCTTTGTTTTCAATTCAATTATTTTACTTAAAAAGGTAAATTTTTTTCCCAACATTCTTTATTAAAGAAAAAAGTCATAGTTTAGCATGCATTTTTTACACAATACAAAACTATGACTTGTTAACTTAAATATTTTTATATAAAGCTTTATTCCTGACACTGTACAGCATCATACCCTGTTTCACCTGTTCTTATTTTTGTGGCACTGGCAACAGGGTAACTGAAGATTTTTCCATCACCAAACTCTCCTGTGTAAGCCGCTTTTTTTATTGCTTCTATTGTTTTTTCTGCCCATTCTTCTGAAGAAACAACAATTTCAAATTTTACTTTAGGTTGCATCTGTGGCTCAACTTCCATACCACGGACTATTTCCTTATAGCCCCTTTGCAATCCACAGCCCATTACCTGTGACACTGTAAGACCATTAACTTCTATCCCCATTAATGCATTTTTTACATCTTCAAATTTTTCTTCTCTAACAATTGCATCTATTTTCATTATCATAGAATATCATCTCCTCTTGATTTATTACTGATCCATACCATTAAAACTTGGATATGCATTTTCACCGTGCTGTGATATATCAAGTCCAATTCTTTCTTCTCTATCTGTTACTCTAAGTGTTGTAAATATTCTTACTATTGCTACACAAATTAAGGTTCCCACAACTGCAATTACAATTGTAATAAGTATTCCTTCTATCTGTGCTGCAAATAACCTCCATTCGCCATAAACTAATCCGTCCCATTTTGCTACCGGATTAATAGAACTTTTTCCAAATATACCTGTTGCGATTCCTCCCCATATACCACCTATTCCGTGACAACCAAATGCATCTAATGCATCATCAATTTTTAATTTTTTCTTTATAAGTATAACTCCATAATAACATATTGGGCTGACAAGAGCACCAATTATAAAAGATGACCAAATTGGAACAAATCCTGCTCCCGGTGTAATAGCTACCAGACCAATTACCAAACCTGTTGAGGCTCCTACCAAAGTTGTTTTTCTGTCATTTATTATATCTAGTAACATCCATGATAACAATGCTGACGCCGATGCAATAGCTGATGTCATAAATGCATGCGCCGCAAGTCCGTCTGCTTTCAAGGCACTTCCTGCATTAAATCCAAACCATCCAAACCAAAGTATTGTAGCCCCTAATACAACAAATGGAATATTATGTATTCTGTATGTCGCTCTCTCATAACCTTTTCTTCTTCCAAGAATAATTGCAAGTACCAATGCTGTTATTCCCGAACTGATATGTACAACATCTCCTCCTGCAAAATCTACAGAACCTAATTCTGCCAAAAGTCCCCCCTGCCCCCATACCATATGTGCTAACGGATAATAAACTATTATTGACCATATTGCCACAAATATGAATAAAGCTTTAAATTTCATTCTTCCTACAACAGAACCTGTAATTAACGCCGGTGTGATAATTGCAAACATCATCTGAAATGCACAAAATACTAAATTAGGAATTGAATCTGAATAAGGTCCAGTGCCCCATCCAACTCCTTCTAAGCCAAACCATCTGAAATCTCCTATTATTCCACCATGATTTCCACCAAATGCTAATGAAAATCCAAACAATGCCCACATAACAACAGCTAATCCCATAATCATAACTATTGCCATCATAGTGTTAACTACATTTTTTCTTCTTACTAAACCTCCATAGAAAAATGCCAACCCCGGTGTCATAAAAAATACCAAAGCCGCACAAGTCAACATAAAACCTGTGTCTCCTGCATTCATGCAATAATACCTCCTGCTCTTTTAACATATTTTTCTTAATTCTCATCTTGTGTACCAAAACATTTCAATGCCATAAATTTCAGTCCAAGTATTTATGACATCGAAAAAGGCGCCTGGCCATAAAGCCAAACGCCCTTGTTTGTTGACGTGAAGTCTATCATTTATTAAGTGAAAACACAAGTATATATTTTATTTTTTTAATTATCTAATGAATTTATTTAATTATCTTAAGTTTTTACTTAATTTTGTTTAGTCCCTTTCCAATGCCTATTGCAATCCTCTTTAACGTTTTGCTTGAATGGTCGCTTCTCTTATCTCCCACTTCCAAATCTACAGATGGTATTGTTGAATAAGAAGTCTGAGTAAGATCTATTGCCATAGAACCACTGCCATAAATTTTAACACCGGCACTTCTCATTCCGTTTACAAGGTTCTTTCCTAAATTATTGTGTTTCTTCCAATTCTTTGAAACAGGATACATACTTCTATATTTGTTGTTGTTAGGAACACTAATATAGAAAGCTCCTTTATTAGAAGATGTTGAATCATAATGTAATGCAATATGGTAATCCGCATTATTATTAGCAAAAACTGTTCTTGCTATATTATCTAATTGTGCATCATCGCTTTCTCTAACCATAAGAACATTATAGCCTTCTTTTAAAAGCTGTTTCTTAACAGTCATTGCAAGTTTAAGTGTGGCTGTTGCCTCCCTTGTGCCATCGGCTAGAGTTGTTCCGCCATTAATAGATGTAGCAGTTATGGCTCCCTGGCTTGTACTTCCTCCTGTAACCTTGCTACTTCCATCAGGATGACATAAAGTTTTAACACTTTCTCCACCTTTTGTTCCGTGTCCTGCATTAACACATACTGTTTTGTTTTTCTTTTTAGCTGCATTAGAGAAATATAATGTAGGTGAATCAGTATGAATCTTTGAATTTTTTGCAAATTCCCACTTAGTATTCCATGCAATAACTTCTGCTACATTACTCCACTCAGAATAATATTTTTTATTATTCTTTTTTACGTAAGCACTAACACGAACATAATAATTCTTAGATTTATTTACTTTTGCAATCTTAGTCTTTGTCTTTGATGCACTTTTTACATTTTTGTTTTTTACGTTCTTGAAATCCTTATCATTAGAATACTGGATTCTATAGCCATTAGCCTTTTTATTCTTTTTCCATGAAACAGAAATAGTTCCTGACTTTCTTGTTACCGTGTCTATGCTAATCTTCTTAACATTAACTTTAACATTAGTCTTGTTTGTTGTCTGCTTATTTGTTACCTGTTCATTTGTCTTAACTACAGCATTTGATATGGTTGGATTCGGCGTGGTAGTTTTTGGAATATCCGCATAACTATTACCTGTTCCTTGGAAAAACACTACCGTAGCTATAATTAATGTAAAAGCAACTATTTTATTAACTACTCTTTTACTCATTTGTACCTCCTGAAAATTGTAAATATCTGTAATTTAATTATACCATTTTTTTGTTTTATTGTTTATTTATTTTAATATATCTTATATTTTTTTCTTTTCTTAAAGGCAATTTCATTGTAAAATAAATATAATGAAAACGACAGAAAGGAGCGAATACATGAAAAAAAAGCTTAGTATTCTGCTATGTTTAACACTATTAATTCTTAGTGGTTGCCGTGCTTCAGGAAATACTATCCGATTCGGTGCCGCTGATATTGGTGGTATGTATTACTCTTTTGCTAACACTTTTACTGAACTGGCAAATGAGGAATATGAAAATTATGAATTTGAAGTTAGAGCCACTGCAGGTTCATCTGCTAACCTGCGACTTTTATCTGACAACTATATTGAGTTAGGTATTGCCCAAGCTGATTTGCTTGACAACGCTTACAAGAAGAACAGCAATCTGCGTGCCATTGCAGGATTATATACCGAAGCATGTCAGCTTGTTGTAAAGGCTGATTCAGATATTAAATCAATTAACGACCTTTCCGGTCATACAGTAAGTATTGGAGCAGAAGAATCAGGTACTGAATTAAACGCCAATCAGATATTGGAATTTTCAGGTATGCCTTCTTCCATTGTTACAACTAAGAATATGGATTACATTGATGCTGCTAATAGCCTTAAGTCAGGTGACATTGATGCGTTCTTCTGTACAGCCGGATTAAAAACTACAATTATTGATGAGCTTTCAAAAGAATGTGACATTCGCATTATTCCTATTGATGACACAGTTATCAACAAAATGCTCACATATTCAAGTTCTTATAGTCGTTATACTATTCCTGCCGGAACATATAAGGGACAGGATGAAGATATAAACACTATTGGAGTAAAGTCTGTTCTTATAACATCAGACTCTATTTCAGAAGCTCTTGTTAAACAGCTTACGCAAATGCTCTTCAAGAAATCAAAAGAACTCCAGTATTCAACATCCCTGGATCTTCAGATTGATGAAAAATTTGCCACTGACGACATTACAATTCCTTTTCATTCAGGTGCAGAATCCTACTATAAAGAAAAAGGAATTAATCTAAATACACAATAATTAACAGAAAGGGTAAATAATGAAGATTCAATTGGATATGTACCAGACGTTAGCTGTTGCTGTTTTGGTACTTTTACTTGGAAATTTTTTAAAGAAACGAATTAACTTTTTGGAAAAATTTTGTATTCCTTCTCCTGTAATCGGAGGACTTTTATTCGCCATTATGACATGTATTTGTTACACAACTGGAATTGCTGAATTTTCCTTTGATGACACTTTACGAGAAGTTTGTATGGTATTCTTTTTTACATCTGTAGGATTCCAGGCAAATCTTAAAGTTTTAAAAAGCGGTGGTAAATCACTAATTGTCTTTCTTGGACTTGTTATCGTATTGATACTTCTCCAGAACGTTACTGCCGTAGGACTTGCCAAAGCTTTAGGACTTGATCCTCTTATTGGAATGTGTACAGGTTCAATTCCAATGGTTGGTGGTCACGGTACAGCCGGAGCTTTTGGTCCTGTACTTGAAGATTTTAGCATCAGTGGTGCTACTACAATATGTACAGCTGCTGCCACATTTGGACTTATCTTCGGAAGTTTAGTTGGTGGTCCTCTTGGTAAGCGTCTTATTGAAAAACATAATCTTCTTGATACTGTATCAACAGATGATGACAGCTTACTTGTAGAAGATGAAAAGAAACATGAACGACACACTAATATGTATCCTGCTGCTGTGTTCCAGCTTATTCTTGCTATTGGACTTGGAACTATTTTTTCAATGTTCCTTACACAGACAGGACTTACATTCCCTATTTATATTGGTGCCATGCTTGCCGCTGCACTTATGAGAAACATTTGCGAATACACAAGCATAACTACTATTCACATGGGTGAAATTAACGACCTTGGTGGTATTAGCCTTTCATTATTCCTTGGAATGGCTATGATTACTTTAAAGCTTTGGGAACTTGCTTCTCTAGCTTTACCACTTGTTATTTTATTAGCAACTCAGGTTGTTTTAATTTGTGTTTTCACTTATTTTGTGGAATTTAACATTATGGGAAGAGATTACGATGCCGCTATTCTTGTTTCAGGAACTTGTGGTTTCGGTATGGGTGCTACACCTAATGCCATGGCAAACATGCAGGCAGTTTGTGAAAAATATGTTCCTTCAGTAAAGGCATACCTGCTCATACCACTTGTAGGAAGTTTGTTTGCTGACTTTCTTAATAGTTTAGTTATTACATTTTTTATTAATATATTATAATTTTGAGGAGTAAAATATGTTTGAGAAATTGAGAAAATTTTTTGAAGCAAAAAAAGAACAGCATGAGTATAATTACAATGTTACGTTCGACAACGTAGCCATTCCTGAGGTTCACACTCACAAATCAGATAAGCACGAAGAGGAAAAACCTAAACACTCTCCGATAAACTATGAAAATGTAGCTATACCTGAAGTTCATATTCGTACAAAGAAAAATAAATAATATTATATGGATTTTCAAAAATCCTTAATTAAATTCTAAAAGTCCGCTATCATTTTGTGTCTTGATAACGGACTTTTTTTATTTTAGTATGTCCTTCCAACCTTCTACTATTTCTTCCAACTCATAAGAAGTTCCTTTTCATTTGTATCATTATCTAGCCATATAAAATCACCTTCAAACCATATTTTTTCAATTATAGCTTGAAGGTGATTATTTTTAAAGTTACCATTAAATTTAATAGTGACTGTGATATCGGATGTAAAAAGTATTATTTTTTTGTCTTTACCTTTATCGTCTTGGACCAAATTCCACCAATTTTCTTATATCCTTTTAGAGTGGATACGTCAGTTGTAATACTATATCTTATGTAGTAAGTTGTGTTAGGCTTTAGCTTTTTAATTGCCCTAAGTCCACCGCCCTTTTTATCCCATACAGTTTTAGCATTCTTAAATGATTTATTTTTTGAATATTGAACAATATCAACAGGTATCAGCATTTTTTCAAAGGATATCTGTTTTTTCTTTATATTAAGACGCTTCTTTTTCATCTTTGGTGGTCTGTTGTCCAACGAAAGAACTATCTGTGTAGCTTCTGTTGCTCCTGTTTTATAATTTGCTGCAATATTCACCAGAATAATATTTCTGTTATTTTTAAAATAAGATCTTTTTACAGTAATTGATGTTTTCTTATAATCGGTCTTTTTAAAGAAAGCTTTCGAGTTTTTCCCGATACCGGTGTATGTAATGTTGTAGCCTGTACATCCAGGAGACTTAGACCATGACAATACATATTGATTATTTTTTACATTGCTTACAAAAAGATTTTTTACTTTAGTTTTCTTTTCAACCAGCTCTACATCTGTCAAATATTTGGTTCTAACATAAGCTCTTTCACTGTTAAACCATACCGTGGTCCAATTTGAATCACTTTCCTTTGGCAATGTTTCTATCTCTGCATTTGCCTGAAGAAACCCTACAACATTGTCATTATTCGACTCATCCTTTGATTTTCTAACACCAATTTCCTTTAATGTTTTCAAGTTATAAACTTTTTTCATTACCGCGTCATTTGGCACTTTTGTTCCATTTTTGTAAAGGTTTATGTACTTACTTTTTACATAGTAGTAACCATATCCGTTCATTAGATAGTTGGTACTGTTGTTCCCCTGGAATATAACTTTGTAATACAAATCATCTGTATCTGGTGTATTAGAATAAAGTCTTCTTGTGGTAACTATATATATCTTTTGGTTTACTCCTACTCTGTATACATCACCACTGTCTGCTGTTCCCGGTATTGGACTAATACCAATAAATCCACATGTTACTTTTCCCTCAGCAACATATTTAATATTTGTACCTTCCGGTATACGGTTATATTCTTTGTCAAGATCAATCCAGACATTGTTTCTGGATGTTCTATAAAATCCTGGTGGATGTGAAGCTTGTAATAAATATTGGGCACACATAACCGGTGCTCCTGTAAAACTTTTATATCCGTTACTCCAAAAAGTAACAGTATACTTATCATATGCTACCACCTGTAAATTGGCTGTTTCGCTTTCCAGATACGCACCGTTAATCCATGTGAAATTTTGATATCCTATAACACTTGAATACAGCACCTTTAAATTTTCAATATTGTCCTGTGGCAGATACTTAGGATCTACTGTTTTACCCTGAATCTTTGTTCCTGCAGGTACTACATCCATGGCAATATGATTTTTCCAATGTGCCACATTGTCAGGACCAACCAGATATGCCCTACCTATTACTTTTATATTTGGACATGCCTGATTAATAAATTCAGTATGATATCTTGACACATCTCCCAGTGCATAGACAGACTCTCTCATACATCTCATTCCAATAAGAAAAACTGCAAAAAACATAAAACCACCAATCATCATCTTAAAATGCCTTTGGATTTTGCTCATACACATCTCCTTTCTCTACTTTAGTTTTGTGTTCCGTTCACTAATGTCTTACATCTCTTAATGCATAAACATTGTCTATTTGTCTAATAAATTATATATGTCTTTTTAACTATCTTTTTATATCTTCTCAAATGTCCGCAAAGCCTTATTTTATCGGCTCTACGGGCATTTTGCTTTTGTGGTA
>ERZ773248.599-NODE-599-length-42915-cov-15.340411_pt1 | contig 42915 bp, 39 predicted proteins | sample MGYA00580518_ERZ773248 | MGnify/ENA primary metagenome ERZ773248 (study PRJEB29015, sample SAMEA2737762) | human gut metagenome | biome: human gut; feature: human-associated habitat; material: faeces | place: China | collected 2012 ...
TGAAAATACAGGTGGGGCGAGGGTAGAAATATTTTTCCTGAGTAGTCAGGAAACACGCTAAATAGAACGCAATTAAGCTATGTAAAAGAAATTTTACATTCGCTCTATTGAAAAGGACTTGCGGGAGTTTCCATGAGTATGATTGCTGATAAGATTGGTATCAAAAAGCCATCGCTTTATAAGCATTTTTCATCCAAGGATGAAATTGTGGAAGCAATGTATCAGTTTCTCAGAGAACAGTCCAAGAAAAATGCCAATATAAAGCCTGTGGATTTCAGCCAGCTTTTTCAAGGGAAAACTGCATATGAAGTATTGCAGGGAGTGGTGCAAGGGTTGATGATTATTATTTTGTGCACCTGTATTTCGGCAGCTTACCACCCCTAAAACGCAGCTTACCGCATCCCCTGTAGATTTCCAAAACAGATTATGTTATACCATAGTCAGAGAGAAAAAGCAGTAAAGTTACTTTTGACCAGCAAATTCGGTTGAACGATATAACAAAAAAGAGGTGTGTAATATGCAGAACGAACATGAATCCACAGACATCATCCGTATTGAACATTTAAACAAAACCTTCGGTGATGTAAAAGCAGTCAATGACTTAAGTTTCTGTGTGAAAAAAGGCGAGCTGTTTGCATTTTTAGGTGTGAACGGTGCGGGAAAGAGCACGACGATCTCAATTCTCTGCGGACAGTTATCCAAGGACAGCGGAACGGTACAGATCAAAGGAATCGATAACGAAAGAGCGGGAGAGCAGACAAAACGGCTGACTGGTGTGGTTTTTCAGGACAGTGTGCTTGATAAGCCGCTCACTGTAAAAGAAAACTTAAAGAGCAGGGCAGCTCTCTATGGCATTACAGGTCAGGCGTTTGAAAAAAGGTTACAGGAACTGCTGGACATATTGGACTTTGGTGACTATTTAAACCGCCCGGTCACAAAATTGTCCGGCGGACAGAGAAGAAGGATCGACATTGCGAGGGCATTGCTCCACAGACCGGAGATCCTTATTTTAGATGAGCCGACTACCGGGCTGGATCCGCAGACCAGGCAGGTGATCTGGAATGTGATCGAAAAACTCCGCATGGAGGAGCAGATGACGGTTTTTCTGACTACCCATTACATGGAAGAGGCTGCAAATGCCTCATATGTGGTGATTCTGGACAAGGGCAGTATTGTGGCGGAAGGAACACCATATGAGTTAAAAAACAGGTATGTGCAGGACACGATTTCTGTTTATGGTGTATCTGAAGCACAAATTAAGTCTTTACATTATGATTATAAGAAAGTACGTGATGGTTACCGGATAAAAGTAGATAATACGTCAGAGGCAACGAAACTGATCGTGGAGCATCAGGAATTGTTTCAGGATTATGAGGTTGTAAAAGGCGGTATGGATGATGTTTTTCTTGCAGTGACAGGCAAAACCTTAGGAGGTGGGCGCGAATGAGAACGATGACAGCTCTGATAAGCAGAAACAGAAAACTTTTCTTCCGGGACAGGGGGATGTTTCTTTCTTCCCTGATCACACCGGTAATTTTGATAGTTTTATATGCAACATTCCTTGCAAATGTATATAAAGATTCCTTTTTGTCTGCATTGCCGGATACCGTACAGATTTCTGACAAACTGATCAACGGAACGGTGGCGGCACAGCTTGCGGCGGCACTTTTGTCTGTGAGCTGTATCACAGTGACATTCTGCGTGAACCTGACGATGGTGCAGGATCTTGCGAACGGTGCGAGAAAAGATTTTAATGTGTCCCCGGTGAAAAAATCTGTGATTTTTCTGGGATACTTTCTTTCAACATTACTCAATTCCCTGATGGTCAACGGACTGGCACTGGTCGTCTGCCTTGTCTATATGTGCAAAATGGGCTGGTATATGAGCGTGACGGATGTGCTTTGGGTGATTTTGGATGAGATCCTTCTGGTATTATTTGGCTGTGCACTCTCAAGTATCATCTGTTATCCGCTGAAAACACAGGGGCAGATGTCGGCAGTCGGAACAATCGTGAGTGCCGGTTATGGATTTATATGCGGTGCGTATATGCCAATCTCCAATTTCGACACCGGACTGCAGAAAGTATTGTCAATTCTGCCGGGCACTTACGGAACTTCTTTACTGAAAAATCATATGCTGCGTGGAATCTTTGAGGAGATGTCGGCGAATGGCTTTCCGGATGAGGTTGTGACGGCGATCGGGGATTCCTTAGATTGTAATCCGGTTTTCGGGGGACATGTCGTAGGTATTGATCAGATGATATTTATTATGATGACAAGTATCGTAATTCTTGGTATTCTGTATTTAGTAATTGTAAACAATTGCGAAACTCATAGAAACCTAAATTGAATTATGAGGAGTTTCGCAATTATCTATAAGTAATTGCATCAAAAGGAGAATTCCGATGAAAATCACCATACTGGATACAATCCCCGGTGAAGAGGATGAGATCATCATAAAATGCCAGAATTTAAGCGAGGATATACAGAATCTGCTTCAGAAGTTAAAACAGGGAAACACCAAGATCGCAGGACATAACGAGGATGGTATTCATCTGCTGGAGCCGGATGAAATCTACTATTTTGAGACGGTCGACAACAAAGTGTTTGCCTGTTGCAAAAAAGAGGTTTACGAAGTGCGGGAGAAATTGTATACACTTGAGGACATGCTTCCGGTCGAATCGTTTATGCGGGCGTCAAAGTCTGCGATTTTAAATCTTAGCAAAGTAAAAAGCTTATCGCCAGCTTTTGGCGGACGTTTTGAGGCAGTATTAGACAATGGCGAAAAGACGATTATTTCAAGACAGTATGTGCCTGTTTTAAAAGAACGGCTTGGATTATAAAAGAGGTAAGAAGAGATGGCAGAGAAATTAAAAATGTTGATGGATATTTTTGGCAAAGTCACGTTTGGTGTATTGATAGCGGCAGCAGTTTTTATTTCTGTTTTCGAGGGATTTGATGCACAGATCAGTGTAAAGATACTCTGGCAGATATTGGCAGTTTCAGCGGTGTGTTCAGTTCCGGTTCTTATGTTTGACTCAGATGCAACGAAGGAGCTGTCAAAAAAAGGAATGTTTGTCCGACAGCTATTATATTTCATTTTTGTGAACATTATAGTTTTAGGGCTTGGAAAATTATTTGAGTGGTTCAGTTTCCAGAATTTTAGCATGGTACTTTTTATGGAGGTTCTCATTATTGCAGTCTATGCGGTTGTGAATATCATCTGTTATCTGAGTGACCGTGCAGATGCACAGAGCATGAATAAAAAATTACTGGAAATGAAAAAGAATAAGAAAGAATGATAAGCTGACATTATTTTAAAACGAAAGAGAGGTATTTAAAATGAGTAAACACACTGAAAGAGCAAAGGAATTAAGAAGTGAAGTGCCGGTTAGCAGCAACTGTGCACAGACGGTGATGCGTGTATATGCAAAGGAAATCGGGTTGGATGAAGATCTGGCAGCAGCAATTGGCAGTAACTTTGGCGGTGGAATGAGATGCGGTGCAACCTGTGGAGCAATCGCAGCAGGATACATGGTATTAGGTGCCAAGGGAATTGAGTCGCCGGCTGTATTGAATGAATTTCGGAAATGTATTGCAAAAAAACATGACGGTATGACAGATTGTGCAGATCTTTTGCGTGCAAATGCAGCAAAGGGTGGTGAGAAAAAACCACATTGTGACAACATGATAGAGGAAGTGATCACACTGATCGATGAACTGACAGACGGTAGATAATAGAAGGAGAATGCAGCTCCTTTCTTTAGCTGTTACCCATCCTGTTGCTCAGGATATAGAACAGTTCAAGCAGGCTATAAATAACTCATATCATTAAAAAGTTACACAGTTATTATGGATCTTTTGCTAAAACGCTATGTTATATGGAATATCTGCATGGCACCATAAGTATGTGGCAGATCCTGCAGAGGAGATTTTCTGGAAGGACAGGAAAGATTCTTACAGGTTGAACAGGTATTACATAATTGTCTGAGGTCTGCGTGTGTATTTGTATCCAGATGCAGGATAAGCGTAGCTGTTTTGAGGGGCAGAAGCATCTGACCTTCGGTAAGACCGATTGCATCCGGCGCAAGGCGTTCATAGATTTGTGGAAGAAGATCAAGGGAACAGGTATCTCCGAGAAAAGATAATTCTGCAAGGGATAAACCACTTTGATCTTCTATCACTTGTGCAAATTCTGCGTATGCTTTTGACAAAAGCAAAAGACTGACGCAGTCCACGATATAGGCTTCCTGGATCTGTTCATGATCCAGATATAATTCTGACAGCTCATCGATACCATTTCCAAGTGTCACAAATCCATAGGCATAATGAGGGAGGAAAATCCCATCAAGATCCTGATCGAGCGAGTAATACGCACAGGATTCCACCAGTGGGAGAAGTGCGGTATAAATCGCTTTTATATATGGAAGATCAGCCGGAGAAAAATGAAAACGGCTGCAAAAATCTTTCCAGTCATCAGAGGACAATTGTGGGGTGAGTTTATATTTCATGAGGCATGTCCCCCTTATCTGAAGCTGCCATAACGGCAATGATCTCCTGAAAGCGGCTTATGATCTTATCATAATTGCTGCGCTGATGCGGAAAACCACATTTCATGCAGGATTTGACTCCATTTTCTAAAAATTCGCAGTTCCCACCACAGGATTTCCCAAGTGTATAGAGAGGACAATAACAAAACAGACAATTAAAGTCCTCCTCCGGAATTCCTTTATGGCAAGGAAAATATTCACATTTTTTGTTTTGGAAAAATTTATAATATTCACTCATAATGCTGTTATCATCTCATATTTCTGTGAGTAAATCAACGAATAAATTGCATTTGTTTCATCCATAATTTATATCGATCCCATCCATTGTGAATTGATTGTCAATGACATATAATAGAGCAGAAGAAGGAGGTGCGTTTGTGAGCGGAAATGAAAATCATATTTATATCGCAATTGATTTAAAGTCGTTCTATGCCTCTGTTGAGTGCCGGGAAAGAGATCTTGATCCACTGACTACGAATCTTGTCGTGGCGGATGCAGAACGGACAGAAAAAACAATCTGTCTGGCAGTTTCCCCTTCTTTAAAAGTATATGGGATTCCTGGACGAGCGAGGCTTTTTGAAGTCGTACAGCGTGTGAAAGAGGTCAATCAGGAGAGATTGCAGAAGCTGCCGAAAAGAATGTTTGAGGGAAGCTCCTGTTTTTCGGACGAACTGAAGGAACACCCGGAGCTTTCCGTCACTTATGTGACAGCAAAGCCACGAATGGCACTCTATATGAAATACAGTACACAAATTTACGACATTTATCTGAGATATATTGCGCCGGAAGATATGCATGTGTACTCCATCGATGAGGTTTTTATGGATGTGACGCATTATCTGAACACCTATCATATGGCGGCAAAGGAGCTTGCGTCAAAGATGATCCTTGATGTGATGCAGGAGACCGGTATTACCGCCACAGCAGGAATTGGAACCAATCTTTATCTGTGCAAGGTGGCGATGGACATTGTGGCGAAGCATGTCGCACCGGATGCAAATGGAGTGCGCGTTGCAGAACTGGACGAGATGACTTACCGGAAACTTTTGTGGAGCCACAGACCGCTGACCGATTTCTGGCGGGTAGGACATGGCTACCGGAAAAAGTTAGAGGAGGCCGGACTTTACACGATGGGAGACATTGCACGATGTTCCATAGGTGAAGAACGGGATTATTATAATGAAGAACTGCTTTATAAAATGTTTGGAATCAATGCAGAGCTTCTGATCGACCACGCATGGGGGTATGAACCGGTCACGATTGCGGATATCAGGGGATATAAGCCGGAGACAAACAGTATCGGTTCCGGTCAGGTGCTGCACTGTCCTTATGATTTTGAAAAGACAAAGCTGATCGTCCGCGAGATGACGGATGCACTGGTGTTAGACCTTGTAGAGAAACAGCTTGTGACAGACCAGATAGTGCTCGATATTGGTTACGATATTGAAAATCTGACGAACCCGGACATCCGGAAAAAGTATCATGGCGAGGTAAAAGCAGACCGATATGGAAGATTCGTTCCGAAGCATGCCCACGGAACAGCAAATCTGGATACAAAAACATCTTCTACAGCAAAAATCATGGACGCCGTTTTAGATTTATATGAGCGCATTGTGGATAAGAATCTTCTGGTGCGGCGTGTTTCTGTCACAACGAACCGTGTTGTGGATGAGCATATGGTATCGAATGAGACAGAGTTTACACAGATGGATTTATTTACCGATTATCAGGCACTGGCAGAGAAACAGAAGGCAGAGCAGGCGAGAATGGAAAAAGAGCGCAGACTGCAGGAGGTAATGCTCTCCGTGAAGAAAAAGTATGGTAAAAATGCGATGTTAAAAGGAACCAATCTGCAGGAGGGTGCAACTATGATAGACAGAAACAACCAGATTGGCGGGCATCGTGCCTGAATTTTTTGAAAGTAGTTTTTTTTATATAGAAGCAGGCAGAATTTCGAACAAGACAGTGCTCCATGCGTTCAGAGGCACATTTTTTGTTTGAAAGAGGAAACGCAGACCGTAGCGAGTGAAGGAAAGGAGAAAGCGGATGACGGAAAGCGAAGAAAAATATAGGGATATTCTGAATTTACCTCATCATCGGTCAAAAGTTCATCCACAGATGTCGATTTATGACAGGGCTGCGCAGTTTTCTCCATTTGCTGCATTGACCGGACATGAGGCTGCAATCAAAGAAACAGCGAGACTGACAGAAGAACAGGTGGAACTCGATGAAGATAAGCAGGAAGAACTGAATGAAAAATTACAGACATTGATTGCGTATGCCACAGAACATCCGACAGTGTCAGTAACTTATTTCAAGCCGGATGACAAAAAGACCGGAGGAGAATATGTGACTGCCACAGGGATATTTCAGAAATTCCGTGACTATGAGAGGACAATCGTGCTGGAAGACGGAACAGATATTGAATGTGACAGGATCGTTGAAATCAGGGGGATTTAAAAAGGAAATAGAGGAAATCTTTTTTATGATAATTGACAATGGTTATGGATAGTTATATATTAAGAATAACTATCCATAACCATTTTTTGCAAATAATAGCAATGTATATTCGTATAAAGCATAATATCCTGCAGGATGTGCAGAAGTATGGTACACGGAGGTGTCTATGGAAAATCCGAAAGAGCGTATTGAAGATATTTTAAAAAGAAATCCTTATCTTGACGCAAAAGAATCTTTTTTTGCAAGCAGTGGAGAGAATGTCTGGCAGGCAATCAAGCGGCTATGCTACTTTTTATACAGACATCACAAGATGCTGCCAATTATTCTTGTGGATGAATATGACACACCATTGCTCGAAGCGTATACGCAGGGGTATTGGGATGAGATGATCGCCACATGCAGACAGATATTTCATAATGCATTTAAGCAGAATGATTATTACAGCCGCGCGATTATTACCGGAGTAGCAAGAATTTCTAAAAATTCGTTGTTTTCGGATCTTAATAATCTGGAAGTAGACACAGTTACCTGTGACGCATATGCAGATTGTTTCGGGTTTACAGAGCAGGAAGTAACGGATGCACTGAAATGTCAGAATTTGGATAAGATGCGGGATGTGAAGGAGAAAAAACGGTATGAAGTATAAACAGGAGTTGAGCAGGCAGCTTGCCTTGGATTATTGCTGCAATGCTGAAGATATTCTGGATAACAAGAATCACTTTCATGTATATGAGCAAAGGGACGGCAGACGCAGATTTGAAGAACAGGATGATTGCGTTTTGAAAGTTATTGTAGTGAATGAGAAACTGATTTTTACAGGGAAAAAAGAGATCGTGAACATTTGCAAAGAAAAATATGAAACCTGTTCCGGAGTATGGTTTATGGATGTGGCACGTTTTAGAGAATTGGATACAATTTTGAAACCATATGGTTATCAGTTGAAAACAGCGCATCCTTTCTTTTTACCGGAGAAATCTGAAAATAGACGATCGGATGGGCAGAAAAGCGCTTGTCAGGATGCTTTGTCAGGAAAAGAAAACCGTGCATTTGAGATAAAAAAATATAATCATGATGAGATACAGCAATTTAAAGGCAATGAGCAGTTTAATGAGGCGTTTTGTTTTGATGAAAATTCGCCGGATATGCTGGCAGTAGCAGCAATTTCCAAAGGAAAAATCATTGGTATGGCTGGTGCAAGCGCGGACAGTACAACATTCTGGCAGATCGGAATCAACACAGAGAAAGAGGCGGAAGGCAGAGGAATTGCCTCTCTGTTAGTGAAAATATTGAAAGAGGACATCGAAAAATTGGGAAAAGTTCCTTACTATGGAACCAGCATGTCCAATCTTGTATCACAGCGGGTTGCCGCAAACGCAGGATTTAAACCTGCGTGGGTAGAACTGCTTGCGGAGAGAATATGATTTTGGCAGGAAAAGAGGAACACGAAAACGGAAGATGAGATTAATGCAGAGATAGAAAAGTAAAAGAAACAGAGGTTTGGAAGAAAACATCCGAACCTCTATTATTTTGCAATAAACAGAACACCAAGCGTACCGGGGCCGCAGTGGCTTGACACGACACCACCGGCTCTGGTTTCTAATATCTCATGGAAAACACCGAGGCTTTCCAGATACGAGCGGACGGATTCCACCGTTGCAGCGTCACAGCCGGAATGTGTGATGAATACGCGGTCAGGTCTGGCTGCTTTTAAATCAGTTTCCATATCTTTTACATAGGACATGATAACAGAATTGATCTTTCCGCGGTATTTTTTTGTCGCATCCATAGCACCGTTTTCTACCACGATTTTTGGATGCAGCTTTAAGACACCGCCGGCCATGGCAGCAACAGCGTTACAACGTCCGCCACGGTACAGGTAGGTGAGGGTATCCACGACAAAGCTTGCTCTGACATTTGGTTTTAAAGTTTCCATGACAGAAGCAATTTCGGATGCAGAGTGTCCGTTTTTTGCCATAATGGCAGCTTCTATCACAAGAAGTCCGATTCCGGTGGAGAGATTTGCGGAATCAATCACAGTGATCAGATTTTCTGCTTCTAATTCATCGGCAGCAAGACGCATGACATTGCCGGATGTTGACATACTGTTTGAGATGGAAAAGCAGACAATCTCACGTCCTTCTTCCACATAAGGGCGAAAAAGTTCAATTGTTTCTGCCAGAGACGGGGCGGAAGTTTTTGGGGTTGTCTTATGCTCATCGGACCAGGAGTAAATCTCATCCGGTGTAATTGTTTTTCCATCTTCAAATTCCTCATCTCCGAGAAGAATATGAAGCGGGAGAATATCAATATCGTATTGTGCAGCTAATTCTGCTGAGAGGTCGCATGTGCTGTCTGAAATTATTTTTACCATATTAAAAAAGTCCTTTCTTTGAGATCATTTTCATTGCGTTTTGTTTGCAGATTTTTTCTGCTTCTTCCTGAGTGAAATCCATTTGGTTCAGTATTTCAAAATAAGTATCGTAGATTTCTTCTGGTTTTAAGCTGCGGCTGTCTGGATAATCAGTTGCAAATACTAATTTGTTTAAATCAAATGAGCGCAGTATCTGATTCGTTTTTGTAATATCATATTTTTTTACGAGGTCTGGCAAAATAGCAGATATATTAAAGTAGGCGTCCAGTCCATACAGGTCTTTATATTGAAATCCGCCGAGATGTGCAATGGAAACTCGCAAATTCGGATATTTTTTCATAACATTTCGGATACGGGCAGGAGAACATACATCATCTGAAATGTGAGCTCTTGGGTAAGAATGTATTTCTACTAAAATGGCATTTTGATTTGCCCAGTCAAAAATATGATCATAATAGAGCCCGTCCACTGGGTAGCCAGTATTGGATGGGTGGATTTTATTCCTAAACATTCTTTCTGTTTTGTAACTCTGTCTAACTCATAAATTGTTTTATCCATTTCATTCCGTAGATCAATGTCTGCAAAATAATATAGTTTATGGTCTGCATTTCCTTCTTTGCACATGGCGGTCATATTATTGTTCACAGCTTCTACGGTAAAATCCATTGACAGCATATATGGATCATTGAAAGGCATGAGAAATGCAGAATCGATATGATACTTGTCCATAAGTTTTAAATAATCATTCACACTGCCATAATCCACAAATTTATCGTTAAAACCCTGATTTGCTTCAATGACATCCGGAGGCATTAAGTGAATGTGTGCATCTATTTTAGGTATTGTTTTCCAGTTATCCATTGTTCTGTATTCCCTTCATATTAGTATCTTTGTAAAATTTAAGTTAATCATTTTCTTTGGAATTTTGATATCCTATTTCTTCGCCCAGCCAAAATAGCAGCATATGAATCAAAAGAATAACCCAATCGGCTTTCGAAAAATGGTCTGTGAATGAGTGTATAATTCCCCAATTAATAAAATCCAAAAGACTCATTCCAATGGGATTTATTGAAATTGTAAGAAGAGATGCCAGGAAAGCCAGTATGACTCGTGTTATCCGCTTAGTTTGTGAAGAAATAATGGTTGCTCGCCCAATTTCAAATACACATATTCCCCATATTAAAATCATAACGAACACTGCCGGCAAAAGCAGAAAAAATAGAAATGGAAATATAAAATATATGACATTTAAGATCAAAAACAGGAACCAGTATATGGAAAAGGGAATCAGATTTACGTTCATAATGTTCTCCTCCTGACATAAATACAGAAAATTGCGAAGCAACACTTTATTCTATAGTAACATAAAATATTATGCACGACATACACAAAAATTTAATTTTTCATGAAAAAGTTATTAACGAGTATTGTCTGTACAAATTCCCACATGAAATTACAAAAAAAATAGAATAAACAGTATATAACAGTTGACAACAGATATGCACTGTTATATACTGTTTGCTGTAAAGGGAGATAAGATTGAAAATTGAGATTTTCAATCTGGAAATTGTGCTGACGCACAAAGTTCCCTGATTTATGAAAAGCCGCTGAAGCGGCAGAATGAGAGGAAATATGCATATTATCTTAAATCATTCCTCCATGGTGCCGATTTATGAACAGCTCATGGAGCAGATAAAATCAGATATTATCCAGTCTGAATTAAAAGAAGGAGAGGCACTTCCGTCTGTGAGGACGCTCGCAGGGGAACTTCGGATCAGTGCGCTCACAGTAAAAAAAGCTTATGACAAGCTGGAAGAAGAGGGATTTGTTACAACCGTTCATGGAAAAGGAACGTATGTGTCAGCTTCGGATAAACAGCTTGCACTTGAAGCAAGGCAGAAAGCGATAGAAGATGACTTCGATAAAGTGATCGACCGGGCACTTTCCATGGGAATGAAGAAGGAGGAAATATCTGAGGTTGTAAAACTAATTCTCGATGAGAAGTAAAATCGGTAAGAAACTTTTGAAATAAATATGACACAATCATGAAATGCTTGATGAGATATTTACTTCAGATTGATGTAAAAAGTCAGACAACAGAACATAAAAAAGAAAGGCGGAAATTGTATGATAACGATGCAAAATGTCCGGAAAACATATGGAAACTTTACATTTGAAATGTCAATGGAACTGCCGGAAGGACAGATACTGGGGTTGATCGGGAAAAACGGAGCAGGAAAAAGTACCGCAATCAAACTGATCCTTGGACTCTGCCGGGCAGATGAGGGCAGCATCAGGGTATTTGGTCATGAGAGTAAAGAATTGCCGGAGACACTCAAACAGGAGATCGGAGTTTCTCTGGCAGAATCAGGATTTTCCGGGGAACTGACCGTAAATGATGTAAAACACATTTTAAAAAAGATGTATCATTCGTTTGATGAAAACTATTTTATACAACAGGGTGAGAACTTAAAGCTTCCGATGAATAAGAAAATCAAAGAATTTTCAACCGGAATGAAAGCGAAACTCCGCGTGCTGACAGCTATGACACACCATGCAAAGCTGCTGATCATGGATGAGCCGACAGCTGGACTGGATGTGGAGGCGAGAAACGAGATTTTAGATATGTTACGGGCTTATATTGCAGAGGATGAGAGCCGAAGTATACTTATTACATCCCATATTTCCACAGATTTAGAATCCCTATGTGATGAACTTTATCTGATCCATGATGGAAAACTTATTTTGCACGAAGGGACAGATGCAATCTTAGAGCAGTATGGCATTTTAAAGGTGAGTGAAGAACAATACCGCACGCTGGATCAAAGCTCTATTTTAAAAGTGCAGAAAGAAAATTACGGCTATGCATGTTTTACGAATGATAAGAAGTTTTATCAGGAAAATTATCCGCAGATTGCAGTGGAAAATGGAGGGATTGATGAGCTGATTCTTATGATGACAGGAGGGTACAGATAATGGCAGGTTTATTGGAAAAAGATATTCGGTTATTATGGGGAACAAAACAGACACTGGTAATTTTGTTTGCAATTGCAGTTGCAGTCGCATTTTCCGGCAATGGAAATTTTATCATTGGATATCTGCCGTTTGTGGTAGAGATGATTGCAATCAGCACGATTGCGTATGACGAGATGGATCATGGCTATCAGTTTTTATTGACACTGCCGATCAATAAAAAAACCTATGTAAGAGAAAAGTATCTGCTTTGTGCCGGAGGAGTAGTGGCAGCCTGGGTAATTGCAGTCTGCCTGTATCTGGTGTCAAAAGTGGTGCGTGGTATACCGGTTGCTGTGGCAGAAGATATGCTGACAGCCGCAGTGATTTTGCTAATCATTCTTTTGATCAGTTTTTTCATGATTCCGGCGCAGATTAAGTTTGGCTGTGAAAAGAGCCGGATTTTGACATTAGGAATGATGGGAGTAATTGCTGTGATTGCATATCTATGTGAGGTCGTGTTCGGAAAAGAACGGTTGTATCAGGCGCTGACCGTGATAGACAATATGAATGTGGCAGTTCTGGCTGGTAACATCATCGGGATCACACTGCTGACACTGTTCATTTCGTATCAGATCAGCAGGCGTATTATGGAAAAGAAGGAGTTTTAACAGGAATTAACAGATGATTCTTGCACCCGTTTGGGAAAAAAGATATACTCATAGTATCAGGCTAAGGGGGCGAGTAGAATGGGACAGTTTTTAAATAATAAGGAACCATATGATAAATACAAGACCGTAATGAATGGAACCTTTTTTGTTGATAAGACAGAAATATTAAAAGAATTAATACCAGCATTACAGCAGGAACAGCGTTTTTTCTGTATTACCCGTCCGCGACGTTTCGGAAAAACAGTTATGGCAAATATGATAGCAGCTTTTTTTGAAAAAAATAGTGAAAAATTCTTATTTGAGAAGCTTGCAATCGCACAATATGATCAATATAAGGAGCAGGCAGGCTGCCATGATGTGATATATATTGATTTTAGTGAAATGCCAAGAGAATGTCATAGTTATGAGGAGTATATTGGCAGGATACAGGATGGACTTGTCAGAGATATTAACGAGGCATATCCGGAAATTGCGATAGACAAAAATGAGGCGGTCTGGGATGTGCTTTCTCAGGTTTTTGACAAAACAGGACATAAATTCATATTTGTGATGGATGAATGGGATGCAGTTTTCCAGATGTCTTTTGTTACGGAACGTGACAGAGAAAATTATCTGCTTTTTCTGAAACTTTTATTGAAAGGGAAAAGCTATGTAGAACTGGCATATATGACCGGTGTACTTCCGATTGCAAAATATTCAGATGGTTCAGAACTGAATATGTTTTTGGAATACAATATGGCAACAAGAGTTCGGTTTAGTGAATATTTTGGCTTTACAGAGAGTGAAGTTGACAGTTTGTACCAGTGCTATCTGGAGCAAACGAAAAAGCCACAGATTACACGCGCAAATCTCAGGGAATGGTATGATGGATATCACACTGCATCAGGAGAAAGATTATACAATCCACGTTCGGTAGTATGCGCATTGACAGATAATCAATTGTCAAATTATTGGGTGAGTTCAGGAAAATATGACTCTATTTTCACATATATCAGTCATAACGTAGATGAAATCCAGAACGATCTTACTTTAATGTTTGCAGGAGAAAAAATACCAACAGGGATACAGGAATATGCTGCAACAGCACCAGAACTAAAGACCAAAGAGGAGATATATTCTGCAATGGTAGTATATGGTTTGCTGACGTATGATAATGGAAAAGTATTTATACCAAATAAGGAACTTTTGGGAAGTTATGCAGCAATGATGAAAAAAGAACAATCGTTAGGATATATTTATCGTCTTGCCAACATATCATCACAGATGCTACAGGCAACACTAGCCAAAGATACAGAGACAATGACAAAAATCATTCAGTATGCTCATAATACAGAAGTGCCGATTTTGTCTTATAATAATGAGACAGAACTTTCGGCAATTGTCAATCTTGTTTATTTGTCTGCAAGAGATCAGTACAGAGTTGAACGTGAGGAGAAGGCTGGAAAAGGATTTGTAGATTTTATATTTTATCCGGTTCGATATGATCAGGATTGTATCATACTGGAATTAAAAGTAGATCATTCACCGGAAGATGCAATTGCACAGATTAAAGAAAAAGACTATGCTTTGCGGTTCAGAGAAAAAACGGCAGAAAAAAATAAATATACAGGACGTATCCTCGCGGTTGGAATCAGTTATAACAAAGAAACAAAAGAGCATGATTGTAAAGTGGAAGAAATATAAAAGTGAAAGAAAAAAACATGAACAGCTTACAGCGCAAATTATTCAAATTACAGGATTTAAAATACAGAAATTTTCACAGTAAACTAATGCCGGGGATTGATAAGGAGACGATCATCGGGATCCGCACACCGGTACTGCGGAAATTTGCGAAAGAATTTGCAAAAACGGAAGCAGCAGAATCTTTTTTGAAGGAACTTCCACATCAGTATTATGAGGAAAATAACCTTCATATGCTTTTGATTTCAGATATCAAAGATTATGAGCGCTGTCTGGCAGAAGTGAAACGTTTTCTTCCATATATTAATAATTGGGCGACCTGCGATATTCCAAGACCAAAGTGTTTCGCAAAAAACAAAGCTGAACTTCTTCCTGTGATAAAAGAATGGATTGCATCCGGGGATACCTATACAATCCGCTATGGAATCGGAACACTGATGAGCTTTTATCTGGATGAGGATTTCAAACCGGAGTATATAGAAATTGCCGCAGAAGTAGAATCGGAAGAATACTATGTCAATATGATGATTGCATGGTATCTTGCAACGGCACTGGCAAAACAGTGGGATGCAACGATCCCATATCTGGAAGAACGAAAGTTATCACCGTGGGTGCATAGAAAGACGATTCAGAAAGCGGTGGAGAGCTATCGCATCACAGATGAGCAGAAAGTTTACCTGAAAACACTGCGTGAAAACTGCTAAGACTAGTACATCGTTCTGTAAATAACTGAGCTAATAACTTGTATGAATTTCCATCTGCGTTATTGATTCAGTTAATTTTTGAACGCTGTACTGGAACTGATAAGGGCAGATTCATGGGGCTAAAAGAAATTTATATTCGGAGAGTTGTGGAAAGAGAACATGAAAAAATCACAGGAAAACGATGAAGAACAGAAATGGGATAAATTACTACAGATTCACACAACCGGACGTGATGATTCCAATTCAGATCAGTACCGATATCCGTATGAACCGACGCCATATACGGTGTTAGAGCGGTTTGCTAATTCCGGGCTGCTTTGCAAGGAAAATACACTTTTAGATTATGGCTGTGGCAAAGGCAGAGCTGATTTTTTTCTTTCTTATCAGACACGCTGTCACACGATCGGTGTGGAATACAACGAGCGGATTTATGAGAAAGCGGTAGAAAACAGAGAACAGGGGGCTGCGGCAGGGCGGACAGAATTTGTACTTGCAGATGCCGTGCAGTTTTCGGTTCCGGCAGAGGTAGACCGGATCTACTTTTTTAATCCATTTTCGATAGAGATATTAAAGAAAGTTTTGGCGCGCGTGTTGGAATCCTATTATGGGAATCCGAGGGAATTGCTTTTATTCTTTTATTATCCTTCGGATGAATACATTTCTTATTTAATGACAGTAGACGAACTTATCTTTTCCGATGAAATCGATTGCAGAGATTTGTTTCCGGGGGAAAATAAAAGAGAGCGGATTGTGGTATTTGAGGTAGAATGAAGTTCTCCCTTGGAAAACCAGAACTGCTGAATATAGCTGATGACTTCTACGATTATTTGAAATTATAGTCGCAGAAGGCATCAGCTTTTTTGCGTCTATAGCAAAATAAGGAGGCTAAATCCTCTGCTCCTGCAAGAGCAGTCGCATTTTGCTTCGCAAAACAAGGAGGATTTATGTTAGCATCATTATCACTTATTTTTATTGTAGGGCTTGCAATGGGAGCCATTTGCCAGAAACTGAAACTGCCACGGATCATCGGAATACTCGTCATCGGAATTGTGTTGGGATCGTATGTGCTCGATTTGCTTGATCCATCCATTTTATCAATCTCCGCTGAGCTGCGGAAGATGGCACTGATTATTATTTTATTGAAAGCCGGACTTTCACTGGATTTAAAAGATCTGAAAAAAGCCGGGCGTTCCGCTGTAGTACTGTCGTTTGTTCCTGCATCGCTTGAAATTGCAGGTTATGTGCTTTGCACAGGGTGGTCATGCCAATGTACTTGATTTTGTAAATATTCCGGTGTCAATCGTACTTGGTATAATTTTAGGCGTAGTGACAGGTTATGGACTGTATCTTTTCTTTGAGACGGCATATGCGAGAAAACACTGCGTGCGTAACAGTATAAAAGTAATCATTGTTCTTGGATTTTCCTTTTTACTGGTATCAGTGGAAGGATGGCTGGAAGGAAAAATTTCCTTATCAGGACTGCTTGCGGTGGTCGCTATGGATTGTGTGATCGCTTATCTCCCAAAGGCAACGGTGCAGGCGGCAATTGGTTCTGTTCCTTTGGCGGCAGGACTTGCCTGTGGAAAAATTGTTCTGTCTGTCGCTGTGCTGGCAATCATTATCACGGCACCGCTTGGGGCAATCGGGATGGATGCAGCCTATCAAAGGTTGCTGGAAAAGGAAAATTAAAAAAGATTTTCAGAAAGTATTTTGGTAGAAAGTGTGTTATAGTGATTGCAGAAAAAAGAAAATGACAGGGGTATCAGGAGATGATAAGAAAAGCAACAGAAGAAGATTTGTCGCGCATCGCAGAAATTTTTGTATTTAATAACAGAATCAATTATTTCCCAATTTTTAAGTCGGAAGAGTATTCATTTGGAGAATTGCAGGTTGTATCCATGATAGATCATTATTTCGGAAAAGGGGAAGTTCTGGAAAATCTGTATGTCGCCGATGAATGTGGAATTGTGAAAGGATTTATGGAAATCCATGGAACAGAAATCCGTAAATTGTATGTCGATCCATGCTTTCAAAGTGGTGGAATTGGAAAGAAATTAATAGAGCATGCAATTTCAACTTTTGATGTTGATCATTTGTGGGCGTTGGAGAAAAATACGAGAGCGATTGCATTTTATCATCGTCACGGATTTATGGAAAATGGAGAAAAAGAATTGGAAGAAGGCACGACAGAGTATATTGCAAAGCTGATAAGGGTGGAAGAAAATGTGCAGTTGGACGAGAAACCGATGCTTCGGAAAATAATAAGGGAAGATGTATAAGAGGAAAAGAAAAGTGGTAACAGATTACTCTGACGTAAAGTTAGAAACAAAAGATCTTATTTTAAAGAAAGCAGAATTTGAGGACTGGAAGACAATTTATTATAACCTGTGGAGACACAAGGAGAGCGCAAAGTACATGCTCTGGCAGCCGACAGAGACAGACGAAGATGCAAAAGATCGAATGAAGCGCACGATTGCATTTGAAGAAAAACCGGAGAATAAGTATGCGTTATTTGTGTATTTAAAGAAAACGGGTGAAGCAATCGGTTTTGCAGGTATGCGTGAGTTAGAGCCGGGCATTTATGAAGAGACAGGTATTGCACTTGGACCGGAATTTGTGCGAAAAGGTTACGGGAGACAGATACTTACGGCACTTCTTGGGGAGGCAGGAAAACTGGGAGCAAAAGAATTCCATGCCTGCAACCGGACGGGCAATGCCGCTTCCAGAGCGTTACAGTTGTCATGTGGATTTGTATTCGATTCGTTGTCAGATGAGAAAACAGATTCGAGAACAGGTGAAACGTATGTTTTGGAGAACCATATTTACAGGTATTAGAAAGAAGGAAGAAAATGTATTTTGAAAGATTAAATGAACAGAATGTAGAGCATTATATTGCCTATTTAAAGCTTGCGATGCAGCAGGAGCCGGATATGATGACGGTGGAAGAGATAGATGAGGAAGGAATCAGGACAAGGCTTCGGGATTCATTTTATGAAAAGTCTGCATCAATTCTTGCGATGGAAAACAATCAGGTGGCAGGAAGGATTGAGTATCATTTTTATGGGTGTATTCAGGGTGGATATCGCATGGCGTATGTGAATTGGGTATATGTTTTACCGGAATACCGGCACAGCGGCGTTGCCCGGAAGCTGTTTGCAGAGTTTGAAAAAGACTGCGAAAAGCATGAAATCCATCAATATTATCTGATCCGTGCTACCAACGAGAACGCCGACAGATTTTACAAAAAATTTGAAAATGTGCAGTTGGACGAGGAACCGATGCTTCGGAAAATATTAAAAGAAGATTGACAAGTGGTTACCATTGGTTATATGATGTGTATATAACCAATGATAACCACTTTTATATACAGAAAGGAGTGCGTTATGTCCACAAATCCAACGAAACGAATTGAAGAGATCGACCGGAGACTGGAAGAACTTCCAAAAGGAACCCTGACCTATAAGAAGATCAATGGGAAAGAACAGCCGTATATCCAGAGGACGATTGACGGGAAATCAGTGAGCTATTATGTGAAAGTGTCCGAGCGGGAGAAGGTACTTGTGGAATTTGAGGAGCGCACAAAGCTGCAGGAAGAGAAAAAGCATCTGACGGCTTATGTGGAGGGACTGAAGGACATTCTTAAGCACAATCCATATCTCTCTGCCAAGGTGGTGATCGGGTATCAGAATTTTGAAGACTTTACCTGTGGACAGCAGTTTTATGTCGATAAGACGCATTTTATCTCCGAGTGGATCAGGGAAGGAACAAAGATTACATTGATCACCAGACCGAGAAGATTCGGTAAAACAACACTGCTCAGTACGATAAGAATGTTTTTTGATCTAAGATATGCTGATCATCCAGAATATTTCGATAAGCTGCGGGTATGGCAGGATGAAAGAAGCCGTAGTATGTTCGGAAGTATCCCGGTAATCTCCACAAGCTTCGGAGGCTGCAAGGGAATTGATTATAAGCAGTCTATCCGGGGAATGATGGGGCAATTAGGAACAATGTATGGGCATCATGAATATTTACTGGATAGTCCAAAACTTACAGATAAAGACAAAGAGTTATTTGAAAAAACACGATGGGGACTTGTTTATCATGAAACATGTTATATAGAGGATGCAATAAGGAATTTATGTAAATTACTCTATAAGCATTTTGGGGTAAATCCAATCGTACTTATTGACGAGTATGACACACCTCTGATCGAAGCATATACGGATGGTTACTGGGATGAGATGATCACGACCTGCCGCCAGTTATTCCATAATACACTGAAGGAAAATGACTATCTTGGCAGAGCCATTATCACCGGAGTGACGAAAGTGTCGAAGAATTCACTTTTTTCTGACCTGAACAATCTGTTGGTTGCCACTGTGACAGATGATATCTACACGGACTGCTGTGGATTCACTGAGCAGGAGGTGATGGATGCATTAAAGTGCCAGAATATAGATGATATGAAAAAAGTGAAGGAAATGTACGATGGATTCATTATCGGTCATCAGAAAGATATTTATAATCCGTGGTCTATCGTGAACTATATGCATGATCGGCAGTTGAGATCTTATTGGATCCTTACCAGCAGCAACAAACTGATCGGGGATATTATCTGCAGACATCCATATGATAAAAAGTACGAGATTGAACAGTTAATGACAGGAAAACCAATACACAAGATGATCAACGAGAATATTACATTCCAGTATCTTGACGGAGACGAGAATAGTCTGTGGTCACTTCTCCTTGCAGTCGGATATATCAAGGCAGAGAACGTGGTGAAAGATAACGAATGGACAGAGTGTGATGTTTCCGTGACCAACAAAGAGGTTATGTCAATGTTCCGGACACAGATCATTGCCATGTTTTCGAATGGCAATATTGCATATGAGAATTTTACAAGGGCACTGATAAGGCATAGAACCTGGGATATGATTGGTGTGATGGAAGATATCGCCGAGTATTCCATGAGTTATTTTGATACCGCCAAGAATAAAGGAAAGCATGCCCCAGAGAATTTCTATCATGGTCTTGTTTTAGGACTTATTGTATCCATGCGTAAGGAATACCGCATTGTATCCAACCAGGAGAGCGGGGAAGGACGTTATGACATTGCAATCTATCCTTTCGACAAAACAAAAGATGCCTATATCCTTGAATTTAAAGTTTTAAATGAACACAGAGAAAAGACTGTTCAGGAAACTGCACAGAATGCCCTGAAACAGATTCAGACCAGAAACTATGAATCAGATCTTCTTGCCTACGGCATCCCTGCCGATCACATCTATAAACTCGGTTTTGGATTTCTCGGTAAGAAAGTCTGGGTAGTCTCTGATCCGCCTGAGAAAGATGAGAAGGATCAGGTCAGATCAGAGTGGGATAACCTGCGGTTCCGATAAAAAATTGCCGATGCACCAGTAAGGCACATCGGCAAAATGAAAAGCTTATAATTTGAAAATAAATCATTCTTCTTTTAGTTATCAGAAGCATCATCATCAGACATGCTGTAAACCTGACGTTTACGAGCCATCTCATCATTTTCAAGGTATTCATCATAGGAGGATACTTTATCAACAAAGGTTCCATCCGGTAAGAACTCGATGATACGGTTTGCAGTTGTCTGTACAACCTGATGGTCACGGGATGCAAAGAGAATAACACCCGGGAACTTGATCAGACCATTATTTAATGCTGTGATAGATTCCATGTCAAGGTGGTCGGTCGGTTCGTCAAGGATCAGAACATTACTTGCCTGGATCATCATGCGGGAGAGAAGCACGCGGACTTTCTCACCACCGGAAAGAACACGCATTTTCTTAGTTCCGTCTTCACCGGCAAAAAGCATACGTCCAAGGAAACCACGAACATAAGTAGCATCTTTGATCTCAGAATACTGTGTCAGCCAATCTACGATCAGAAGATCAGTATCAAAGATTGCTGTGTTGTCCTTCGGGAAATAGGACTGGCTTGTTGTCACGCCCCATTTATAAGAGCCGGAATCAGGTTCCATTTCACCGGAGATGATCTTGAATAAAGTTGTTTTTGCAAGCTCATTTCCACCGACAAAAGCAATTTTATCTTCATGACCTACGATGAAGGATACATTGTCTAATACCTTGACGCCATCAATCGTCTTGGTGAGACCTTCCACAGTAAGAACTTCATTTCCAATCTCACGGCTTGGACGGAAGTCGATGTAAGGGTATTTACGGCTGGATGGACGGATCTCATCGAGCTGGATTTTTTCAAGAGCACGTTTTCTGGAAGTCGCCTGTTTGGATTTGGAAGCGTTCGCGGAGAAACGGGAGATAAATTCCTGTAACTCTTTAATCTTTTCTTCCTTCTTCTTGTTGGCTTCTTTCATCTGTTTTACAAGTAACTGGCTGGATTCATACCAGAAGTCGTAGTTTCCGGCATAAAGCTGGATCTTGCCATAATCGATATCTGCAATATTGGTACATACTTTATTTAAGAAGTAACGGTCATGGGAAACAACGATCACCGTATTTTCAAAATTGATGAGGAATTCTTCTAACCAGGAGATCGCATCTAAGTCTAAGTGGTTGGTAGGCTCGTCTAAAAGAAGAATATCCGGGTTTCCGAACAATGCCTGTGCAAGTAAAACTTTGACTTTTAAGGCACCGGGAAGATCTGCCATCATAGAGTAATGATAATCGGTAGAAATTCCAAGACCATTTAATAATGTTGCGGCATCGGATTCCGCATTCCAGCCATCCATCTCAGCAAATTCGCCTTCTAATTCGCTGGCACGGATACCATCTTCATCGGAAAAATCTTCTTTCATGTAGATGGCATCTTTTTCTTTCATAATATCATAGAGTCTCTGGTTACCCATGATAACGGTATCAAGAACGGTAAAAGCATCATATTTAAAGTGATCCTGCTGTAAGAAAGAGAGACGCTGACCAGGAGTGATGACAACATCGCCGTTTGTCGGCTCTAACTGACCGGATAAAATTTTTAAAAATGTGGACTTTCCGGCGCCGTTGGCACCAATCAGACCATAACAGTTTCCTTCAGTGAATTTGATATTTACGTCTTCAAATAAGGCTTTTTTGCCTACACGTAATGTTACATTGTTTGCTTGTATCATTGTAATACCTCTATTTTACATATTTCTTGGTTTAAACGCATCATTTTTATTATACATAAAACCGTTGTTTTTTCAAGAAAAATCTATGCCAAGAAAATATAAGGAAAAAACAAGAGAAAATCTTTCTTGTTATGTAAAAATTTGTTATAATTATTCTAATCGGGGTTTTGTAAAAGGAGAAGTTGGGGATGGCAGAATTTAATAAGGAAGAAATAGATTATGAAGATCAGCTCAGACAGTCGGAGCGTGAGCGCAAAGATTTGAAAAATATCATATATGAACTTCCGGTAGGACTGATCACGGTAAAAGGGGGAAATGAGCTGACGATTGACATCGCAAACCATGAATTTTGCAGGATGAGCGGATACAGATCGGCGGATTTCAGTATGGAGAAAATGTGCATGGCGCAGTTGATCCATATGGAAGATTACATGATGTTTGAGGATGCGGCGGAGGTCTGCCGCAGAGGGAAAACATCGGATGAATTTGAGGCGAGAATCGTTACAGCAGATCAGAACGTGATCTGGGCAATGTTTCAGTTTCAGATTTACACATACCGGAGTGCAGTGCCATACTATCTTGTATCCTGCTGGGACATTACAGAGCGCAAGAAGATGGAAAATGAGATCATGCTTGTGAACGAGCGCTATCATATGCTGGAAGAGGTCTCCGATGATATTGTCCTTGATTATGATGTGAAAAAACAGCAATTTGAGATACCGGAATGTTATCTGAAATTCGCGGAGGATAAAAGTGTGAAATATGCCGGGATAGAAGAACTTTATGGAGCCATACACCCGGACGACAGGGAAAGATTTCAGAAGATATTTGAGACGGCGCTTCAACGGGAGATGAAAGGAACTGCGGAATACCGTCTGCGGCAGGGGGGAAAAGAATCTGGAAAATATGCTTATTTCAGAACCTGTTATCAGAGTATCGCAGATTATGATGGAAAGATCAGCCACATCATAGGAAGAAGTTATGATATCAGCACAGAGCGGGCAGTCCGGGAGAAACTTCTACGGGAAGTGCAGTTAGATCCGTTGACAAGGATTTACAATAAGACAGCCTCCGGAGAAATCGTAGATGCGTTTCTTGAAAAATCAACACAGGGAACGCATGTACTCTACGTCATTGATATTGACGACTTTAAGAAGATCAATGACACATTCGGACATACTGTTGGAGACATGGTGATATCGGATATTGCAACACTGATACGCGAACAGTTTACGGATGAAGCGGTTGTCGGACGTGTCGGTGGGGATGAATTTATGGTCTTTGTGAAGGACACTTCTTTGCAAGAGGCGGAGGCGAAAGCGGAACAGCTGTGTACAAACGTGCAGAAAACGCTTTCCGGGGATGGAGCAGTCATTGTTGTGACATTGAGTGTCGGTATGGCTGTGACGGGAAAAGACGGGTATGATTATAGTACGTTGTTTGAACGGGCAGATCATGCCATGTATCACATTAAGAAAAATGGGAAAAATCATTATGGCTTTGCAGGAGAGACCGAGGAAGGTGACTGTGAAGGAAAGTACCGCACGGAAGAAAAGGAAAACCGTAGAAATCTGGTGGCGGACAAAGAATTTTTAAATACAGCGTTCAGCCTGTTGTCACATGCAAGGGATATCAATGGTTCTCTGAATGTGCTCTTAGAACAGATTGGCAGAAAATATCAGATGAATATGGTATCTGTTTTTGAATATGCACCCGATGGAAAGAATATGTTACTTACCAACTGCTGGAGTGACATGGGACAGATTTATGAGAAGAATATACTTCCAATCACCTGGCCGAAACTGATGAAGGCTGAGGTGGGAGAATTTGTACAGACAACTCCAAAGTGGCAGGAAAAACGGAAGAAAGAGTGGCTGGAATGGTCAGGAAATGCCATCCCGATCCAGTCAATCGCTGCAGTAAAGTTTGAGTATTCGAATGGAAAAACCGGATGCATCGATGCTGGCTCGGTTGAACAGGGCAAGCAGTGGCGCACAGAGGAGATTGGAACCATCTGCGAACTGAGCAGAGTAGTTGCCGTATTTGTGACGCTGCGTGAGAAAATGCAGGAAGATCAGCAGGCAATCCATAAATTAAAAAACAGAGACCGGCTGACGGGCTTATATAATCTGGAAGCTTTCAGGACAAAACTGGTACAGCTTCTTAAGGCAGAGGAAAATCCACAGGAGAATACTTATGCACTGACCATGGTGGATGTCAATAACTTTTCTTATGTCAATGAAAATTTCGGCGCAGAGATGGGAGACAGTATATTGAAAGAATTTTCCCAGCTGCTGGAACGCAAAAAAGTAATGACAGCATGCCGTATGTACTCGGATTATTTCCTTGTATTGTCCAAGGGAAAGAGCCAGCAGGAGATCCGGAGGCGCGTTAAGGAAGGAAATGAAGAGTTTGAGGCAAAGCTGCAGGAACGTTATCCCGCTGGAGGAATGAAGCTTTCGGCAGGAATTTGCTTCCTGTCAGGAAAGAGTTCGTTTGAGACGATACTGGAGAGTGCAAATCTTGCAAGAAAATATGCAAAAGAACACAATATCACATCCGGTGTTGTCTATATAGAAAAAATGCGTCAGACACGTGATGAACAGGTGCTGATCGCAACACGGTTTCATGCTGCGATCCAGCGTGGGGAGTTTGAAATGTTTTTACAGCCAAAGTTCCGGCTGAAAGAGAATACGATTTATGGGGCAGAGGCACTTGCAAGATGGCATTTCGGAGAGGACGGCTACTTACAGCCAAACCGCTTTGTGCCGGCACTGGAATTGATGGGATATATCAAAGACCTTGATTTCTTTATATTAGAGCAGCTGCTGAAATATATGACAAAGTGGAAGAAATCCGGAAAAAGCCTGTTTACGATCTCAACTAATTTTTCGAGAAAACACTTTGAAAACGGTGGCGAGGCATTTTTGCAGCGGATGCATGAGACAATGGACAAGTATGACATTGATCCTTCCTATATTGAAGTGGAAGTTACCGAGAGCGTCATGACAGAAAAACTCGAAGACCTGAAGCACTGCATGATCGAACTGGCACAGATGGGATTCCGCATTGCCATTGATGACTTTGGCACGGGGTATTCGTCTTTGAGTGTCCTTTATGAAATACCGGCGAATGTTGTCAAGATAGATAAAAGTTTTACTGACAAAGTGATGGTGGACAACAAGGGGGAATTTGTATCCCAGATGGGAAAATTTATCCGTGCAGCCAAAGAAGAGATCGTTGTGGAGGGAATTGAAACGGAAGAACAGCGTCAGTTCTTGGAAAGCCATGGGTTTAAATATGGGCAGGGGTATCTGTTTGACCGGCCGATCCCGGCAGATGAATTTGAAAGAAAATATTTATAAATCTGTGTTTTTGGCAAGTGTTTTACTGCCGGGTGGACAGTAATGTTTATAACTTTGTACTTTGTTTTGTACAGTCTGAATTCTTTACAACGGACAAATTAAATGCTAAAATGTGAATTAAGTCGAAAGCTGGCGGGGATAGTATTCTGCCCCCGGGTTAGCAAAGACATTCTATCAATTTTTTATAATTTTAAGGAGGAATAAGTAATGTCCAGAGCAAAACAGTCAATGGACGGTAATACAGCAGCAGCTCATGTAGCATATGCGTTTACAGATGTTGCAGCTATTTACCCAATTACACCATCCAGCCCTATGGCAGATACTGTCGATCAGTGGTCAGCAGCAGGACAGGAAAATATCTTTGGCAATCAGGTCAAAGTTGTAGAAATGGAATCCGAAGCAGGTGCTGCAGGTGCAGTTCACGGTTCCCTTGCTGCAGGTGCATTAACAACAACATTTACAGCTTCCCAGGGTCTTTTATTAATGATCCCTAACATGTACAAAATCGCTGGTGAGCAGCTTCCATGTGTATTTGATGTTTCTGCACGTACCGTTGCAACACAGTCTTTAAATATTTTCGGTGATCACAGTGACGTGTATGCCTGTCGTCAGACAGGTTTCGCTATGTTATGTGAGACAAACCCACAGGAAGTTATGGACTTAAGCCCAGTTGCTCATTTGGCAACAATCGAAGGAAAAGTTCCATTCATCAACTTCTTTGATGGATTCCGTACATCCCACGAAATTCAGAAAATCGAGAAATGGGATTATGCAGATCTGAAAGAAATGTGCAATATGGACGCAGTAGCTGCATTCCGTGCACATGCATTAAATCCAGAGCATCCGGCTATGCGTGGGTCTCATGAGAATGGTGACGTTTTCTTCCAGCATCGTGAAGCTTGTAATACAGCTTACAATGAATTACCAGCTATCGTTGAAAAATACATGGCTAAGGTTAACGAAAAATTAGGAACAAACTATGACTTATTCAACTACTATGGAGCAGAAGATGCAGAGCGCGTTATCGTAGCTATGGGTTCTGTAAACGACGTTGCTGAAGAAGTAATTGATTACTTAACAGCAAAAGGCGAGAAAGTCGGATTAGTGAAAGTTCGTTTATATCGTCCATGGGTATCTGAAGCATTCTTAAAAGCTCTTCCTAAGACAGTTAAGAAAGTTGCAGTACTTGACAGAACAAAAGAGCCAGGAGCACTTGGTGATCCATTATACTTAGACGTAGCTACAACTCTTCGTGAGGCAGGTCTTGATACAATCGTATTAACAGGCGGACGTTACGGATTAGGTTCTAAAGATACACCACCTTCAAGCTTATTCGCTGTATACAAAGAATTAGAGAAAGATGCTCCAAAAGCACGTTTCACAATCGGTATCGTTGATGACGTTACAAACTTAAGCTTACCAGAAGTAAAACCAGCTCCTATCACAGCTGCTGAAGGAACTGTAGAATGTAAATTCTGGGGACTTGGTGGTGACGGTACTGTAGGTGCTAACAAGAACTCTACAAAGATCATCGGTGACCATACAGACAAATATATCCAGGCTTACTTCCAGTATGACTCTAAGAAAACTGGTGGTGTTACAATTTCTCACTTGAGATTTGGTGACAAACCAATCAGAAGCCCATATTACATCAACCAGGCAGACTTCGTTGCATGTCATAACCCATCTTATGTAACAAAAGGATTCAAGATGGTTCAGGACGTAAAACCAGGCGGAGTATTCATGATCAACTGCCAGTGGTCTGATGAAGAGTTAGCTCATCACTTAAATGCAGAAGCTAAGAAATATATCGCTGATAACAACATTCAGTTATATACAATCAACGCTATTGACAAAGCAATTGAAATTGGTATGGGTAAACGTACTAACACAATTCTTCAGTCTGCATTCTTTAAATTAGCAAATGTAATGCCAATCGAAGAAGCTGTTGATTTCATGAAAGCTGCTGCTAAGAAATCTTACGGTAAAAAAGGTGACGCAGTTGTAGAGATGAACTACAAAGCTATCGACGCAGGTGTTGACGCTGTACATAAAGTTGAAGTACCAGCTTCCTGGTCTAACCCAGAAGCAGATCCAGCTCCTAAGAAATTAACAGGTCGTCCAGAGACAGTTAAGATGGTAGAAGATTTAATGAATCCAATCGCATTAATGGATGGTGATTCTCTTCCAGTATCTGCATTCATGGGCAACCCAGATGGACAGTTCGAGCAGGGTGCATCAGCATATGAGAAACGTGGTACAGCTGTAACAGTTCCTACATGGGATGCTGCTAAATGTATCCAGTGTAACCAGTGTGCATTTGTATGTTCACATGCTACAATCCGTCCATTCATGTTAAGTGAAGACGAAGTAAAAGCTGCTCCAGCTAATATCAAACTTGCTGATACAAAACCAAAAGCAAGCGAATACAAATATACAATGAGCGTATCTCCATTAGACTGTATGGGATGTGGTGAGTGTATCACTGTATGTCCAGTAGGTGCTATCGAGATGGTTCCACAGGAATCTCAGGCAGAAGAACAGCCAGTATTTGACTACTTAGTAGCAAACGTTGGCAAGAAACCTGGTATGCCAGCTGACAACACTGTAAAAGGTTCTCAGTTCAACCAGCCATTACTTGAGTTCTCTGGATCCTGTGCAGGATGTGCTGAAACATCTTACGCTCGTTTGATCACACAGTTATTTGGTGAGCATATGTACATCTCTAACGCTACCGGATGTTCTTCTATCTGGGGTGGCCCGGCTGCTACATCACCATATACTGTAAATAAAGATTCCAACAAAGGACCAGCTTGGGCTAACTCCTTATTCGAGGATAATGCTGAGCATGGTTTAGGTATGCAGATCGGTCAGGAAGTATTACGTGATCAGGCTATCGCAAGTGCTGAGAAATGTGCTTCTTCTGATAAGGCAAGTGCAGAATTAAAAGATGCATTCGCTAAATTCATGGAGACAAAACAGGATACAAAAGCAAATACTCCTGCAACAGAAGCTCTTGTAGCTGAATTAGAGAAAGCTGCAGCAGCTGGATGTCCAGATGCAAAAGCTGCTCTTGAGAAAAAAGATTACCTTGCTAAGAAGTCCGTATGGATCTTCGGTGGTGACGGATGGGCATATGATATCGGTTTCGGTGGATTAGACCATGTACTTGCTTCCGGACATAACGTAAACGTTATGGTATTCGATACAGAGATGTACTCTAATACAGGTGGACAGGCTTCTAAAGCTTCCAACATCGGTGAAGTTTGTCAGTTCGCTGCTGCTGGTAAAGAAGTTGGCAAGAAGAGCCTTGCTGAGATCGCTATGAGCTATGGTTACGTTTATGTAGCACAGATTGCTCTTGGTGCTAACATGGCTCAGGCTGTTAAAGTTCTTGCAGAAGCAGAAGCTTATGACGGACCATCCTTAATCATCGGATATGCTCCATGTGAGTTACACGGTGTAAAAGGTGGAATGAACCACTGCCAGGATGAGATGAAGAAAGCAGTAGCTGCTGGTTACTGGAACCTCTTCTCCTTCAACCCAGCTCTCAAAGCTGAAGGAAAGAATCCATTCACATTGACATCTAAACCAGGTGATGGAACATATCAGGAGTTCTTAAATAACGAGACACGTTACAGCAGATTAACAAGATCCTTCCCAGAAAGAGCTGCAAAACTCTTTGCTGCATCTGAGGAAGCTGCAAAAGCCCGTTACGAACATCTGTTAAGATTAGTTGAGTTATACAAATAAGATTTAGACATTGTCTGAGTCAGTATAAATTCCATAGAGCCCGGAAAGGCGTAAGTCTTTCCGGGCTCTATGCATTTAGACAGAAAGCTTATAATAACAGTGCATTATATCTGGGAGGGCTGACACCATCGCTTGCCAATCTGATCTGCGCAAAGGAACAGTATACGATTCCGGTTGTGGCGATGGTGAGACCGAGAGGCAGAGGATTCTGTTATTCTTTGGAGGAATATCAGACGATGATTTTGGATACAAAACTTTTCTGGAACATGGAGTGGGAGAGAACAGTTAAAACAGCTACAGAAGGAATATGGAAGTGAGATTGAGATCCTTGCCGGAAGCGGTGTGAATGAGAAATGCGTTGATTTTTCCTATGCAGAAATACAGGAAAAGAACCAATATGAAGCAGTTGACGCAGCAAAAGTACGAAGACTGGCAGAATTATGTTGACAAATACTTTGTGAAAACTTATAATTAAATGTGTTTTGAGGATAGTTCACATGCAAATGTACTAAACCGGAAAAGTATGACGCCGTTGGCTACGTGAACTTTTTCGGCTTTTTTAATTTTGACGGCAGATGAAAAAAGGTAGCATCTGTCTGGTGAGGAGGAGCAAATGCAGAACATAACCGGAAAGATTGCATTCGGGGGAATTGCGATCGGAAAAATAAAAGAGATTTCCAAAGAAAACAATGTAGTCAGACGTGTAAAGATTGAGGATGCGAAAGCAGAGATCGCACGTTTTGAGGCAGCCAGAGATCAGGCGGCAGAAGAACTGAAAGGACTTTATAACAAAGCGGTCAAAGAAGTCGGAGAGGCAAATGCAGCCATTTTTGAAGTGCATCAGATGATGTTGGAGGATGAAGACTATCTTGATTCTATCCGGAATATCATCGAGGCACAGTCCGTCAACGCAGAGTTCGCCGTGGCAACGACTGGCGATAACTTTGCCAGAATGTTCGCAGATATGGACGACGATTATATGAAGGAACGCTCAGCAGATGTGAAGGACATCTCGGAGCGTGTGATCCGCATTTTATCGCATAAAGAAGAAAAGGTGGACACTTCTGGAGCGGAAAAAGAAAAATATATCATAGTAGCAGATGATCTTGCACCGAGTGAGACAATCCAGTTAGACCGTGAGACAGTGCTTGCCTTTGTGACAAGACATGGCTCTACGAATTCACATACCGCAATCCTGGCGAGGACGATGAATATTCCGGCATTGGTATCCACAGCAGTTCCGCAAGAAGTGAATGGAAAAATGGCGATCGTGGACGGATTCAAGGGAAGCGTGATCATTGATCCGGATGAGGAGACGCTGCGAGAATATGAGAAAAAACAACAGGACGAAAGGAAGCGTCAGGAATTACTGCAGCAATTAAAGGGAAAGCCGACTGTCACGAAAGAGGGCAAAGAGATCAAACTGTATGCCAATATCGGCGAAGTTAAAGATTTAGGCGCTGTTTTGCAGAATGATGCAGCAGGAATCGGACTTTTCAGAAGCGAGTTTTTATACTTACAGAGTGACCATTTCCCAACAGAGGATGAGCAGTTCCAGTCCTATAAAACAGTTGCAGAAGTGATGGCAGGAAAAAAAGTCATTATCCGTACTCTGGATATTGGAGCAGACAAGCAGATCGATTACTTTGGACTCGAACACGAGGACAATCCGGCACTTGGTTACCGCGCCGTGAGGATCTGTCTGGATCAGCCGGATATTTTCAAGACACAGTTGAGGGCGTTGTTCCGTGCCAGTATGTTCGGCAATATTTCCATTATGATCCCGATGATCGCATCGGTATGGGAAGTGAGAAAAGTCAAAGAGATTATGGAAGAGGTAAAAGCAGAGCTGACCTCAGAAAGTATTCCGTTTAAAAATGTGGAATTTGGCATTATGATCGAGACACCGGCAGCAGTGATGATCGCAGATGAACTGGCAAAAGAGGTTAACTTTTTCAGTATTGGAACCAACGACCTGACACAGTATACGCTTGCGATCGACAGGCAGAATGCAAAGCTTGACCAGTTTTATGACTCCCATCATCCTGCAGTGCTCAAGATGATCCAGATGGTCATTGACAGCGCACACAAAGCGGGAATCTGGGCAGGTATCTGTGGGGAACTCGGGGCAGACTTAACGCTCACGGAGACATTTGTGAAAATGGGAATTGATGAATTATCGGTATCACCAGCGATGGTGCTGCCTGTAAGAGATAAAATATTAAATGCTTAATGTTTAAGGAGGAAATGAAAATGAAATCATTTAGTTACACAGTAAAAGACGAATTAGGACTCCATGCAAGACCGGCAGGGATGCTTGTAAAGGAAGTGAAAAATTTTCAGAGCAAAGTAACACTTGAAAGAGATGGAAAATCTGTAGATGCTTCCCGCCTGATGGCAGTTATGGGCATGGGAGTCAAAAAAGATCAGACTGTGACTGTAACGGTAGAAGGCAACGACGAAGATGCAGCATGTGAAGCATTAAAAGCGTTCTTTAAATCCAATCTGTAAGTAGATACTATGGGTTCTTTGCATTTGGGTTTTAGATACAACAAACAATAGCGCTGAATTCGCAGAGGCACAATTGAGGCGTTATGTGACATTAGAGGTGGCAATAAAATCTCTTCTTTGACAGTTGAAAAGTTAAAAAACGGTTGTGGAGCCAGTAAAAACAAGGCTTACAGCCGTTTTTTTGTCTTGCGGCGATATGTGCTATTGTGCTATATTTTTTACACTATGGTAAATTTAAATGCAGGTTTTATGCAGCCTGCGATAACTTTTTCAATATTCGTTGTCGGATTCCGGATTTGATGCGTCAACTTCCCGTTTGCAGGAAGTTTTTTCCTTTACAAGAAAAAGCGCAAATGTTAAAATAAATATAGTTTATTTTAGGCTGGCTGTGGGAGGAGACGCAAATGGCAGGTCTGTTTCAGAGAATAGCACAGAATTACCGGAAGAAGAAAAAAATTACACAGTCGTCTGCAAGGCTGAATGCAAAAGAAGATAAAACACAACACGCAGGAAAAGTGGTGCGTGCTAAGGAAAGGATACATAGTAAAGTGGAAAAAGAAGATTTCTTATTAAGTCAGATTGATGAATTCAGGGAGAAAGCAAAGCAGTTACAGAATTTACTGACATCCAAGGAAAGCAAGGTGCAGGAACTGCAGAATCTTGTGAATGAGAGAGAAGACAAAGCGCAGGAACTAGAGCAGATCTTAAATGAGAGACAGGAAGAGGCAGATGAGATCGTATCTGATTTCAGCAGAAAAGTAGACGAGCTTGCAGACCGTGTCACTGCGAAGATGAATGAGATTGAGATCAGCGTTTCAAAACAGGTTGCTGATGTCAAGCGCGTGACAGAGGAGCAGTTAGAGGCAAACCGCACATTAAATGAGAATCAGATCACAGCTAACAAGAAGTTTGGAGAGGAGCAGCTTGCAGCAAGTAAGCAGTTTATCGAAGAACAGACAGCAGCCAATAAGAAAGTAAGTGATGAGCAGGTTGCAGAGGTGAAGGCATTGTTGGAGAATACAGCGTCCCAGCTGGATTCTATCAAAACAGATCTTTCAGAGAAAGTTCATTCCGAGAATGTAAAATGCTATCGTAACATTCAGGATCTGTTCAACGAGTTTGACTCTAAAATTGAAAAAATGGATGAGATGGAGAAAAGCGTTGGCGCTGTAAAGGGATATGTCAAAGTACTTTCCTGGTTTTCCATTATCAATTTTGTGATGCTGGTTGCATTTATTTTATATTCATTAGGCGTTTTTAATTTTTAAGGTTGTGAGGAATTTATGAATATTGAACCAAAAAAAGTATGGGTTGTCGGACATAAGAATCCGGATACGGATTCGATATGTGCGGCAATTTCTTATGCATATCTGAAAAATCAGCTGGGAGAGCGTCAGTATGTGCCAAAACGTGCTGGTGCAATCAGCGAGGAAACACGTTATGTTCTGGATTATTTTAAAGTGGAAGATCCAGAATTGATTACAGATGTAGGAGCACAGCTTAAGGATATTTCAATCCGTAAGACTGCGGGTGTCAGCTCACAGATTTCCCTGAAAAAAGCATGGGAAACCATGAAAAAGTTAGATGTCGTAACACTTCCGGTGACAAACCGGCTTGGAAAGTTAGAGGGGGTGATCGTAACAAAGGATATTGCAACCTCATACATGGATGTTTACGACAACCGGGTTTTGTCTAAAGCGAGAACCCAGTATAAGAATATTGCAGAGACACTCGATGGTAATATTATCGCGGGTAATGAACACGCATATTTTATCCGCGGAAAAGTCGTTGTCGGAGCGTCTGATCCTGCATATTTATCGGAATATATTGAAGCAGATGATATGGTGATCTTAGGACCACAGAAGGAAGCGCAGATTCGTGCGCTGGAGTCGAATGCAAGCTGCATTATTGTTGGACGTGGTTTTGAAGTGGATCCGGAAGTGGTGCAGATGGCAAATAAAAAAGACTGTATCATTATCACAACACCATACGACACATTTTCCATTGCAAGGCTCATCAATCAGAGTATGCCGATCAAAGAATTTATGACGAGAGAGCATCTTGTGACGTTTGATATTGATGATTATGTGGATGATGTCAAAGAGACAATGTCAAAAATCAGACACCGTGATTTCCCGATTCTGGATGAAAATGGAAATTATATCGGAATGGTATCCAGACGTAATTTAATGAGCATGCAGAAAAAACAGATTATTTTAGTGGATCACAACGAGAAGTCGCAGGCGGTAGATAATATCAATGAGGCAGAAATCTTAGAGATCATCGATCATCACAGACTGGGAAGCTTAGAGACAATCTCTCCGGTCTATTTCAGAAATCAGCCGTTGGGATGTACGTCCACGATCATTTATCAGATGTTCGGCGAGAAAAATATCGAGATCCCGCAGCATATTGCAGGATTGTTATTGTCAGCGATTCTGTCAGACACGTTAATGTTCCGTTCTCCGACCTGCACACAGCTTGACATTTTGGCTGCCGAGGCTTTGGCAAAGATTGCAAAAGTAGATATTGAGACTCATGCAAAGAACATGTTTAAGGCGGGAAGCGATTTCAAAAATAAGACGACAGAGGAAATTTTCTATTCTGATTTCAAGATTTTCCATACGGATGAGTTTGACTTCGGAGTTGCACAGATCAGCGCCATGAGCCGTGAAGAACTTGATAAAGTAGCAGAGAAGCTCCGTCCGTTCTTAAAAGAAGTTCTGGGTGAGAAACGAATCGACATGGTTTATGTGATGCTGACAGATATTTTAGAAGAGTCTTCCAAGGTGATTTTTGAGGGACATGATGCAGGCAAGATTCTTGCAGATGCATTTGAAAGAGAAGAAAATGAAAATGGCATCCTTTTAGAGGGAATCATTTCAAGAAAGAAACAGTTGATTCCGACTCTTATGAATGCGATGGCTGAAAAAGTGTGATCGGTCATGAAAAGAACAAGAAACGAAAGAACCTGATCATTTATTGGATAAGAGTGCTTTGGCGTAAATCTCTCGGAGATTCGCCAAAGCATTTTTTATAGGCACGGGAAAATGTGGAATAGTTCTTAAATCCACATTCGTAACAGACATCTGTGATCGGTTTCCCGGATAAAATCAGTTCTTTGGCGAGCAGCAGACGCTTGGTGGAGAGATAACTGCCGATGCTGTAGCCGGTCTGTTCCTTAAATGTGTGCATGAGATAATAGCGGCTTAAGTAAAAACGGGAGGAGAGATCGTCAATACTGATGGATTCTGTTAAGTGTTCATTCAGATAATTTAAAATGGACAGTATTTTTTCACTCGAAGCGGAAGTCTCGATAAATTCTATTTTATTGTGTCCGGCGGCGCGGTTTAACTGGATCAGAAACTCTAAAAATAAAAGTTTATGATGCAGTTCATGTGCAAAATCAGAATCCGAGAGGGAAGCATCCAGATCTTTGGTAACCGCACCTAACCGGCTGTTTCCAAAGGAGTGAACACGCAGTACATGGGACTTTTCTTCATAAGCTTTTTGAAAACACAGGCTGAGATCGCTGTCCGAATCCCGGTATGCGGTCAGAAAATCCGGCGAAACGTAAATAATAATACGGTCATAGACAGCATCGGAGTGAATGACCGGTTTGTGGACTTCCCCGGCGTGCACTAGGACAATATCATTTTTTTTCAGGTCATAAGAACGTCCTTCGATACAGTAGGTCACATCTCCGTTCAACAGGATCAGGATCTTGTGAAAATCGTGATAGTGGTAGTGGAAGGAGCGCATTTCCTCGTCTTTTAAATGAAACATTTTAAAATCTGTCGTCAAATAACCGACTTTTTTATATTCTGGCATGGTAAAATCCTTTCTTTCGCAGTATATGTCCGAAAAATCAAAGATTTTCCGGACTGACGGGCATTCGCCCTATCACATAAAAATGAAATACAAAAATGTCCGCAAGCAGTCATTTTGTATTTTATTTTTATATGATACTGCTCATTGCTTACACATAGTATAAATGAAAAAAGCACAATTTGCAATATAGACAACACAGAAGTTGTATATGTTTTAAATTGTGTTTTGTATAATTAGCTTATATATGGAAGGCAGACAGATTTTCTGAGGCTTTACATAGGCAGTTTCAAAACAGGAAAAGATAAAAACAGAAGAACATGACAAGCAGAAAGGTGGATTTATTTTATGAAGAATTTCAGCAATTATACAGATTATGACAAAAAAGATAATTTACATTTTGAATCCAAAGCGGTACACGGGGCACTCGGAACAGAACCGCTGACCGGAGCAGTCAGCATGCCGATTTTTCAGGCAGTGACTTACAGACATCCGGCACTTGGAGAGACCACAGGCTTTGCGTACAGCCGTCTGGAGAACCCTACCAGACAGGAGTTAGAACGTACCATGGCAATCCTTGAGGGTGGAATCAAAGCATTTGCATTTTCCAGCGGACAGGCTGCAAATATGGCTGTATTTTCTCTGCTGAATCCGGGAGACCATGTTCTTCTTTCTGATGATATTTATGGCGGAACCTTCCGTATTATCGGTGACGTGTTCGGAAAATACGGCATTGAGCACACTTACGTGGAGATGGATGATCTTGACGCGGTGAAGGCAGCAATCAAGCCAAATACAAAAATGTTTTTCGTTGAGACACCGACCAACCCGATGATGAAAGTGGCAGATATTCAGGCTTTATCTGAGATTGCAAAAAGCGTTGGGGCACTTATGGTGGTTGATAACACATTTTTAACACCATATTTCCAGAATCCATTAAAACTGGGAGCTGACATTGTAACACACAGCTCCACAAAATATCTTGGCGGACATAACGACACACTTTCCGGAATTGTTGTGGTAAAAGATAATGAGGAGATCGCAGAGAAAATACACATCCATATCAAATCCCATGGAAGCCAGTTAGCGCCGATGGATTGCTGGCTGTTACTCCGCGGGATCAAGACACTGCCGGTCCGCATGGACAGACATAATGAGAATGCAAAGAAAGTGGCAGAGTGGTTAAGAACCCAGCCGAAGGTAAAGAAAGTTTATTATGTTGGCTTTGAAGATCACAAAGATTACGCAACAACGATCAAACAGACAAGAGGATTCGGCGGAATGATCTCCTTTACCGTAGATTCTTTTGAGACAGTACAGAAGATTTTAAGAAATGTGGATATGATCATGTTCGCAGAGAGCCTTGGCGGAACGGAAACACTGATCACTTACCCGACCACACAGACACACGAAGATACACCGAAGGATGTCAAGGAAAAATTAGGCATCACAGACTGTTTCTTACGTATGTCTGTCGGTATTGAAAATGTGGAAGATATTATTGCAGATCTTGATCGTGCTATGAATTCATAAAAGAAACAGATAGAGACTGTCAGAAAATGACAGTCTCTGAATTTGTTTCCGGAGAAACAAAAAGGAGAATTGGATTTATGATGAAATTTACTAAAATGCAGGCATTTGGAAATGATTATGTTTACATTGATGCAATCCATCAGGAACTTAAGAATCTTCCGGAACTGGCAAGGTTTGTAAGTGACAGGCATTTTGCAATCGGTTCAGACGGAATGGTTTTGATCTGTCCGTCAGACAAGGGAGATTTCCGCATGCGCATGTTTAACCCGGATGGAACTGAGGGCGAGATGTGCGGAAATGCACTCCGAAGTGTAGGAAAATACGTGTACGACCACAGACTCACCGACAAGACAGAGCTTGTGATCGAGACTCTGGGCGGCATGCAGCACCTGACACTGACGGTGACAGATGGTTATGTATCCAATATCCGGGCAGACATCGGGGAACCGAGACTTTCCACAAAAGTGATCCCAATCAACACAGAAATGGATACATTTATCGACCAGCCGGTACAGGTGCTTGACCGTACCTTCCACATTACCGCAGTTTCCTGGGGAAACCCGCACTGTGCAATGTTTGTGAATTCTGTGGCAGATCTTGATGTGGAGAAATATGGAAAAGAGATCGAGCATATGACATCCATTTTCCCAAATAAAACAAATGTAACATTCACGGAGTTTGTGAGCAGGGATTATTTAAAGATTCGCGAGTGGGAGCGTGGAACCGGTGAGACGATTGGCTGCGGAACCGGCTGTGCAACTGCGGTAGTGACTGCAATTTTGACTGGAAAATGTGATCGCAAGGTGACCGTGGAACAGATTGGCGGACCACTTCTGATTGAGTGGGATGAGAAAACGAACCATCTTTTTATGACAGGTCCATCCCATACCGTATTTGAGGCTGAGATCGATGCATCCCATATTTTGCAATAGCATGATCGTAAAAACCTGTATGAGAAAAGAATAACTGTTTTACAGGTATTTTTATAGCCGGATCTGGAAATAAAAAACGATACATTGAAAGAAAAGACAGCAGTTAAGAAAAAGGAAACGATAAAATGAAATTAAGTAAGATTTGTGAGGAAATTGAATATACCCTTCTTCAGGGAAGCCTTGAGACAGAAGTGCGTGATGTTATTTATGATTCCAGAAAGATCGCACCAGAAACGATGTTTGTCTGCATGGTAGGGGCAGTGACAGACGGTCATAAATATATCCCGGATGCGGTCGAAAAAGGAGCTTCTGTGATCGTATTGGAGAGAGAAGATGAGGCAGCACAGATACCGGAGAATATCACCGTGTTAAAAGTGGCTTCTGCACGTCTGGCACTTGCGCTGATGTCCGCTGCATTGTTTGACCATCCGGCAAGAAAGCTTGTCACCATCGGTCTGACCGGAACAAAAGGAAAAACAACCACCACTTACATGATTAAAAAAGTTTTGGAGATGGCGGGAAAAAAAGTCGGACTGATCGGAACCATCGGTGCGATGATCGGTGAAGAACATCTTCCATCAAAAAATACAACACCGGAATCCTACGAATTACACCGCATGTTTGCTGCCATGGTGGAAGCTGGCTGTGAATATGTGGTCATGGAAGTTTCTTCCCAGGGGTTAAAATTAGACCGTACAGCCGGTATTTTATTTGATTATGGTATTTTTACCAACTTATCACCGGATCATATCGGACCGGCAGAGCACGCATCTTTTGAAGAATATATGGAGTGTAAGAGCCTTCTGTTCCGCCAGTGCAGGATTGGAATTGTCAACGCAGATGATGAGCATGTGGAGGGTATTTTAAAAGGACATACCTGTGAGGTAAAAACATTTTCTGCTGAAAAAGAAGCAGATCTTATGGCATCTGATATTGGATTTATCAATGAGGATGGAAAGCTTGGAATGCATTTTAAAGTGAGTGGCTGCATGGACTGTCAGGCGAAAGTTCACATTCCGGGAAGATTTTCGGTATACAATTCCATGGTGACCATGTTAGTGTGTCATCTGGCTGGAATTTCGGACGAGGCAATTTTAGAGGGACTTTCCAAAGTGCAGGTAAAAGGCAGGGTGGAAATGCTTCCGGTATCCAAAGACTATACGCTGATCATTGACTATGCACATAATGAAGTGAGCACAAGAAGCGTTCTCACGACATTGATGGAATATCACCCAAAGCGTCTGATCTGTGTTTACGGAGGTGGCGGCAACCGCTCCAAACTCCGCAGATATGATATGGGTGAGGTGACAGGTGAGATGGCAGACCTTTGTGTATTGACCTGTGACAATCCAAGAGATGAGGAAATCCGTGATATTAACAATGATATTAAAGTAGGTCTTGCAAGAAGCAACGGCAAATACATCGAGATTGACGACAGGAAAGAAGCAATCGCTTACTGCATGAAAAATGCAAAACCGGGCGATATGATCGTGCTCCTTGGAAAAGGACACGAAGATTATCAGGAAATCAAAGGTGTAAAATATCATTTTGACGAGCGAGAGGCGGTAGCGGAAATTTTGGATGAGATGAAAGCTGGAAAACGTTAAGTTTTTATCAGACAAATGAAAATAAGAAAACGCCGGGTTTAGAGCGTTGATGAACAAAAAAGAAAAGCCTTGAGGGAATGTATGCAGACATTCTTTTAAGGCTTTTCCAAATTAAGAAGGGGGTTATAATTAATAAAACCCATGTCGTGGTATCACCACAACAACTCATATTATGCACCAGATTCGACAAAAAATCCAGTGAATTTATTGTGAACAAAAAATGTACGAATCGAGATTGAAATGTGAATGTATGGAAGATTTAACGGAACATCATGTTTTGTGTGAACGGGATATGTTATGATAAAAAGAAAAACACAATTAAAGTTTGAAAATTCATAGGATAGATAACAAGAAACAGAGGATGGAGTTAAATGGGTTTAAATATAGGCAGACTTTTATATGGGATACGAACAAAATATGAAATGAATGTAAAGGATATTTGCAGAGGAATTTGCAGTCCATCGTCATATTGTATGTATGAAAATGGTGAGATCGTACCTGATATTTTACTTGTAAATATGTTTTTGGACAGGATGGGATTTGGAATATTGGGATTGACGGCTTATATTTCTGAAAAAGAAGTAGTTTATTTTAAATGGAAAGAAAGTACCAGAGCGTGTATTCGAAATGAAAACTATAAAAAACTGGTGATGTTACTGGAGCATATGCCGACCGGAAATGTTTCACTAAATAAGAAGATCAGAGAGCAGTATGCATGGTTCATAAAAGGGATTGTGGCTGAGAAAGATACTGCAGATTTAAAGAAAGCAACAGAATGTTATGAGAAGGCATTGGAATGTACCTGTGGTTTTTTGATAAAATCGCAGAAAATAGAGGGAACTTTCAGTGTAAGAGAGATACATATTTATGCTATATATCTGAATTTGTTATGCAAAGTAAATCCAAAGGAAAAAGAAGAAGTTATTTCAAGATTTTATCAGTTAATGCAGTATGTTAATGTTCATTATGTAGAAGAACAGCAGAAAGTAAAGATATATCCGCTTCTTGTCTGTCTTTGGGGAAATCTTGTAATAGAGGGGAAAGATACAGAAGGCTCATTTGAAATATTTGAAAAAACACTTGAATTATTGCGAAAACAAAAATCGTTGTATTGTTTATTGGAAATTATGCGTCTGCATATTTTGGTAGGTTTGAAAGAAAAGCGGGATATGAGCAAAGAGCAGGAAGATATCAAGATATTACAAAGTTTTTTTGAAGAATTTGGCTATCAAGCTCAAAGTCAGATATATGTGCCGCAGGCAAATGAAATTATGCTGGAGCATGTAGGACAATATCTTTCAACAGAAAGAAAAAAAGTAAATTACACACAGGAAAAAATCAGTGGTGGAATCTGTAGTGTGGAAAGTTATTCAAGGATTGAAAATGGTCGTAAACCAACACGGAATAATTATAAAGCATTAACAGAAAAAATTGGTACGGAGAATCGATATTATATAGAATTGGTCAATACAGGAAATATTGATGCGTTACTTTTGCGTAGAGAAATCTCATATGAGTTGTTTATGGAAAAAAATGAAAGATTGCCAGAATTATTAGAGGAGTTGAAGACGGTTTTAGGCGAAAAAGAAGTGGCGAAAAATAGACAGTATTTGGAATTTGTTCAAGTTTCTATAGAAGAAAACACAGGAAGAAAAACATGGAATCAGTGTTGTGATATGTTTCGTAATATTTTGTCTTATACGATGAACGAGAAAGAAATTGGTAAAAAAAGACATGTTTACACTATGCTTGAAATTAATTTAATTGATCACATATCTGTATGCATGGCGAAAGATGGAAAATCAGAAGAAGCAATGCATCTTATAAAAGCTTTTTTAGACGATATGGATTACATGAAAACAGAAAAATATTATGAAACTTTTTTGGCAAAACTAAACTATGCTAGATGGAAATCGGATAGAGGAAATTTTGATGAGGCAGAATGTATATATAGAGAAGGAATAGAACAAAGAATACGGAGAAACAAATCGTTAAGGAAAGAATCGAAGGTGGTGCAAACGAAAAAGCAGTATTGAGACTTTTCATTAACTGCCCTTTCGTTTGCATCAATTTCGATTTTTTCTGGTTGAACAAAGCGCGTCAACTCTATATGGACTTTTAATTCTGACACTCTATTTATAATAGGATAGCGTGTACAGATAGAAATACATAGGATTTTTAATTCAGTCCTGTATTACGGCATCAGAAACAAGCCTCCTTAAGGAAGCTAAAAAAACATTCTGTTACGATTCATTAACAGAGCATATGTGGTTTCGGTTTTATGAAATGTTGTTCTGTGGGTAGAGGAATAATCTTACCACCACAGGAAGAGCACTTGCATATATCTTTATTATAAAGAAGACGGATAATGGCAGGTGCATCCATATCTTTCAGCTTGGAAATATATTTTTTGCAGCCAAGGATGTTTCTGCATAGGGTAATCTTTTTCTTCTTATTTCTGGATGAAAGAAGACCATAGTGCCTGATACGTACAAAACGTTTTGGAGGAACATGCATTAAAAATCGACGGATAAATTCCTCGCCGGATATGGTGATCTCTTTCCAAAGCCCTTGGTTTTTGTAATCTTTAGCAGAAAATGTAACTGTAGATTCTGTCATGTCTTTGATACGGTAGTTGCTGATAGCAATCCGGTGGGTGTATTTTCCAAGGTATCTGATGACAGATTCGGCACCGTCAAATGGTTTCTTGCAATAAGGAATCCATTCCTTTGCATAGCAGGTATTTAACAATTCCTTGAAAGTATAGTAGTTTTTGTAAGGTGCAGCCGATCCATGAAATTCAAGCCTGTCATTTTCCCAGAGCTGCTTAAGTTCAGCCATATATTTTCCACGAAATATTTTGGAGATCACCTTAATCG
>ERZ773248.620-NODE-620-length-41847-cov-11.541084_pt1 | contig 41847 bp, 38 predicted proteins | sample MGYA00580518_ERZ773248 | MGnify/ENA primary metagenome ERZ773248 (study PRJEB29015, sample SAMEA2737762) | human gut metagenome | biome: human gut; feature: human-associated habitat; material: faeces | place: China | collected 2012 ...
GGTCATGGATATGACGGGGCTGACGGCAGAGGAAATCAAGCAGATGAAACTCTAGGCTTGCCATGCTGTATGAGATGAAAGAAAAATATAAGAAAATTTACGGAATGCAAGCTGCTGTGGTTCTCAACCTCATGCATCAGGGAAAGGATTTGCTGGCTTTTATGAAGTAAGTATAAGTGAGAGTTTTCCGCCTCACTATGTGTTAGCGAACTCATTTTGAGGCTAATTACTAATCTATAAAATAAATACAAAAAAAGAAAGTAAAATCTGATAAAATCGGAGACTACTTGTCCCCTAAGGGTGTATGCCCTTATAGCTCTCCTGGAATTTGCTTGTACCAGCAAAATTGTTAGCGCAAACAAACTCTAACGTCCTCTACTAAGGAACGAGCGACAAAGAACTAAATTTCTAACAAATATAACCTAAGAATTATGGGGAGATTTATTATCAAGCTCGTGCGCTTGATGTTGAAGTATGGGCGATTCTGCCTTGTTAGCGTGGTCATTCAATTGAATGGAAACAGCAAGTATATTGAGTATATGAACAACGAATTTAAGGAGGAGAAGCCATGCTTGGAGAAGGAAGAACTATAAACGTAACGGGCAATGCCTGTTATATAGAGTATGTGGAGAATTGGTATATGAATGGTAGCTCCAAAAAGAAGCACAATGCCAATCCTGAGGAACGCATGTCGGATGACCTGAAAGGAGAGGAGGGTCAGGAAGTCTTGAAGGAACTGCAGGAGTATGGGTTACTCGATGAGAACTTCTGCCCTCTGGAGTTATCAAACTCAGAGTCTGCTGTCCTTGCCTATCAGATAGCTATAACGCTGGATATAAAGGATGTGTGGAAAGTATTCTCTACTCTTTGGGAGGTTTCCCCCAATGCCCTGAGAGCTGCTTATAATAGAGCAATGGATCAGAAGAAGACGAGAAAATTCCTGGAAAAACTACCCCCTTCACTGAAGGATGGTACTAGTACGCGTACATAGTACGTACTAGGTAAGTATGGAAATATATCCGTATCTTTGCACCCGTAATCAGACGAGTAAAGTCTGGTTGCGGGCGTTTTTTGTTTATAGGAATCCGGTACCGTTCCTGAAACTGAAATTTGGCGAATATCTCGCAGCCCAACCCTTTAACATGATATATTGATATGGCAGAAAATGCTTATGTGTTTTATCATCCGCAGTATGGCGGATTGAGAGTGGTGTACTACGACGGAGAGTTGTTCTTTTGCCTCGAGGATCTGGTTGCCATCACTTCTATCGGCAGAGAGACATTGTTCCCTGTATTAGCCGACACGGAGGGGAAAGTGGTAGAAATCTATGTGGAAGTGCATACAAAAAAGGTTCCGAAGGATTTTACACATCGTTTGTTTTTCGGTGAATTCTTTGGCAATGCTGACAAGGTGAAACAAAAAAGTAAAATAGCCTGGAGAAGTATGATATTCGTAGACTCTCAGGTGGTGAGAGATATGACCATAGGCTGTTCGAAAGATCCTGAGCGTAAGTTGTTCTACAAGTGGGTCAAGGATTTCATCAAGCCTGTGATGAAGGACGAGGAAAGATGTTGGCGTTATGAATGTGTCATGATGAAAAGAATCTGTTATGACCCTCTGAAAAAACCGATTGACATCCGATATGCTGTCGACGGCCTGTATATCAACGATATGAGAATCAACTGACATTATTCATCTTATAAACAAGTGGTTACAATCATGAAACAAGCAGCAAAGAAGCAGCTCCTCAACGCCCAGAAGGTGGACGGAGCCATCATCAGTGAGGAAAACGGTACCATCGCCTTCCGCAAGGCGCCATGGAACGATACCGAGGTTATCTGCGAACAGCCTAAGGTGATACCGGGCAGAATGGTATGCTCTGGCGAGAAGCGAGGCGACGAGTTCGACTTCAAGCCTTACGAGCGTACGGGCGAGAAGATCTTCGAGGAAATCTTCAAGACCAACCATGCCGTGGTGCGCACCACCAAGCGCACGGTGCAGGTGAACTATACCTTCAGCCGTGACCTGGACAAGCAGGACATGCTGCGCTACCTCAAGGCAGAGCACAAGGAACTGATTGCCGGATTCAAGGAGGCGGACATCAAGGGGAATTAATTGATTGGCAAGTTCAGGAGTTAAAGAAGTTAAAGGAGTTATCGCTCCCTACGGTCGCTGAGGAGTTAAGACAATAGCCTTTTTGGCGTAGTTCTTAAGCTGCATGACATACGTCTTAACTTCCTTCTAACTTCCCTAACTTCACTTAACTTCCCCATATGAGAAAGTTCAGTAATTCAACATTGAAAATTTAAACGATGGAACATATTATAGCATATAATCCGTACAAGAATGGCAATATGGGGAGCGTAAGCTCCCAGCCACTCTCGGTCTACGACAAGACCATCGCTTATCCCTGGATGGCAGACCTGGTAGCTGCCATCCGTGGGGGTAACGACGGACTGAAGAAGCAGCTGCCTTTTCGCTGCGCTCACTACTACCAGTTCCGGGACAACAGACGCTCGCAGAAGAACGCCGTGCCCGAAAGCTTCCTCTTCCAGACCACCATCGACGTGGACGACAAGGAATATGTGGACAAGGCGATAGAGAAGGCACGAGAGCTGAACTGCAGCGATACCATCTGGAATGGAGCCCTGTTGCACCTGGAGTACTCAGCCCGCAAGAAGCTGCACATCGACATCCGCATGCCCGTCGGCATGACTATCGAGGAGACGCAACGAGCCTATTGCGAGGCACTGGGCGTGCCCTACGACGAGAGCTGCATCACGCCAGAACGCATGCTCTTCATCACCGATAAGGCGTCAGAAATCTATCGCTCGCCCCATTGGTATGAGGTGCTGCCACAGGAAGAGCTGGAGAAGCGCAGACAAGCCTACCTGGACCGTGGATTGACGATTGACGGACGGGCTGGGAAAGTTAATAGTTTACAGTTAACAGTTAATAGTAATCATAAAGTTCAAAGTTCAAAGTTACAAGTTCAAAGTAAAGACCATGTTCAAGACCATCGACTTTCGGGCTCTGACAGCCATCACGCTGTTTCTGCTGGCTCTGCTATTCAGCCTGCCCAACCTTGTGATAGCAATGCTGCTCATGCTGCTCATCTCAGCCCTGCTGGAGCTCATCAGGATGCTGGGGCTGTGGCAACCGGCAAGAACCTCGCAGCCTTCGACCTCTTCCGCAATGCTGCAGGCCTGAAGGACGTGGACATCAACACCCCAGGCTCACGTCACTCATCGCTCCTGGCAATCATGAGCGCAGGCGCATCGAGAGTGATGCCCGAGGAGGAACTGAAGGCGGTGGTGGCACAGAAGATGCCCGCCTTCTCGCAGGAGCGTGACTGCCAGCAGCTCATCCACGACTTCTATGCGAAATATGGTGACAGTTCGAAACCGATGTCACAAGCCGTTATCCGCATCAATGCCCAGGCAGAGAAGTCATCCCAGAAGGATGCCGTGTCGTTCAAGACCGTGAGTTCCGAGGGTTCCGAGGATGACACGGATTCCAATGCGGAAGATGATAAAATCACTCCGCCTCCTATGCCCGAACATCTCCCAAAACTCGTGGAGCTTCTGCTGTCGAAGACCCCGGACGTCTATAAGCCTGCCGTGGCACATGCCATCTTCCCGCCACTTGCTACACACCTCTGCAAGACCACCTTCAAGTATATTGACAATGTGGAGCATGAGGCTACCCTGATGTGCTGTCTGCTGGCGGGCACGGGCGCAGGCAAGAACTGTGTGCAGATGCCCATCAACATGATTATGGAGGACATCAGACAGCGCGATCGTGAGAACCTGAAACGGGAAAAGGAATGGAAAGAGGAGGTGACACGCAAGGGTGCCAACAAGGATAAGCGCAAGCGTCCGGAAAACCTCATCATCCAGGAGATAGACGCCGATATGACCAACCCGGCCTTCGTGATGCGTACGGCTGAGGCTCAGGAGCATTTCCTCTATACGACGCTCAACGAGATAGACCAGTTCGACGCCCTCAAGGGGCAGGGCAACCAGCAGTTCAAGATCATGTGCCTTGCCTTCGACCCGGGCAACCAATACGGTCAGACGCGCGTGGGTACATCGAGCGTCACCGAGCGTATCACCATCCGGTTCAACTGGAATGCATCGACCACCGTCCAGCTGGGGCAGCGATATTTCTCCAAGGTGCTCACCGACGGACCTATCAGCCGCATCAACTTCTGTACCATCCCGGAGCGGGAAATCGGAGCCGAAATGCCAGTATACGGCGAATACGACGATGCCTTCAGAGAAGCGCTCAGACCGTACATAGAGAATCTGTGCAAGGCATCGGGTAGGATAGACTGCGCTGAGGCTTCCGCCCTGGCAGAAAAGTTGAAGGAGGAGAACGCAGACTTTTCGCGCATGTCGCAAAACAGAGTGTTCGAGAATCTCTCCTTCCGTGGCAACGTGATTGCCTTCCTCAAGGCTTGTGTGCTATACGTGGCAAACGGCTGCAAATGGGAACCCGAAATAGACGAGTTCATCAGATGGAGCGAGAGTTACGACCTGTGGTGCAAGATGATTTTCTTTGGCACAGGCATAGCCAAGGCTAATGAGGTAGGAGAGAAATCGAGCAAGCGAGGACCTACCAACCTGCTGCAGCTATTGCCTGATACCTTTACCTACACCCAGGCTGAGATGGTGCGTCTGCAGAACGACTTTGGCAAGAAGGGTACGGCGATGATGCTGAGAAACTGGGTGAACCGCCATTACATCGAGAAAATTCCTCCGAAGGGAGCAAATGCCGACGGTGGTGACAGAAAGCAGGGTGGAAAGGTGTTCAGTATTCAGTTATTCAGTTTTAAGAAGCTATTATATCGTTCTGACGGACTCGACCTGAGAGGTTGCAACGTTTAACAGTTTTAAAAAAACTAACACTTAATAGTTTGGAAAAGACTTAACACTTAACATTCAGACAAAATGGAAATAGTATTAAAGCGAATAGCTAAAAAAGGAACATATACCATAGGCAGACTCTATCTGCTGACCGATGCAAGCGTAAAGCGCATCTCGCTGCCCGGCAAGAAGAAAGATGATAAGAGCACTCTGGTTCATACCTTTGACAGCCAGTTGCTGTCAAAGAAAACATATCTCTGCGATACCATGGAGCCTACATGGCGCAATCTGTTGGGTATCAAGCTGAAGCCAGAGGAAGTGGATGTCCGCTATGGCCGCAAGAGTGGCAAGAAGGCACGTAAGATACCTGGTCATACGGCCATTCCTGAGGGCTCATATCCCGTGGTCATATCGTATTCGCCAAGATTCAAGCGTTGGCTGCCATTACTGTTGAGCGTGCCGAATTTCGAGGGCATCCGCATCCATGCCGGCAATTATCCTGACGACACGCAAGGCTGTATCCTCGTTGGGGAGAACAAGTTCGAGGGCATGGTGGTAGACTCCCGCATCTGGCTGCATCAACTCATCAACGTCATGGAAGCGGCTCGCGACAGAGGCGAAAGTATCTGGATCACGATAATCTAAGTATGATTATCTTATAGAAAGAAAAGGGGATGGATTTCACCTGTTATTAAGGTGTATCCATCCCTGATTCTTTATCCTAATTTTCTTCAATGTACTCTTTGACGGGGTGACCAGAGGCTAGCTTTGACATCGTGAATGATTTATATTTTCTGATCATAACCATCAGAAATCTTTTTACCTAAAGCCAATGCGCCTATCACGGAAGCACCCATTGCCTTGAGCTTTTCTGCAAATCGGGAAATGGAACCACCTGTGGCTATCATGTCATCAAACAGCAAAACCTTCTTCCCTTTAAAGAAAGACTCATCAATATGAAGCGTATCTGTTTCATCGCCATCCTCATCTTTCTCTGTCGTATAGCTAAAGGCATCGTAAGCATTCTGAAGTCCGGTCTGTGCGCAAACCTGTTCACTGAAGCTATGGAAACGACGCTCTGTGTGCTTTTTCAATGAGGCAGGAATACAGACAAGCGTAATGGATGAACTTTCATTGCCCAAAACATCTTTAAGAAAGGATACAACCATATCAATAGCCTTTTTTAAAGCTTGCTGATGATCTATTTCTGTCGTCAACTCAGAGTTTCCTTTAAAATTGACTATAAGTTCACGCTTCTCCCATTCCTCTGGCGAAAGTTCAAAGGTACCAAAGGCACTGAAAGCCGCATAATCGACCAACCAATTGTAGTGAAGACCATCACTAAGACATGGCCATTGACTGATGTTTTCTGAAATAACTGCCATAGACAAGATTGATTTTTCTAATTACTAGTATATGTTCTGTTGATAGCGACTGATAGCTACCTTCTGCAAAATTATAAAAATATATTGATATAGCCATGCTTTTTATCGATTTTTTGTTTTTTTTATTTTGTGTTGTCTCTAAAAAGCAGTAACTTTGCACACGAAATCAAAATATACATAATTATATATGACTAGAAAAAGTAAAATTCACGAAATCCGTGATTACATGATTATTGCATTGGCAATGATTGAGGGAAGTATCGGTCTTAACATTTTCCTGCTTCCAAACCATATTACGATGGGTGGAGTAGGAGGTATCGCTTCCATCCTGTGCTGGGGATTCGGCATTCCGGTATCTGTATCCTACTTCGCACTCAATGTTTTCCTGCTGATTATTGCCTTTCGTATCTTAGGCTATAAATTCTGCCTTAAAACCATTTATGGAGTGGCAATCTTTGCCATTACCTCGCGCATTATTGAGACCCAGACCGTGGGAATGACTCCTCTACTGCACGACCAACCCTTCATGGCAACGGTTATCGGTGCATTCTTCATGGGAAGCAGTGCTGGACTTGGACTTTCAGCCAATGGTTCTACGGGAGGTAGTGATACGGTAGCCGCCATGATCAACAAGTACTGGAACATTTCATTGGGGCATGCTATCATGATTTGTGACCTCTGCATCATTACCAGTTCTTATTTTGTTCTTCAATCTTGGGAACAGGTCATCTATGGCTATGTCTGTCTTTTTGTGGTATCGATTTGTGTAGACCATATTGTCAACACACTTCGCCGCTCGGTACAGTTCTTCATCATTTCAGATAAATATCTGGAACTGAGTGCAGCCATCAATACTGCAGCCGATAGAGGATGTACTATCATGGATGGTCATGGATGCTATAGCGGCAAGGATGTACACATGCTCTTTGTGTTGGCCCGACAGCGTGAATCGCAGAAAATATTCCGTCTCATTGATGAAATAGACCCTGCAGCATTCGTCAGTCAAAGTGCCGTTATTGGTGTGTACGGTGAAGGATTCGACCGTTTTAAAACCGGCAAGACTATCAGTATTCCTGGTAAGAAGCTTGTTGCAAGCTTTAAATCATAAAAAAGCGGGGGCGCCATGGATATATGGCGCTCCCGCTTCTTCGTTTCAGTATATTGAAATTATTTTTTCTTCATTCCTTTATAGACAAGGAAAGCTACTACTATCACAGCCAAGCCCAGGATGATATAGCCCAACTCATGGCTGTATTTCAAGGCCTGCTGATAAACATCCTGTGTGGTCTTATAGTGAGTATACTTATAAATACCCCATCCGATGGTAGCCAGAACCGTATTCCATACACCTGCACCTATTGTGGTATAGAGCAGGAATTTGCCTACATGCATACCTGCCAGACCGGCAGGAATACTGATAAGCTGACGGACAGCAGGCACTAAACGACCAAAAATGGTAGAGGCAGCACCATGCTTGCGGAAATACTCTTCTGCCACTTCAACCTTCTTGCGGTCAATCAGGCACATGTGTCCCAGGCGGCTATCTGCAAAACGATAGATGATAGGGCGACCCACCCATTTTGCCAAATAGTAATTAATCAACGCACCGAGGTCTGCACCGACAGTTGCAAAAACAATGACCAGAAGGAATGACATTCCACTGTTTGGATCCATCGCCTTCCACGCTGCTGGCGGAACAACAACCTCAGAAGGAAAAGGAATGAACGAACTTTCGATAGCCATGAACAGTGCAACCACCCAATAGCTCAAATTATCTAGAATCCAAAGAAAAAGATCTGCTGTATTCATTATCCTAATATAATCTATTCTTGTTTCGCAAGTTCAGAAGTTAAAGAAGTTATCACTCCCTTCGGTCGTTCGGGAAGTTAAGAGACAATAGTTATCTTGCGTAAAACGTAGGACATTTGTCCCTTAACTTCCCTAACTTCCCTAACTTCCCCACATGCGAAAGTTCTGTTATTTATTCTGCTTAGCCCAAGTGTCCTTTAAGCCAACAGTCTTGTTAAATACAGGTTTTTCTGCTGTGCTGTCAAGATCAGCCATGAAGTAACCGATGCGCTGGAACTGGAGATATTCACCAGGCTTCTTGCCGGCAGCATACTCCTCAACATAGCAGTTCTTGTAATCGTGGAAACTTTCCGGATTGAGCAGCTCACGGAAGTCGCGCTCATCAGCAGAAGGATTCTCGATGGCAAAGAGTCGGTCATATTCACGAACCTCAGCCTTTACGCAATGGTCAGCAGATACCCAATGGAGTGTACCCTTCACCTTGCGGTTAGCACCTTCCATACCGCTCTTGCTGATAGGATCGTACTCAGCCTGAATCTCAGTGATAACGCCATTCTCATCCTTGGTACAGCCTGTACACTTCACGATGTAAGCGTTCTTCAAACGAACTTCCTTACCAGGAGTCATACGGAAGAACTTCTTTGGAGCATCTTCCATAAAGTCAGCACGCTCAATCCAGAGATTCTTTGAGAAAGTAATGGTATGTGAGCCATCAGCCTCATTCTCAGGATTATTGATAGCCTCCATCTCCTCGCTCTCACCCTCAGGATAGTTGGTGATGACAAGCTTAACCGGGTCAAGCACAGCACTTACACGACAAGCTTTCTTGTTCAAGTCCTCACGTACAGAAGCCTCCAGGAGAGCCATATCATTAAGGGCGTCAAACTTGGTATAACCGATACTGTCGATGAACATGCGGATGCTCTCAGGAGAATAACCACGACGGCGCATTCCGCAAAGTGTAGGCATACGAGGATCATCCCAACCGTTTACCAGATGCTCATCCACCAATGTATGAAGCTTACGCTTACTCATTACAGTATAGGTAAGGTTCAATCTGTTGAACTCAATCTGACGTGGACGGTTATCATTCAAAACATTGTCTGTGCCATCCTTTTCCTTCAAGAAGTCTATAAACTTATCGTAGAGAGGACGGTGAGGAACAAACTCCAAAGTACAGATAGAGTGGGTTACACCCTCAAAGTAGTCACTCTGTCCATGAGCAAAATCGTACATTGGATAAGCATTCCACTTAGTGCCTGTGCGATGATGAGGAGTATGAATGATACGATACATGATAGGGTCACGGAAGTGCATGTTAGGGTTAGCCATATCGAGCTTGGCACGCAGCACCATACTTCCTTCCGCAGCCTCAGGTGTATTCATCTTCTCAAAAAGAGCAAGGTTCTCTTCGATAGGACGGTCACGGTAAGGACTGGCAGTACCAGGAGAAGTAGGAGTACCCTTCTGCTCAGCAATCTGCTCTGCAGTCTGCTCGTCGATATAAGCATGACCTTTCTTGATCATCCAGACAGCAAACTCCCACAACTTCTCAAAGTAATCGGAAGCATAATATATATTACCCCACTTAAAGCCAAGCCACTGAATATCCTGAAGAATATTTTCTACATATTCATTGTTCTCCTTACTAGGATTGGTGTCATCGAAACGGAGATTACATACTCCATTATATTTCTCTGCAACACCAAAGTCCATACAGATGGCCTTGGCATGACCAATATGAAGATAGCCATTTGGTTCTGGCGGGAAACGGGTTTGTATTCTTCCACCATTCTTACCTTCCTTGAGATCATCCTCAACTAATTGCTCGACGAAAGAAAGACTTTTCTTCTCTTCAAGCTTCTTTTCCTCATTAATTGCCATATATCTTATTTATTATATTGTTATTTTTGGTGCAAAGATACAAATTTAATTGCAAGTACGGAAATTATCTAAACATTATTTATAATATCAGTATGGAATATTCTAAAACATGTTCTTAAACATATAAAAATATTTGTTTTTCTCGTGTAAAACAGCTACCTTTGCAACCGTTATCCTGAATACAATCTTTTTACCTTAAAGAATGCTAATACTTTAAATAGAAGCACCCCCACTGTGAAGTGGAGGTGCTTTGCTTTTTATATCATTCTGTAAAGTGAATTCTATCGCTTTACTTGGTCTCAGCTGCCTTACGGAAAGTCTCATTCTTCAACAAAAGAGAGCCCTCTTCGGCATCAATAACAGCCTGATCCTTAACCTCTGCATCCAAACCTTTACGGACAAGATTGATATTGACTGTAGAATTCTCTGGCTTAACCATGAACTCCCACTTGAAAAAGTCCTTGTCAAGACCGGTTGTCTTTACGGTAAAGTCGCTATTGATAGTAATGATACGCTTACCATCAGCGCTCTTGTATTCACCGGCAACCTTCTGCTGAGTAGCAGAATCTGTGATTACTTCTACAACAGGTTCAGCTGCTGGAGCTTCCTTCTTTGTCTGCTGGCATGCTGTGAATGCAAACAGTCCCATGGCAATGGCCATAAATGTCATTTTTTTCATAATCCTTATATTAATTATATGTTTATAAATAAATTTTGTCGTTCCCAGACAGAGTCATAGACTTATCTTATGTTTATACCGTACATCATCAGTATCCCACTCGCACAGATGATAATCCATATAGATACCAGCCCAGTCAAGATTGGTACATAGGAAAAGCGCAGGTAATTCGTTGGCTTGAAGCTATCCGTATATTTCCTGAGGAAATGCTGGAAGACATAATAGCAGAGTGTAGCATAGATGAAACCGATGACTGTTCCTACCAACACATCGCCAAAATAATGCACTCCCAGATACATTCTGGAGTAGCAGGTTATCAGCGCCCAAAGACAGAGAAACAGAGTCAGTTTACTTCTCCGTACAAGATGCCTCGCAAAAAAAGCCATTCCCCATGCATTGGCTGCATGGGATGAGGGAAATCCATAGGCTCCACCACGATACCCCTGAACAATATGAACCATCGGGGAAATCGGATTGTCGGGATTGCTCGGGCGCATTCTTCCTATCATAGGCTTCAACAGACCTGAGGCTGTCTGATCACAGAGCGCAATGATGAGTGTTATTACTATCAGAGTGGTAAGCACAACCTTGACAGGAAAGCTTCTGACCATGACAAAGAGAAAGCTTGCATAAAACGGAACCCACACGAAACGATCGGAAAAAATCAACATGAAATAATCCCAAAAGTCACTATGAAAGCCATTGAAAAACAGAAAAATCTGCATATCAATGTGTTCTAATTGTTGAATGAATTCTATCATTTTTCTTTATCTTACTGATTTTATTCTATTTTTTGCTTGCTATATCATCATACAGCTTCTGCAAATAAGCCTGTCCGCGCTTTAAATTATATCCTTTTCTACCTTGATCATACACTATCTTCTGTGTCTTGTTGTCATAGATGATTGAATTGTCTTCAGAAACCATACCAAATGCATCCGGCACATCAAAGAAGGCAAACTTAGGCGTTGCATCGCTCATCATGTTCTTGCTGAACAGGAAATCCTGATGCTTCACACCCAGCTGTCCGAGAAGAGTTGCTGCAATATCGTTCTGTGAGCCTACAAGTGCCACCTTCATAGGGCGGGCAATAGCACCACCTGTCAGGATAAGCGGTATCTGATAACGTGATCTGTCAAAATTATCAAGATGTTCTTTATAACCACCCACATGATCAGGAACCAATACTACCAATGTATTCTTCCATCTAGGAAGTTTGCTATATTCTCTCATAAGATGACCTATCACGCTGTCTGTATAGGCAAAAGCATTCAGACGCTTGTCCTTCAACCGGCTATAGGGCACGTCAAACGGCTCATGACTGCTGGATGTCTGGAAGATGCGCAACATAGGATGCTTTACATGCTGTTCCTTTTTCAAATCAGCCAGCAACTTTTCAGCCACAATATGATCGTGCACTCCCCATTTGCTCAGCTTATCTTCAATCGGGAAATCAGCATCAGATATTATCTTCTGATATCCTTGCGAAACAAGATAAGAACGCTGGTTGGCAAAATCAACATCACCACCATAATAATAAGCATTCTGATAATTCTTAGCCTCAGCTAAAGAACGGGCTATAGAAGGAAGCTGGGCAGTCTTGGCAGGGTAGCGCATGATGCTCATTGTTGGCTGTGCCGGATAACCACTCAGAATGGAAACCAATCCTCTGTCTGTTCGGAAGCTGTTGGCATAGAAACGCGTAAAGAGGATGCTCTTCTGCGCAATTGAATCGAGCTGGACTGCTACATTCTTCACCTTGCCCATAGACGGCATGATGTCGTTGGCAAAACTCTCCATGATGACAATCAAAATGTCGGGATTTCCCGTCTTTCTTGCCTCTTCATTGAGAAGAGGGTAGGTATTAACATCACTGGAACTGACCAGCTCTTTGAAAAGCTTGTCAGCCTCAGCATTATCCATATAGCGATATTGAGCTGCAAAATCTTCCTGATGCGAAAGCGACTCAAACAGGCTGAACATAGGATTGACAGCTGCATGATTAAGAAATGCATCCTGACAAAAATAAGCCTTGCCTGTATTATTCGTCGACACTGTAACTCCACCACGGATAGGAAGGAAAAGCAATGCTGTGAGCACTAACAGAATGAGCGATGAACGAAGGCGATGACGCTCTATATCGCTATCATAAGAGGAACGGTGTCCACCACGGCAATCACCGAATCCATAACTCGTATATCTGCTGCGATAAGTTTTCTTCTTAATGGTAACACGAAGTATAAACCATACACCTATAGCAGGAATAAGAATTGCTGAAAATGCCAGGATGATGTAAAGGAAACTTACACTAGCCAAGGCGTCTTTAGGCGAAGTGAAAAAATAGAAAAGCGGTGTACTGTCCAGAGGGAAATTCCAATACGGATAAAGTCCTAAGTTCAGTGCAAAAAGGAATGCCCCCATGAAGGCGACAATACCGAAATAAATATTCAGGATAGGGTAAACCAGTTTCTTCCGAATCCAGATAGACACCAGAAGCAATAAACCGGGAATAACAGAGAGATAACCTGCCATTCCTAAATCAAGCGACAACCCATGCCAGATTACCTGAGGCATATAGTCCCAAATATTTATTGTTTGAGGAGCTGTAGAAGACTTTTCCAAAAGAAGAAAAAGAGGCTTCTGCACCACGAACAATATCACCAGAATAACGTATGTTTTTATGAATGACAATATCTGTTTCATATCCTAAATTTCATTTATTTGTATATTAACTTGCGTAACATTTTCTATATAAAAAGATGTATACGAATGCAAAATTAGCCATTTTATTTCACATAAACAATAATTTTCTCTTCTTTTTAAAAAAAAATGGAAAAAAATTTGGTAAATCAAAATATATTTACTAACTTTGTTGTATCAAATTTATTACAGATATGGCTAAATATAACATTCAACCTAAAAAAGAAAAGATGGCAAGGTATCAAACCTTGTTGAGCGAGGAGACTAAAGACCGCCTCCACGATGACATCTTGCGTATGTTGGTTTCAGAACAAAAGTACAAGGATCCTGCATACAATTCACGCAGACTTGCAGAGGATTTGGGAACAAATTCCCGCTACATTTCTGCTGTTTGTGCAACAAGATTCCACAAGAACTATTCTGAACTTGTAAACGACTATCGTGTAAACGATGCAATGTCATTGCTTACTGACAAGCGATATGCCAAAATGAGTGTAGAAGACATTGCAGAAATGGCTGGTTTCAGTACCCGTCAGAGTTTCTATGCAAACTTCTACAAGCGCATGGGCATAACTCCTCGTCAGTATCGATTGAACCAGAAAGCGAAATACGAGAAAGCAAAGCAATAGAAACAGAAAACTCCTGGCCCCTGGGTATAACCCGGAAAGGCTAGGAGTTTTTTGTATCCATTATTTTCTCAAGAAATGTTTCAGCACCTTGCTGCTTGCATTTTTAGAAATCTTACGTATGGCCTTGTCTCTGATTTGACGAACCCGTTCTCGTTTCAAACTCATATCATCAGCAATTTCAGCTAATGTCTCATGATGAATTCCAAGTCCATAGAACTTGCGAACCACTTCTTTTTCACGCTCATCAAGCAAATCCACACAATTATCCAAATCTTTCAGCATTTGCTGGAAAGCTACATTATCATCAGCCATATTCACATCCTGATTCACCAATATATCAAGAAGTGTGTATGGATTTCCCTCGCTTATTGGCTGGTCGATAGACACAGCCTTGCTGGCATTGCGAGGTGCATACTTCTTCTGATCTTTTGGTATCCGATAAAGTGCCGACTGCTTATCAACAGCCTCCTGCATGGCTTGTCGGATGAAAGGAGCTGCATATGAAACAAATCTGGTACCACGGGAAGCATCAAACTTCTGTGCTGCGGTAATCATGGCAAGCGTTCCTTCGCTCACCAAATCATCAAATTCCATTCCCTTACCACGGAACTGATTGGCGACAGCCTTTACGTAGTTCTGGTTTTCACTAACCAATATATTGCATTCTTTTTCTGTCATAATATATTCATTTTTTAGTAACAACAAGTCCTTCTCTTCAAAAGAAGGTTTCTTTTCTGCAAAAATACAGAGAAAAATTGAATCTTACAAATTTTTCTCCGTTTTTTATTCAAAAAGTATCCTTTTTCCATATTCTTACTTACAAAGACCAGCATAAGGACATGCAGCACATCTTTCTTTATCAGCGGTTGGGCGGAAAGGCAATTCTTTATTGAATATATCCGAGAGGATTTTCATGATACCCTCCCAAAATTCATCCTTATAATCTGCTACATTCTCTATATAACTACCTCTGCCAAGTTTCAGCGTCGGATCGTAATCTTCTGCTCTTGCATTCTGAATAAAAAGAAGTCCTGGCGATACCGGGTCCTTAGCTGGATTGAGAGAAGTGGACTGACTTACAATCAAGGCATAGAGGATGGTCTGCAGATAGTAGTCAGTATGCTTGCGCAGCATCTCCGGATTGAACACCTCTGCAATTTCAGCAGGATGAGAAACGGGTGCTCTACCTGTTTTATAGTCGATGACACGAATCTTCTCTGCCATATTTTCCAATCCTGGTTTGCCATTTGCTGCAACAGAATCCAACCTGTCGATAAATCCTGATAGGGTAAGATTCTTATCACCACAGGAAGTAGGCAGGACAAACCTTGTTTCTATCGGTATCTCCAAACCGATAACAGTAAATGGTGCCTGACGACAATCTATAACCAATAACTGCTTCAGATAATTGGCTATCACCTCTCTGTTGATAAGTTGCAGTCCATTATACTTTGGCTGATAACCATTACTGCTAACCTTGAACAACTCTTCACGGAAAGCCTGATCTACTATACGATAAATCAAGGCTTCGTTTTTAATGGCATTCTCAAAATCGGCCTTTGTGATGATGATAGGGTGGATGAGCTGTTCCTTACCATCCTTATCCAGCTTGACTGCAGATTTTGGGGCAAACTGCAGGTAGATAAGTTGGGCGGCACGATGGAATATATTTCCGAATATCCGGTTGTCTATCTCGTCTTCATCAATGAGATCTGGCTCTTCCAGTTTCTCTATATATCTATAGTAGAAACGCTTTTCGCATCTCATGTAAGTATTGATGAAAGTAGGAGATATTTTCCAATGTTCATTCAGTTTTTCCCATATTGTTTCTGTCTTATCTACTTCTTTATATTCATCGCGACAAGGAGTCTGACCGAGTTTGAATGAATGACGGTGTACAGTATTCTTTCCTTCTATCATCAACTGCAACATAAAGCGACTCATTTCGCCAGTCTGTCCTTCTTCTGTAGCATTATTATAGGTGAATGTCAAATGTTGGCAACGCTGTATCATGCGATAGAAATAGTATGCAGAGATAGCTACTTTATTGTCAATGGTCGTCAACCCGTAAGCTTTTCTTATAGAATAAGGTATAAACGAAGCATCGTTGACACCCTTTGGCCACTTTCCTTCATTACATGATAAGACTAGCATATAATCGAAATCGAGATTTCGGGTTTCCAAGACTCCCATAATCTGAATACCTACAGCAGGTTCGCCATGAAATGGGATGCTGGTTGTCTGGAACAATTGCAGAATCAAGCGCTCCAAGGTTATTGTATCAACCTTTAAATCGCCACTTTCTACAAGTCCTCTCAGACGATTGATTACAGTATAAGAACGGAAAAGAGACTCCTGGAAAAGCTGGTCCACATTCTGCTGCTTCGTGTTATAGCCAATCTGTTTGAGGATGTCTATCAGATAGTTTAGCAATCCCATATTATACTCATCAAGATTCTCAACCTTATCTATATCTCTGAACAATATGGCGAGTCCTTCATCCTCATTCATGATGAGTGTACTTCTATCTGGATAGAACGTCTTCTTTGATTCCAACTGCTCGATAACCTGTAGGTTGAGCTGCGAAATATAACGGGCATAAGGATGGCGCAGGGTGGCAAGAACCTGATGCAGGCGATAAGTATTGCTAGCCTTAGGATGCCCGATGCCCTGCAATTGGATAAGTTGCTGAATCAGACTGTAGAAAGGCGTCTGCTGCAAAGGATATCCGATTGTTATATTCACATGTTCTACCTCCTTTGGGAGAGAATGTAAAACAGTAGGGAGTAAGCTTTCGTCAGCAAGAACAATAGCCACATTGCCAGTCTCCTTGCACAACCCGTTCTCTTTTAGCCAGGTATGTACGAATCTAGCCTGAACATTCTCTGTTGGAGCAGAAAAATAGTTGATTCTCTTCTTCCTGGATAAATTATCATATATGTTCTCCGCAGATTGACCAGACTCGTTTCCGTTTTCATTTGCTTCCAGCTTGCTTTTGTCAGAATCGGCGTCAAGTTCGTTCGGAAAATACTTCAGATTCTGGCGAATATAATGACCCGCTTCATGGTTGTTATCCATATAAGCCTTGTCATAATCCCAATAGAAGACAGCCTTTTCTTCTTTCATCAACCTGTCGCATAATTGCATCTCTACCTTCTGCAACATATTAAAGCCGACGAAAACATACTTCTTGTGTTCAAATTTGAGATTTTCATCAGTCACTACCTGGCGATAAAGCGCACCTTCATAGGCAAGCCCCTGCTGAGCGAGACGACTGTTGAAATCGTTGTAGATATCGAGGAAATGACTCCATAATTGGAGGAATCGCTTTTTCAATTCCGAATTGTGGTCTTCCGAAAAATTACTGAAGAACCTCTGAATCATCTTTTTCTGATCATCAGTCAGATAGGAGATATCATCAAGCTCATGAATATCTTTTAAGTTGGAGAACACCAGTTGCGCATCTGCCATATTTTTATCAATATCGTCAAAATCGGTAATGAGCATCTGACCCCAACCGTAAAAATGGTCAAGAGTTTCATCAATCTCAGTACATTTCACAAATGATTTATGCAAATCGCATACCAGCTTGATAGGGTCAGCAACCTTCAGTGGACTGTTCTGTCGGAACAATTCACTGATAGTTATATATGAAGGAGACCATATAGCCTCATGTTCAATTTCTGCAAGATAGGTATCCAGAAAGAGAGAGGCACGTTTGTTAGGGAAGACGACAACGATGTCGCTCATGTCCCTGCCATATTTCTCTCTCAAATCTCTTGCTACTGATTTAAGAAATGGTACCATAGCTTTACTTTTATTTCTAGTTTTGAGTATCAAAAACTTATTTTGTCAAAATTATTATCTTACTTCAACGACCTTGTTGGGATAAACATACCAAAGATAACCGGTGATATTCTGGTATCCCATTTCACGCAACAAGTTCATATATCCACGAACCTGTTCCTGATGTTCTTCCTTTGGTTTACCAAACTTGAAGTCAACAACTATCGTTTCATTCTCGTCTCTCATCACTCGGTCTGGTCGGAACTTAACAGCTTTTCCATCCACATATTTCACGATAGAGCATTCGTTCAATACTCTCCAGCGGTCAGAGAACCAGTCTTTTACCTGAGGAGAGGCAAGGCGCTGCTTAATCATCTTTTCCAATCTTTCATTGGATACGTTGTCATCGTAGAGAATACCATCTATTTCCAATTGTTTGAGGGCACTTTCTACATCGGCTGAAGTCTTGATAGTAGAAAAAATGCTATGCAATACCGTACCCATTTTGATGTAGAACTTCTGCTGTTCTTCAGCTTCATCACCCTCTACAAAGTCGCGACTCTTATTACTCTGCTTGAATTCCGGCAAATCCGGATTAGCACAAAGTACAATATCTGTCGGTTTCTCATCTTTCATGAAGACGTTCTCCGATTCTTTCTTCTCTTCGTGATTTTCTTCTTCTACGATGAGTTCACCGTAAGAGAAGTTGATATCTTCAGAAGACTCAGATCCTATTCCCGATAATTCTACAGGAACCCCAGTACTCTCCAAATTCCTGGCTACATTCTGAAGAACCGATTCTATCAAGTATGCGCGACTGTTCTGATTGCCTCGCTTACCCAATACAAACAGACTATGGCTGGCACGGGTAAAGGCAACATAAAGCAGATTTAGATTGTCAACAACATTCTGGAGATGCTCATGATGATAATCCCCCTCATAGATGGATTGCATCATGGCTTTTGCATTGAAGTCTACCGGTACGAGGGGCAGTTCATTGAATGGTTCCTCCTGTGGCTCACACCAGATAGTATTCATTTTTTCCAGTTTCCAGTCGCAGAAAGGCATTATTACATAATCAAATTCCAATCCTTTACTCTTATGGATGGTGATAAGTCTGATTCCGTTAATTCCATCACAATGAATACTTTTCTCATGAATGGTATTGTCCCATTCCTTGAGAAAGGCATCTATATCGCTGCTATTGTCTACCAGATATTCGTTCATCTTGTCATAGAAAGCACAGACATAAGCGCTTTGTTTCTTCATATCCTTTACCTTATCCATCCCCAAGGTAGCATAAAGAATCTCCGTAAGCTCAAAGAGCGGTTTTTCCAGCAAGGTAGAACGCTGTTCCAATAATGTTTCAACCAAATGAGGATCCCTCAGATACTTGATTGCATATTTGGCGAGGGTAGCCTTTGCAATGGCATCATCCGGACAAGCCATGAGGCGCAATGCCACAATGAGGGTAGAAACAGCTTGGGAAGCATCCAGTCGGAAAGCCTCATCTGAGACCATCAGAAAATCTGAATTCTCCATAAAATAGGCAGCAATATCCTGAATGGCTTTATTGCTGCGCACCAGAATGGCAATCTTATTAGCTGGAACACCCATAGCCGTGAGCTCAGTTGCTATTTCCAGTGACTGCTTCATCATGCTTTCCGTGATGTCTTCTCCTCCAAGCAACTGCACTTCTACATATCCCTTTTTGCCCTTCTTCTCTGGTACTTTCTGACAAACATCAGCATAAGCATTTACCAATTGTTTTACCAGTTCCTGGTTAGAGTCTTTCAGCAACTCACACTCCTGCTTGGCTGCTTCTACAAAGAAAGCATTATTGAAGGCGATGATGTTGCGGTCTGAGCGATAATTGGTATCAAGAGTTTTCATTTCGAGCGACTTGGTTCCACCAAACTCATTCTCGATATTATTGAGTAATCGCCAATCACCCGATCTCCATCTATAGATACTCTGCTTTACGTCTCCCACGATGAGATTTCCCGCATTTTCCCTGCTCATGGTTTCCTCCAGCAGAACCTTGAAATTCTGCCATTGTATGGTACTGGTGTCCTGGAACTCATCTATCATCACATGATCAAGTTGAGTTCCTATCTTTTCAAAGATAAAAGGTGAGTCGCTGTCTTCAACCAAAGCATGAAGCAGAGTCTGAGTATCACTCAACAGGAAACGGTTGGCTATCTGGTTCAGTTCTCTCACTTTCTGGTCGATGCTACCCAGCAAGCGCAACTGGTTGAGATGCTTCATCGTAAGGGTAGCGCTCTTGTAGTCCTTCACCCATTCCGGTCTTTTCTCTTCCGAGAATTTCAAGATAGGATAAAGCTTATCAGATACAAACATAAACAGAGGTGACTGTTCCTTTACATCGCTTTTCTTGACCCAAGCCTCCGGACTTTCATAACATTTATGGAAGGTGGCGTTTATCAAGTCATCTTCATCATATTTGCCATTCTTCAACTTATTGAAATAGCTCCAGATTCCCCTGGTTTTTCCAGCCAGATCATCAGCAGTATATCCACCTTCTTCAAGACTATCAAAGAAAGTTGCGGCAATCTCCTGCAGCTTCTCTCTTGCCTGGCTTCTGATTTCTTTCATCTTGGCAGTAATTTCCTTGAAGAATCCTTCCTTTGACATGCACTGATTCAGAGCATCAGAATTTTCCTTATAGTAATCCTTGAAGATATTCTCACCAAATTTCTTGATGGGGCCTATTACATTCCAACTTCTATCATCGTCAATACTTTCCTGAATGTAATCCAAGATCCAGAAGAGTAGACGGTCAGTACTGGTTAAACTTTCTATCAGTTCATCCACAGCCTGCTGTTCTACCTGATAATCGTTCAAACCAATACGCAGATTAGCTGTGAGATCCAGTTCTCGAGCCAGATTACGCAATACCCCCTGAAAAAAAGTATCAATGGTCTGTACGCGGAAGTAATTGTAGTTATGCAAGAGGAGTCTCAGGGCTTCTGCTGCATTCTTTCTTATTATTCCTTCTGAAAGATGGGGCAAGGCAATCTTGATTTGCTCAAGATAGCCATTCGATTCTTCCAGTCCCTGCGCAATACCATAGAGCTGACTCAATATACGCATCTTCATCTCTTCTGTTGCCTTGTTGGTAAAGGTCACAGCGAGAATGGTGCGATAAGCCATCGGATTCTCTATCACGAGAGTCATGTATTCTTTGGCGAGAGTGAAGGTCTTGCCCGATCCTGCACTTGCCTTATATACAGTTAATTGTGAATTCATATATAACGTTGAATTTTATCTTATTTTTAAGTTTTAAACAGTTTACCAATTTCTGAACAGTTCGAAGCCGAAGCGACAACCGATACCATCAAATGAAGCATTATGGAATGCTGCAAAGACCCCCAAAGTCATCAGTCGGGTAGTAACTCCATATCCTAATTCCGAATAAGGATGCAAATGACGGACAACAAGGGAACTGATGTATAGCCTTTCCTTCTCTATGAATCTTCCTATCAGCGGAACCCATGCCACTGCCAGCATCGGCGCTTCGTATGTAAAATTGGTGCGGGCGTAATAATCGCTGGCATTATACCATTGAGAACTGAGCAGTTCGAACTCTCCGCTCCAGTCATCATTCCAGCCTCCTGGTATGTTATTGTCATGGAAATTTGTGTAGTCTACAAAATCCCAATGATCGCCTTTTTTGGTATAGAAGCCCGTACCCACTCTAAGCGAGTAGGAGCGGCGACGGGAGGAATAGAAAATACTCTGAGCATCCATTTCTACCCGTTCATATTCGATATTGGAGCCAAACAGACCCTTGATACCACGTTCATAGTCCAGAGTGAGAACGGGGCCACGCTTCCCTTTAGGCGACCATTGTATGCCAATGGCTGGGGCGGACGACTTATAGCATGAAGGATAGCCGTGGGATGTATAAAACGTCGGATTTACAGCCAGACGCTTATGGTTAACCAGACCCACTTCAAATGCCAGATGCTGGTTGAAACGCCAATGGTTGGTTATCTTCAGATAATCGTTCTTGAACTCATAATTGCTGATGGTATCTGTCGGTGTATCCATATCAACAAACTTCCGTGCCACCAGATTGGTTGTGATATGGTTGCCATTACCCATTTCTGCCTTGAGATAACCTTCATGAAGGTTGTTATATCTAAAGATAAAAGGCAAGCGGAAATAGAAACGATGCTGTCGCATACTATATCCGCCCTTGAATTGCAAACTGAGCAGAAAGTTGTGGTCAAAAGCATATTGCGTTCTCAGGTCGAACTTATATACCAATCCCTTGCGTTCAGAGTAGCCCATATAGAGCGGATTAAAGATAGGACTCAGCTTGAAATAGCCCTGATTTTCCTTACCGAAATCTTGAGAAATACGGTTCAGCATATTGTCGCCTACCATATCCCAAAGCACATTTTTTACAAAATCATTTTCCTTATGAGCTAAAGTATTCTTGAAGTTCTTATTCTTGTAGTAAGATTGATAAAGACTCTCTTCGTCCAGGTTTAATTCCTCCGGTCTCACTCTTGCCATGATAGCCGTATCAGATAATTGCTTGAGCGAATCAGCCTGTAAATCGGGCAAATCATATACCGTAACATACCTTCCAACAATCTTATTGCCAAGGAACCGGAAATTTGCTCTCATATCACATCTTTTTGGAACCAGCGACTTAAAGCCTTCCGCTCCCATCTTCACAGAGATGAAGAAGCGGGTCATATCATATTCACCTTCAAAATCAACCATACTGATTTTTCCGGTCTTGCTGTCAACAATCGCCCTGGTAAGTACCGTCTGCGTATTCCTGATTCTTGGATAAGCGTAAACCTGAGCCATGCCAAAGGGGAGAGGAGTGACCGAATACTTGTAATATATCCGATTGGACCGATGGAAAGGGGAGAGGATGTTCTCCTGAAAGAGATTTTCTTCATACACATTTGGAGTCATGTATCTCAACGCCTGTTCCATCGTTCGACTCCTGTGCGGAATGGTACTGATGCCAAGAATGCGCTTGTTTATCAACTGACCATTAGCATCATGACTCATCCGGTTGTAATACTCGCTGATGAACTTTCTTCCACCTCCGTGAGCCACAGCATACATGGTTGGAACGAGCATGAGCAGGGCATTACGCCGATTTGTACGAAGTTGGAATTTTGTATATGCGCAAGAGGTATGAGCTGCTCTACCTGTAGTATCCACCGTCTGGGCATATCGAAATATCAAATGCATCACCGAATCAGCATAGGCGTCTTTCGGTGACGATCTTCTGGCACAAGCCCAACAAGGCAGCAGCGTGAAGAACAAGAGGCATAATAGATATTTCTTCATACAAATAAAAAAATCGGGAACAGAACAGTCTGTACCCGATTGCAAAGTTAACTATATCTGCGCAAATATCCAAATTTTAACCTAGATATTTTGCAAGAATTTTTATATTTCCGGATTCACGCAACTTTGTAATGCTTTTTTCGCGTATTTGGCGAACACGTTCACGCGTTAATCCCATCTTGTCGCCAATCTCTTCCAAACCCTTTTCGGTTTCTCCGATGCCATAGCATGCACACAGGATTTTGCGTTCTCTTTCCTTCAAGACCTTATCAAGAACAGCTCTCAATTCCTGAGCCATACTTTCATGATCAACGCCTTTGTCTGTACGGCTATCATCACCACTCGACATCACGTCAACCATGGCATTATCGTCATCATCAGATCCGAATGGGGCATCAATACTTACATGATGACCACTCGCCATCATGCTCTGGGCTATCTTGTCTTCGTCAACACCCGTTCTATCTGAAATTTCCTGCACGCTTGGCTTACGCAGATTCTCCTGTTCGAACTTGTTGATTTCCTGATTTACCTTATTCAGTGAACCTACCTGGTTGAGAGGCAGTCTGACGATACGACTCTGTTCAGCTATAGCCTGCAAAATACTCTGACGAACCCACCATACCGCATAGGATATAAACTTAAAACCTCTCGTTTCATCAAATCGTTCAGCCGCCTTGATAAGTCCGATGTTTCCTTCATCAATCAGGTCGGTAAGTGTCAATCCCTGATGCTGGTATTGTTTAGCTACAGACACCACAAAGCGCAGGTTGGCTTCTACCAATCTATTCTTAGCTCTTTCGCCAGCTCTACCTCCCTTACGGATAATCTGAGCCAGTTCTATTTCCTCATCGATAGAAATCATGGGCGCACGACCTATCTCAACAAGATACTTGTCGAGCGCCTCACTATTACGATTTGTTATACTTTTCTGTATCTTAAGTTGTCTCATATCTGCTATATTTTCTTTTAGTTACACCCATTTAAGTGCGAATATAGCAAAAAAATCGATACGTTGTTACTTTTGATAACTTACTTTAACATAATTATTTAACTGTCTCATTCTGAGAGAATTTCATAAAGGCGTCTTTATAGCCATTAAAAACATTGATATCTACCTCGCCTCTGATGCCAGCCACACGTCCATCTGGACAGAGTTGCCAGTAAACAAGATGAATGTCGGGCTTATATTCTCCATACCTTGCTATCCATACCAGATAGTTATGTTTAAGATCCGGAGCCATTGATAGATAGCGGTTTACGAATATCTGACTGATGTAGAGTATCGGCTTGGTACCCGTAGCTCTCTCCACGATTCTTAGCCATGTTCTTACCCGGCTGAAGAGCACACCTGCACCACCCATTTTTCTGATCTGGCTGGGCAGAGGCTCCACATCCAGCACTGGTGGAAAGTCGCCTTTGCGTATATAGCTGTGCTTCAGAAAATAATGCGCCTGCTGGGCTGCTGGCGAAATTGTACTGAAGAAGTGATAACTGCCAACCTTGAATCCATGAGCCTTGGCTGCCAGGTAGTCCTTCCTGTAATAGGGATTCAATAGCGAGGCACCTTCCGTACTCTTGATATAGATGTAACGGATAGGGAAGTTGACTGCTCCTGATACCGTTTTCTTACTCAGTCTGCCCAGATGCGTGATGCGCAGACGGTCCCAGTTGATTGGATATTTCTTTCTTCCTTTTCCATGTTGATATTTGGAGATGTCGATACCATAGATACGCTCGGAAGTATAGACCAGTCGCTCTCCTTTATATCTGTCATTTTTCCATTCACCTACACGAAGTGGCTTTCTTGGAGCGATGCTGAATCCCCAGCCTTGTCGGACTCCATTCTGCCATTCACCTTCATAATAAGTTCCGTCATACGCCTGCCATCTGCCATATCCGTTTGCTTGATAAAGACTGTCAAACGCCCCTTCATAGTAGCCGAGCGAATCCGGTTTCAGCTTATAGTTGATAGAACGGCGAAGGGTTGTTCCATGTGTCCTGGCAAGCGATGAGGCAAGGCGAGGAGAGAGTGCGGCAACACCATCCGGAGTCGTTTCTGAAGTTAACCGGAAGAGATGAAGACCAGCCGTATTCCTGCCGTCCATGGCTTTCAAAAGTTCACAAGATTCGCTTGCCCACTTGCCGTCAGCCTGCCTGAAAAACGCCTTGTAACTTATGCAGCGCACCAGTTTCACATGTCCTTTCTTTCGGATTTGTTTCAGTGAATCAAGCATTTTTCTTGCAGAATCTCGTAAGATGATTTCCCGCTGAGTATAGCCGCTTATTGGGTTATATCCGAGGTCTTGAACGGAGTGAGAATGTAAATAATAATTCAACTCTCCAACCTTCCATTTTGAGTCAGTATATACGCTATCAAGCGAATCAACTTTTTCTTTCAGGAGAGTATCTGCATCCACCTTCTGATAGCAGCTTTTACTGATGCTGCTATTGTATGCAGCAGCCAGTCTGCCCCCACACGAAGGTATGAGAGTCCATCGGTTCATAAAGTTGGCTGCCAGGCTTACCGTATCCTCATCAAAGCATAAGACCAGCTTGCCGTCTTGTCTCAGTTCGTAATGCGAATAAGCCTTGATAGTGGCTCTTGCCGCCATTACTCTCTCTCTGCTGGGATTGAGACAGTAATATATCCAATATCCCAGCGCTGCTAATATGACTACCAACAGGGCTCCAGCAATGCTGAAGCCCTTGATTCTATTGTTTTTCATTATTCTGCACAAGTTCTATTTCCAAAATTATTTGGGTTTGATCTGTTATCTTGCTCCTGTCAGAAGTTCTTTCACCTACCAGCCATATGATTTCGCCCTGGCTGTCGGTAATGACATGTTGCCCCATCTTCTGTACCACATTCCGCTTGCGGTCGGTAAGATAATCGCTTACCAATTTACTTCCTTTCATACCGAAAGGGTAGAACCGGTCACCTTTTTCGCATAGGCGATAGGTAAGTGGAAAGCTTACTTTATCTGCATCAAGCGTCACCAGCAGACTTCTCTTGCTTGGAGTGAAGTCAGCAGTCCGTGGATAGCAATGAAGTTTTATCTTCAAGCTTTTTCCTAAGTTGTAATTACCTTCTTCCGGCAAGCGGAACGGGCGTTCACTCTGAATGGTATCCAAATCAGCCAAAGCCGTAACCAACAATTGATTTCTATCGATGGCAACCATATAACTGCCATTCTTCCAGAGCTTTCCCACGCCACCGTCCTTAGCAACCAGACTCTCATAAATATCATCAATCACATCACCATGAAAACCATATTTTCCCAGTTCGCTATGAAGCATGAATTCAGGGGAAGGAGCTTTCATAATAGGTTGCTTCTGCAGGCAAATCACATGCTCATCTGCCGATCCTTCATTGCAAGAGTCCTTGACAACACCAGCATCAGCTCTATCATGATTCATCAATCCCTCCAGCATCGTTTTCGCCTGCCTCAGATATTTTGCAGTCTGGTCGATATTCTCCTTGGCAGCCGGATTGATTGTTTCGAGTAATGGAATCACGTGATGGCGGATTCTGTTGCGCAGAGCATCATCCTCCAGATTGGTAGAATCGGTTACATAATCCTGCCCTTGCAACTGGAGATAGTCTAGAATATCCTGACGGCTGATGCAGAGTAGGGGGCGCAGTATGTTTCCATTCTTGGGAGCAATGCCAGCCAGTCCGTCCACGCCACTGCCTCTGAGCAGGTTAAGAATAACTGTTTCTACGTTGTCATCCCGGTGATGAGCCACACAGATGCCATCGGCTTCAATATCCTTAGCCAGTTGGGCAAAATATCGATAACGCAGGTCGCGGGCAGCCATCTCGATGCTCACTTTGTGCTGACTGGCGTAAAACTGAGTATCGAAATGAATGCGATGCAACGTTATTCCGAGCCTTTCGCAAAGATTGACGCAGAATTGTTCATCGCGCTCGCTCTCTTCACCACGCAGATGAAAATTGCAATGGGCAGCGCTTACGCTCACTCCCAGTTGTTGCAAGATAAAGAGCAACGCCACGCTGTCGGCTCCACCTGATAGGGCAACTATATATCTGCCACGACTTTTAAAAAGATTGTGGTGGATGATGAATTTCCTGACGATAGACTCTATCTTGTTCATTGCCTTGATACTTTACCTGACTATTTATATACTTGATACTTAACCTATTATATAATAGGTAATATTGTTTTATTCCGCCTGCTCCTTGAGAAATTCCTCAGCTCTCTGCAAGTCTTCCGGGGTATCGATACCTACGGTCTCTACGTCTGTAGTTCCCACCTTAATCTTATAGCCGTTCTGCAACCATCTGAGCTGCTCCAGACTCTCCGCAATCTCCAGCGAACTCTGTGGCAACTGGGTCACTTCTCTGAGCACTTCCTTGCGATAGGCATAGATGCCCAGGTGCTTGAGATAAGGGAAATGGCTAAGCCAATCCTTGCGTTCCTTGCCACGAACGTAAGGAATTACACTGCGCGAGAAGTAGAGAGCAAAGCCCTGATTGCTGACAGCAATCTTTGGACTATTTGGATTCTCAACAGCTTCCATCGAGGTGAAAGCCTTGCCCAATGTAGCAATCTGAGTGGTTGGGTCGTCGAAGCAATGACAGATGGTATCCAGCTGACTCTTAGCAACAAAAGGTTCATCTCCCTGAACGTTTACGATAACGTCCCAGTCGCCGCCAATCTTCTCGATAGCTTCTTCGATGCGGTCGGTACCGCTCTTATGGTCGGTGCGGGTCATGACAGCCTTGCCGCCAAATGCTTCAACAGCCTTGAAGATGCGTTCATCGTCAGTGGCAACGTATGCTTCTTCCAGTACTGCAGCCACTTTTTCATAAACATGCTGTATAACTGGCTTGCCACCCAACATGGCGAGCGGCTTGCCAGGGAAACGCGTAGAGGCGTATCTTGCTGGTATAATTCCTATGAATTTCATAATCTTATTCTCTTTATTTTTATTGTCAACGCTTATATGTTTATTACGAACGCAAAAGTACAATATTATTTTGTATTGACCAAATTATTTTATGCAAATTATACTTTCCGAAAACGTCTATTTATCATAATACACGTTAATATTTTAAGATAGAGATAATATAAAGTAATAAAAAAAACAAAACCAATATGTTATTTACGGATTTCTTTGTACCTTTGCAGAATGTAATTTTAGATTAGTATAAACGATATGAACACTGATAGACTTTTCAGTCAGGCAGGAAATTTGCCTGCATACCAGATTGCCGATGCAGTCAATCAGAAATTGGCGGAATCATCCAATCTCGTCATTACTGCACCACCTGGTGCCGGCAAATCAACCTTGCTGCCACTTACCATTCTCAACGCATGCAATGGCAAGATTCTCATGTTGGAACCGCGCCGACTGGCTGCTCGTCAGATAGCTGAACGAATGGCCAGTATTTGGGGCGAATCTGTTGGCAAGACGGTTGGCTATCGCGTACGCTTCGAAAATAAGACGTCTAAAGATACTCGCATCGAAGTTCTCACTGAAGGAATCCTCACGCGTATGCTGGTGAATGATCCCACGTTGGATGGCGTCAGCATCGTCATCTTTGACGAATTTCATGAGCGAAGTATCAATTCAGATCTGGCGCTTGCCTTGACCCGACAAGCTCAGGAGATTATCCGACCGGATTTAAAGTTGGTTATCATGTCTGCAACGATTGATACAACCGCCATTTGCCAAACGCTCCGGGCACCACTCATAGAAAGCCAAGGTAAGATGTTTCCGGTAGAAACCGTCTATGCAGCCGATGATGTCAACACATACGATATGGTTCAGGAGATGGTTGCCACGATTGTCAGGGCCCATCACGATCATCAAGGCGATATTCTGGCGTTTCTTCCTGGCCAGGGAGAAATCCTGAAATGCGAAGAAATGTTAAACGGGATAATAGCCAAGGCTGATGATTCTTCTGCTGATAATATGTGGGCAGCCACAACCGTCTATCCGCTTTACGGCAATCTCTCGCCGGAGAAGCAGCGAAGCGCCATTGCTCCCTCACAGGAAGGAAGCCGAAAAATCGTTCTTGCAACCCCTATCGCCGAAACTTCGCTTACTATTGAGGGCGTGAGAATCGTGGTTGATTCCGGACTCTGCAGAAAGCTGGTCTATGATAACCGAACCGGACTCAGCCAGCTGAAGACTGTACGAATCAGCAAGGATATGGCTACCCAGCGAAGAGGTCGTGCCGGACGAGTAGCTGAAGGTATCTGCTACCGTCTCTGGACGCAGACCTCAGAACATCTGATGGAAGATCAGCGCCGTCCGGAAATAGAAGATGCAGATCTCGCTTCAATGGTTCTGGATATTGCTGCCTTTGGAGAAAACAACCCTGAAACCCTACCCTGGTTCACTCAGCCACCTACCGCTAATCTGCTGTCAGCAAAGAGTTTACTCGTTTCTCTCAGAGCCATTCGGGAAGATGGAAGCATCACAGCTCTTGGCAAGGAAATGGCATCCCTACCCTGTCATCCACGCATTGCCCGCATGATGCTGAACAGAAATTCTGCAGCTTTGGCCTGCGATATTGCAGCGCTATTGGAAGAGAAAGACCCGATGAGCGAATCTTCTGATACGGATATCGCCTTAAGAATCTCCATCCTTCGTTCGCAGCGCAGGAAATCGAACCTGGGAAGATGGAACCGCATAGCACAGATTGCGCAGGAATACCGCAGAATGCTCAGAATCAAGGAAGATAATGGAGAGATAGATGCTGAGGAAGTGGGCAGTCTGATAGCCCAGGCTTATCCGGAGCGCATCGCCAGGGCGGTGGATAATATTGGCAATTTTCGCATGGCAAACGGCAATACGGTCTTCATCGACAAGTCTGATGAGATGTCTGCACAGGAATGGATAGCCATCGCTTCGCTCAATTCTGCCAGCTGCAACGAATCTGCATCCGGCAAATCTGTTTCCGGTAAATCTGCTTCCGGTAACGATGCCGGTGGCAAAGGAAAAGTTTTCCTCTGCGCTCCCGTCGCTGTCAGAGACCTGCCATTTACGGAGGTTGAAAACATCTCCTGGGACAGTAAAGCAGGAATGGTGAAGATGCAGATGGAACAACGCATAGGCAAGCTGGTGATTGACAGCAAGCCGATTCAGAATGCGGATAAGCAGCAGATCATCGATATCATCTGTACCGCAGCCAGAAAAGACGGACTCAGCATGTTCGACTGGAACGAAAGCGTACAGCGCCTGCAGCGACGTGTAGCGAAGGTGAGCGTATGGCATCCCGAATTGGAGATACCCGACCTTTCAACAGAAAAGCTCCTATCGACCGCTGCCGACTGGCTCCCTTTCTATCTGGAGGATGCAGGGCGCGTGAGGACCAGCATCAGCGAGATGAAGAAAATCAATCTTGAGGAAGCCTTGTGGGCACTCATCCCATACGATGTTCAGCAGGAGATAGAGCGCCTCGCCCCTACCCACCTCCGTGTTCCTTCGGGCAGCAACATCCGCATCGACTACCGCCAGGGCGCAGAAGCCCCTGTTCTGAGTGTGCGTCTGCAGGAATGCTTCGGAATGACAGAGACGCCGACGGTGAATGATGGCAAGCAGCCGCTGCTGATGGAGTTGCTTTCACCTGGATTCAAGCCGGTGCAGTTGACTCAGGATCTCCACAGTTTCTGGGAAGGAACCTACTTCGAAGTGCGCAAGGAGCTCAAGCGCCGATATCCGAAGCATTTCTGGCCTGAGAACCCGCTGGAAAGCGAAGCAGTAAGAGGAGTAAAGAAGAAATAGAAACAAGAATATAGGAAACAAAAAAAAGGATTGCAAACTTCATGATGAAGAATGCAATCCTTTTTAAATTTTATATCTTCTTCAGATGAACTGAATACTCAATAGCTTGAGATTAGTCCTTGAAGAAATCCTTAACAGCCTCGTTAGGTACCATCTTCTCATCGAAAACATAAGCACCAGTCTTAGGGCTCTTAACCATCTTGATAACCTTTGTATATGCGCGACCATCCATGTTACCTTCGTGGAGGGTAGCGACCGCTTTCTTTGCCATAGTCTATTAAAATTGATAAAATTGTTTATAAACTTGTAAGCTAGCTTACTTAATCTCCTTGTGAAGAGTCATCTTCTTAAGGATTGGGTTGTACTTCATCAACTCAAGACGCTCAGGAGTGTTCTTACGATTCTTAGTAGTCACGTAACGACTTGTACCTGGCATACCACTGTTCTTATGTTCAGTGCACTCGAGGATAACCTGTACTCTATTACCTTTTGCTTTCTTTGCCATGATATTTATTCTCCTATAACTTTAATGTCCTTCCAATCTACATAACCCTTCTTCACTGCCTGATTAAGTGCAGCGTCAAGACCTACTTTGTTAATAAGACGAAGACCAGCAGCACTGATCTTGAGGCTAATCCAGCAACCCTCCTCTACATAGTAGAATTTCTTGCTGAAGAGGTTAACGTCAAAGCTTCTCTTTGTACGGTGCTTTGAGTGAGACACATTACAACCTAACTGTGCCTTCTTACCTGTAATTTGACAAATCTTAGACATTTCTATCTTTAATTTTCTAATTCGTTAATTATTACCTATTCCAAACAGAGTGCAAAATTACAAAATAATTCGGTAATAACAAAATAATCCCTAAAAGAACGGTGTCTTTTAAGGATTATTAATACTTTATCTGCCAAAATTAGCAATTTATGCCTCTTTTTTCAGTTCTTCTGCATGTTCCTTGAGGAAATCCAGCATGCCCTTAAGCGCTGTATTTGTGGCAATTGCAAGGTTGATGTCCCGTCCGAAATCTTCGGTGAGTTTTACCACGCGAACATCATCCTTGTTGCCATAACCTACATAGATAGTTCCCACTGGAATGGCTGGAGTACCACCGGTAGGACCAGCGCAACCTGTGGCTGAAATGGCGAAGTCTACATTCAGGGTCTTGATGGTACCCAGCACCATCTCTCTAGCCACTTCCTCGCAAACGGCAGTCTGCTCCTCCAGCACCTCATGGCTCACGCCCAGGAGATTCTCCTTCACCTCGTTGGTATAGCTTACTACGCCACCCTTGAAGTAATTGCTGGCACCTGGTACTGAGATGATTGCCTCGGCGATACGACCACCTGTGCAGCTCTCTGCTGTACCCACTGTCTTGTCACTGTTGTAGAGCATCTCCTGAATGCCCTTACTCAATATCTTTGTTTCAAATTCCATTCTAAATACAAATATATAATGTATAACTTACTTAAACGTTACTTTTGAATAAGCCGGCAAATCGATGGTAGCGAACTCACCGTCACGATACTTGAAAGTGCCCACGCAGCCAATCATCGCCGCATTATCGGTGGTATAGCTGAACTTAGGGATATAGATGGTCCAGCCAAAGCGCTTGGCATGATCGCGGAAGGCATTGCGGAGACCGTTGTTGGCACTTACGCCACCAGCCACAGCCACGTGCTTGATGCCCGTCTGCTTCACAGCCATGCGGAGCTTCTTCATCAGGATATCCACGATGGTAAACTCGATGCTTGCAGCCAGGTCGAACTTGTTCTTCTCTACGAAGTCAGGATCCGCAGCCACCCACTTGCGCAGACTGTAGAGGAAACTGGTCTTGAAGCCGGAGAAACTGTAGTTCAAGCCAGGGATGTGAGGTTCAGAGAAGCTGAAAGCCTTCGGATTACCCTGGCGGGCATACTTGTCTACGATAGGACCACCCGGATAGCCCCACTCCAACACCTTGGCACACTTGTCGATAGCCTCGCCAGCCGCATCATCGATGGTCTGTCCGAGCACTTCCATGTCGTTGTAGGCGTTCACCTTCACAATCTGCGAATTTCCACCGCTCACGAGGAGGCAGATGAATGGGAATGGAGGAGCACTCTGGTCGTCATCGCTCTCCTTGATGAAATGCGCCATCACATGACCCTGCAGGTGGTTCACGTCAATCATTGGAATATTGAGCGAACGGGCGAAACCCTTGGCAAAGCTCACACCCACGAGGAGCGAACCCATCAATCCCGGACCACGGGTGAAGGCTACGGCAGAAAGATCTTCCTTCGTGATGCCGGCACGGGCGATGGCCTGGTCTACGACAGGAACCACATTCTGCTGATGAGCGCGTGAAGCCAGCTCAGGTACCACACCGCCGTAAGCTCTGTGAACTTCCTGGGAAGCGGTCACATTGCTCAGCAATACTCCGTTCTTGAGCACTGCGGCAGAGGTATCGTCGCAGCTGCTCTCTATACCTAATATATATATATCCTTTTTTTCTTCCATAATTCTATCGGGCTCATGCCCCTTGTTTTAATGTGTAAGAATCTCCACACCGGTCTCTGTCATCACGAGGGTATGCTCCCACTGTGCAGATGGTTTCTCGTCACCGGTGATAACCTCCCATCCGTATGGATCGTCAGCATCGATGAACACCTGCCAGGTTCCCATATTGATCATTGGCTCAATAGTGAATACCATACCTGGAACAAGCAGCATGCCGGTACCGCGATGACCATAGTGGAGCACTTCAGGTTCCTCATGGAACTTGCAACCTACACCGTGACCGCAAAGATCACGAACCACGCCATAACCATACTTCCTGCAATGCTTCTCGATGGCATGGCCGATGTCGCCTACGAAGCTGTAAGGCTTGGCAGCCTCCATACCAATCTCCAGACACTCCTTAGCCACGCGTACCAGCTGCTCCTTCTCAGGAGTAGTCTTGCCGCCTACGATAAACATACGGCTGGCATCAGCATAGTAACCGTCCACGATGGTAGTCATGTCCACATTGATGATGTCGCCCTCTTCGAGCACATCCTCTTCCTTAGGAATACCATGGCAAACCACCTCGTTGATAGAAGTACATACGCTCTTAGGATAGCCTTCATAGTTGAGGCAGGCAGGAATCGCATCATGATCCTTGCAGTACTGCATGCAAAGGTCATCGATTTCCTGTGTATTGATACCCGGACGGATGATCTCGGCTACAGCGTCGAGACAACCGGTATTGACGACGCCGCTCTTGCGGATGCCCTCAATCTGCTCAGGAGTCTTAATCAAGTCACGGGTAGGAACCAGCTTACCCTTATTTTCCCAAAACATCACCTGCTTGTCGAGCTCAGTAAGAGGCTGTCCAGGCAAGCAATGCCATCTCTTTTTCTTAACCATTGTCTTGTTATTTTAATATTTGCGAATGCAAAAGTACATCATTTATTGCAGAATGCAAAATAAAATGGTAATTATTTGCAATCGGACTGCAAATAATCACCATAAACTGTTACATCAATTCGATACCCAAAACGTTACTTCAGATAATCGTAGATCTTGTCGCACCAGTCTTCCCCGTTCTGCGGACAATAGGTGAACAAGCCCAGTTCCGAGGCAGCGCAGCAGTTGCGTGGACCGTCATCGATGAAGAGACATTCCTCGGGCATCGCCTTCTCCTGCCCCAGCACATAGCGGAAGAAGTTCTCGTCCGGCTTCATGTATTTCACCTCATAGCTGCGATACATCGCATCAAAATAGTCACCGATAGGATGACCGTCGCCGGAGAACGCCTCGCTGTCTACCCAAGCCGATACGTAGGGATTGGTATTGCTGAGGAGCACCACGCGATAGCCCTGCTCCTTCAGTTTTCTGAGCGCCATGAGATTGCGGGCTGGCACCTCTTTCATATAGCCCAGCCAGCAGTGCTGCAGCTCTTCGAAGCTCACCTCTCTGCCCAGCTTTTCGCTCACCATCCGGCGATATTCTTCTTCAGAGATTTTTCCCTCTTCCAGCTGGCCGTTCAAGCCCACCTGCTTGTAGGGGTCCATCTTCTCGGCAAACTCCTTCATTCCCAACTCAACAAAACGTTTGCCTGCCTTATTCTCGTCGAGGGTGATGATAACGCCACCCATATCAAAAATAACTGTCTTGATCATAATTATCCTAAAAACATTTGTATTCTTATCTTTTAGAACAGCTCCAGCTTGTTCTTTCTTGCTTCTTCAAGCGATGCTATCTTGGCCTGCTGCTCGTGATATTCGTTGCGGAGGCGCTCATAGCGCTCATCCAGCTCTGCCACGAACTTAGGGCATTCGGTCTCGTTGAGGAAACGGGTGCAGATGCCGGCATTGAGCGAAGCATCCTTCACCCAGATAACCGGACCGTCGTAAACCGGGGCTATCTTCAGCGCCACATGAAGCTCGCTCGTCGTGGCTCCACCCACCATGATAGGGATACGGAGCCCCGCCTTCTGCATTTCCTTCGCCACATGAACCATCTCCTCGAGCGATGGCGTAATCAGGCCGCTCAGTCCTATGGCATCCACCTTTTCCTCTATCGCCTTCTTCACGATCTGTTCTGCAGGAACCATGACGCCCAGGTCGATGATTTCGAAGTTGTTGCACGACATCACCACGCATACGATGTTCTTGCCGATGTCGTGGACGTCGCCCTTCACCGTAGCCATCAGTATCTTGCCAGCCGAGGTGCTGCCACCCTGTTTCTCTGCCTCGATATGAGGCTGGAGGATAGAAACCGCCGATTTCATCGTACGTGCGGTCTTCACAACCTGAGGCAGGAACATTTCGCCCCTGCCGAAGAGTTCGCCAACAAGGTTCATGCCGTCCATCAGCGGACCCTCGATAACGTTCACGGCATGCGGATATTTCTGCAGAGCCTCATCGATATCCGGCTGCAGGAACTCGGTGATACCCTTCTGCAGCGCATACTTCAACCGCTCTTCTACAGGCTGTTTTCTCCATTCCGGAGCCGCCGGTTTCTTCACCGGAGCACCGCCAGCCTTGGCAGCTGCCTTGGCAGCATCTGCCTTCGCCTTGATTTCAGCTGCCAGCTCGATAAGGTCATCGGCAGCACCCTTTCTGCGGTTCAGCACCACGTCCTCGATGAGTTCAAGCTGTTCTTTAGGTATCTTGTCATAATCCATTCTGGCTTTGGCATTTACGATACCGAAATCCATGCCCACTTTCTGGGAGTGATGCAGGAAGACGCAATGGATGGCTTCACGGATATAGGTATTGCCACGGAACGAGAACGAGAGGTTGCTGACTCCACCGCTCACGTGGGCCCCAGGCAGATTCTGATGAATCCACTCGGTGGCACGGATGAATTCCACGGCATAGTTGTCGTGTTCCTCCATACCCGTAGCGATGGCGAGTACGTTAGGGTCAAAGATGATGTCGAGCGGATTCATGCCCAGCTTGTCCACCAGCAGTCGGTAAGCACGCTCGGCTATCTCGATGCGGCGCTCAAAGGTAGTAGCCTGACCCACTTCATCGAAGCACATCACCACCACGGCAGCGCCATATCGCATCACGTCCCTGGCATGCGAGAGAAATACCTCCTCACCCTCCTTCAGCGAGATGGAATTGACGATGCACTTGCCCTGGCAGCATTTCAGTCCAGCCAGGATCACCTCCCATTTAGAGGAGTCAATCATCACCGGAACCTTGGCTATCTCCGGCTCAGCCGCTATCATATTGAGGAAGTTCACCATCTCAGCCTTCGCATCCAGCAGTCCGTCGTCCATATTGACGTCTACCACGGCAGCTCCGTCAGCCACCTGCTTGCGTGCGATACCGATGGCTTCCTCATATCCTTTTTCATTAATCAAACGCAGGAACTTCCTGCTACCAGCCACGTTACAGCGCTCACCCACGTTCACGAACCTGCTGGCGTCCACCGGCAGATGAACGGAGTCATCCACCTGCAGGAGGTCCAGTCCCGAGAGCCACATATACTTAGGCTTCTCCACCACCTGATGCGGCTTCTTTCCTTCAGCCAACCGGGCATAATGAGCGATGAATTCGGGACTTGTGCCACAGCAGCCGCCGATGATGTTCACGATGCCTTCATCGATGAATTCGGCGATTTTCGGAGCCATCGACTCAGCCGTCTCGTCATATTCGCCCATTTCGTTAGGCAGGCCGGCATTAGGATGGGCACTGATATAATAAGGTGCCACCTTGGCAAGATGCTCGATAAACGGCTTCATCTGAGGCGCACCGAAGGCGCAGTTCATGCCCACGGAGAAGATAGGATAAGGCGAGAGCGAGGCTAGGAAAGCATCCACCGTCTGACCGCTCAGGGTTCTTCCAGCCAGGTCGCTCACCGTCAGACTGATCATGATAGGCAGCTCCACCCCATGCTTCTTCATCATGGTGATGGCAGCATCAATCATCGCCTTGCAGTTGAGCGTATCAAAGATGGTTTCGATGAGAATCACGTCCGCGCCACCCTCTATGAGACCATCCACCTGTTCGCAGACATCGGTGAAGAGTTCATCGTATGTAATCTCGCGGGCGGCAGGGTTGCTGACGTCCGGACTCATGGAGCAAGTCTTGTTGGTTGGTCCCACGTCTCCGGCAACGAAGCGTGGCTTGTCGGGTGTAGAAAACTTATCACATTCGATACGCGCCAGTCGTGCGCCCTCGAACGCCATCTCGCGGGCGCAGTCTTCCAGGTGATAATCCGCCTGCGAGATGCGCTGGCACGAGAAGGTATTGGCTGTGATGATATCGGCGCCAGCCTCCAGGTAGCGTCGGTAGATGTCCGAGATGACATCAGGTCGGGTGATGTTGAGCATGTCGTTGTTGCCCTTCATCATTCCCGGTACATCACGGAACCGCTCACCTCGGAAGTCATCCTCAGTCAGATTATATTTCTGAATCTCCGTACCCATGGCACCGTCAAGAATCAGAATCTTCTTTTCACATTGAGCTTTGAACTTTGAACTTTGAACTTTATGATTTGTCATATTATCCTAAAAACTAAAATAATGAAGAGTATTTAAACATCGAGAAAAGAACCGCCCGAAATGACTAACATCATTAAAAGATGCATTTCATAAAGTTCAACGTTCAAATCTCAACGTTCAAAGTCTTAAAAGTGCTTAATGGCTCTATCCATTTCTCTTCTGTCCTCTTTCTCCTTCAGAGTCTGACGCTTGTCATACTCCTTCTTACCCTTACAGAGGGCGATATCCACCTTGGCACGGCCCTTGTCATCGATGAAGATGAGCGTAGGGACGATGGTGAAGCCCGGCTGCTTGCTGTCCTCCTCCAGTCGGCGCAGTTCGCGCTTGGTAAGGAGCAGCTTGCGGTCTCTGCGCGCCTCGTGGTTGCCGAACGAGCCGTAGAAGTAGGGAGAGATGTTCATTCCCTTCACCCAGAGCTCGCCCTGATAGAAATCGCAGTAACAGTCTACCAGCGATGCCTTACCACCGCGGATAGACTTAATCTCAGTACCCGTGAGCACGATGCCCGCGGTATAGGTGTCAACGAAGAAGTATTCGAACGAAGCCTTCTTGTTGCGTATCTGTATCGGACTCTTCTTTCGGAGTTCCTGTTCTTGCTTGTTCATATATATATATAATAATGTATAATTTATAATGAATAATGAATAATTAAAAAGTAATCATTAAACACTAAACAATTAAACTATCGTTCCGAAGTTCTCGATATGCTCATCGATGTAGAACGCCACCCTGCTGGTCCATTCCTCCTCATTTTCAACGAATTCATCGTCGAAATCATCAAATTCCGGAAACTTCTCGTAGAGCGCCATGAATTCCTCATCGCTCATCTCGCCCTCGATGTCCTCATGATGGCTCTTATATAGGAAATGGCTCTTCTTGATGAGCTTCGACAGCTCCACCAGCCCCCAGTTGCGGAACGCCTTGTCCGTAGGATTCTTCCATAGGAAGGCGCCATAGCCGTTGTGGATGAGCTGTATCATGCCCCCATCCATCATCTCCTCATGCAGGGTGTCCCACGCCAGGAGCGTAATCTGGTCGCTGTTCAGCTCAGCCATGTTCTGGGCAGTAAGCTCCCCGCCTATCGCCTCCCGGATGGCATCTACAAACGCCTTCACAAAATCGTCCATGCCCGCTTCGGCAGCCTGCTGAAGCACGGCATCCTTTATCTTAACTTCGATCATAATCTACAAAAATTGCTATTTTTAGTTTGCAAAGATACATGAAATTGTGCATAAACCCAAGAAAAAATCTAAATATTAGGTTAAAGAGTTAAAAAGAATACTCATTTTTAGGTATTTTCCGGATTTTTTTTGTACTTTTGTGGTCGGAAATCATGTCGTAAGACAGATGTTTCAGCAAACAAAGTGAAATTACTATAAGGATTTATACTTATATATATTCATTAATATAAAATTTAGCGAATATGATCTATTCTAAAGAAGTAGACAACATGTGCGTTGTCGCTAAGGGTCCTAACCACGGACCAGCTCCAATTCCTGAAGAGGGAAAATGGATTCAGGCAAAAGAGATCAAAGACATCTCTGGTTATACTCACGGTGTGGGTTGGTGTGCTCCTCAGCAGGGTGCTTGCAAGCTCTCTTTGAACATCAAGGAAGGCGTTATCCAGGAAGCTCTTGTTGAGACCATCGGTTGTACTGGTATGACTCACTCAGCTGCTATGGCTTCAGAGATTCTCCCAGGCAAGACTATTCTTGAGGCTTTGAACACTGACCTCGTTTGCGATGCTATCAATACAGCTATGCGCGAGCTCTTCCTCCAGATTGTTTACGGTCGTAGCCAGAGCGCTTTCTCTGAGGGCGGTCTCGTTATCGGTGCAGGTCTTGAGGACTTGGGTAAGGGTCTTCGTTCACAGACAGGTACTCTCTATGGTACTGTAGCTAAGGGTACACGTTACCTCGAGTTGACAGAGGGTTACATCACAAAGCAGTTCCTCGACAAGGACAGCCAGGTTTGTGGTTACGAGTATGTTCACCTCGGCAAGATGATGGAAGCTATCAAGAACGGTATGGACGCTAACGAGGCTGTCAAGAAGTTCACAGGTAGCTACGGTCGTACGACTGCTGAGCAGGGTGTTATTAAAGCTATTGATCCACGTAAAGAATAATAAGGAGATACAGATATGATTAGAAAAGTAAGTTACGAAAGTCAGGAACGTCGCGAGAAGCAGGTTCTTGCTGCTCTTAATGCTAACGGTATTCAGAGCTTGGAAGAGGCTAATCAAATCTGCGAGGACGCAGGTGTTGACCCTTATCAGATGTGTGAAGATACTCAGCGTATCTGCTTCGAGAACGCTAAGTGGGCGTATGTAGCTGGTGCTGCTATCGCTATCAAGAAAGGTGTTAAGACTGCTGCTGATGCAGCTGAGGCTATCGGTATCGGTTTGCAGGCTTTCTGCATCCCTGGTTCTGTAGCTGACGACCGCAAGGTTGGTCTCGGTCACGGTAACTTGGCTGCTCGTTTGCTCCGTGAGGAGACTCAGTGCTTCGCTTTCTTGGCTGGTCACGAGTCTTTCGCTGCTGCTGAGGGTGCCATCAAGATTGCTGAGATGGCTAACAAGGTTCGCAAGAACCCATTGCGCGTTATCTTGAACGGTCTTGGTAAGGATGCTGCTCAGATCATCAGCCGCATCAACGGTTTCACATACGTTCAGACAAAGTTTGATTACTACACAGGTGAGTTGAAGGTTGTTAACCGCATCGCTTACAGCGACGGTCCACGTGCTAAGGTTAACTGCTACGGCGCTGACGACGTTCGCGAGGGTGTTGCTATCAACTGGAGCGAGGATGTAGACGTATCTATCACTGGTAACTCTACCAATCCTACACGTTTCCAGCACCCAGTAGCTGGTACATACAAGAAGGAGCGTGTGGCTGCTGGTAAGCCATACTTCTCAGTAGCTTCTGGTGGTGGTACAGGTCGTACATTGCACCCAGATAACATGGCTGCAGGTCCTGCTTCTTACGGTATGACTGATACAATGGGTCGTATGCACTCAGACGCTCAGTTCGCAGGTTCTTCTTCAGTTCCTGCTCACGTAGAGATGATGGGCTTCCTCGGTATGGGTAACAACCCTATGGTAGGTGCTACAGTAGCTATCGCTGTAGCTATCGACCTCGCTATCAACAAGAAGTAATTTTCTTTGAGATAACAAACAGATAAGTATAAATGTTGAGGGTGTGTCATTCTGAATGGCACACCCTCCTTTTGTTTGCTATCACCAGATAATCTTTTCTAGATTATCGTGATCCAGATACTTTCGCCTCTGTCGCGAGCCGCTTCCATGACGTTGATGAGTTGATGCTGTCAGATGCGGGAGTCCACCACCATGCCCTCGAAATTCGGCACGCCCAACAGATAGAGTCTGCCTATGTATAAATTCTTTTTTAGCTATACGCTTTAATACTATTTCCATTAGTCTGAATGTTAAGTGTTTCCAAACCATTAAACGCTAAAAACTCTCAGGTCGAGTCCGTCGGAACGAAATAACAGCTTCTTAAAACTGAATAACTGAATACTGAACACCTTTCCACCTTGCTTTCCGACAGCTCCGTCGACATTTTCGTCCTGCAGACGCACCATCTCAGCCTAGGTATAGGTGAGCTGTCCTTGTCCTCCATCACAGGCTGGATAAAATCCTTGACCCACTTGCAAAACAACTTACGCTCACGATTTTTCTTAATGTTAAAGGGTTGGACTGCGAGATATTCGCCAAATTTCTGTTTCAGGAACGGCACCGGATTCCTATAAACAAAAAACGCCCGCAACCAGACTTTAGTTGTCGGATTACGGGTGCAAAGATACGAATATATTTTTATATTTACCTAGTACGTACTACGTACGCGTACTAGTACTACCTTCAGTAAAGGGGATATTTCATCCAGGAATTTTCTCGTCATCTTCTGCTCCATTCCTCTATTATACTTCCCCTTATGCTGCCTTGATACCCAGGGCGTATGGTACCTAAAAGGTTATTCAGTATTCAGTTATTCAGTTTTTTTCGCGATAG
>ERZ773248.624-NODE-624-length-41666-cov-7.246978_pt1 | contig 41666 bp, 34 predicted proteins | sample MGYA00580518_ERZ773248 | MGnify/ENA primary metagenome ERZ773248 (study PRJEB29015, sample SAMEA2737762) | human gut metagenome | biome: human gut; feature: human-associated habitat; material: faeces | place: China | collected 2012 ...
GGTACAAATGAGAGCTTGTTCCAGCTCGGGGAAGAACAAATCTGTACCATACAAGTGAAAAACATCATATATGGTACAGATTTCAAAAATTTTCAAACTTTCATTTCAAAATGACAAATAATGTCATTTTCTCCTGATATATTGGAATTACAAGATAACGCAGGAATTAACCAAATCCCGCAGATGCTAAGAAGTTGTCTTGGATTGAATCATTGAAATTTTATAGAAAGCAGTATTATTAGGAGGATTTGATATGTTTAAATTTATTGAAAATGCAGTAGCAGACCACAGAATTAGAAAGATTGAAAGTGAATTAGAAAGAGATAATGCAACAATGGGCGATATTTATGAGCTTAACACAGCTATGAAGTTGACAAAAGAAGGTATGAATGCAGGCGAAGCAATTGATATGGCAGCAGAAATGCGCGCAAATGCAGAGTGTATTGAAGCAGAATAGAATAATTCATATTTTAAACACCGGACAGATTTGCTATAATGAAAGTAGATTTAGTGAGAGGAATATAAAAAAATGAAACTTAGAAATGTACTTATTGTGGTTTCTGATATAGAAGAATCTATTAATTTTTATAGAGATTTGTTTGGACTTCAAGTTGTACTTAACAATGATGGAAACGTAATAATGACAGAAGGTTTGGTACTTCAGGACAAGAATATTTGGAAAGATTTTCTTGAGAAAGATGTTGTTCCACAAAATAATATGACTGAGTTGTATTTTGAAGAAAAGAACATTGAGGATTTTGTTGAAAAGCTTAATAATAGCAGATATGAAATTCAGTATGTGAATGAATTGATGGAACATAGTTGGGGACAGAAAATGGTTAGGTTTTACGATTTAGATGGAAACCTGATTGAAGTTGGCACTCCAATTAATTAGAAAAGCACAAAATAGAAAATTAATATTCGAATAGCATAAAATAATAATTTATGAAGAAAAACAAGTCAATCTTTAAATGTTGGAAATTAGTCTGGCATATAAAGATTGGCTTTTTTATTGGAGTACAAAATCAAAAAAACGAGAAAAATGTTGAAAAAACTCAAAAAAATTGCAAGATTAGCGTTGCAAGGGGTGTTTTTGGGACAGCTAAAAAAGTAGGATCTACTTAACAATAAGAAAAAAGGCAAGAAAAAAGACAATATTTAGAAACAAAAATACAAAAAAGCGGGACAGATATATTTAAATTTTTAGGAGGAGAAAGTTATGAGCAGTAATTCATTGAAACCATTTATAAAATTTATGGCAATAGTTTTAGGAGGTTTTTTCCTAATAATGTTTATTTATGAGCTTAACAGTGAACAGAAAAGAACTTGTGCGACACCGGGATGTAAGGACCAACCGATTTATGGTAGCGATTATTGCTATCAGCATAGGGTTAATGATGAAAATTATGAAACCGAAACAGACAGTCAGGAGAATGAGACTACTGTTTTAGAGGAGGCAACAACAGATAGTTATTACGAAGATGATTCGAATGATTCAAACAGCAGTTATGATAATAGTTCATCAGACAATAGCAACAGTTATTCAGGTAGTTACTCAAACAGTAGTTCATCAAATGGCACATATAGTAACAGCTCATCAGGTAAAAGTAATTCTTCAGGAAGTTCATCAAAGAAGAAGTACAGCAACCCATATAAGTCTTATGATGATGGATATGAAGATGTTTATATGGATGATGATTATGACGATGACAGATATAATAGTGATTCAGATTATGCAGATGGAGTAGATGATGCGTTGGATGACTATGATGATGGGGATTGGTAGAAAGTTGGACAGATGTTTTGCAAATTTGCAACGGTGTTTTAGATGTGTTATATTTTAGAAATAAAGGAGATGTTTGGAATGGACTCAAATAAAACACCGTCAGAAATTATTGCAGAATTATGTGTAGAAGCAGGTATTTCAAAAAGTGAATTGGCAAGAAGGCTGGAAATTACACCATCACAAATCACACGAATATTAAACGGAGATACCAAGACTATAAGTAGCGACATACTTATTAAGTTAACAAAGTTGTTTGGAGTTTCTGCAGATTATTTGCTGGGGATTACAGATAAAAAAGAAATAATAAAAGAAAAGCATACAACACGAGTACCAATGTTACTTATGAGTTCGGCATTTCCACTAGGAAGGTGCATAGAATTTATAGAAAGTATAGATGATGTTCCACAGAAAGAAATGGCATATGCTGAATACTATTATTTTAGTGGAAGGCACGAAAAAGCAGTTGAATATGCTGAAATGTATTTAAATTGCGAAGATATAATGCTTAAATTGTCAGCAAGCCTGATATATACATTTGCCAATCTTTCTCTTGATAGAATACATTCGGCAAGATTTGGACTTGAAAGGTTAAAGGAATATCTTAAAGAAGCAATGCTAGAAGAAACAGATAAGAAAACAAGAGCCTGTTGTGTATTTGTAGCAACAGCAGCACATACGTTGTTACATATTCCTGTTGGAGATTTACCACCTTTAGCTGAATATTTATCAGAATTTACTAAGGGAATGCAGTTGTGGGGAGCCTATGTTTTGGCACACAAAGCATATTTGGTTAAAGATTATCAGCGTTCTTTAGGAATAGTACAGACCTGTCTTATGACTTGTAGCAAGGTATATCCAATAGCTATGATTTATTTAAATCTTGTTGTTGCAATGGATTTAATGAACCTTAAAGAAACGGATAAAGCTAAGGTATACTTTATGAAAGTATGGGAGATTTCAAGGCCGGATAATCTAATAGAAGGTATAGGTGAACATCACGGGATTTTGCAGGGATTAATAGAAACTTGCATGAAGAAAGATTATCCTGAAGATTATGCAAGGATAATTAATATTACATACAAGTTTAGTGCAGGATGGCGCCGAATACATAATCCTGATACTAATGAGGATGTGGCTGATAATCTGACAACAACTGAATTTACTATTGCAATGCTTGCTAACAGAGGTTGGACAAATAAAGAAATTTCAGAATATTTGGAAATCACTCCAAGAACAGTTAAGCAACATCTGACCTGTGTATTTAACAAATTAAATATAGAAAATCGCAAGCAGTTAAAGAATTTTATGCTTAGATAAAAAATACAATAGGCTTAATATCGAATAGAGAATAATGGATGTGTCCCAGTGGAAATGTCCATTTTTCTTTTAAAAAGTACGATGTGTAAAAACTAAAAAAATATTATAATTTAGACAACTTATAATGTTAAAGACAAGACCTTATGGAATAGTACAAAAGCTTTGAAAATTAAAAGACTAGGAGGATGGACGATGGGAAGAAATTATTTTTTGAAAATTATGTTTTTGTTAGTGTTAAGTATATTAACAATACCATTTATGACACAGGAGGCGAAGGCTTTTACAATCACGGATGACGGAGAATACGCTGTGGTATTAAAAACGGGAGAAGGGGAAATTGACGGAACTTATGGAAAGGTTATAAAATTTAATTTTGATGAGAACGAAAAATCCATAAAAGTATCTGATATAACAAAAGGCATTATTCCATATAATGGGGAAACTGCTTTTGCAGGTTGGACAATGACAAGGAATGACACCATAGATAAAATAGTTACAGAACTTAAGATTGATGATTTTATTTCTCAGGGTGAAATGAATGGTGTATCATACAAGAATGGATGCAGTTTATATGCCAGATTCTCTGATAAGAGTTTAGATGAAACAGAAAACTACTATTTGAAAATAGATGGTTTTGGTGGAAAAGTTAATGGACAATATTCGATTTTACTTGTAATAAACAAAGATGAATTTAAAACAATCGATTTAAGCAAGTACGTTGCACAAAGAGAAGGATGCACATTTTGTGGATGGGATTACCATGGGAAGGTTGTAATGTCAATAGATAAATCGTATTTTAGTAAAACTTCTAATGTGGTTATTTCTGCCGTGTATAAAAGTAATATTTTCTACGGAGTAGATGCGAATGGATGTTTAAATGATCCAAATCTTCCAGAGGATATGAGACCATTTTCATATGTACTTACATTAGATGCCAATGGCGGAACAATTGAAGGACAGAAATCACAGAAGTATGATTATCTTGGTGGAGCAGATAGTGGAACAGAAATGAAAATATTCCAATACGTTCCTGAAAGAAGAGGATACATTTTTAAAGGATGGAATGCTAAGAAAGATGGTTCAGGAGAATCCTTAAAATATATGTATTGGGGCTCATGGCGAAGCAGTAACGATGAAAGTTCACAGTTTGACAAAGATGGTTTAATTGAAGGAAGAAATGTATTTACAAATATTACATTGTATGCAACTTGGGAGAAAGATCCGAACTATTCAGAAACTAGGGAAATTACGTCTACAAGCGGTATAAATGGAAGTGTGACGTTTTTAGAATGGGTTAATGATATTAATCATAGTTTGAAAATAAATGAATTGGATATACCTGAGAGTCTTACAAAAGAAAATGTAAAATATCTGGTTGATATATTTTTCTTAAACGACGAGCAGGAAATAGTAGAAGTCAATGGCTTCAAAATGAAAGTCAAATTCAAAATGCCTGATAACCTGAAAGATTATGATACATATAAAATTGTATTTACAAGGAATGGGAAAATCATTGAACAGTTAGATGCAACTGTTGAAGATGGATATATAATTTTTGAAACAACACATTTAAGCAATTATGGTATTGTTGCAACTAAAAAGCAGGTCGAAATAACAACCAGCAATAATGATAATAAAGGTAGTAATACAAACACTACAGTTAACAACAATATCAATACTAAATTAAGTGTTAAGAAAGTTACATTCAAACAGGTTACACGTACAAAGAATAATAAGAAAATCAAACTTAAATTTAAGAAAATTGCCGGTGCAAAAGGATATGAGATAAAATATTCAACTTCAAAGAAGTTTGGCAAAAAGGTAACAAAAACGGTTAAGACTAAAAACACTACAAAAATGCTTAGCAAGCTAAAAAAGAAAACCTATTACATAAAGGTTAGAGCGTACAAAGTGGTTGAGGGAAAGACTTATAATAGTAAGTGGAGTAGTGTGAAGAAGGTTAGGACTAGAAAGTAACGTTTTTTATTGAAAATGAATTAATGTTGAAGATTGGATGTGAATTGGAAATATTATGGCTTGTTTATTAAATATAAGAAGTGTATAATTTAAAGGCTAGCACTCTTAAAATTACAATGTAGTTTTTTTAAAATGAAAGAGGTAATAATGTTTCCAATAATTGACAAACGAAAAACAGGAATTAACATCCGCAGAATTATGGATATGCGTGGCTTGACAGTGAAGGATGTGCAGGAATATCTTGAACTTGGAAGTGTGCAGAGTATATATCATTGGATTAATGGTATCAGCATGCCAACAATAGATAATTTGTATGCACTTAGTGATTTGTTTCACGTACCAATAGATTTGCTTGTTTGTGGAAATAGAAAGCCACTTACACTGTGTGATAATGCACATAATGAAAGCAATGAGCGAGTATATGAATATTATGAAAGAATAAAGAATGGACGTGCAGCATAATAATAAAAATTATTATACTACAAGTTCAATGACAAAGTAGAAAACCTCCATTAGAATTATTGTATAGACAATGATTCGAAGGAGGTTTTTTATGAGCAAAAAAATGTTAGTAACACAGGCTTTGGACGAAAGGGATTTATTAGTAAAGAAGATAAACGATAAAATAGAAAAAGCCAGTTTTATAGATACAATTAAACCTAATGAAGATAAAGTTTTTGAAAAGAAAATTAAAAAAGAAGATTATGTTAAGGAGGCAAAAGCAGCATATCAGAAGATAACTGACCTTATAGAGAGATTTCAGACTATTGATGCAGCTATTGTTGATTCTAATGCCAAAACAGAAATATCTACATCATATGGCAAATTTACCGTAGCCGGAGCAATTTCACTTAGAAGCAGACTACGCGGTGGAGGCGCATATGATGGAGAAGCAGACTTTGAGCGAAGAATCCAGAATAAGCTACAGAGTGAATATGATGAAAGAGTTAGCTTTTGTGATATTAAAAACACACAATTACAGGATACGGCTGAAAGTATGCGTTTGAGTATTTTAGGCAAAGACAACAAGGTTAAAGATGACAAGCCATTAGCAGTTGTTGATACATATGTGAAAGAGAATACTACTGAGCTTGTTGATCCCTTAGATGTGAAAAAGAAGATAGAGGCTTTACAGGAAAGAAGAAATTCACTTTTAACTGAACTTGATACTCAAATAAAGGTTTCCAATGCAACAACTTTTATAGAAATATAATAAGTTATTATATTTGCCTGCATTACGAAAACCTTGCACCTGGCTTCCCTGTAACAGGGTTACGTTACATATACAGTTACGTTCAAATTAATTTAAACAATTAAGTTGGAAAATTAATAAGAAGATGAATGCAAGCATCGAGCAAATTAACTGTTTTATGTTTTCTTTGAATGGTCAAAGATCAACTGTCAATGAATTTATTTTTGAACATTCTTAAGTTAAGTAATAACTTTCATTTAGGCATAGAGATATGTTGAAATCCGTGAAGAAGGTTAAGGCGTTAAGTCAGTTGGCTGGAGGCAACCTCATGGCTGTAATGTAGGCAAAAATAGTGTCATAAAAAATGTGAATATTTATTAAATAAAGACAACTGTGTGAAAATCAAAAACACTCATATTTTTGGTACAACGAGGTGTATTGACATAATGTTAAATAAAAATATAATAAGTAATTATCATATTAAATGTCCATGTTGCAATGAAGGAACAATAAATTCACAATATGATATATGTTTAGTGTGTGGATGGGAAGATGATATAGTTCAAAATGAAGATGAAAATTTTTCTGGAGGAGCGAATAAAATGTCCCTAATTGAGCATAGACAGAATTTTTTAGAACAAAGGAAGAAAAATCCCAATTATAAATGGGGTAATAATTGCAGATAAGTTGTCAATTATAAAAATGTTAGAAGTGTTATCTGTAGAAAAGGAAAGTACATAAAATAAGATTGTAGGACAATTTGTCCCGAAAAAATATTAGGATGTGAGTTGTGCAAAAACGAGGAATGTGTAGATGATGTTTTGGTTATTTATTGTGCAAAACATCCTACATATAACTTTACAACAGTTGTAGGTTGGTATAATCACGCTGACGTTTACAGACATTATCAGAATGTGGAGTTTAATGGTGGTTATGTGCAAAGTTATAATGCAATTGCAAAGGCTAAAGATTGCGTTTTGCTTCCGGTGGGTGAAAGGTCAAGAAAGATTAAATGGCAGGTGCCAAGAAAAGCAAATGGATGGAAGTTTGGCTTTGGACGAGCAAATGTTTGGTATGCAAGTGAAGATAATGAAGAGTTAAAGGAATATATGAAGAAACTTTTATATCAAATTGAAAATTATGACGGAGAAAATTGCATAAAGTAATGAATAATATTACAGTAATACGAACAAAAAGAAAAACAATATCAATTAAAGTAAATAATGATTTGACAGTTACAGTAAGAGCCCCCATTTTTACTTCTGATAAAGAAATCGGAGAAATTTTAAAGTCAAAAGAAAAGTGGATTTCTAAACGTATTGAACAAATAAAAAGAGAAAACGAAGAGTTATCTAAAATTGATTATTTTACGGCGGAAGAAATTAGCAAGCTGGCAGATAAGGCATTGAATTACATTCCGGGCAGAGTGAAATATTATGCGGATATTATAGGCGTTACGTACGGAAAAATAACAATTCGAAATCAAAAGACCAGATGGGGAAGCTGTAGCAGCAAAGGAAATCTTAATTTTAATTGCCTTCTTATGCTGATGCCACCTGAAGTAATAGACTACGTTGTGATTCACGAGTTATGTCATAGAAAGCAAATGAATCACTCAAAAGCTTTCTGGAAAGAAGTGGAGAAAATACTTCCAAACTATAAAGATTCAGTTGGATGGTTAAAGAAAGAAGGAGAGGGAATTATAAGAAGGATGGGATGAAAAATACTACAAAATGTTGATGAACATACACTTTTTCCTTTACAAAATGTTGATTTGCGTACATTTTGGGGTTCTAAAATGTTTATGGAGCATATAATGCAGGAATGTTTCCGGTTCTATATGAAGGAAAGACTGATGAAGATATTCCAAGGTTTAAGAGTGAAAATAAAGAATACGAAATTGATTTTGACTATTTACATATTTATGATTGGCGGGAATTGATTGAAATTTTGAAAAAATGTACATAATAAAATATAAAATTATAAGCTATGGGACAATTTTAGCCCATAGCTTTTGTTGTAGTTACAATAAAATTTACTTTATCTATGCGCATTTTCCTACGCTTTTCGTTGATGGAAGGTCCCTGTTGACACCATGTCATAAATTCTTTAATTTCTTTTATTTCCATAATAAAAAATATAGTTCAAAGATTAATAAAAATAATTGAAATATTATAAAAAACTAATAAAAATACTTTTGTTAAAGAAAACGCATAAAAATGTTTTTTTCATTGAATAGTTGTGCAATATGTAGTAATATATGCGCTGTATGTTAGGAAAAAATAAACAAAATATACTATTTTTAAAAGACTAAAAAAGACAAAAAAAGTAAAAAGTGAATCAAAAACATTTTTAATAATGTTTTTTAATTAAGAAGGAGGACTTACTAATGAGAAAGACAAAGAAAGGAATAGCCATAGGCTTAGCCTTAATAATGACGGTTATGCCGGCGTTTCAACATGGTTTTTTTGTAAGCGATGTAAAGGCTGCCACGCAGAAAGGAAGTCTGGCTACTAAGGTTACAGGAACTTGGTCATATGAAGGTGACAATGCTATTCATACCCAGACTAATGAATCATTGTTTGCCAATCTGCCAACTTTAGCTAACAAAGGTAATACACGTTTTACAACAGATAATTATGATTCAGAAAACAAAGCCTTTAAGACTAATGGCTGGTCAACATCAATGGGATGGAAGTATAGTTGTAGTGATAATTTTGGTAACACAACATACGCAATTCCATTAGCATTTAAAGCTGTAAGCGATGGAATGTACGTTACAAAGCCATCAACTATGGTTGTTAGAGATACATTTAATGCAAGTGCACCGGAGAATGGAACTTTATCAGATTTTGAAGTTAAGACAGGATTTGGCTCAAATGAGGTAAAAGTTGACAGTGAAACAGACTGGTCTACAGGTGTGGTATTAGAGAATGCGTCTGATTCATCACAATATATGAAGACAACAATGACACAGGGAAGTCCAATGGCATTGTTTAGAATGAATGGAACAAAGACAGCATCATTGTTAAGATTAAGAGATACATTGCCTTCAGCAGTTGTGGGATATAATGGTGATACACCTGAGAATTCAACAATGCTTGTGTTAAGAGTTTATGATAATCATGATGATGTTAGCAAGTATAGCAATTATGATTATTATGCACTATATGTTCCAAAGGGAACAACTTGGAATCCAACATTAGGAGAAACAAACATTGGTGAAATATCAATGACATTCCCTAGTGAGAATAAAGCGTATTTCACATTGGCATGGTTATGTGAAAGCACAGGAACAAATGATTCAGAAGCTGAAAAGATTGCTAAAATTTATGAACCTTATGCATTTAACTACGCAGAAGATACAGGGGTTAATTATGACTATAACAGAAGTACAGGAAAGGTAACTACAACATATAATTATAAAGTTGGTAAGATGGATTCATCAAAACCTGACGGAGTAGTTATGGGGATCCTTCCAAGCCAGTATAAGAATATGACAGGTTATAGTTATCTTGAAAATGAGGCAAGAACAATTCGTGGACAGATGAAGTTTTTGATTGGCGATTCATTTACTACCCAATTAACTTATTCAGGAATCCTTCAGTCAAGTCCATCAGTTGAAAATTCCGATAAAGCCAAGTTACAGGAATATGTAGATAGCTTTATGAAAGATTATGGTCCTGAAAACGGAGAATTAACTAAGGAAGCTAATGTTCAGGTTAATACATATGATTCAGGAAAAAGAATGAACAGAGCTATTCAGGTTATGGAAGCAGCAGAGGCATGTGGCGACACAGAAGATGCTAACACTTTATTAAAAGCATTGGAAAATGAATTAGCAGACTGGTTTACAGCGGATAATGACAATAATGCACAAGACAAGTATTTTTATTATGATGAAAATGTAGGCAGCTTATTTGGTTTCCCACAGGCTTATTATACAGTAGACGGAATGACAGACCATCATTTCCACTATGGATATTTTATTCAGGCAGCAGCTCAGGTTGCATTTAGAGATCCTGATTTTATTGCACAGTATTCAGATATAATTAATGAAGTTATAGGGGATATTGCTTATGATAAGAAAGATTCTTCATCAAAATATCCATACTTAAGAGTATTTTCAACATATGAAGGACATTCATGGGCAAGTGGTCATGCTAACTTTGCTGATGGTAACAATCAGGAATCAAGTTCAGAGTCAATAAATGCATGGGCAGCGTTGATTTTGTATGGTCAGGCTACAGAAAATGAAGAATTAACAGATTTAGGTGTATATTTGTACACAACAGAAGTTAATTCAGTTAATAACTATTGGTTTGATATTGATGGAGATATTTTGGATAGCAATTATACTGCAAGCACAACATCAGCTAACAAGCATAATGTAGCTTCAATTGTTTGGGGAGGCAAATATGATTACTCAGCATGGTGGACAGCAGAACCATTACAGATTCAGGGGATTAATTTATTACCTATTACATCTGCATCATATTATTTGGGAAAGAGTACAGATTTCGTAAAAGCAAACTTTGAATCAGCTCAGGCCAATGAAAAAGCATTTACGGGAAATGATAAATTATCTACACCAACAGACAGATGGAATGAATTATGGAGTTCTTATTTGGCATTGGCTGATACAGACAAAGCTCAGGAGTATTTTAGTTCAACATGTGCACCAGAGGCAGGAGATTCAAAAGCTCATGCTTACCACTTTATTAAGTCACTGGAGAAAGTTGGAAGTCCTAAACTAGACATTACAAGTGATGATCCATTAAGTCTTGTATTTGAAAATAAAGACGGAATAACTACGTATGTTGCATACAATCCTACTAATGAAGAAAAAACAGTAACTTTCTCAGATGGAAAAGTTATTAAGGTTGCACCAAAGGCACAGTCAGAAGAACAAAGTGCAGGGGCAACATATAAAGTAGAATACTATTTACAAAATGCAGATTTGACATATTCACTTAATAGTACAGATACAAAAACTGCTTCAGCTGGAAGTCAGGTAACAGCACCTACTAAATCATTTACAGGATATATTTTAGATAAAACTGTTGAAGGAACAAAAATTTCAGGCACAGTTACAGAAGATAATAGTCTTGTTTTAAAAGTATATTACAGATTAAGAAATGACACAGATGAACCTGAATCAACAACACCTGCAGTAACAAAGATTGATTGGTCTGACATTACTGCTTGGACAGAAATTGGAAGTACAGGAATTTCATATAGTGTAATTGAAGGAAAAGATATATTTGCAAGAATTAATGAAGCAGACGGAAATCCATTCTATTTCATATTTAAGCAGGGTGGATTTAATGCAACAATTACAGGACCTGATTTAAGTACTGTAATAACAAAGAATTGTCCGGGTGCAGAGATTCCACTTAAAGCAAGCGAGCTTAAGGAAGATGGCTATTATACAATTGATGCGGATATTAACGGCAATACAGTAAAGATAGCATTAAAGAAAGGAGATGGCGCTCCTGAGCCAACAACAGAAGCGCCTACAACAGAGAAGAAAACAACAACTGCAGCGCCAACAACTACACAGCCAACGACAGGTGGAACAGAAACAACAGCAGCAACTCCAACAACTGAACCGACAACAGGTGGAGAAGTAACAACAACTGCAAAACCAACAACAGGTGGAGAAGTAACAACAACTGCAAAACCAACAACAGTTGCACCTACAAGTGAAAAGGAAACAAGTGTTACAACAAAACCTGAAACTACAACACCTAAGGTAACATCAAATAATGTTATGAAAGAAACTACAACTGATAAGGTTTCAAGTACAAGCATTAGACTTGGAAGAACAAAAGTTAAAAAGGCTGTTAAACGTAACAAAGCAGTTAAGGCAAAGATTTCTTTGAAGAAAGTTAAGAGCGCAACAGGATATGTTGTTAAGGTTTCTACATCAAAGAGGTTTAAAGGCAAGAAGACAATTACAAAGACATTTAAGAGAAATGTATTTAAATTTAAGAAACTTAAGAAGAACAAAAAGTATTATGTTAAAGCCAGAGCTGTAAAGGTAGTTGGCAAGACAAAATACTACGGTAAATGGAGTAAGGTTAAAAAGATTAGAATTAAAAAATAATCTTGTTGATAATTGCGTAAAATCAATAATTTAACAAAAATATAACTCAAATATAACATTAATATAGGTAATACGGGGTTGACACACAAAAAAAACAGCCGTATACTATTAAACGTAAATATTGACTAGATAGCAAAGGAGTGGACCACAAAGGCCCACTCTTTTGTTGTAGGTATAGAATAGACAAAGAAAGTCTAATAGAAAGTTTAAAGGAGAATAAAGTGTCAAGAAGAGAAGAATATGAAATGAAGACAGAAGCTCTGATTACACCTATAGTTGATGAAAAGGGCTTTGAATTAGTTGATGTTGAATATGTAAAAGAAGGCAGCAACTGGTATTTAAGAGCATATGTTGACAAGGAAGGTGGTATAACTATTAACGACCTTGAATCTGTTAGCAGAATCTTAAGTGACAAATTAGATGAAGAAGATTTTATCAGTGATGCTTATATTTTGGAAGTAAGTTCACCGGGGCTTGGCCGTCCGTTAAAGAAGGATAAGGACTTTGACAGAAATATGGGAAATGAAATTGAAGTTCATTTATACAGAGCTGTTGACAGACAGAAACAGCTTGTAGGACTTTTAAAAGCATATAATGCAGACACAATTACCATTGAAAATGAAGATGGTAGTGAAACAGATATAGACAGAGTGAATGTATCACTTGTCAGACCAACAATTGATTTTTAATTTTTTAGGAGGATAAAAACAAATGAACAAAGAATTAATTGAAGCATTGAATATCTTAGAAAAGGAAAAAGATATTAGCAAAGAGTCATTATTTGAAGCTATCGAAAATAACTTAGTAGTAGCGTACAAAAATAACTTTAACAAAGCAGACAATGTAACAGTTACAATGGACAGAGAAACAGGAGATTTCCACATTTATTCACAGAAGGAAGTTGTTGAAGAAGTAATGGATCCTGTAACAGAGATTTCTCTTGAAGATGCAAGAAGCATTAAGGGAACATACGAACTTGGCGATATTGTAAATATTGAAATCCAGTCAAAGGACTTTGGACGTATTGCAACACAGAGTGCAAAGAATGGTATCCTTCAGAAGATTAGAGAAGAAGAAAGAAAGAGCCTTTACGAACAGTATTTTGAAAAGCAGGATGACATTGTTACAGGTATTGTTCAGAGAATCAATGGTAAGAATATTAGCGTAAACCTTGGTAAGGTTGACACAGTTCTTATGGAAAAAGAACAGGCTAAGGGAGAACATTTCAGACCAACTGAAAGAATAAAACTTTACATTACAGAAGTAAAAGACAATGGTAGAGGACCAAGAATCGTTGTTTCAAGAACTCATCCGGGATTAGTTAAGAGACTTTTTGAACAGGAAGTTACAGAAATCCAGGACGGTACAGTAGAAATTAAAAGCATTGCAAGAGAAGCAGGTTCAAGAACAAAGATGGCTGTATGGTCAAATAACGAAGACGTTGATGCCGTAGGTGCATGTGTAGGTGTTAACGGTGCAAGAGTAAATGCAGTAGTTGATGAATTACGTGATGAAAAGATTGATATTGTAAACTGGAGCGAAAATCCTGCAATCTTAATTGAAAATGCATTAAGTCCATCAAAGGTTGTTGCAGTTCTTGCTGATCCTGATAACAAGGAAGCATTAGTAGTAGTACCTGATTTCCAGCTTTCACTTGCAATTGGTAAAGAAGGTCAGAATGCAAGACTTGCTGCAAAACTTACAGGATTTAAGATTGATATTAAGAGTGAGTCACAGGCAAAAGAAGAAGGAATCCAGTATGTATTCGATGATGATGAATATTATGATGACGAATACTACGATGATGAATACGATGCAGAATATGATGACGAGTATTATGATGATGAATATGATTCAGAGGCTGATTCAGAAGAATCAGAAGAAGTAACAGAAGAAACATCCGAAGCTACAACTGAAGAGACAGAAGAATAACAGACCAAATCAGGGATTAGGAGATGATGCTATGGGACAGACAAAAAAGATGCCTGTAAGAACCTGTACAGGTTGCAGACAGGCAAAAAACAAAAAGGATTTGATTCGAGTTGTTCGTGACAAAGAGGGAAATGTTAGTGTTGATGCAACCGGAAAATTAAACGGTCGTGGAGCTTACATATGTCCGGATAAAGAATGCCTGAAGAAAGCAATTAAGAATAAAGGTTTGGAAAAAACACTTAAGATTTCAGGTATTGGCGAAGAAATCTATAGTCAGCTTGAAAAAGAATTAGGAGAGATAAATGAATAAGGTATTTTCTATGATAGGACTTGCAACAAGAGCAGGGAAAACCGTGGCAGGTGAATTTTCAGTTGAAAAGGCTGTTAAGGATAATAAAGCCAAGGTTGTTATTGTTTCAACAGAAAGCTCAGACAATACAAAAAAACTATTTGAAAATAAATGCAAGTTTTATAAGATTCCTGTATTTATTTATGGTACTAAGGCTGAGTTAGGCATGGCAACAGGTAATAAAGAAAGAGCATCCATAGCAGTGTTGGATCCCGGATTTAGCAAGTCAATTGTGAAGATGTTAACAGAAAATGAATAAGCGGAGGTAGTTAAATGGCAAAGATGAGAGTACATGAATTAGCCAAAGAGTTAGATATAAAAAGTGCTGACATAGTAAAGGCACTTGGAGAAAAGGGCATAGATGTAAAGGCAGCAAGTTCCATTGACGATGATAATATTGAATTTGTAAAAACAAAATTCAAGAACAGTCAGAAGGAAAGCAGTGGAGAAGCTACTGAAGATGAAAAGAAAGAAAAGTCAAAGCCAAGAGTTATAATTACAAGCAAAGGTGTAATTAGAAGAGGCGAAAGACATTCTAAGGGTGATGGAGAAAAGAGACGCAGAAGACACAGTGATGGTGAACATCATCATTCATCAGATAAGAAGGAAAAGAGTGCGGAAGCAAAGGTTACTACTGAAAAGAAGGCTGAGCCTAAGGTAGAAGCGAAAGTTGAACCAAAGGCACCGGTTAAAGCTGAACCGGAAGTAAAAAAAGAACAGCCTAAGGAAGCAGTTAAGGCTGAACCGGTTAAGAAAGAAGAAGTTAAGCCGGTAGCAAAAACAGAACCTGAAAAAACAGAAACACCAAAGGTTGAATCACCAAAGGTTGAACCAAAGAAGGAAGAGGTAAAGCCAAAAGATATGCAGAAGGATACAAAGGTAGAAAAGAAAACAGAACAGAATAACAACAGACAGAATAAGCCTTTTAACAGAGACAATAATGATCGTAGAAATGATGGTCAGAGAAATGACCGCAGAAACGACAGAGGAGACAACAAAGGCGGATATAACAGAGATAACCGTAACAACAGAAATAACAACGGAAATTTCAGAGACAGAAACAACAACGGCCAGGGCAGAAATGACGGTCAGAGAAACGATCGTAGAAATGATGGTCAGAGAAATGACCGTAGAAATGACAGAAACGATAATAGAGGTTATAACAGAGATAGAAATAATAATGGCAATAACGGAAATTATCGTGACAGAAATAACAACGGAAATTTCAGAGACAGAAACAACAACGGCCAGGGCAGAAATGACGACAGAAGAAATGACTTTAGAAGAAATGATAATTCAAGAGGCGGTATGGCACCTGCTGAACCAATTCAGAATAAGGATAGAAAGTCAAGAGAGAATAAACTTCGTCAGGACCGTCAGGAAAGAAATAAGAAGAATTATGACGATAACAGACAGGGCAAGAATGGCAGAAAGAAAGATTTCTCTAAGCCTGTAATGGAAAAACCTAAGAAGAAAGAAGAAAAGAAGGAAGAAATCAAGGTAATTGAGGTTCCGGATTTTATTACAATAGGTCAGCTCGCTGAAAGAATGAAAATGCAACCATCAGCAGTTATTAAGAAACTTTTCCTTGAAGGCAAGATGGTTACTGTTAATACTGAAATCGACTTTGACAGCGCAGAAGAAATAGCTTTAGGCTATGACATTATGTGTGAAAAAGAAGAAAAGGTAGATATTATTGAAGAACTTTTAAAGGAAGATGAAGAAGATGAAAGCTTAATGGTTAAGCGTCCACCTGTAGTATGTGTTATGGGTCACGTTGATCATGGTAAAACATCACTTCTTGATGCAATTAGAGAAACAAATGTAATTTCAGGAGAAGCAGGCGGTATTACACAGCATATCGGTGCTTCAGTTGTTAAAATTAATGACCAGACTATTACATTCTTAGATACACCTGGACATGAAGCATTTACATCAATGCGTATGCGTGGTGCCCAGTCAACAGATATTGCAATCCTTGTTGTAGCAGCAGATGATGGTGTTATGCCACAGACTGTAGAAGCTATTAACCATGCTAAGGCAGCAGGAATTGAAATTATCGTAGCAATTAACAAAATTGATAAACCGGGAGCAAACATTGACCGTGTTAAGCAGGGACTTGCAGAACATGGATTATTAGCTTCAGACTGGGGCGGAAACGTTGAAATGGTTCCTGTATCAGCTCACACTAAGGAAGGTATTGATGATCTTCTTGAAATGGTTCTTTTACAGGCAGATGTATTAGAATTAAAGGCTAATCCTAATCGTCAGGCAAGAGGTATTATTATTGAAGCTAAGCTTGATAAGGGTAAAGGACCTGTTGCTACAGTTCTTGTACAGAAAGGTACATTAAAGGTTGGAGCAAATATTGCAGCAGGAGCTAACCACGGTAAAGTGAGAGCTATGTCTGATGACAGAGGAAACAGAATTAAGACAGCAGGCCCATCAACACCTGTAGAAATTTTAGGCCTTAGTGGTGTTCCAAACGCAGGTGAAGTATTTGTATCAACTGCAACAGCTAATGAAGCAAAAGACTTTGCGAACACATTCGTTGAAGACAGCAAGGCTAAGCTTATGGAATCAAATAAATTTAGAATTTCTCTTGATGATCTTAATTCACAGATTGAAGCAGGAGAACTTAAGGAACTTAACCTTATTATCAAGGCTGATGTTCAGGGTTCAGTTGAAGCTGTAAGACAGAGTCTTGTTAAGCTTTCAAATGAAGAAGTTGAAGTTAAGGTTATCCACGGTGGTGTAGGTGCAATTAACGAATCTGACGTTATCTTAGCATCAGCATCTAACGCAATTATTATCGGATTTAATGTAAAACCTGATGCACAGGCTGAAGAAACAGCTAAGACAGAAGGAGTTGACTTAAGACTTTATTCTGTAATCTACAACGCTATTGATGACATTGAAAGAGCTATGAAGGGTATGCTTGAACCTGTTTACGAAGAAAAAGTTATCGGTCATGCAGAAATCCGTCAGATTTTCAAGGCTTCAGGTGTTGGAAACATTGCCGGTTCATATGTTTTAGATGGTGCTATGCAGAGAGGATGTTCAGCAAGAGTTACAAGAGATGGAGAACAAATTTATGAAGGACCGGTTGCATCACTTAAGAGATTTAAGGATGATGTTAAGGAAGTTAAAGCCGGTTACGAATGTGGTCTTGTATTTGAAAAATTCAATGACATTGCAGAAGGCGATCAGGTTGAAGCATATATTATGGTAGAAGTGCCAAGATAGGAACTTTAACCTAGTCCGGAAAGGATTAAAAATTGAGAAAAAACAGTATAAAGAACACTCGTATTAACGGGGAAGTTCAGAGAGAGTTAAGTGTAATTATCAGAGAACTTAAAGATCCAAGAATTGGAATAATGACAAGTGTAACAGGTGTTGAAGTTACACCTGATCTTAAGTTCTGTAAGGTATATATTAGTGTATTAGGTGACGAAGAAGCAAAGGCAGAAACAATGGCAGGACTTAAAAGTGCTGCCGGTTTTATCCGCCGTGAATTAGCAAGAACAGTTAACCTTAGAAATACACCAGAATTAAAATTCGTTATGGACCAGTCTATTGAATACGGTATGAAGATGTCAAAATTAATAGACGAAGTTAATGGAAATAATAATAAAGAAGAATCAGAGGATAACGAATAAGCATAAAGGAATTAATTTGAATGATGAAGAAGATTAACGATATTATTGGAGATGCAAAGACTATTGGGATAGCAGGTCACGTGCGACCTGACGGAGATTGCATGGGTTCATGTATGTCTTTGTATAATTATCTTAAAAAGAACAGACCGGATTTAGATGTAAGGGTATTTTTAGAGTTTGTGGACAAAAAGTTCAATATTATTGAAAATACAGACCAGATTATCACAACAGGATATGACGGTACTAAATGTGATTTGTTTATATCACTCGATACGGCAAGTCTTGACAGATTAGGACTTAATTTGCCTTTCTATGAGAATGCCAAAAGAACAGCCTGCATTGATCATCATGCAAGTAATGACGGATATGCAGATTATAATTATATTTTGCCAAAGGCAAGTTCAGCAAGTGAAGTATTATATGATTTGTTAGATGAAGACTTAATTGATAAATCAATTGCAGAACCAATGTATATGGGAATCGCACATGATTCAGGCGTATTCAGATTTCAAAGTACAACACCAAAAACTATGAGAATCGCTGCTAACATGATTGAAAAAGGTGTTAATGTGAATATGATTCTTGAAGAAACATTTTTTAGAAAAACATATAACCAGATGATGGTTACTGCGAAGATTCAAAGCGAAGCAGTGTTGGCATTAGATGGAAAATGTATTTATGGTTACTGCACATCAGAAATGATGGAAGAGTACGGTGTTACAACTAAGGATTTAGATGCAGTTGTGGCATCAATAAGAAATGTTGACGGTGTTGAAGTGGCTATGTTTTTGTACCAGTTAAGTGAGGATTCATACAAAGTCAGTCTACGTTCAAAAAATTACGTGGATGTAAGCAAGATTGCCGTTGAAAACGGTGGTGGCGGTCACGTAAGGGCTGCGGGAGCAGAGATACACGGCGAACTTAACGATATAATAAACAAACTGCTTAACAGAATAAAACAGGACATTTAAAATGAAACTGTTGAAGGAGTTGATGGTATAAATGATTAATGGAGTCATTAATGTTTATAAGGAACCCGGCTATACATCTCACGATGTAGTGGCAAAGTTAAGAGGAATCCTAAAACAGAAAAAAATAGGCCATATGGGAACCCTTGATCCCAATGCTGTAGGAGTGTTGCCGGTTTGTCTTGGAAAAGCAACGAAGCTTTGCAATTTATTGTCTGAAAAGGACAAAACTTATACAGCTACAATGTTGCTTGGAACGGAGACAGATACTCAGGATACAACAGGTCAGATTACTAATCAGACACCTGAAGAGGAAGTTATGAAGCTTTCCGAAGAAAAGGTTTTTGATGTGATTAAAAGCTATATAGGCGAATATGACCAGATTCCACCAATGTTTTCAGCAATAAAAATAAATGGTCAGAAATTATATAATCTTGCAAGAAAGGGAGAAGAAATAGAAAGACCTCCAAGACATTGCAAAATTATAGACATTACAATAACAAAAATTGATTTGCCAAGAGTAAGTTTTCACGTAACATGTTCTAAGGGTACATACGTAAGAACCCTTTGCTACGACATAGGAAAGGATTTAGGTGTTGGGGCATGTATGGAAAAACTTACACGTACACGAGTTGAAAGATTTGACATAAAGGACAGTATTTCTCTATCTCAGATAGAAGAAATTAGGGACCAGGGAGTTTTGGAACAGTATATTACTCCTGTTGACGAGATTTTGGATATGTATTCAAAATGTATGGTTTCAGAGGAAGCTGAAAAGTTACTTTATAACGGTAATATTTTTACTTCGAGAAACACATTGTTAAAGATGAATCATCAGGATGGTCAGACAGTAAGAGTATATACTCACGATGGCAAATTCATTGGTTTATATATGTATATTGCAGAAAAACAGATATACAAACCAATTAAGATTTTCTTATAGAAATGGAGAAATTATGCAACGCATTTCTTTAGATGATAACATAAAATTAAAAAATACAATTGTAACAATTGGAAAGTTTGATGGAATACATAAGGGACACGAAAAGCTTCTTGAAGTTATAGTTAACAATGCTAATGGTAGACAGAAAGTAGTTCTTACTTTTGAAACTACACCTTCAGCATTCCTTAAAAATAATGCCAACAAAACAATTGTGACAGAAGAGGAGAAGCAGATTCTTTGTGAACAGCAGGGCGTTGATGTGTATATGAAAATGCCTATGAAGAAAGAGTTTCTTGCACTTTCTCCAGATGAATTTGTATCAAAAATTTTAAAAGATAAAATAGGTGCCACAACAATTGTATGTGGACCGGATTTCCATTTTGGAACAAAGGCTTCCGGAAATGTTAAGTTTTTGAAGGACAATCAGAAAAAATATGGTTATAATCTTATAGTTGTAGAGAAGGAACAGTATCACAACAAAGATATAAGCAGTACTAGTATTAGAAAAAAAATAACAGAAGGTAAGATGCAGGATGTAAATGAAATGCTTGGACATCCTTACAGGATAATCGGTAAGGTTGAGCAGGGCAAGCACTTGGGACGAACAATCGGACTTCCAACAGCTAATATCATTCCTGATGAAACTAAGTTATTGCCTCCTAATGGTGTCTATAGAACAGTTGTGGTAGTTGAAGGTCAGACTTTTAATGCCATAAGCAACGTAGGCGTAAATCCTACAGTTGAAACAGGTACAAAGATAAAAGTTGAAACCCACATAATTGACTATGAGAACTATATCTACAATGAAATCGTTCAGGTACAGTTTTATGATTTCATAAGACCGGAGCGAACATTTGACAGTTTAGAGAAATTGAAACAGCAAATCGAAGCAGATATAGAAACCTGTAGAAGAATTGTTGGGAAGAAATAAGTAAATAAATTGTAACAAGTTAATAATAAAATGTTGTGAGAAGCTACGCGTAATGCGTAGCTTCTTTTGTCCATAGCAGATGCTAGGAATTGTAATGTGTTTCTAAGAGAAACTATCTGGGTACGCAAGTAAATTAAATAAAAAACAAGCATAAAATGAATTAATGATATAGTTTAAAGTTTGATTACACGGATTGCTACGTGCTACGCACTCTCGCAATCCACCCACAAATTCGCATATCGCAAAGCAAAGCTTTGCTTTTATGCTCATTTGTGGGGCGTGTGCCAAGGTCATGGATGTGCCTTTGTGCAAGCACAGACACATCCATGACCTTGCACACTGTAATCAAAAATGCTATTTTAAAATTCACAAAAAATTAACTATATTAATAAAAAGAGCAAACAAAATTAAAATAATTAATTTTCAACTTTAGAAAGTTAAAAAAACAAAGAAAATACATTGACATTTTTTTGCGACTTTTTATAATGGGTCACATAAGACAAAGGCGTCGTACAGAGATTTTTGTACGCGCCTTTTTCTTTTACTGAAAAATATTTTAGGACAAAGGAGAATCGAGATGGAAGTAAAAGGTATTAGACATGAGGCATTTGATTGTGAAAAGTATGTATCAGGTAAGAGCATGGAAGATGTAATGGCTGACTATGGTCTTACAAGTGTTGTAAAGTTAGGTTCAAATGAAAATATGTATGGACCATATGATATTGCACTTAATGCAATGGGAGAGGAAGTTAAAAAGCTTAATATATATCCAGAAAAGAATTATATAAAATTAAAAAAAGTTGTAGGAGAGAAATTTGGTGTTGACGGTGATTGGGTAAGCCTTGGACATGGTGCAGGAAATGTGCTTGATGAAGTTGCAAAGACATTATTAGAAGATGGAGATGAAGTATTAGTACCACAGCAGTCATACAGATTGTATCGTGAAATTTCAAAAATTATGGGTGCTAAAGTAATTGAAGTACCATTAAATGATAACTACACAATGGAATTAAAAGATTTTAAGGAAAAACTTACAGATAAAACAAAAATCGTATGGATTTGTAATCCAAACAACCCAACAGGTTCAGTAATTGACAAAGATACATTTGATGATTTCGTAGAGGCGCTTCCTGAAAAATGTTGGTTAGTAATTGATGAAGCATATGCTGATTTTGCTAATCCTGATGATTTACCTGATGTAATGAAATATATTAAGGCAGGTAAGCAGGTAATTAACATTAGAACATTTTCAAAATATTATGGTTTAGCAGGTGGACGTATTGGTTATCTTGTAGCAAATCCTGAATTTGTAAACTGGTATGACACAGTAAGCGAACCATTTAATGCTAACAGAATCGGTCTTGCCGGAGCAGTTGCATTAATGAGCGAAGAAGGACAGGCTGAATGTAAAAAATATGGCGATAAGATGATTGCTGACAGAGAAATGTTAAATGAAGAACTTACAAAATTAGGATGTGAATGTTTCCCATCACAGGCCAACTTCGTATTCTTCAGTACACCATATGATGCCGGTGAAATCGCAGAAATGTTATTAAAAGTTGGTGTTATTGTAAGACCTTGCGGTGGTTGGGGATACAACAAACATCTTAGAGTATCAATTGGTACAACAGAACAGAACAAGATTTTCCTTGAAGAATTTAAGAAGGTTCTTGAATCATTAAGCAAATAAAAATCCATATTAAACATATGAAAATTGGAATTAGACTTACATTAAAAATTGAATTATCGTAGAAAAATTCAATCAACAAAAAACAGGAGAAAAATATGAAAGTAGCAATTTGTGATTATAAAGAACCTCTTAACAGAGACTTGGAAATTGAAAAATCAGTTTTTAAAAAATTCCTTGGAGAAGACACAGAAATTTCTCTTTATGTACATGAAGGTGATAATGAGAAATTTAAAGAAGCAATTAAAGATGTAGATGGAATACTTACATCATATTTGGAGTTTCCAAAAGAAATAATAAACAGCAATCCGAATTTAAAAGGAATTTCAATTGAAGCTACAGGTTACAACTTCGTAGATGCGGATGCAGCACAAGAACAGGGAACAGCAGTAGCGGTTATCGGAGAATATTGTACACAGGAAGTTGCAGATCATTCAATAGCATTAATGCTTGCAGTTGCAAGAAAATTAAAACATTATGACAGAGAAATAGAATACAAACATGTATATGATTACAACTCAACATCAGGAATGATTAGACTTGAAGGTTCAACATTTGGAATTTTAGGTTTAGGAAAAATCGGAAAAGCAGTTGCCAGAAGAGCACAGGGATTTGGAATGAATGTTATAGCCTATAGTCCAAGCTGCAAACCGGAAGTAGCTGAAAGCTTAGGAGTAAAACTTGTAAGCAAAGAAGAATTATTTGAAACATCCGATGTAATTAGTGTTCATATGAGACTTACACCTGAAAATGAAAATATGTTAAACCGTGAAGCCTTTGCAATGATGAAAAAGAAACCAATTATTGTGAATGTTTCAAGAGGAAGCATGATAGATGAAGAGGCTTTGCTTGAAGCTTTAAATAATGGTCAGGTTTTCGGCGCAGGACTTGATGTTTTGGTTGAAGAAACTAATGAAAATACATTAAAGTGTCCATTTGTTGGACGTGAAGATGTAGTATTAACACCACATACAGCATTTTATTCAGACTTTGCATTATATGAATGTCAGAGAATAGGTGCAGAAAACTTATGTTACATCTTAAGAGGGGAGCAGGACAAGGTATTTAGAATGGTTAACGATGTAGATGTTACAAAGTTTGCAAAATAAAGGAAAGGTATACGAAAGACAATGAAGAAACTAGAGATAAGAAAAGCATTGGAACAAATGGATAAAAAAGTATATTTCACAAGTCTGGCTATTGTTGTCTTAATGGTTTTGGCTTTAATCTTCATACCAAACACAGTAAAAATTGCAATCGAAAGTACATTTAATGTTTGCATAAACCACTTTGGTTGGATGTATATACTTGTAAGTGTTTTTTGTTTCGGACTTTTCTTTTATCTCTATTTTGGAAAATATGGCAACATAAAATTTGGAAGTCCTGATGATAAACCAAGATTTTCAACGTTTAGCTGGGCAGCAATGATTTTTACATCAGGAGCAGGATCTAGTACAGTAATTCTTGGATTTGCAGAGCCAATATATTACCTAAAAAATACACCATTTCATATAAAGGCAATGTCAACGCAGGCTTATGAATATGCTCATATGTATGGACAGTTTCACTGGGGATTCAGTGCATGGGCTTTTTATATCCCGGCAGTTACCGCAATCGGATATATGTTATATGTAAGAAAAACAAGAGATGTAAAATTGTCAGGAACACTAACTCCAATATTTGGAGAAAAATTTAAAGATGGAATAATTGGAAAGATAATTGACATTGTAGTAGTTTTCGGAATTATTGCATCAATAACCACTTCATTAGGTTTGGGAGTTCCGGTAATGTCAAAACTTATTTCAAGCGTATTACATATAAAGGATGGCTTATCATTACAGATAGCTGTATATCTTATATGGTTTATGATTTTCGGTTGGAGTGTTTTCAGAGGACTTGAAAAAGGAATAAAGAAATTAACAGATGTAAATATGCTAATAATTTTCATGTTCCTTGGAGTTGTAGGAGTGCTTGTTTCTATATCAAAAATTTTTGAAATGGAATTAAACAGCATAGGCTTATATCTTCAGAATCTTCCAAGAATGATATTTTATACAGACCCATTTGGCAATCAGAATTTTGTTCATGATTGGACAATGTTTTACTGGGGATGGTGGTTATCTTTCTTACCGATTATGGGAATTTTTATAGCCAAGGTTTCAAGAGGAAGAACATTAAAACAGGTTATTTTAGGACAAATGGTTTGGGGAAGTCTTGGATGTTGCACATTCCTTGGAATCCTTGGAGGATATTCATTATATCTTCAGAAAAACGGAATTGTAGACTTAGTTTCAATTCTTGAAAAAGAAGGTAATGAAGGAGTTGTTCTTGCAATAATGCAGACTTTACCTTTTAGCAAAATATTGATAGTACTTCTTGTAATACTTTGTTTTGTATTTCTGGCAACAACAATAGATTCAACAGCAATGGTACTTGGAACGGCAACGTCTAAAAACTTAGATCCTGAGGAAGATCCTCATTTGCTTAATCGTTTTAGCTGGGCAATAGCAATATTTGCCATAGCCATCGGATTGTCAACAGTTGGAGGATTAAAACTTATACAAAAGTTTGCCATAGTACTGGGATTTCCACTAATATTTATAGTTTTCTTAATATCATATTCGGCAATAAAAGCCATGAAACAGGATTTTGGGAAGATGACAAAAGAAGAAATTATAGCTGTATGTCAGGGCACAGGTGAAAGTACACAAACAAATGAAACAGAAGAAAAGACGGAGATTAAATTAGCAAAAAGTACAGATGGAAACAGTAAATCATTAAAAGCAACAAGAGATGAAAAACGGGAACAGAAAACTGTTAAAAAGATGAAATGCCAGAAAGCATAAAATCTTTTAATAAATTAGGTACACAATAAAAAAGTACGTAGAGTACAAAAAGAAAGGAAGGACTGAAATTATGAACAATAATTTAAAAAAGTATTTAACCCTTATAATACTTGGTTTGGCAGGTGGCTCAATTTACATATTCCCCTATTTAAAATATGTATTTTATGACCCACTAATTCAGGTATTGCACATTTCAGATACACAGTCTGGTTTATTACTTACAATGTATGCAATAGGATGTGTAATTCTTTATATTCCAGGAGGAATTTTAGCAGATAAGATGAATCCTAAAAAAGCACTGATGTTGTCGTTGGCAGTGGCAACAATATTAACAGGTGCATTTGCAGTAACAATTTTGTTAGATTTACCTGGAAGCGTTGCTTATGGTATTTCATTAGTAATATGGTTGCTTATAGCTTTTGCGTCAGGATTTGTATTCTGGACAGCAATTCTTAAAGCTATAAGAATAATAGGAACTGAAGAAGAACAGGGTACAATGTATGGAATTTATTATGCTGCAAATGGTACAACAGCAGCAATTATTGCAGCAGTAAACTTATGGGCTTACAATGCCGGTGGTGGAGATTCCAATATGAAGTCAGGCTTCTTTTGGGCAGTAGTTTCAATGGCAGCATTTACATTATTGGCAACAATTTTAATAGCAATATTCTTAGAAGGAAAGTCAGATAAGGATTTATCAACAGCAGAGGAAGATAAGTTCCATTTTGGAGATGTAGTTACAGTACTAAAGAATCCGGCAGTATGGATGATTTCAGTAGTATTCTTCTGTGTGTACGGTGTATATAGTTGCTCATCATACTTTACACCATACCTTACAGACATAGTAAAATTATCAACAACAGCAGCAGGTGTTTGTGCAATTCTTCGTCAGTACATAGTAATGCTTGTAGCAGCACCTCTTGGTGGCATTCTTGCAGATAAAGTATTTAAATCAACACTTGCTTGGTTCAGATGTGGTGGAGTCATCTTGGCAATTTCAATTATTCTTGTTATATTAGTAGGAACAGGTGCACCTTCAATGTTAATTGCAGTATTAACATTAATTCCCGGATTATTCAGTATGTGTCTTTATGGAGTAATGTTCTCTACAATGCATGAAATAAACATTCCTGTAAAAGTAGCAGGTACGGCAATTGGTATTGCATCAATCGTAGGTTACCTTCCTGATATGTTCCTTAACACAATTTTTGGTAACATTCTTGATAAGTCAGCAGGAGCAAGTGGATACTTCCAGATATTTGGTATACTTGCAGCGTTTTGTGTAATCGTAGTTGTAATTTGTTCATACCTTTATGCAAAATATGTTAAACCTGTAAGAAAGGCAAATAAATAATTAAAATAAATATGAAACCCGGGAATAGCAGGAACGCCCCTGCCTCCCGGGTTTGTTTTAGAATAAAGAGGGGATAAAATGGAGAATAAAAAATTAAATAATAATTTAGAAGAAACAAGGTTTGATGAAATATTAAATAAGTATAAGCCGTTAGGACAGAGAATTCTTGACTGGATGAACGAAAATCCAGAGGTTTCAGGCAATGAAAAGAAAACCAGCGAATTTCTTATTAATATTCTAAAGGAACAGGGATATAAAATTGTATCACCAAGAGCTAGAATGAAATATTCTTTTTATGCAACAAAAGAAGAAAAATCAGAGCTTAATCTTCCAAAAGTTGCAATAATATGTGAATATGATGCAATGGAAGATATAGGTCACGGATGTGGACACAGTGCAAGTTGTGCAGCAAGCATTATTTGTGCGTTAGCAATGGAAGAAACATATAAGGACTTTCCGTTTCAAATAGACTTAATAGGAACACCAGATGAGGAAATAAGTGGTGGAAAAATAAAAATGATGGAGCATGGTGCTTTTGATGATTATGAGTTTGCAGTGGTGATTCAGGCAAACTCCGTTAATCAGCCATATTTTAGAACATTAGCATCAAGTGATATGCTTATTAATTTTTATGGAAAGCAGGCTCACGCGTCAATGAATCCGTGGGAAGGTGTAAGTGCACTTAACGGAGTTCAATTATTTTTCCACGGACTTGATATGCTTCGTGTGGGTCTTGAAAAGGGCGATGATGTTCAGGGAGTTATATTAGATGGTGGAAAAATTCCAAATGTAATACCTGAAAAGGCTACAGCCTATGTTTATCTTCGTTCAAAAACAATTAACAGACTTATGAAGTTGAAAAAGAAAGTGGAACAATGCGCTAAAGGGTGTGCAATGGCTGTTGATAATAAGTATGATTATTCACAGAATAATCCTGATTATGCAGAAGTATTTATTGGAAATACTGAAAAGAAAATTGTTTGTGATATAATGGATGAGTTAAATCTTAACTGGGAAATAGCAGATGAACCAAGAGGCTCCAGTGATGTTGGAAATCTTGATACAATAATACCTGTGTTTAATCCTGTTATAGCAACAGAAGTGTCGGAAACAAAACTTTATTCAAAAGAGTTTGCAGAATTAATGAAGACAGAAAAGGGTACACACGTAATGGTTACCGGAGCAAAAGTTATGGCAAGGATAATTGAAAAAATGGCATTTGAGAAAGGTTTACGTGAAAAAGTAAAGGAAGAACATAGGGAATATAGAAGCAATGTGTTAGAGTGATTTTTGAAAAATAGATTAATATCTAATAATTGATATTTGAAAACATACAAAAATTTATGCAAAAAAAATATTGTAAAATCATATAAAAATTATTGACATTTGCAATTACCTTTGTTAGTATAAACGAGTATGTTTAACCTACACGCAGTACTTGGATACTCCATCCGATACTTCAGTGTATGGGGATATTTTAAAATTTAGGAGGAAATATAAATGATTTCAAAAGAAGTAAAAGCTCAGTTAACAGCAGAATATGGTAAGACACCTACAGATACAGGTTCACCAGCAGTTCAGGTTGCAATCTTAACATACAGAATCAAAGATTTAACTGAACATTTAAAGACAAACCACAAAGATCATCATTCAAGAAGAGGTCTTCTTAAGATGGTAGGTAAGAGAAGAGGTTTACTTGACTACATTAAAGAAAACGATGTTGAAGAATACCGTGCTTTAATTGAAAAATTAGGAATTCGTAAATAATAATAAATTTTATTTGAGAGTTTTTATGAACAAAGAAACAGAATGTGTAGAAATACATATTCTGTTTTTCTTTTTTTGGATAAGAAGAAGTTTTCTTTGTTTGGAAGATAGAGTAAAAGATAAAAATAAAACAATAAAAATATAGAAAAATACTAAAAAATGAAGGCAAGTACAGTTATGCGTACTTGCTTTTTATTATTGTTTTGTTTATAATGTAAAGGATTGCGTATATTTATGAAAATATACTTTATGAAAGCAATACACATTTTGCAGAAGAACCTAGCCGAAGCCACTGTAAAGACTATTATGATTTAAGCTAGTTATTGTAATTATTAGTTACATAGTGATTTTTACAGTAGTTTCGGATTCTTCTGCAGAGAGAAAATAAAAAGGAGAAGTTACTATAGAAAGTAACGAAAGAGAGTTATGTATAAGAGTTTTAGTATGGAGCTTGCAGGCAGAACACTTACAGTTGATGTAGGACGTGTAGCAAAGCAGGCTAACGGTGCAGCATTTATGCACTACGGTGATACAACAGTATTATCAACAGCAACAGCATCAGATAAGCCTAGAGAAGGTGTTGATTTCTTCCCACTTTCAGTAGAGTTTGAAGAAAAGATGTATTCAGTAGGAAAAATCCCTGGTGGATTTAATAAAAGAGAAGGAAAAGCATCAGAAAATTCAGTTCTTACAGCACGTGTTATTGACCGTCCTATGAGACCTTTATTCCCTAAGGATTACAGAAATGATGTTTCACTTAACAACTTAGTAATGTCAGTTGATCCTGAGTGCAGACCTGAATTAGTTGCAATGCTTGGTTCAGCAATTTCAACATGTATTTCAGACATTCCATTTGATGGCCCATGTGCAATGACACAGGTTGGAATGGTAGATGGAGAATTTGTTGTTAACCCAAGTCAGGCAGTTTGGGACAATGGTGATTTGCAGCTTACAGTTGCTTCAACAAAACAGAAAGTTATTATGATTGAAGCAGGTGCAAACATTATCCCTGAAGCAAAGATGATTGAAGCTATTTATATGGCACACGATATCAACCAGACAATTATTGAATTTATTGAAAAAATCGTTGCAGAAGTTGGAAAAGAAAAACACACATATGAAAGTTGTGCAATTCCTGAAGAATTATTTGCAGCAATTAAGGAAATTGTTCCTCCAGCAGAAATGGAAGTTGCTGTATTTACAGACGATAAGCAGACAAGAGAAGCAAATATTAAGGAAATTACAGAAAAGTTAGAAGAAGCTTTTGCTGACAATGAAGAATGGCTTGCAGTACTTGGTGAAGCAATTTATCAGTATCAGAAGAAGACAGTTCGTAAGATGATTCTTAAAGATCACAAGCGTCCTGACGGAAGAGCATTAGACCAGATTAGACCACTTGCAGCAGAAGTTGACATTGTACCTAGAGTTCACGGTTCAGCTATGTTTACAAGAGGACAGACACAGATTTGTAACGTATGTACTTTAGCACCATTATCAGAAGCACAGAAGATTGACGGACTTGACGAAAATGTTAAGACAAAGAGATATATGCATCATTATAACTTCCCATCATACTCAGTTGGTGAAACAAAGCCATCAAGAGGACCGGGACGTAGAGAAATCGGACACGGAGCTTTGGCAGAAAAGGCATTAATGCCGGTTCTTCCTTCAGAAGAAGAGTTTCCATATGCTATCAGAACTGTTTCTGAAACATTTGAATCAAACGGTTCAACATCTATGGCAAGTACATGTTCATCATGTATGTCATTAATGGCAGCAGGTGTTCCAATTAAGTCAATGGTTGCAGGTATTTCATGTGGTCTTGTTACAGGCGAAACAGATGATGATTATGTTTTACTTACAGATATTCAGGGACTTGAAGATTTCTTCGGCGATATGGACTTTAAGGTAACAGGTACAACAGAAGGTATCACAGCTATTCAGATGGATATTAAGATTCACGGTCTTACAAGAGACATCGTTGAAGGTGCTATTGCAAGAACAAGAGAAGCAAGATTATTCATTATGGATACATGTATGAAACCTGCAATTGCTGAACCTCGTAAAGAAGTTAACGCATATGCACCAAAGATTGAAACAATCCAGATTAATCCTGATAAGATTGGTGATGTTGTAGGTAAGAGTGGTAAGGTTATCAATGCCATTATCGAAGAAACAGGCGTAAAGATTGACATTTCTGATGAAGGAATGGTTTCAGTATGTGGCGTTGACAAGGATATGATTGATAAGGCTCTTAAGTACATTAAGACAATTGTAACTGATTTCGAAGAAGGAATGATTCTTGAAGGAACAGTTGTAAGCATTAAGGAATTTGGTGCTTTCATCGAATTTGCTCCTGGCAAGGAAGGAATGGTTCACATTTCTAAGATTGCTAAGGAAAGAGTTGAGCATGTAGAAGATTACCTTACACTTGGTGACAAGGTTAAATGTAAGTGTCTTGGAAAAGATAAGATGGGAAGAATCAGCTTCTCAATTAAGGATGCTCAGTAAGAACTTACTTGAAATAAATACATTAAAAATATTAACCTGCATTGGCTTTGCTGATGCAGGTTTTTTAAAAAAATGATGAGGCACCTATAGTTTATAAATCAAATCCAACATTGTTTGAATGGTTTTCTTCTCAAATAGTATATTTAGAAACAGACTTTGCTGACAGATTTAGAAAAATTATGGGAGAATATTTTTCTACAAAGAAAAGCCAGTATCACTATATAAGTATGGCAGAGGGAAACTATCGTGAATATCTAAAAACTGAAATGGTAAGGACAAAGAAATATTTCTACGTACTAAGACCAGTGTTGGCATGCAGATGGATTCTTGAAAAGGGAACACCGCCACCGATGTTGTTTAGAGAATTAATGGAAAGTGAACTTCCAAAAGAACTAGTGCCGGAGGTGGAAAAACTTCTGGACTTGAAAATGAACTCACCGGAAATAAAAGAAATTCCACGAGTTGACAGAATCAATAAATACTTAAATGAATCTATTGAGGAAATAAAAGTTAAGTTAAAATCAGTGGGAGAAAATAAGGAAGTGCAGTGGGAAGAATTGAATAAAGTGTTTTTGAAAGAGATACAGATTGCAAAGGATAGAAGAAAAGATTTCATAGAAAGGGTGATGAAGAATGAGAACATTTGACGATATGCTTTCGAAACAATTGAAAGATGAAGAATTTAGGAAAGAGTATGAAGCAATTCAGCCGGAGATGGATGTAATAAGAGCAATAGTTGATGCAAGGACATCTCAGAATTTAACACAAAAAGAACTTGCAGAACGAACAGGAATTAATCAGGCAGATATAAGTAAGTTGGAAAATGGAACGAGAAATCCATCAGTAAATTTGCTTAAACGATTAGCAGAAGGGATGGGAATGGCTCTTAAGATTGAATTTGTACCTAAACAAAAAATTTGAAAAATTAAGGAGATATTTGAAAGAGAATAAATTATAACAAGAAAGAAGGAACTCCCTACGACAACAATAGATTGTCTTTAAGCTGTTCCTTCTTTTTATATTATATAAAAATTGATTATAAGTATTGTTTTGCGAGTTGTAATTCCACAACACTATCAGAATATCTGTAGCTTATGCTTCTATTTTTTCTTATTCAAGAAGTACAATACTTCATGTTTTCGTGGGTCTTTTACATTTGGTGCAGGGAATTTAACCTTGCCGAACCACCACTTAAATACTACAAAATATAATCCGATTGAAAGTATGGCTCCGCAGATTAAATCAATGACTGAGTGCTGTTTCAGGAAAACAGTTGAAAGGCAAATGAGAACCGTAAGAACCCATGAAACTTTCTTAATGCGTTTTCTTGAATTAAGTTTCTGCATATGCTTACTTTTAACCAAACAAAGATGAGCAGAAATTGTGGCAAAAACGTGAATGCTTGGGCAAACATTAGTAGGTGTATCGCTAGCGTAAAGGAACTGAACGATAGTTACTAGAATGTTGTTGCGACCAATATCTGTCAATCTTAAATTAAGTCCGTTAGGAAATACTGTGTATACAATAAGTGCAATAGTCATTCCTGTAAACTCATAGGCACACATTCTATAGAATTCTTTCTTTGAATGGTAAAACAAAAAAAGAAAAACAGCAGGTATGTACAGAAACCAAATCAGATATGGTATTACAAACCATTCACAGAATGGAATCATGTCATCAAGGGGACAATGTATAATATGTAATCCGGCATAATCCGGAGTTATTTTTTGCTCTAATATTAAAAACCATGGCAAATATATAAAAAAATACAATAAAGGCCAGGCGTGTTTGTACTTTGGAAGTTCTTTTTTTACTCTATTCATAACTCACCTTCTAAAATTGTATGAAAATAGCAGAAACTAAATGAGTAACTGCCGCAATATTTTACGTAGAAAAATATCATAAAAATAAAAACAAATTATTAAAAATCTGTTATAATACTAAAGAATTTGAAAAAAACATATACATATCTTTAGAAACACATAAAAAGAAGTATAACATCCTTGTGAAAAAATACAAGCAGACATTTACAATGAATATAAAAAAATCAAAATTGAGTGTTTTGACACATAAATCGTATAAGAAAAGAAATGATACAAAACATCAAAAATGAAAAAGGAGAAATTAGTAATGAACATTAATCATATTATTGCAAATGAGCTTTCAGTTAAGCTTTGGCAGGTTGATGCAGCAATAAAACTTATAGATGAAGGAAACACCATTCCGTTTATTGCAAGATATAGAAAACCGGTAACAGGTGAATTAAATGATGAGCAGTTAAGAACACTTGATGAGCGTTTGAAATATCTTAGAAATTTGGAAGAAAAGAAGAAAACAGTTGTGGATTCCATAACAGAGCAGGGCAAGATGACAGACGAAATAATGTCTAAAATTGCCATGGCAGAAACAATTGTTGCAGTGGATGATATTTACAGACCTTTCAGACCTAAAAGAAAAACAAGAGCCACAGAGGCAAAGGCTAAAGGACTTGAACCTTTAGCTGATATTTTCTTAAAACAGGAAAAAAACAAAGATCCGGAAGAAGAGGCGAAAGCTTTTGTTAACGAGGAAAAAGGTGTAGCCAATGTTGCAGAAGCAATTCAGGGAGCAAAAGACATAATTGCAGAAATAGTATCAGATAATGATGAGTTTCGTAAGGCTATTAGAAATACAGTTGTTAAACATGGTTTAATTGTTTCTAATACTAAAAATCCTGAGGAAAAAACACCGTATGAAAACTATTATGATTATAGTGAAGGAGTAAATAAAATTCCGGGGCATAGAATCCTTGCCATTAACAGAGGTGAGAAAGAGAAAGTATTAAATGTAAAAATAGAAATGCCGGAAGAAAATATAATTGCATCCTTAGACAAAGTTATTATAAAAGGCGAATCTCAATTTAAACCGCTGTTAAAAGAGGCGATTGAAGATGGCTTTAAACGTCTTATAAAACCGGCAATTGAAAGAGAAATAAGAAGTCAGCTTACGGAAAAAGCTGAAGATGGAGCAATAACTGTATTTGGACAGAATCTTAAACAATTACTTATGCAGCCTCCTATTGCCGGAAGAAATGTTTTGGGCTGGGATCCGGCGTTTAGAACAGGATGTAAGCTTGCAGTTGTAGACAACACAGGAAAAGTATTGTATACAACGGTAATTTTCCCTACAGCACCGCAGAATAAGGTGGCTGAATCAAAGAAGATTGTTCTTGACATAATTAAGAAATACAATGTTAGTCTTATTTCCCTTGGAAACGGTACGGCTTCAAGGGAATCAGAAGCAGTAATTGTTGACATTATAAAAGAATGCCCTACAAAGGTAGAATATATTATTGTAAATGAAGCGGGAGCTTCCGTATATTCAGCAAGTAAGCTTGCAACAGAAGAATTTCCTAATTTTGATGTTGGACAAAGAAGTGCCACATCAATGGCAAGAAGATTACAGGACCCATTGGCTGAACTTGTAAAAATAGAACCGAAAGCAATAGGGGTTGGTCAGTATCAGCACGATATGAACCAGAAGAAACTGGATGAAGCATTATCTAACATTGTTGAAGACTGCGTTAACAATGTAGGCGTTGACTTAAATACAGCCTCAGCACCGTTACTTGAATATGTTTCAGGTATTAGTAAGACTATTGCAAAAAACATAGTTGAGTATAGAGAAGAAAACGGACAGTTTCAAAGCAGAAAAGATTTGCTTTCAGTAGCAAAGCTTGGACCTAAAGCTTTTGAACAGTGTGCCGGATTTATGAGAATAAGAGAAGGAAAAGAACCACTTGACTATACAAGTGTTCATCCTGAAAGTTATTCATCAGCAAAGAAACTTTTAAAAAAATACGGATTTTCAACTAAGGATATTCTTGGTGGAAATATTCATTTAACTGACGAAATAAAAGATGTTAAGGAAGTTGCCGAAGAAATAGGCACTGATCCCATAACATTAAGAGATATGATTAAAGAATTGGAAAAGCCGGGAAGAGATCCGAGAGAAGAAATGCCAAAGCCTGTTTTGAAAAGTGATGTTTTAGATTTTGATGACCTAAAAGAAGGAATGGAATTAAAAGGCACAGTAAGAAATGTAATAGACTTTGGTGCTTTTGTGGATATTGGTGTACATCAGGACGGACTTGTACACATATCAGAAATGAGTAACAAGTTTATAAAACATCCGTTAGATGTTGTTTCTGTAGGAGACGTTGTAGACGTAAGAGTTCTTAGTGTAGACAAAGAAAGAAAACGTATACAACTCTCCATGAAGAAATAAAAATTAAATATTTTCAAACCAGTTTTTTGTAAACTGAAGAAAATTAATTGCCTGTTTGCTAAGCGAAGTGTTTTCATCCCAGGCAATAACTAAGGTTCTAAAGACCTGTTCTTTTAAAGGTACGATTTTAATGTTGGGATATGGTTGAAGTCTGAAGAATTTTTCAGGCATCAATCCTATCCCTTTATTTTTGCTAATCATATAACGAATGGAAGAATAATCGTGGGACTCAAAAGCTACATTAGGAACAAATCCACCAACATTCTTACAAAAATCATCTGTAAAATCTCTTAAATTAATAGAACGATAATAGGCAACAAACTGTTCATCCCGAAGGTCTTTAATGCTAAGAAGAGAAGAACTGCTTAAAGGATTTTTCGTTGAAATAACAGCAACAATAGGATCGTCCATAAGCTTTTCATATTTTAATCCGTTCATATCTTTTTGAGGTTGCATAAAAGTAAAGTCATATCCGTTTTTATTATTTAATGACAATTGATTAACAGAAGAAATAAAAATATCCCTTGTGGAATATAGAAAATCAGCGGTAAGAAGAGAAACAAAACGACTTCCCGCCTGAGTATAAATTTTAATATCTTTGTGTACAGGGGCTTTAAAATGCTCAATACCACTGTCAATATTATTAAGAGCAGTAGAAACTTTCTCGTAGAAAAATTTCCCGTTGTCATTTAAAACAATTCTTTTGCCCTGTCTGTCAAAAAGCAAAACTCCAAGCTCATCTTCTAATTTGCCAATAGTTTTACTAATAGATGGCTGTGGAACCATGTTTTTCTTGGCAACCATAGAAAAATTCTCCAGTTCTGCAGCATCTTTAAAATATCTTAATTGAAGTAACTCCATAATAACAGCCTCCCTATAATAAATATATATCCATAATAGTATAGAAAAATATACAAATCAACTAATATTAAAGAATATATATATCTTTAAAGGTATAATGATATAACCTTTTTTGTATTTTACGAAACAGAGAAAAATAATTATATTTGAATTAGATAAAAAAAGTGAATTTAGGAGGTAAAAATGAACGTGAAATTAAAGAAAATATTAGCAATGATACTTAGTGTTTGCCTTGTTTTTTCAGGATTAACCTTTTTTAAAGGGATGGAAACAAATGCAGCAGACAAAGGGGATGACACAATGAATATTTTGTTTATAGGAAATTCAATGACATATTACAACACGCTTTGCAGCGTAGTTGAAGGCCTTGCAAATCATTACGGACATAATGTTAAGTGTACAGCAACAACAAACGGTGGCTATACACTTATCAGAAATGCAAAAGCCGATAATGTAATAACAGCAATACAAAAAGGTGGATATGACAAGGTAATTATTCAGGACATAGTTGGAAGTTTTGATGCAGATAATCATATGGAAGGTGTTCAGACTATTACTGAAATGATTAAGCAGTACAGCCCTGTTGCAAAGATTTATTCATATGAACCATGGCCAACTAAAGATTCAATTCTTGGAGAAAACAGTAAGCTTCCATATTTTACATATTATTACATAAAGGCAGCAAAAAAATATTGTAATGGTGTGGCACCGGCAGGAGAAGCTTTTTACGATATGTATAAAACAGAAGAAAAAGATTACTACTGCACAGATGGCAAGCATCCAATGCCACTTGGAACTTTTGTTTCGGCAACAAGTGTATTCTACACAATATTCCCGGAAGAAGCGCAGAAAACTTTTAGTGGAGACGACTATACATACGTAACAAATTTAATACACAAAAACATTGCATATGCAGGAGCAAGTAATACAGAAGTTTATGACAATGATGAGCTAAATAAAATATCACAGTATTCATATACAAGAGCACATCAGGTAAATGAAGTAATTGAAGCAAATACAACTTATACATCTGTCGCAGGAGAATATGTTGATGCAGATGCAGAAGTAAATCCTGACGAATTAGAACCAATAACAGGTAGTGATGTTGACCGAAGTATATTCGAAGCAACCGAAAATATTGCAAAAGGTTGCAGCGTTGTAGCATCATCAGAAAAAAATGACAAGGCTGCAAATGTTACAGATGGAAAACTTGGCACAAGATGGGAATCAGAGTGGAATGTTGATCCACAGTGGTTATATGTTGACCTTGGCAGCGTAAAAAACATCAACAAAGTAGGTTTCTCATGGGAAGGTGCATACGCAAAAAGATATTATGTACAGATTTCCAATAATGCAACAGACTGGAAGACAGTTGTAGCAGTAAAAGCAACAAGTGCGAAAACAGTTCAGATAACATTGGATAAAACATATAGCGCAAGATACGTAAGAATGTATGGAACAAGAAGAGGATTAGACGCTTACGGATATTCAATGTATGAAATGGGAGTATGGGAAGCTAAAGAAGTTCCAACAACAGAAATAACTACAACTGTTGATGTAACGACAGAGGCACCAACGACAGAGGCACCAACAACAGTGGCACCAACGACAGAAGCGCCTACAACAGAGGCTCCAACAACGGAAGCACCAACAACAGCCGAGGCAACAACAGTGGCACCAACGACAGAAGCGCCTACAACAGAGGCTCCAACAACGGAAGCACCAACAACGGCTAAGCCAACAACAGAAACACCAATAACAGAAGCAGCCACCATAACTAAAAATATTCAGAATGCTTCTACAGAAATTGGAACTGAAACAACTGTTGGACCCACTGTAAAAATAACACCAGCTAAAGTTAAGGTTAAAAAAGTTGCAAGAAAAGCTAAGGGTACAAAAGCAAAAATTTCATTAAAGAAGGTAAAAGGTGCAACAGGTTATGTTGTAAAAATATCAACTTCAAAGAAATTTAAAAAGAAAACAACAATAACAAAAAATGTAAAATTAACAACATTTACATTGAAAAAGTTAAAGAAGAACAAAAAGTATTACATTAAAGTAAGAGCAGTCAGAAAAACAGGAAAAACAAAAGTTTATGGTTTATGGAGTAAACCTAAAAGAATTTAAAGAAAGTTCCTGAAATTGAAATCCTACAGTGGAATTTAAAAGATATAATTACTACAAGAGGTGATGGCTTGATAGATGTTAATGTGCTTCCATCATTAGATGATGAAGGATGGTTTGATGAATTTAAATAAAAAACTTTAAAATATGAAAATATTGTGTTAATATAAGAACGTTGCTTAAATATTTAATACGTAATTAGTTAGAAAAAAACTTTAATGTTTGGCAGGACGTTTTTGTAAAAGATAGATGGCCGAAATTAAGACCATCTATCTTTTTTTAAGCAGAGTAGTTGATAGACAAAAAGATAAAATGAACGGAGAAGTTAAGATGAAGTTTAATATTAAAAGCGATGTAGACACAACTCGTAAAGAAATTGAATCTGCGTTGAAAAACAATGAGCAGGAAAAACAAGAGACTCAGTCATATCTTAATAAAAAGAAGAATAACAAAGTAAAATGGGACAGAACTAAGTGGATTATTTCCATAATTCTTTTATTGGCTGGCATTATTTTTGTAGGAGTAAACAACGGATTGGCATATAGTACTGTTAGAACAGGACACAAGAAGTACGAAGATGCCAAGGTTTATTATTTAAAATCAGATAGTAAATGTACACAGGAATTTAAAGGTTATGACGGAACCTTGGAAGATATGTCTATTTATATAGACAATCAGGGAAGAGAAAGTTCAAAGGGTTCAATGATTCTTACTGTAGTTGACAAGGATGGAAATGAACTTGCAACTACTTCAAAACCGTTAACAGGAATGAAAACAAGAAAGTATACTCATTTTACTTTTGAGAAGCCTGCTAAACTAAAAAGAAATGAATATTATACACTTATAATTCAGTGTGAAGATGCTTATAATCCACAGAAATTCGGTGTATATACAACGGACAAAAATAACAGTTACTTAAAGAGTGGAACAATTGATGGGCAGAAGTTGGCTGATGGAGAAAAAATAGCCATTTCCATGGAATTTCAGTTTTATAACACAGGTGCTTTAAGAATAATGTTTGGAATGCTTATTCTTTCGCTTATTTTTGTTTTAGTACCTTTTGGAGTAATAGAAGAAAAGTTTAATAAGAAGTTTAACAAGAACATATCACTTGATAAGATTCTTTCGAGAATTTTATTCTGGGTATCTCCTATAGTTGCCTACTTTATGGTTGAAAGTCTGTCATCTTTTACTGTAGGACCTATTTTAGAGTCTTTGTTTACAGTAAGAGGATTGTTAAATATTATTATTTATTATATTGTGCTATTTGTATTTTTTGCAATTACCAACAAGACACAGTATTCAGCTATTTTAATGTGCATAGCAATGTTTGTTCTTGCGTTAACTAACTATTTTGTATTTGGCTTTAGAGGAATACCTGTGCTTGCGGCAGATGTTTTATCAATTGGAACAGCTTTAAATGTGGCAGATAGTTTTGAGTATACATTTGATATATATGTTCTTTGGGCAGTAAGCTTTTTAGTGGCATTCTCAGGAGCAATGTTTAGCTTAAAGAGCTATAAAGGATTAAAATTAAAGAAACGTTTGGTATCAGTAGCAGTTATTATTGCTATTGTTATCGGTGGATATAATTTCTATATTAATTCAAGTGGAGTAGTAAATGCTGGCATTATTGACAGTCAGTGGAAACCACAGTTAACATATGCTCAGAATGGCAGTGTGTTGTCATTTACAACATCATGGAAATATATTAAGAATAATAAACCTGATGAATACTCAACAGACGACGTTGAAAAAATAGCAAAGAATTTTAAGTCAGATTCAACAGACAAAAATTCTGCAAAAACAAAGAAAATGCCTAATGTAATTGCAATCATGAATGAATCATTGGCAGATTTAAATGTGGATGGACCTTTTGAGACATCAGAGGATTATTTGCCATTTATTCATAGTCTTACAAAAAATACAATTAAGGGTAAACTTTATGTGTCGATTGAAGGGGCAAATACTGCTAACTCAGAATTTGAATTCTTAACAGGAAATTCATTGGCGTTTTTTGCACCAAGAGCAGTACCATATAACAACTATGTTAAGGGCGTTGTTCCTTCATTAACAAGAACTCTTGTATCTCAGGGATATATGGGCAATAATTCATATCATCCATATAAGAGAAGCGGATGGAACAGAGAGAATGTATATAACAGCTTAGGATTTAATCATTTCTATTCAATGGAATATTACAAAAAACCTGAGTTTATAAGAAACTTTATTTCTGATAAAACAGACATGGAACAGATTACAAAAGATTATGAAAAGGCAAGAAGCAAGTCATCTGATCCGTTTTATTTGTTTAATGTTACAGTTCAGAACCACGGCGGTTATGTTGGAAATAGAGGTTTTGTAGATACTGACATTCAGGTAACAAACAGTATGTTAAGCTCAGATGAAGTAGAACAGTATGTTACATTGGCAAAGAAGTCAGATGAAGCTTTCGAGGAGTTGATAAAATATTTTGAAAAAGTGGATGAGCCAACTATTATTGTAATGTTTGGAGATCACCAGCCACCTCTTAGCACAGATTTTTACAGTAATATTTTCGGAAAGAAAATAGATAATTTTACAGCTAAGGATACTGCAACGTGGTATTCAACACCATACGTAATCTGGGCTAACTATGACATAGAAGAAAAGCAAAATGAGGATATGAGTGCAAACTATTTATCCTCATATCTTTTAAACCTTATTGGAGCGGATATGACAGGATATAACAAGTATCTTTTAGACTTACAGAAGAAGATACCTGTTCTTACCGGATTGTTCTACCAGGGAGATGATGGAGAATTTAGAAATATAGATGAAAAGTCAAAATATACTAAATATATAAATGAATACTCAAAAGTTCAGTATAATGGTTTATTTGATAAAAAACATAGAGTGGAGGATTTCTTCTTCCTAAAAGATGGAGATTATCAAGTGAAAGAAGATAATTAAAAAAAGTTTGAAAAAATAAAAAAAGTTGTTGACAAATGTTGCCTAAACGTATATATTAATAGAGCAGTTTAAATCTGTAAGGGATCTTAGCTCAGCTGGGAGAGCATCTGCCTTACAAGCAGGGGGTCACAGGTT
>ERZ773248.626-NODE-626-length-41592-cov-13.772685_pt1 | contig 41592 bp, 28 predicted proteins | sample MGYA00580518_ERZ773248 | MGnify/ENA primary metagenome ERZ773248 (study PRJEB29015, sample SAMEA2737762) | human gut metagenome | biome: human gut; feature: human-associated habitat; material: faeces | place: China | collected 2012 ...
AGAGCTGCGTGATTATAGATAATGTGGGACTGTATCGGGTGTTCGGGTTGCCTTCTCAAGTATGGAACTGGAATGCTATGTTTGAGGGAAAGCTGAAAGTGGGCAAGAAAATGGAGGCTCCGAAGGAAAGAGAGTTTTTCCTGATGAACAAGGAACAAGACGGTATTCGGATTCATCCAGACTCGGAAATGATGATGGTGATGAGCCATGAAGAATTGCTCCAAACACTACAGTATCGTGAGTTTGTGGATAGCAAAGGGGAGTTTGCCATCATCAAGCTGCCTGATGGAAAGATGACGGTAGTGAACCGACACGGAGAGCAGGTACTGGAGCCAGGCGATTACTATGACATGAAACTACTGAGCGGAAACATCCTGTTCTACCGACCTCGCAGAAAGGCGAAATGCTATTATGACCTGTTGGCAAAGGCAGTCATCGACGATGGCACTAACGTAGCAGAGGCTCCCCAGGTTGTCAATATAAAAGGATGGGAGTTTATAGAATATAACGACATCTTCATGTCTCGAACCCAAGAAATTTTTTCTCTGCCATATCGTCCTTCACAATATGATTTTCTGAATTATGGGTATTATATGATATTCAGATTCAGACCTTCTGCTATCGGTTGTCAGGTATGGTACTATTGTGAGGGTAATGAAGGGAAGATGCGCATGAGCAATGAAGAGAGCAGGAATGTATGTTTCCTGCGTAATGATTACGAACATGTGTATTGGCTATGTGCTTTCCTGTATGGTGATTGTATCGTTGTTATGGACAGCAAGCAGGACTACTATCTGGTGGATTCAAATTTGAAGAAGACCTATATTGGATGCAATAACCCAAAGAATGAAAATGAAGATTTGAATTTTGTGATGCCTCGACTTGGTAAGAAATACTATCATGAGGCGATGTTGCAAAAGAAGGAAATGGAAGCAAACGAGATGCTTCTTTTGCATGAGAAGTCAGAGGCAGGACATGTGGAATTGTACCAAGCAGGAAAGAAATGGGGCGTGAAGGTAGATGGTAAAGTTATCGTGCCACCCCTCTACTGCAGTATAGCGCAACCTGTCGGTGCTTATTGCGCCTTTGAACAGGTTCCCAGACATTGGGGCGTTATGACATTGAAAGGAAAAGTGATTGTTGATGCCAAATATGAGAAGGTGGAGATTCGTGACAATGGAATCGCCGTGGTAACAGGCATCACGGGAAAAACACAGACAATCAATCTTTTAAAGGTAAAAGGGTAAATGTTCTTTGCTGTTTTTAGGCACGGATTACAATCCGTGTAATCCGTGCCTTATCTATATCCGTTCTTTTTATTCCAAGTCAAATTCGAAATCGAAGCCGTTGCCATTGGATTCTTCCTTCTTTGGCTTTGGTTTCGGAGGATTCTTCAGGTTGCCCTTCTCGTCAAACATATTGTATGTAGTGCGAAGTACGATGAACTCGGTGCGGCGGTTCAACTGATTGCAGATTTCCTGATGCTCCTTGCTCTGCTTGAGGATAAACTCCTGGGTGAGTTCGTCGCCCTCCTTGAGCCAAGGATATTTCTCGGTCAGCTTCTTGCGAACCTTCTTTGGTCGCTCCTTGCCATATCCCATTGGGGTAAGGCGCTCCTTCTCGATGCCATGGGCTATCAGGTAATCTACTACAGACTGGGCACGGCGCTGAGACAACCGCTTGTTGTATTCGGCATTTCCCTTGTAATCGCAATGGGCACTCAGCTCGATGGTTACGTTTGGATTCTCCTTCAGCAATACCACGAGTTTATCAAGTGCCTTGGTGCTGGCTGACGTCAAGGTAGCCTTGTCAAACTCATAGAAGATGTTGTCGATGAGTACGGGGGCAGTGATGGAAGCCAATGGGAACTGGAGTACATACTCCTTGCTCTCCTTAGCCGTATCTACTCTCAATTCCTCCTTATGATTGAGGAATCCCTTGCAGGAAGCCATTACCAGATAATCTACCTTTGTGTTGATAACCATGGAGAAGGAACCATCGCTCTTCACCGGCAATTTCTTGTAGGTTCCGTCATTACCTACCACCATGACTTGGGCTGCTGGCAGTTCATAGCCGTCCATCTCGTAGACCCAACCCTTCATCGTGGTGACTATCTCCGGGTTCTCGAAGGAATAGATGTGGTCATAGCCTCGGCCGTCCTTTCTGTTGGATGAGAAGAAACCACGGTTGTGTGGCCCCTCGAATGCCATTCCGAAATCATCTGCTTCTGAATTGAGCGGATAACCCGGATGCTCCAGCTTGTATCTGCGAGTCTTCTTGTCTACTTTGGCGATAAAAATATCGAGACCGCCCATGCCTACATGACCATTGCTACTAAAGTAAAGGTCGCCATTGGGACGGAAGGTAGGGAACATCTCGTCGCCCGGTGTGTTGATGGGTTCACCGAGATTCTCTACACCGCCAAGACCGGCAGCTGTAAGACGGATACGCCAAATGTCAAGGCCGCCTACACCTCCCGGCATGTCTGATACGAAATAGAGCCATTCGCCATCGGGACTGATGGCTGGATGGGCATAGCTGCTCAGCGTATCTCTCGTTATTTGCAGTTGGGATGTCTTGCCCCAGGCTGCATCCGAGCGAGAGGAGGTTACTATCTGAGCATAGCGGGGAGAGGACGGGTCGGTGGTGCACTGGGTAAGATACATTTCCTTTCCGTCAGGAGTGAAGCAACAGGCTCCTTCGTCATAGGCGGTATTAAGTCCACCACCAATGGCTTCGGGTTTGCTCCATTTTCCCCTATCGTCTTTTTCTGACAAGAAGATGTCGCCGGCTTTGGTGCCGGTGATTCCACTGAGTTCATCACCTTCTGCCTCATTCCGGGTAGAGGTGAAATAGAGCTGGTCGTATTCATCGCCCAGGAGCATGGGTGAATAGTCGTCTCTTCTGGAGTTGAATACGTCCATCTTCTTCACCTTGTATCGGCTTCCTTCTTTCTTCCAGATGGGAGCCTTCTGTGCAGATTTCAATCCGTTTTTGGCAAGAACATTGTCGGGCATGGAATCCATGAGGATTCTGAATTCTTTTTCTGCCTGTTTGTATTCACCGTTTTTCAAGAGCATACGGGCGTAAGCCAGGCGGTCTTCCAATGATGCCTGGTTGTAACGGATGGCATTGCGATAGGCGGCAATCGCCTTTGGTGTAGAATTGATCTTCTCATAACAGCGAGCCATCTTCAAGGCAATCTTTCCACGATTGTCTCTTTCCTTGGCTGGAGTTTTGGTATAAGCCTGCTTGAACTGGTCGGCAGCATCGTAGTATTCGCCCAGAGAAAGGAACTTCTCTCCCTTCTTCAGGTTCTTGTCAATGCCGCAGCTTATCAGAAGAAGGCAGCAGAGTGCTGTTATGATTTGATAAAGTCTTATTTGCTTCATATTGATTAAACTTTCGCATATTAGGAAGTTAAAGGAGTTAAGGAAGTTAAGGAGTTAAGACGTATGTCTTTCAGCTTAAAAACTTCGCCAAAAATACTATTGTCTTAACTCCTCAGCGACCGTAGGGAGCGATAACTCCTTTAACTTCTTTAACTCCTGAACTTACGAACTTGAGCTATATCTTATTACATCTGCGAGAATGGCTGGCGATATTGACAGCCTGATTTCCAGTTGCTGCAACCATAGGCGGTCTTACCCTTGATGATAACGCCCTTTCCGCAGAGCGGACATGGCTTGCCTACCATTGGGTCGGCTGGAGACTTCTTTGCTGTAGCTTTCTTCTTTGCTGGCTTTTTCTTGAGATCTTCCTCCGTCATGATGGTTACTCTTCGGCTGCTGTTATCCGATAAGACATCGATGACAATCTGATTAATCTGTTCTTTCAAGCCGTTGATAAATTCTGCAGGGTCGTAGGTCTTGTGCTCGATGTCTCGGAGCTTTTTCTCCCAGATACCGGTCAGCTCGCAGCTCTTCAGGAGTTCCTCGTGGATGGTGTCGATGAGTTCGATACCTGTAGGGGTTGCCATCAGGTTCTTGCGCTGGCGACGGATATAGTGGCGCTTGAAGAGGGTCTCGATGATGCCGGCACGGGAGGATGGGCGACCGATTCCGTTCTCCTTCAATGCTGCACGAAGTTCCTCGTCTTCCACGAATTTACCCGCTGTCTCCATCGCACGGAGCAGGGTAGCCTCGGTGTAATACTTAGGTGGCGTGGTCCATTTCTCCGTCAGTGTAGGCTGATGATCTCCCGATTCGCCTTTCACGAAAGAGGGGAGGGTTCGCTCTTCTACCACTTCCTTCTTGGCACCGTTTCCTGAGTCTGCATTTCCGTTGGTGTTATCTGATGCATCGTCGTCATCGGCATTCTTCGCATCCTTGGCATAGACTACTCGCCAGCCCGGTTCGAGAATCTCCTTGCCGCTCACCTTGAACTCTATCTTTTCCGGTTTTGGACCATCTTCGTTGATTACTTCGCCCAATACGGTGGTGGTAGAGAATTTACAGTCCGGATAGAACACGCTGATGAAGCGCTTGGCGATGAGGTCATAGACATTCGCCTCCATATCGGTGAGTCCGGTTGGTGGAACTCCGGTTGGGATGATGGCGTGGTGGTCGGTCACCTTGCTGTTATCGAAAACCTTCTTGCTCTTCGGCAGCTTCTTGCCGGTGGCTGCGAGCTGCTGGATGAGCGGCAGATATTTCTGCTGACTGGCTATCTTTGCCTGACTCACACCATTCAGAATCTGCGGACATTTCGGATAGATATCGTCTGTCAGAAACTGGGTATCTACACGAGGATAAGTGGTATACTTCTTCTCGTAGAGACTTTGGATGAGTTTCAGCGTGATATCGGCAGAGTAAGCAAACTTCTTGTTGCAATCTACCTGGAGCGAGGTGAGGTCGTAGAGATGAGGTGGCGCCTCGTTTCCCTTCTTCTTGCTTACATCTGTGACTGTGAAGGGTTTTCCGGCGATGGTACTGAATGCTTTCTCTCCTTCCTCCTTGCTGGTAAACTTGCCGCTGGTTGCCGTAAACTGGGTGTCGCGGTAGATGGTGGCGAGTACCCAGTAAGGTTCGGAAACGAAGTTGTCGATTTCCTTCTGGCGGTTTACGATCAGGGCAAGGGTAGGGGTCTGCACCCGGCCGATGCTGAGCACCTGTTTGTTCTGACCGTATTTCAATGTATAAAGTCGGGTGGCGTTCATGCCGAGAATCCAGTCACCGATGGCACGGGAAAGTCCGGCAAGATAGAGCGACTGATATTCCCCCTGGTCTTTCAGTTCCTGGAATCCCTGCTTGATGGCTTCATCGGTCATGGATGAAATCCACAATCTCTTGACGGGGCATTTTGCCTGCGCCTTCTGCATCACCCATCTCTGGATAAGCTCTCCTTCCTGTCCGGCGTCACCGCAGTTGATGATGCTGTCGGCAGCCTGCATCAGTTTCTCGATGGTGGCAAACTGCTTCTTGATGCCTTCATCGTTGATGAGCTTGATGCCGAAGCGCTGTGGAATCATCGGCAACGCCGAAAGGCTCCAATGTTTCCACATTGGAGTATAATCATCCGGTTCCTTCAGCTCACAAAGGTGGCCGAAGGTCCATGTTACTTGGTAACCATTACCTTCCATATAACCGTCGCGTGCCGTGGTAGCCCCGATGATTCGGGCGATGTCCTTAGCCACGCTCGGTTTCTCTGCTATACAAACTATCATTCTTTATTCTAATTTCTCTTTGCAAAGGTACAATAAAATAATGAGAAAGCCATCATTTCGGCTTTTTTTTCTCATGGTAGAGAATAAAAAAGCCCTGTAAGAGCAAAAGCTTTTTGTTTTCAAAGCTTTTGCCCTTACAGGGCGACTTTGCTGATTGTTATCTAACCCAGGACGATTGCCCTGGGCTAGGAAATTCTGCCCTTTCAGGGCGTTTGGGTAAATCCTTGCGTGAGATTATGGCGTCCCGGCGGATTTGCAATCCGCCGTCAAAAAATGTTCGACCAATTAAACCCGGGGGATTTGTAATCCCCCAACAAAAGGAGAAGCATACTCCTTTGCTGCGGATTTCAAATCCGCAGAGCCTAAAAAGGTTAGGACATTTTTTAGCGCCGGATTTCAAATCCGGCGGGACGCCTTCCTTTGCTGCGGATTTCAAATCCGGCGGGACGCCTAGCGGAGATAATCATCTCTCATAAAAATCCGTGTAATCCGTGCCTAAAAAACAACGAGATTACTCGTACTCCTGCCAGCTCTTAATCTGAAGCTGGTCCTGGCTCAATGTGCAGAATGCCTCGATGAAGGCGGAAGCCAGACGGGCATTGGTGAACAGAGGAATGTTGTGGTCGATGGCACCACGACGGATTCTGTAACCATTGGTGAGCTCACGCTTGGTGTGATTCTTAGGGATGTTGACGATGAGGTCGAACTTGTGGTCGGCAATCATCTGCATCACGTTAGGGATATCCTTGTGGTCCTCATCAGGCCATCCTACAGCAGTAGCCTTCACGTTGTTCTCGTTCAGGAACTTCGCTGTGCCGGCTGTAGCGTAGATGGTGTAACCGTTCTTCACCAGTGCCTGGGCTGCATCGAGCAGAGAAGCCTTCTCCTTAGCACCACCGCTTGAAAGCATGATGCCCTTATCCTTTGAAGGAATCTTGTAGCCGGTGGCAATCAATGAGTTGAGCAATGCCTCCTCGAAAGTATCACCCATACAACCTACCTCACCGGTAGAACTCATATCTACACCCAAAACAGGGTCGGCGTTCTGTAAGCGGGCAAATGAGAACTGTGAAGCCTTCACACCCATGCGGTCGATATCGAAGGCAGACTTGTCTGGCTTCTGGTATGGAGCGTCGAGCATGATGCGGGTAGCCGTCTCGATGAAGTTGCGCTTCAATACCTTGCTCACGAATGGGAATGAGCGGGATGCACGGAGGTTACACTCGATCACCTTCACATCGCGACCCTTAGCCAGGTACTGGATATTGAAAGGACCCGAGATGTTGAGCTCCTTGGCGATGGCACGTGAAATCTTCTTGATCTGACGGGCTGTAGCGAAGGAAATCTGCTGGGCAGGGAAGGTCATGGTTGCGTCACCAGAGTGAACACCTGCATACTCTACGTGCTCTGAAATACCATACTCTACAATCTCACCGTTCTGAGCCACACCGTCGAACTCGATTTCATTGGTCTCTGTCATGAACTGAGAGATAACCACTGGGTACTCCTTAGAAACCTCAGAAGCTGCCTCCAGGAAGCGACGCAGCTCATCATCATCGTGACAAACGTTCATGGCTGCACCGGAAAGAACGTAAGATGGACGAACGAGCACAGGATAGCCTACCTCGTCGATGAACTTCTGAACATCCTCCATAGAGGTGAGGGCGCTCCACTTAGGCTGGTCGATGCCGAGCTTATCGAGCATGGCAGAGAACTTACCGCGGTTCTCTGCACGGTCGATGTTGACAGGAGATGTACCCAGGATTGGCACAGACTGGCGATGGAGCTTCATAGCCAGGTTGTTTGGAATCTGACCACCTACTGAAACAATCACACCACGTGGTGACTCCAGGTCGATGACATCGAGTACACGCTCGAATGAAAGCTCATCGAAGTAGAGACGGTCGCACATATCGTAGTCGGTAGATACGGTCTCCGGATTGTAGTTGATCATGATTGACTTGTAACCCAACTTGCGGGCTGTGTTGATGGCGTTTACTGAACACCAGTCGAACTCTACTGAAGAACCGATGCGGTAAGCACCCGAACCGAGAACGATGACAGACTTCTCGTTCTTGTAGTAGTTGATGTCGTAACCCTCTACGGCGTAAGTCATGTAGAGATAGTTGGTGAGGTCAGGATGCTCGCTTGCCACAGTAGGGATGCGCTTTACGGCAGGAAGAATGTTCAGCTTCTTACGCAGAGCACGAACTGTGAGCACTTCCTTCTCCATGTTGGTATCTTTGGTCTTCAATACGAAGCGGCCAATCTGGAAGTCAGAGAAGCCCAATACCTTAGCCTCGCGCAACACCTCGGCAGGAATCTCCTCCAGAGTATTATATTCAGAAAGCTTGTGCTTGTAATCTACGATATTCTTCATACGCTCGATGAACCAAGGGTCAATCTTTGTCAGCTCCTCGATGCGCTCGATGGTGTAGCCTTCCTCCAAAGCCTGGGCGATGGCGAAGATACGTAGGTCGGTAGGGTTGGAAAGCTCCTCATCCAGGTTATCGAACTTGGTGTGGTCGTTGCCAACGAAACCATGCATTCCCTGACCAATCATACGGAGACCCTTCTGGAGCATCTCCTCGAATGAGCGGCCGATAGACATGATTTCGCCTACAGACTTCATGGAAGAACCAATCTTGCGGCTTACACCAGCAAACTTGGTAAGGTCCCAACGAGGAATCTTACAGATCATATAGTCGAGTGATGGAGCCACATAAGCTGAGTTAGAAGTACCCATCTCGCCAATCTGGTCGAGTGTATAACCGAGGGCAATCTTAGCTGCAACGAAGGCGAGCGGATAACCTGTAGCCTTAGAAGCGAGGGCAGAAGAACGGCTCAAGCGAGCGTTGATCTCGATGATACGATAGTCGTTGGTCTCAGCATTGAAAGCATACTGGATGTTGCACTCACCCACGATGTTGAGGTGACGGACACACTTCACGGCGATGTCCTGCAACATCTTCACCTGCTCGTCGGTAAGAGAACAGGTAGGAGCCACTACGATAGACTCACCAGTGTGGATTCCGAGTGGGTCGAAATTTTCCATAGAGGCAACGGTGAAGCAACGGTCGTTGGCATCACGGATGCATTCGAACTCAATCTCCTTCCATCCCTTCAGGCTCTCCTCAACGAGCACCTGAGGTGCGAAAGTGAAGGCAGATTCAGCAATCTCCTTGAACTCCTCTTCAGTCTTGCAGACACCAGAACCGAGACCACCCAGCGCATAGGCAGAACGGATCATGATAGGGTAGCCGATGTTGCGTGCCGCAGCCACAGCCTCCTCCATGTTCTCGCAAGCGTGGCTAACAGGCACCTTGAGGTCAACCTTGTTGAGCTCCTTTACGAAGAGGTCGCGGTCTTCTGTGTTCATGATTGCCTCTACCGAAGTACCCAACACATCCACACCGTACTCCTTGAGCACACCGTTGAGGTAAAGTTCTGTACCAACGTTCAAACCAGTCTGTCCACCCCAAGCGAGCATAATGCCGTCAGGGCGCTCCTTCTTGATAATTTCAGTTACAAAAAAAGGTGTCACCGGCAAGAAATAAACCCTGTCAGCAATACCTTCACTTGTCTGAATTGTAGCAACATTTGGATTAATGAGGACGGAACTAATACCCTCCTCGCGCAAGGCCTTGAGAGCCTGCGAACCGGAATAGTCAAACTCACCTGCCTGGCCAATCTTCAAAGCACCAGAACCTAGTACGAGGACTTTCTTAAGCTGTTTCTTCTTCATGTTATATAACTATAAGTTTGTTCTTTATATGTCTTATTATTTATGTTTTTAGCAACTAAACTGTATTTGCGTTAGTTCACAAATGGTAGACACACTATTTCGAGTTGCAAAGTTACGCTATTTATTTGATTATTCCAAATTTTCTGCAAATCTTTACAGTTAAATAACATCAATTATTATTATTTCTTCTCTAGAATGTCGTATTTTTGCAATTATTTTGTTACTTTTGCAGCGACTTTTGGTCATGTAGAAAAAGAATAAAAAATAGCAAACAAGATAAATATACAACAATGAAAGTCGGATTATTCGTCCCTTGCTATGTAGATGCCTTATACCCTGAAGCGGGTGTGGCTACATACAAGTTGCTTAAGCATTACGGACTAGACGTGGGTTATCCCGAAAAACAGACTTGCTGCGGCCAGCCAATGGCTAATGCCGGTTTTCAGTACAAGTCGGAGAAGGTCATAGAGACATTTGATGAGCTGTTCAAGGATTACGATTACATCGTAGCTCCTTCTGCATCATGTGCTGCTTACGTGAAGGTGTATTACCCCAAGATTCTTGAGGGTAAGCACGAGTGTGTTTCCTCTAAAAAGATTATGGACGTTGTGGAGTTCCTTCACGATGTGCTGAAGGTTGATCATGTGCCTGGCAAATTCCCGCATGAGGTCAGTGTGCACAACAGTTGCCATGGTGTGCGCGAGCTTGGATTATCGTCTCCTTCTGAGCGACACATCAAGCCATTCAATAAGATTATCGATCTGTTGAATATGGTGGAAGGTATTACCATCCACGAACCGGAGCGCAAGGATGAGTGCTGCGGATTCGGTGGTATGTTCTCTATCGAGGAGCCTGCCGTTTCTACCCGTATGGGCGAGGACAAGATCAAGCGTCACATGGCTACGGGTGCCGAATATGTTACCGGACCGGATTCTTCCTGCCTGATGCACATGGCTGGTATTGCCAAGAAGGAGAATATGCCGATCAAGTTTATCCATGTTGTTCAAATTTTAGCTGCAGGACTATGAGTACAGAACATTCCAAAAGAGCTGCGAAGTTTACGCAGAACGTAGAGAAGACCACCTGGCACGATGCTACCTTCTGGTCTGTTCGTCAGAAGAGAGATAAGATGGCGCAGGAACTTCCTGAGTGGGAAGACCTCCGCGAGCATGCGTCTGAAATCAAGATGCACACCATCACCCATCTTGCCGATTACCTCGATATGTTTTCCAAGAACCTGGAGAGCCGTGGGGTGAAGGTGCACTGGGCAAAGGATGCGCAGGAATTCAACGAGATTGTGCTCGGTATTCTGAAAGACCATAACGTGAAGAAGATGGTGAAGTCGAAGTCGATGCTCACCGAGGAGTGCGAGATGAATCCTTATCTGGAGCAGCACGGCATTGACGTGGTGGAGACCGACCTGGGTGAGCGTATCATCCAGCTTCTGGGTCAGAAGCCTAGCCATATTGTGATGCCTGCCATCCACCTGAAGCGTGAGGAAGTGGGAAAGATGTTCGAGGAGAAGGGAATCTCCAAGGAAATCGGAAACTACGATCCTACTTACCTGACCCGCTGTGCCCGTCATCATCTCCGAGACCAGTTTATGGAAGCTGGAGCAGGTATGACCGGCTGCAACTTCGGTGTGGCTGCTACCGGCGATTGTGTGGTCTGCACCAACGAGGGTAATGCCGATATGACCACTTCCATGCCTAAGCTCCACATCGTAGCGATGGGTATCGAGAAGCTGGTTCCTGACTATAAGTCACTGGCTGTATTCCAGCGCCTGCTCTGCCGCTGTGGAACCGGTCAGCCTACCACTACCTATACTTCTCATTTCCGTCAGGCTCGTCCGGGTGCCGAGATGCATGTGGTTTTGGTGGATAACGGCAGAAGCGATATTCTCGCCGACAAGGACCACTGGCAGACCTTGAAGTGCATGCGCTGCGGAGCCTGCATGAACACCTGTCCGGTTTATCGCCGTTCGGGTGGTTACAGTTACACCTATTTCATTCCGGGTCCTATAGGTGTGAACCTGGGTATGCTGAAGAATCCGCAGAAGTACAGCGATAACGTATCGGCATGTACCTTGTGCTTGTCTTGCGACAATGTATGTCCTTCCAAGGTGGGCCCTGGTTCTCAGATTTACGCTTGGCGCCAGAGCCTGGACAAGTTGGGCAAGGCAGATTCTGTGAAGAAGGCGATGTCGAATGGTATGAAATATCTCTTCGATCGTCCTGCGCTCTACACCACAGCCTTGAAGTTTGCGCCACTCGCCAATCTGATTCCTGAGTGCTGCACGCATTTCAGCAACTGGAATGCCTGGGGTATCGGTCACGCCATGCCTGAGTTTGCAAAGAAGAGTTTCCATCAGCTTTGGAAAGAAGGAAAGGTGAAGTGATTTAAGTGAAGAGTGAAGAATTCAACGGCTTTACTGATTATAAAGTTCAAAGTTCAAATTTCAATGAATAAAGAAGATTTCCTGAACAAGTTGCGTAAGAATACGCACGTTCAATTCGATATGCCTGCCGTAGATGTCAAGGGAATCCAGTATGAGGATACCTTGAAGCAGTTTATTGAGATGACTGAGTCTGTGGGTGGACACGTGATAGAGGCGAAGGAAGGCGAGAGCCTGGATGAGCTGGTGAAGAAGGCTTATCCGGAAGCCAAGGTCTTTGCTTCTCATCTGCCTGAGATTACCATCGCGCAGAAGAATCCTGATACCGTGGCTGAGGCCAACGACCTGAATGGTACCGATGTGGGTATTGTTCGTGGTGAAGTGGGCGTGGCTGAGAACGGTTGCGTCTGGATTCCTCAGACCATGAAGGAGAAAGCGGTGCTTTTCATCTCGGAATATCTTGTGATTTTCCTCGAAAAATCCAAGATTGTGAACAATATGCATGAGGCTTATGCCCGTATTGAGATGGATCCGAAGTATAATTTCGGTACTTTCATCAGTGGTCCTTCCAAGACTGCCGATATTGAGCAGGCATTGGTTATGGGTGCGCAGGCTGCTCGTGGTGTGACTGTTATACTCTTGTAAGAGGCAGAATGCTGCATTTATAAATAAAGTATAATAGTAGGTAAGTATGCAAAAAACAGGTGTTAACTGTTAACCTGTTAACTCTATAGACAAATCCCGAAGTTCCTGATGTGGAATTTCGGGATTTATATTTTCTTATAATCTCCATTCATACGTATCATAAACCACTCCTCTTCCTCCGAAACCTTCCTTCTGGTGGATGAGGTTGGCATTGAGGTAGTTTCCTCTGTCTTCGGTCGATTTACCGAAGTCGATGAATGGGGCGTTCCATTTCTTCTGGTTGATGATGTAATCGAAGAGCAGGTCCAGGGCTCCCTCTTCCTTCCCCTTTTCTGAAGCACCGATGTATTGGGTGTGTATTACTTGTGGAGTGATGAAGAGGATGGTTCCTGCAATGACTTCCTCGTCCTTGAGAACAGAATAGCCGATGATGTTTTCCGGAAAACGGCTCATCAGGAGCTGCAGTTCCTCGTTGCTGTGTACGGGGCGGGTATGATATTTCTGCTGCAGATTGTTGTTGAGGATGTTCCAGAAGGCAAGTACATCTTCGGGGGTACTTTGTCTGATGATGAGCTGGTTTCTCTTTGCCTTTCTGATTCCTCTTCTTCTCTGTTCAGAGAATCTGAGCTTGTTCTGCAGCGGAATGGTGGTGGATATTTCCCTGGTGCTGAGGCTAGCCTTGCCTGTGTGGATAAGGGCATAGAGATCTTCCTCGGATGGAATCTTGTGATAAATCCAAGGGATTGCCTTATAGGTGAGTTTCGAAAAGCCTTCCTGCTTCAGATAGTTTCCGATGGCTTCGAAGGTTTCGCAGGTAAGCGCTGCTGTCATCTTGTTGCAGGTGAGCAGACCGCCATACGTAAGTCCCTGATGGGAAACCAGTTCTTTTAGAGAAATCTCAATGTCAGAATCAGAACCCACCTTATTGCCGGAAGCAGAAACCACCTCGTTGGCTGGCAGCAGGGCATAGAGCTTGTCCTTATAATAAATCATCAGGGAATGGTCGTGAAATCGGTCCTGATGATAATCCATATAGTTTCTATCAAACAGGAAGGTTCCCTGTCGGGATTGCTTTACGAATTCATTCCAAGTCTGATGGTTTTCTGGGGTGTATCTTTTGACAGTTATCATTCCTGTAGTGGATTAAATAGGATTCTCGGATTATCTCTTTCGGGAAGAGATGTAATCCAGGAACTCTTCATATTCATATAGATAATCATCGGCATCGTAGGGCTCTGAGGCGAGTACAAGGCAGACAGCTCCTGGCGAGAAGTTGTCGAGGGTGCGCCAGATTTCCGTATCCAGAAACAAGCCTTGGTCGGGACGGGTCAGATGGTATTGCTTCTTCTCGTGTCCATCGTCCAGATTGACCGTAAAGGAGCCTTTGGCAGCAATGATTACCTGTCGGAGCTGCTTGTGAGCATGTCCACCCCGGTTTTCTCCCTGAGGCACTCCATATATCCAGTAGGCCCGTTTCACCCGGAAGGGAATCTGTTGCTTCTTGTCGTCAATAGATACGAAATCACCGGTAGAAGTTGTTTCCAGGGGTAGATCGATGATTTTTCCGATTTCTTTCATTCGTCTAAGGAAATAATAGATACAGAAAACAGAAGTTTCCCCATTTCCTGTACCTATTTATATATTATATGTATTGTTTATTTCTTCATATATGGGTCGGTACCCAATACGGTCTTTGCCAGGCGCTTTGCCTTGTCGCGGAGCTGGTTGAGGTCATCGCCCTTCTCGCCGTAGCAGAGAACGACACCCATGCGGCGACCCACGTGAGCCTCTGGCTTACCGAAGATGCGGATGCGGGTGTGGTCTTCCTTCAGGGCATCGAGCATGTTGTAGTTCAATGGCTCTGTGCTCTCTTCCGGTGAGAGGATGACGGCAGAACAGCCTACGTGCTCCAGGTGGATTCCGGCGATAGGCAAGCCCATCACGGCACGGAAGTGGAGCTCAAACTCGCTCAGGTTGGTAGTGTGACCGAGAGTAACCATACCTGTATCGTGTGGACGAGGACTCAGCTCAGAGAAGATAACCTCTCCCTGCTTGCTCAGGAAGAACTCTACGCCCCAGAGGCCGGCACCGGTCAAAGCCTTGGTCACTTCGCCTGCGATGTGCTCAGCCTTCTTCAAAGCCTCCTCAGGAATCTGGAATGGCTGCCAGCTCTCTCGGTAGTCACCGCCTTTCTGTACATGGCCGATAGGTGGGCAGAAGAGGGTAGGACCATTCTTCTGGGTGATGGTGAGGAGGGTGAACTCTGAATCGAAGTCGATGAATTCCTCGATGATAACTTCCTTCACGTCACCGCGACCTTCTTCCATTGCCTCCTTGTAAGCCTCCTTCAGCTCATCGTCGTTGTGAACATAGCTCTGTCCATGACCGCTTGAACTCATCAGCGGCTTCACTACGCATGGGAAGCCGATTTCGTCGGCTGCGTTCTTGAACTCCTCGAAGGTCTTTGCGTAGAAATACTTGGCTGTGCGCAGACCCAGTTCCTTGGCAGCCAGGTCGCGGATGGCACGGCGGTTCATGGTGTAGTTCACGGCGCGGGCAGAAGGTACAATCTGAATGCCCTCCTTCTCGAAGTCGAAGAGTCGCTCGGTGCGGATAGCTTCAATCTCAGGCACGATGATGTCTGGGTGATGTTTCTCTACCACTGCGGTCAATGCGTCGCCATCGAGCATTGAGAACACTTCTCGCTCGTCGGCTACCTGCATGGCTGGTGCATTGTCATACTTGTCGCAAGCGATGACATACTGTCCTGCTCGCTTTGCGGCGATGGTAAACTCTTTGCCCAGTTCGCCTGAGCCCAAAAGCATAATCTTCTTCATTATATTATAAGTTAAATTTCTTTCTGATGAATTCTGCGATAAACTTGGCTGTCTCTTCGATTCCCAGATGGCTGCTGTTGATGCAGAGGTCGTAGCTTTCGCTGTGGCCCCACTTCTTGCCTGTATAGTAATCGTAGTAAGAGGCGCGCTGCTCCTCGTGGCTTTCGATAAACTTGCGAGCGGAGGCTCTGTCGATGTCCTTTCGCTTGCAGACTGCCTTGATGCGGTCGTTGATATTGGCTGTGATGAAGATGTTGATTACATTCTTGTAGTCACGGAGCACATAATCGGCGGTTCTGCCCACGAAAACGCAGTTGCCCTGATCGGCAGCCTTCTTGATGGCGTCGCTCTGGAATTTATATAAGCCTTCCTGTGAGAAGTCGTTATGATAAAAGTTGTTATCGCTAAGGAATGGCAGATGAGTATGGAAGAGAGACTTGAAGAATCCCTTCTGCTCATCGTTCTGCTCGAAGAATTTCTCGGAGAATCCGCTCTCCTTGGCTGCCAGGTTCAGCAGCTCACGGTCGTAGCATTTGCAACCGAATTCTTCCGCCAGCTTCTCGGCGATGATATGGCCGCCGCTTCCTATCTGGCGACCCACGTTTATGATAATCTTGGTCATAAGTATAAAATTTTAGCTGTTAACTGTTAACTGTTAACTTTCATGTTTTCTCTATGTTGTCTTTTCAACTTGTTCATGTACCACACCATCACGATGGCAGCGATGACTGCGGCTGAGAAGTCGGAGATAGGCATACTGTACCATACACCGTCAATACCCCAGATCATCGGCAGGAAAGCCAGGAGCGGCAGGAGAATGAGCAACTGTCTCGAGAGTGAGAGGAAGATGCTTATCTTCACCTTTCCGATGCACTGGAAGAAGTTGGTGATAACCATCTGGAAACCGATGACCGGGAAGCAGAACATCACCACTCTGATTGCCTTGATGCCCAGGTCTATCAGCTGCTTATCGGTCGTGAACATTCTTGCGCAGTAGTAAGGCAGGAACATCGCTATCAGCCATCCTACCACCATGATGGCGGTGGCGGCAATGATGCTCAGGTTCAGTACGCGCATCAGTCGGTCCAGTTTCTGGGCTCCATAGTTGTAGCCTGCAATAGGCTGCATTCCCTGGTTAACGCCGAACACAAACATCACGAACACCATCGCAATACCGTTGGCTATTCCGTAGGCACCCACAGAGAGGTCGCCTCCGAATCTTACCAGCTGGTTGTTGATGAAGATGACGATGATGCAGGCGCACACGTTCATCAGGAAAGGCGAAATGCCGATGGAAAGGATTTTGTCCACGAGCTTTCTCTTCAGTTTATAGATGCCTTTCTTCATGTGGAGCAGCTCGTTCTTGTTGCTGAAGAGCTTGAACTGCCAGCACAGTGCCATCAGCTGCGAAAGGATGGTGGCGATGGCGGCTCCCTGTATTCCCCATTTGAAGACGAGGATGAAGAGCGCATCCAATATCACGTTCATTACCACCGTGAAGATGGTGGCGTACATCGCCTGCTTCGGCTTGCTCGCCACTCGGAGCAGGGAGTTCATGCCGAAATACATGTGGCTCACTACATTGCCCAGCAGAATGATGACCATATACTCATGCGCATAGGTGAGCGTCTGGTCGCTGGCTCCGAAGAATCTCAGGATAGGGTCGAGGAAGAGCAGACAGATGATGCTCAGTCCGATACCGATGATGAGATTCAGTGAAATCGTGTTACCCAGAATGTTCTGCGCTGTGGCATAATCCTTTTGTCCCAACTTCACGCTGATGGCAGTAGACGCTCCTACGCCCACACCGGCTCCGAAGGCGGCGGTGAGGTTCATGAAGGGGAAGGTGATGGCAAGTCCTGAGATGGCCATGGCTCCCACACCCTGACCGATGAATACACGGTCTACGATGTTGTAGAGCGAGGAGGCGGTCATGGCAATCATCGCCGGCAAGGCGTATTGAACCAGCAGCTTGCCCACAGGCTTGGTACCTAATTCTAATGTCGCTTGTTTATTTTCCATTTATATCTGTTTTTTGCCTCATAGCCCATCGCCTGCTGCTTTCAGAAAGCAGCAGCGTCGACTACTTGTCTGCAAAAGTACAAAAAATATCTGATACCTTATTATACATATAAGAAAAACTTGCATTTCCTGATAAAAACTTCCCTTTTCTTTTGGAGTTTTCGTACAAATTCTGTACTTTTGCACTTTAGAATAAACAATAACAATAAACAATGACAGCCGGCGAATCAAGCCGGATTGACCTATAATGATGAAAAAATATTTAATGCTTTATGCATTCTTAATGACCACCCTTTCATTGCTGGCTCATGATGACAGGGTTACAAATTTTGAGCAGATGATGCGGTTGCCTCGCATCACGGAGACTGATATGGTGTCTTTCCCTGGTGGCAAGTGCATGATGTATCGTCTCTATCTCAAGGATAAGGATCTGATGAATACGCCTTATTCCGTAGAGCGTCCGGAGGAGTTTCTCTCTTCCCGTTCCATAGAGCGCCGCAAGCGTCAGGGGCTTCCCGTCGACGTGACCGACCTGCCCGTAGCTCCTGCCTATCTCAAGGCCGTGAGCGATGCGGGCATTGAGATTGTGGGCAAGAGCAAGTGGAACAATACTCTGCTGGTCCGCATCCACAAAGAGAAGGAACTGCGGAAACTGGAGGGATTGGATTTCATCACCCAGACCCGGAAGGTCTTTGAGGCGCCCGATTCCGTTACCCAGCGTGTGCGTTCTTCTGTTAGAAAGGGAAATAACGACTGGACGAGCGATGCTTCCGGCGAATACGGTGCGGCTAAGGATCAGCTGAAAGCCCTGAATGGCGAGAAACTCCATGCCAATGCCTATCGGGGCAAGGGCTTGATGATAGCTGTCTTTGACGGTGGATTCATGAATGTGGATAAGATTCCGGCGCTTCATGGCATTCATCTGGCAGGCATCCGTGATTTCGTGGTGCCTGAATCCAAGAATGTCTTCGCTGAGATGGAGCATGGAACGATGGTCCTCTCTACGATGGCTGCCAATCTGCCTGAAGTTTATATCGGTGTGGCTCCGGATGCGCAGTATCTGCTGGTGCGTTGCGAGGACGAGCGCACGGAGAGTCTTGCCGAGGAGGATTACTGGGCTGAGGCTGCGGAATATGCTGACAGCTGCGGTGTGGATATTATCAATTCCTCCCTGGGTTATCATGGTTTTGATGATACGAAGATGAATCATCATTATTATGAGCAGGATGGAAATACGGCTCTTATCTCGCGTTCGGCTTCGATGTGTGCCGATAAGGGAATCGTCTGCGTCAACTCTGCCGGAAACGACGGTATGGGCAGTTGGAAGAAGATTAATTTCCCTGCCGATGCAAAGGATATTCTTACCGTAGGAAGCATCAACGAAATGGGGATGAATGCGGCTTTCAGTGCCGTAGGACCTACGGCTGACGGAAGAATCAAGCCTGATGTGATGGCGTATGGTAGTCCTACTGCGGTGATTACGGGCAGGGGAAGCATCATCAATGATAACGGTACTTCGTTCTCCTCTCCGCTGATTGCGGGCATGGTGGCCTGTCTCTGGCAGGCGCTCCCCCACAAGACTGCCAAGCAGATTATCAAGCTCGTGAGATTGGCTGGCAACAACCAGCAGCACCCCGATAATGTCTTCGGCTACGGTGTTCCTGATTTCTGGAAAGCTTATCAAACGGGGAAAGCGATTAAGTAGGCACGGAGAAAAAATAAGGCACTGAGAAGAAAGAATAAGGCACTGAGAAGAAAGAATAAGGCACGGAGAAGAAAGAATAAGGCACGGAGAAGAAAGAATAAGGCACGGAGAAAAAAGAATAAGGCACGGATTACACGGATTACACGGAGGCTTGCGCCCTTGTTCTCTGATAAAAAATCCGTGTAATCCGTGTAATCCGTGCCTAAAAAAATCCCGTGCCTAAAAAAATCCCGTGCCCCAAAAAATAATTCAGTGCCAAAAATATAAGAGTATGAAGCAAAGATTGTCTCTCTATGAATTAAACTCGATGGTCAGCGAAATCATTTCGATGTCCTTGCCCGACAGCTATTGGGTGGAAGCGGAACTCTCTGAGGCTCGCGAGGGCTATGGTGGGCACTGCTATCTGGAGCTCATCGAAAAGGACGAGCGCTCCAATACGCCGATAGCTAAGGCGCACGCCGCCTGCTGGCGAAACCGATGGATGCTCATCAAGCCGAACTTTGAACGGATTACCCGACAGCGCATCCATGCTGGCATGAAGGTGCTGCTCAAGGTTCATGCACAGTTTCATGAGAACTACGGCTTCTCATGGATTGTAGACGATATCGACCCCAACTATACGATGGGAGATATGGCGCGCAAGCGGTTGGAAATCATCAATACGCTGAAGGCTGAGGGCGTTTTCGAACTCCAGAAGGAGCTGGTGCTCCCGATGTTCTGCCAGCGCATCGCCGTCATTTCGAGTGCCACGGCTGCCGGATATGGCGATTTCTGCAATCAGCTTGCCGATAACGACTATGGCTTGCAGTTTACCACCCGTCTCTTTCCTGCCACGATGCAGGGCGAAGGTGTGGAGCAGAGTGTCATCGCAGCCCTGGACTGCATCAATGCCGAATGGGAGGAGTTCGATTGCGTGGTCATCATCCGAGGTGGAGGAGCCACCAGCGACCTTTCCGGTTTCGATACTCTGGCGCTTGCCGAGAATGTGGCGAATTTCCCGCTGCCTATCATCACGGGAATTGGACATGAGAGGGATGAGAGTGTGCTTGATATGATTTCCTTCCAGCGTGTGAAGACGCCTACGGCTGCCGCTGCCTTCCTCATCAATCATCTTACCGAGGTCTATGCCCGGGTGATGAATGCGCAGGAGGCTATCGTGCAGAACGTGAAGCACCGGCTGCAGGTGGAGAAGATGAGACTTGAAAGGTTGAGCAACACCATTCCGGTTCAGTTCTCGCTGGTAAAGACGCGGCAGGGGGCTTATCTCGACCGTCTGATGAGTCGGCTCAGTTCGAATGTCCAGTCGAAAGTATCGAATGCCCAGCGCAAGTTGGAGATTCTCTCGCAGAACATCCAGCCGGTATTGGAAAGAAAAATGCTCAACGAGAGTCATCGTCTGCAGCTCCTCTCTCAGCGCATTCAGGCGCAGGACCCCGAGTTGTTGCTGAAACGTGGCTACAGCATCACGCTGAAAGCTGGCAAGAGCATCCGTTCTGCCTCAGAACTGAAGAGTGGCGATATCATTGAAACGAGGTTCGCCGAGGGCAATGTGAAGTCGGAAGTGCAAAATATCCACTGTTAACTGTTAACCTGTTAACTCCAAACAAAATTAAATTATGGCAAAAGAAGAAATGAAATATGAGCAAGCCGTAAGAGAGCTTGAGCAGATTGTAGAAAGAATGGAGAATGATGAGCTCGATATCGACCAGCTCTCCGAGCAGTTGAAGCGTGCCAAGACCCTGGTGAAACTCTGCAAGGACAAACTCACCAAGACCGATGAGGAAATCAAGAAGCTCCTTAGCGAAGATTAATTCCCCCTCTCACCAGTTTCGGCGGATTTCAAATCCGCAAAGAAATAGGTCGAACCTTTTTTTGTCTGCGGATTTCAAATCCGCAGGAACGCCTACGGAGGATTGAAGCCCCCGCTTGTTTCGGCGGATTTGCAATCCGCCGCCGTACAGGTAACTATTGCGGATTTGTAATCCGCTAAAAGGACCGGCGCAAGAATAAAATAGCCCATAAATTTGGTAAAATTATGCCTTAATATGGCAGAAATGAATAAAATGATAACGTTTTCACTAAAAAGATTGCAAAATAGTTGCAGATTAATAGAATATTTTGTACTTTTGCATTCAAAATATTAGTAGAACATTAAAAATATAGATGTTATGAAAGACTTAGATTGGTCTAATTTGTCATTTGGCTATCGCCAGACTGACTACAATGTTCGCTGTTACTATCGCGACGGCAAATGGGGCGAAATAGAAGTTTGCTCTGATGAGTATTTGAAATTGCACATGGCTGCAACCTGCTTGCACTATGGTCAGGAGGCTTTCGAGGGCTTGAAGGCTTATCGTTGCCCAGACGGCAAGGTGCGCGTGTTCCGCATGGACGAGAACGCTAAGCGCTTGCAGAGCACATGTCGTGGCATTCTGATGCCAGAGGTGCCTACAGAAATGTTCGAGGAAATGGTGAAAAAGGTGGTCCGCCTCAACCAGGAGTGGATTCCTACCTATGAGAGCGGTGCTACGCTCTATATCCGTCCGCTGCTCATCGGTACAAGTGCTCAGGTGGGCGTGCATCCTTCTAAGGAGTATTGCTTCCTCATCTTCGTAACTCCAGTGGGTCCATACTTCAAGGGTGGATTCTCTACCAACCCATACGTCATCATCCGTGATTTCGACCGCTCTGCTCCTCTCGGAACAGGTATCTATAAGGTGGGTGGAAACTATGCTGCTTCCCTCAGAGCCAACAATATTGCTCACGAGAAGGGTTATGCCTGCGAGTTCTATCTCGACGCCAAGGAGAAGAAATACATGGATGAGTGTGGTGCTGCCAACTTTTTCGGTATCAAGAACAATACATACGTTACTCCTAAGAGTACATCCATCCTCCCATCTATCACCAACAAGAGCTTGATGCAGCTGGCTGAGGATCTCGGTATGAAGGTAGAGCGCCGTCAGATACCTGAGGATGAGCTGGATTCATTCGAGGAGGCTGGTGCATGCGGTACAGCTGCCGTAATCAGTCCTATCAGCTACATTGACGACTTGGATACTGGCAAGCGCTACAACTTCGGTGAGAAGCCAGGTCCTATCTCTAAGCACCTCTATGATACCCTCCGTGGAATCCAGTATGGTACCATCGAGGACAAGCACGGTTGGACAACCGTAGTTATTGAGTAAAAACCAATAAGAGATAATATTTCGTTCAGAGCACTTTGAGGAGTTTTCGCTTCTTGGAGTGCTTTTTTTTCTGCCTTTTTCATCCATTTTCTTGCGAGTTTCATAAAATAATCGTAACTTTGCCCACAGAAATATAACTTCTTAAAAGAAAGGAAAGATTATGCAGACAACTATCAATATATCATTGGATGTACCTCAGTCTTATCAGTTGGATACATTGAAGCAGGAGCTGACAGAGTATGCTAAGAAATTAGTAGCTAAAGCTAAGCCTAAGGCAAAGATTGCAAGAAAGCAATATGCTCATGATGCCTTATGCGGTATTATGAAGACTGATATGAAGACAGATAAGTCGGATAAGGAATTAATAGAGGAGTATCTAGAAGAAAAATATCAAATCTGACAACGATGAAAGTCTTTTTAGATACTAATATTTTTATCGAATACACCACGTGCCGTAAGCAATTCAGATGGGTACGTGATGTTTTTGATGCTATAGAAGATGAAATTATTTCTGCTGTAGCTTCTGTTGGAGGTATGTACACAAATGCATATCTTGTTACTCTTTATTTTAAAGAGCATGGTATTCATAGGCCTGAGCAGACAGAGAGAGTCAGACAGACGCTTTTAGCGTTTTTGCAGTTGGCTCCTACTGTAGATTGTTCAGCAGAAACAGTTCAAGAAGCTATCAATGACGAGCGCTTTACCGACATAGAGGATAGTTTTCAGTATCATTGTGCCTTGCAGAATGATTGTGATGTTCTGTTGACTATCAACATCAAAGATTATAAAAACGTATTAGGACAAAGACCGGAAGTTTTGACTCCTGAGGAATTTGTTGAGAAGTATCTCGAATAAAATACCATAGCCTTTCAGCATTCCCCCTTGCTGAGAGGCTTTTTCTTTTTAAGGCAAGAGAGGTGGTTAACAGAGTTAACAGTTAACAGCTGTTTTTTCCTACCTCCCCCTCGCGTACCTTATATAATAATAAATATATATATACTTATTTTTATATGTGTAGGGGTGGGGGTATGCATTTTTCGGGTGTTAACTGTTAACCCTGTTAACCCTGCCCCTCTTTCGTGCTTACTCTATGCTTCCTGATGGTCAACTCATAGAGTTGGGATGGAAGAAACTATGAGTTAGTATTTTTAATGTATTTTTGCCTTTATTATTGCTTGGTAAGCAGGAATGGAAGCGCTGTTTAACCGTCTCTTATGTAGAGTCTTAGCCATCATTTATGGCAAGCCCTGGTCATCATTTGTGGCAAGCCTAGGCCTTAAAAGAAGCCCCTGCTTTGAAGCAGAGGCTTGTATTTATCTCGATACTGGGAATACATAATATTCTCTATCCACATCAAAATCCACTACCCACTGGTCGATAATCACGTTATCATCCAATGCCTTGATTTCTATGGAGTGGTTGCCGCTAGACAGCGTAACATAGAAATTCTTGAGGGATTGACCCCTCCAATGGTCGAATTTCCATTCCTTTGAATTGAAAATTTCCTTCATCTGGCACACTACCGGCTCGGCACGATCTATGCTCACGCTTACCCTCATGTTCTTCACATTTTCCAGATAACTTGGTATTACAGCCAGCGTAAATCTCGCATCCCCGCTCTTTCTGCAATAGAAAGTATAGTTGAGCGTGGCTCCCTTAGGCAGTTTGACGGCCTTGTTGCTGTGTCCCAGGAGCGGAATCAGTCTGATGCGCTCAGCGTCCTTTCCCTGGCTCTGAGGGGCGTTATAGCCCTTTTGCCACTCATAGGCATTCTTGGCGATGATGTCGTTGGTGTAGGTAGAGAGCGCGAGGAAATCGGTATTCCGGTTGAAAGCATCTGCCATCAGCGATTTGATTTCGTTGGCTCTGAGCGTGCCCGGCAGCTGCGGAGCCTGCATCTCTGAGGCTTTGTTGTCGATGAAGTTCGCCCATTTCCCCTTGCCAATCCTGGCGTAATAGGCATTGAGCTGCTTCAGCGTATTGTAGGCGTTGAGGCTGACGGCTGCTGCTGTCTTCGCTTCATCGTCCTTGTAGAAAAGTCCCGGACGGGCGATTTGGCGGGCTTCCTGCGCCTCTAATTCCTTCTCGGCGATAAGGGCTGCAGAGAAGATAGGATACTTCACAATCTCGAAGAAACCGTCTTTCTGACCGGCTGGCAGGGTACGCTCGATGGCTGCAGCCTTCGCCTTCAGCTGTTCGAAATAGTAGAGATGGCGCTCCAGCTCATTGCCGAACTCTCCCGAATGGAATTCTGTATCGCCGTAAGGCATGATCATATAAGCCGGCTGGCGGATGCTGGTAAGGCGATAGTATTCTTCCATCAGAGGCGCGATTTTCTTGCCTGTAGCGGCTCCAAAAAGGTTGCTGAGCCAATTGTCCAGATAGCTCTTGCAATCCTTTGTCAGCGCGTTTTTATCCCATGCCAGATCCATCATCATCGACAGCTGAAGCGATGCTGTCAGCGGATTGGATAGGTTGGCTATCCAGGCGCAATCCTCGTCGTTGTGGACTGTAGAGCGGTGCGATTTGTTGCGATGACCGTTCTTGGTCTCCAGGTAATCCCTGTTGTTCAGCATTTCGAGCAGCAGTCCCGGAGCCGTTTGTCCCATCTCCATCTGGCTGTTGTCGCAAACCATCTTCACGTTCTCGATGGTCTTTCTGCGCTTCTTCTTGTGCTTTTTGCCCGTCAGTTCCGTCACCTTGTAGTTGTCCGCCAGACAGATGTCAAAGCTGTCTACGACGGCTTTATTATAGGCAGCATCGTGCTTTCCGTCTACCTTCCAGAGGGTGTTGCATTTCAGTCTCAGCATCAGTCGTGCGATGCGGCTATAGTTCTTCGGGTTCATCCATTGGCTTCCGTTGAGCGCCAGTCCTCTGAATTCTATTCTCGGAATCTCCAGCCATTCCTGCTTGGAAGGGGTAGAGATGGAGCTGTGTGGCTGAGGCTGAAGGTCGTGCCACGCCATGAAGGGAGTGACGCCAGCCAGCTGAGACAGCTGCATGATGGCGTAGGCGGTGCCTCGGGCGTTGCTTCCTACCACGATGAGGCGGTTCTTCCTCACTCCGATGTAGAAGGCGTCCTTGGCGGTTATGAACTGATGCAGCGGAATCTTGAGTTTTTCAACAGCTGAAAATTCCTTGTTCGAAAGTAAATCGAGCTGATAAATCTGTATCGGAGCATTCGATTTCTCCCTAGCTTCTAAGCCGGTAACCGCTTTCATGTCGTTGGCAAACTCTCTGAGCGCTATTTTCACCACGGGTGCCTTTGTGGCGTTGATGGAGTAGGTCACTCTGCCGTTGCTGTCGGTCCAATAAACCTTTGGGGCAACGGTCTGTGCTTCTGTTTTCTTGCTTCTGTTTGAGGTTAGGGCATTGACAGGAAGGCAAGAGAAGCAGGCCAAGGTCAATGCAGTACCTATAATAATCTTTTTATAGTTCATTTCTTTGCGTTTTAAACGGGTTGGTCGTGGATAAGTGTGAAATCTCCACATTTCTCTAATCTGCAAAGATACATAAAAGTGTTTAATATCTGAAATTATTTAGTTTTTATTTGCTTATTACATTATTTATTGTTACTTTTGCACAAATAAACAGAAGAATTATGACATTATATCCGAAATTAATAGAAGAGGCTCTTGCTACGGTCATCTACCCGGGTACGAAGAAGAACCTCATCGAGAGCGAGATGCTGGCTGATACGCCTAGCATCAATGGTATGAAGGTGAAGGTGGTCTTGCTCTTCCCTCGTGATACTGATCCTTTCCTGAAGAGTACCGTGAAGGCGGCTGAGGCTGCCATCCATTATCATATCTCCAAGGAGGTTGAGGTTGAGATAGTTACTGAATTCAAGTCGGCTCCTCGTCCTGAGGTGGGCAAGATGCTGCCACAGGTGAAGAACGTCATCGCTGTAAGCTCCGGTAAGGGTGGAGTAGGCAAGAGCACCGTTTCTGCCAATCTCGCCATTGCCCTGGCTAAGCTGGGCTATAAGGTGGGTTTGCTCGATACTGATATCTTCGGTCCTTCCATGCCTAAGATGTTCGGTGTTGAGGAGGAGCGTCCTTATTCTGTTCACAAGGACGGAAGAGACCTCATCGAACCTATCGAGAAATATGGCGTTAAGCTCCTGAGTATCGGCTTCTTCGTAAGTCCTACCACGGCTACCTTGTGGCGTGGCGGTATGGCTTGCTCTGCCTTGAAGCAGTTGATTGCTGATGCTGACTGGGGCGAGTTGGATTACTTCATCCTTGATACTCCTCCTGGCACAAGCGATATTCATCTTACTCTGCTCCAGACGCTTGCCATCACGGGTGCGGTTATCGTAAGTACTCCTCAGCAGGTGGCTCTGGCTGATGCCCGTAAGGGTATTGACATGTATCAGAATGACAAGGTGAACGTGCCAATCCTCGGTCTTATCGAGAACATGGCTTACTTTACTCCTGCTGAGTTGCCTAAGAATAAGTATTATATCTTTGGTAAGGAGGGCTGCAAGAATCTTGCCAAGGAGATGAACGTGCCATTGCTTGCACAGATTCCTATCGTCCAGAGCATCTGCGAGGGTGGAGATGATGGTGCTCCTGTTGCAACCAAGGTTGATTCCATCACCGGTCAGGCTTTCCTGAGCCTTGCCCAGAGCATCGTGACGGTGGTGAACCGCAGAAATGCCGAGAAGGCTCCAACCAAGATTGTAAGTACACACAAGTAGTAAATATCCTATTTGATAAGGGTATAAATAAAAAGCTAGGATTGCCCTCAAGCAGTCCTAGCTTTATTTTTATCAGAGGAGTTAACAGGTTAACAGTTAACAGCTGTTTTTTGCATGGTCACCCCTGGCGTCCTGCCGGATTTGCAATCCGGCATTAAAAAATGTCCTAACCTATTTAGGCTCTGCGGATTTGCAATCCGCAGCAAAGGAGTATGCTTTACCTTATGTTGGGGGATTGTAAATCCCCGGTTTTAATAGGTCGAACTTTTTTTTACGGCGGATTTCAAATCCGCCGGGACGCCTGGCGGGGGTGCGCTTTTGACACCCCCTTTTTTCTCAGGAGTTAACAGGTTAACAGTTAACAGCTGTTTTTTGCATGGTCACCCCGAAATTATTCATTGTACATTATTCATTGTACATTATTAACGATTTCTTCCGCCTCATCCTCTTCTTCTGCTACTTCAGCTGTAAGATTTGCCTTGAGTCTTGCAGAACGCAGTTGCTGCCTGAAAACCAGGCAGGTAGCCAGGAAATAGACGCCCGTCTGTATCCAGAGCGCCCTGAATTCCGGAAGAATATCAGCAAGAGATGCTCCCATACTGCTGATTCTGAGGAATCCCCGGATGCCGAAAGTGGATGGGAAAACCCACGAAAATCCTTGCCAAAAGCCCGGAATATTGCTCTGTGGCCATGAAATTCCCGTCATAAAAAGCAATGGAACGGAGGTAAATACCACCAGAAGCATCACGTTTTCACGATATTTTACCAGACATGACAGCATAAAACCGAAGAAAATGCACGATAGGATATAAGGCAAGAGGAAACCAAGAATGGTGGTCCACGTTACCATGCTGACAAATCCGAACAGTTTCGGAACTACCAGCGTAAGATACATTCCCATCACGGCATAAACCATGAAATAAACCATCGCCTTACCGAAAACGATGCGGAAAATACCGCCATAATGCTTGCTTACCGGTATCAGTTCGCGATTTCTGTTCGTTTCTCTTGATGTTCCTGCCGCCATTCCGATGCCCAACAGCATGGTTTGCTGCAGAATCAGCACCAGAACACCCGGAAGAATCGCATTTCCGTATCCCCCGGTTGTGTTGAAAATCGGAACCTCATCGAAAGCCAGCGGCTCGGTGGTAATCTCATCGTCTCTATCCGTGAATCCGCCACCTTTAGAAATCTGAATGCCCGAATTGATATGGCTTGCCACGCCCTGCGCCGTCTGATAAATTGCCTTATAGGTAAGCATCAGACTCATATCGCAATAAACGCCCACATGCGCCTGTTCGCCACGATTCAGCTTGGTGTCGAAATCGGAAGGAATATAGATGATTCCATGCACAGCCTGCTTCTGTACCAGCTGCTTCGCCTCATCAAGACTGTTGCAGTAATACGTTGCCTTGGCATCAGGAGAGGCATCGTAATCGCGGATAAACTCGCGGGAAGTATGGCTGTGGCTGAGGTCTACAATCGCCGTATCCACCTCTCTCACCACCTCGTTGTTGTAAATCCACGAGTAGAGCAGCGGATAGCCCAGCGGCACCAGGATACAGAAGATGAGCACACCCTCGTCACGGAACACATTGCGCATTTCCGTCTTCCAGATGAAGCACATGTCCCAGATACCATTGATAATCTTATATAGTAAACTACTTTTTAACATTGAACTCTTTAACTTTGAACATTGAACTCTTTAACTTTGAACATTGAACTTTGAACTTTATGATTCGTAAAGCTGTTGAATTCTTCGTTCTTCACTCTTCACTTTCCTACGGCAGGTACTTGTAAACCAGCATTGCCTTCTTGATGTTCCAGATAGTGAGCATTGGCAGGGCACAGAAGAGCACCATCGCACCCCAGTGCAATACTGCATCGCTCATCGGGAAACCATTGAAGATGTTCATCTGGTAAATCATGTAGTAATGGCGCATAGGGAAGAGCTGTCCGATGGCCTGGATAGGCGAATCCATGGCGAAGAGCGGATAGGTGGCTCCGCAGATGGAGAAACTAACCACGCCCCACAACGAACAGATACTCATCGACATACGGAGCGAAGGCATCAGTCCGAAGGCAAAAATGCCAAAGCACTGGCAGGATAATACGCTCAGAATGCCCAGCAGGATGATAGGCAGCGCACCGCCCGGATGAGGGAAATCCAGTACATGATAGATATAGAACTCGAACAGCAGGAAGATGCTCAGGAAGATGAGCGTCTGAGGAAGCATCTTGCCGGCGATGGCGAGATAAGGATTGTTGTTCGCCATTCGCATCCAGTCTTTTGCCCGGTTGAATTTCAACTCCGTTCCTATAGAATAAGGTGTAATCAGGAAGATGAACAGCATGATGAGTCCCGGCACCATCACCGTGGAGAGATAGTAGTTGTAGTTGGCATATGGATTGCCTATCATGTGCAAATCTACAGCAATAGGCTGCAGAAAGGTCATGATTTCATCATTCGTCTTTCCCAGTGCCGACAGCTTCGCCATTCCTGCCGCTGCTCCTCCCAGGGTAGAAATGGTCTTCAAGTCGCGGAAGAGCAGGGAGCCTGCCGCCAGCGACACGCTGCTGTAGTAGAAGGAAATCTTAGGCTGTTTCTGAGCCATCAATCCTGCCTCCGTTCCGTTAGGAATCACCAGGAAGGCATAGATTTCGTTCTTCTGGATAGCATGTCTTGCCTCAGCTATGTTCTCATAGTGAGCCACCACCTTGGTGGTCTGGAAAGCGTCGAGCTTATGCACCAGCTGGCGGGAGGTATGAGATTTGTCCTGGTCAACAATGCCCACAGGCATGTCGGTAGGCACACCTCCCTGCATCAGGGTAGTGAAGAAAATCACCACCACGATGGGGAAGATGACCATGCAGAAGAGATAGATAGGATTCTTCCACATGATGCCGCATTCTCTGAGGGCAATATGATATAATCTCTTGAACATAGAAGTTATTTAATGATGAGTGACATTCCCGGGCGCAATCCTTCGAGCTTGGTGATAGGACGGGCCTTTACCTCGAAAGTCTTGCGGTCGTAATCGCCATTGTCCTTGGTTGCCTTCCAGGTTGCGTATGAACCCTGGTCCTTCAGGTAATAAACCTTCATCTTGATATCCTTGTTGAAGGCTGGGACGAAAGCGGTAAATTCATCACCCTTGTTCAAGCCCTGGAGATGGTCTTCGCGGACATTGAAGGTTCCCCACATATCGCTCATGATAGAGATGCTCATGATAGGAGAACCAAGACCCACCAGCTCGCCTACCTTTGGATAGACATTGCTTACCTCGCCTTCGCACTGGGCAATCTGAACCGTCTCCTTCAGGAGATTCTTCACTACATCCACGGCGCTCTTGGAAGCCTGGGTGTTGTTGGCAGCCATGCGCTTCTCCTGCTCACGTGCTCCGTTCTTGGCCATTTCATACTGGCTCTTGGCTGCAGCCACCTGAGCCTCTGTTGCCTTGTAGGCAGCAAAAGCCTCATCGCGCTTCTGACCGCTGATGACGCCCTCGTTGTAGAGGTTCTGCATGCGGTCGTAGGTCTTCTTGGCGATGGTTGCAGCAGCTTCTGCCTGCTGAACCAGCTGATAAGCACCCTGAATTTGCTCCTTGCGTGCACCGGCATCGGTCAAATCCTTCATGGCTTCGGCAGCAGCATTGGTTGCCTGAAGCATCTGCTCCTGTGATTTCATCTCAGGAACTTCGAGGATGGCGAGAGTATCGCCTACGTGAACATAGTCGCCCTCCTTCACTCTCAATTCTACTATACGGCCAGGCAACTTGCAGGATACTCTGTATTCTGAAACTTCTACCTCGCCCTGGATGGTGTCGTCCTTCTGTTCCAAGGTAAAGAAACCGATGACACCCACTAGGATAACTACCGCCGTAAATCCGATGACAGCGAGTAATATGTTGTTATGCTGTGATTTCTTAGACATTTTTTCTGAATTTGAATTTTTTAAAAACTTCTTTTATAAAGATGAAACTGAGGAAGAAAGTCCCCCTCTAGTCACCGTTAAATCCGATTCCATCGGATTTCCGCCCCAGGATTTCCGCCCCAGGATTTCCGCCCCCAGGATTTCTGCCCCCGGTGCCGTTATTGCAGGATACCGAGCGCCTTGTTGAGCCCAACCTGTGTCAGCTTCACGTCGATTTCGGCGTCAATCTTCTGGCTCTGAGCCTGTTGCCAGGCAGTCTGTGCAGCCATCACATCGGTAACCTCCATTACGCCTTCCTTGAATCCGAGGTTGGCGCATCTGAGGTTTTCCTCAGCGCTGGCAATGTTTCTCATCGCCATATTGAGCTTCTTCTGAGCTTCCTTCACCTTGAACTGGCTCTGCGCAATCTGAAGGTGAATCTTCTCGCGCATATCATCCAGGTTCATCTGGGCGATATTGGTGGTTGCCTTAGATGCTCTCACCTTATAGGCGCAGTCAAACCAGTTCCATACTGGCACCTGGACGATGATTCCTACGTTCCATACTCCTGTGAATTTCTTCTGGAATCCATTGAAAACATTAGGATTTGAAATGGTGTAGCCACCGGTCAGAGCTACATGTGGCATGTAGATGGCTCTCACCAGATTGGTAGCCTGCTTGGAAATATCGAGTGCATTCTGGAGCATTCTCAATTCCGGACGGGTATTCATCGCTGAGTCGGCAGCTGCTACTCTTTGCTGTTCTGTGTCGACAGGTGTTCCTGAAAGAGCCAAGGTCTCCTTATCTTCATCAGCAAGTGTGATTTCCTGATTCATCGGGATTCCGCAGAGCTGGCAGAGCAGCATCTTGGAAAGAGCCAGTCCGTCTTCTGCCTGAGTCATCTTCATCTCTGCCTCGTTCACCTTTACGTCTACCTTCAAGCCGTCAGCCTTCGTCGCAACACCCTGCTTGATCATCTTGTGAACATCATCATTGAGCTTCTGTACCAGGTCGCGGTAACTGGTGGCTAGCTTATGCTTCTGTTTGAGCGAAACTGCCAGCCAGTAAGCCTGGTCGATGGCGTAGAGAGTCTGCTGGGTCTGATGATCCAGATCGTTCTCAGCTATTTCTTCTCCGATATCGGCAATCTTGTTGGCTGCAATAATAGCACCGCCCATATAGATAGGCTGTCTTACCATCACGCTTCCTGCCCACATGTTTCGGGTGTCAGTTTTGAAAGCATCCACTACATTTTGTCCGATAGCATTGCCCTGCTGCTGGACAGAAGCCAATTTATCAGAAAGCAAGTCTCCTATCTTCTGTGCCTGTTCTGGCGTCAAGATGCCCTGACCAACCAACTGTCCCATCAGATTGCTGGCATTCCCTGAGATTCCACCAGCCAGAGTAGAACCCAAATTGCTGAATGCTGCTTTCTGATCACTGTTCAGCAGGGAAATCTCTTTGCTGAACCATTCATATCCACCCAAGGCATCCACCTTAGGCAAGTATTTCGTGCGTGCCGATTTCTTCAGGTTATACGCCACGTCTTTCTTGAGCTTCGAGGCATTGATCTGCTTGTTGTTGCGCAGAGCCATAGCACGGCAACTGTCGAGACTTAACGCTTGCGCTTGTGCCCCGGCAGGAATCAATGCTCCCATCATCATGAAAATAGTTATTATTTTTTTCATCCTTATATAATATTATATAATATCGGATGCAAAATTATCGAATTATTCTTAAATATCAAAGAAAATTTATTTATGAAATCTTTAAGAAATAAAAAAAAACTTATATTGTGGAAAAATGGAACATACATCATAGTTTTCCTACTATGATGCATGTTACTTTTTCCCTTTTCTCAGAAACGTACAACGGTTTCTTCACCCCAGTCGGCATCAACCGTTAAGCCTACATTTCTGTCATCGTCTTCATCTAAACTTCCGCCTGATGATTTCGTAAGCGAAATGTCTGTCTTGATGATTTCGTTTCTTTTCATCTTTAAATCAGACTTGGTAAAGGTTTTGATGGCATGGGCATCGGCATCTAAGATGCTGATGGTCATCTTGATAGCCTTGTTCTCTTCGTGCGGGAAAGTATATACGGTGAAGTCTCTGTTGTTGTCTGTGAAATTGAAGATTTCCGTCTGCCGACTGTTTACACAGCCATATCCCGTGGTTGCATCCAGCGTACTGCTTCCTCCGGTATAGTAGAACTTGATGCTCCTGACTTCTTCCGGAATCGTTTCGTCAGTAATATGAAGCTTGAAGGCTGCTACGGCTCGCTGCAGCTTCACATCTGCCTCTACCTTATCGCTCTTGATGCTCAATCTGCCATAATAATAAAAGGTGTCGGTAAGCTTGTTGCTCGTGAATTTTACCTTTTCGGGCACACTCATCGTGCAGTTGCCCTTGCCGCTATGGGCAATGACAACGAGTCTGTATTCGCCTTCATCCAGACTGAAACTGGCAATGCCGAAATTCGCGTCATCGCTGGTTTGGTTGATGGTCTCTATTTTCTCTTCGCCATCAAAGACCACAAAGGAAACTCTGGAACATACATCCTGGAGAGCTGTTCCCGAAGTTGTTGCCTTGGTAACTTTTCCGATAGTGCGGTTCTGAACTTGGTGTATGCGCACCGTTACGTTGGCGTTTGCGTCATGTGTTGAGCTTTGGCCCGATTCATCGAGAGAAAACTTTTCGCATGAAGTGAACGTCGCTACTAGCATCAAAATGATTGCTGCCAATAATTTGTAGCATTCCTTCTTCATTGTTTTCTTGTTAGTTAGCTTTCTTCCTTTTGCATGAATCAAGAATTTTTCCTGTGCATGGAAGTCATTGCAAATTTACATTTTTTATTTGATGATTGCAAGTAAAATCAAATAATTCGTTATATTTTTTGTGAATTATCCGTTTTTTTGTAATTTTGTACCCGATAATAAGTGTTTTTTTATGATTACACCTTATTATATATATAGCATTATTATAATAAAAGGAAAATTATTGTATGATATATGGATAAGAAAGAGAATAAAAAGGTGAAGGCTTTGTTCTTCGATATTGATGGCACTTTGGTGAGTTTCAAAACCCACAGGATTCCGCAAAGCACGGTAGATGCCTTGGAACAGGCAAAGAAGAATGGGGTAGAGATTTATATTTCTACAGGTCGCCCAAAGCAGATTATCAATAATCTTGGTCAGATAGAGCATCTCATCGACGGTTACATCACCACCAATGGTGCCCGCTGTTTTGTCCAGGATACGGTGGTGAGTCAGCATGCCATCCTTCCTTCGGATGTGAAGAAGATCATCGATGCTGCTGATAGAGACAACTATCCTGCCATCGTGGTAAGCGAGAGCCGTTTTGCCATCCATCATTATACAGACGAGGTTTATGAGATTTTCTGCAAGGGACTGGGAGTGGATAGCAGTATCTTCATTACGGATGTAAACGATTTGGGCGAAGAGCCAATTCTGCAGGTCACTCCTTTCTGTACCGTAGAGCAGGAAGCGCTCCTGATGCCTACGCTCGAAAACTGCACTTCCGGCAGATGGCATCCTGCCTTTACTGACATCACGGCGCGTGGAGCCGACAAGGGAAAGGGACTTCATGCCATGGCTGATTATCTGGGTTTGAACATTGAAGAAACCATGGCTTTCGGTGATGGCGGCAACGACATCTCCATCATCAAGGAAGCTGGAGTGGGTGTGGCAATGGGCAATGCCGGCGAAGATCTGAAGCAGGTAGCCGATTTCATTACCACCCATGTGGATGAAGATGGAGTGAAGAATGCCCTCATCAAGTATGGTGTTATTGCTGAAAACTAACATTTTGTTGTCTTTAGTCATAAAAATCTGTCTAAAAGTTGGGAAATATGCAGAAAATATGCAAAAAGTAGGGAAAAGTGTACTTTGACTTGCATTTTGTTAGCTAAAAATTTGTTTATTTTATAAAAAGAGTGTATCTTTGCACCCGATAATTGTAAGTTGTTTAATTTTTAGAGAGAGAAATTATGACAAAAAGACTAACCATGTTAATGGGAGGGCTTGTTCTTTCAACAGGAATGGCTCTCGCGCAAACTACTGTTACAGGTAAGGTAACTTCTGCAGACGATGGTTCTCCAGTTGTTGGTGCTTCCATCAAGGTAGTTGGTACCAATACAGGTACTGTTACTGATATTGATGGTAACTTTACCTTGAATGTGCCTGCAAATTCAACTGTAGAGGTAACATACTTGGGTATGTTGCCAAAAAAGATGAAGATAGCCAAGAATATGAAGGTTATCTTGGATCCGGACAATCAGGCTTTGGATGATGTCTTGGTCATCGCTTATGGTAAGACCAAGAAATCAGCTTTTACCGGTTCTGCTGCTGAAATCAAATCTGATGAGATTTCTGCTCACGTTACTTCTACTGCAACAAGTGCCTTGGTGGGTAAGGTTGCTGGTATTCAGGCTACATCTTCTTGTGGTGAACCAGGTAGCAGCCCTGTAATCCGTATTCGTGGTATTGGCTCTGTCAGTGCCAGCTCTGCACCTCTTTATATTGTGGATGGTGCTCCTTACGAAGCTGGTATTTCTAACATCAACCCTGCTGATATCGAGAGCATTTCTGTTCAGAAGGATGCTTCTGCAAGTGCCATCTATGGTGCCCGTGGTGCTAATGGTGTTATCATTATCACTACCAAGAAAGCACGTGATGGCCAGGATGCCCGTGTTACTTTCGATGCTAAGTGGGGTTCTAACTCTCGCTTGATTCCTCAGTACGACGTAATCTCTGACCCTGCTCAGTATTATGAGACTCATTTCAAGGCTATGTATAATTCTCAGTATTATCATGGCAAGACTGCTGATGAGGCTTATGCTTACGCTTGCAAGAACTTGTACAATACTAGCAATAAGGGTCTGGGTTATCAGGTTTACACCATACCTGCCGGCGAGCAGTTGATTGGTCGTGATTTCAAGATTAATCCTAATGCTACCTTGGGTTACAGCGACGGTACTTATTACTATACTCCTGATAACTGGTATGATGAGACTTATCACAACTCTTTCCGCCAGGAATATAATGCTCACGTAACTGGTTCATCTGGTAAGATGAATTATTTCGCCAGTGGTGGTTACTTGCAGGATGGCGGTATCGTTGACAACTCTGAGTTGAAGCGTTATACTGCTCGTGCAACTGTAGACTATCAGGCAAAGAAGTGGTTGAAACTTTCTACCGGTTTGAGCTATACTCATACTGATTCTGAGTCTCCTTCCTATGATGATTCTTCATGGGCAAGTTCTGGTAACTTGTTCTATGTAACCAACTCTATGGGTCCTATCTATCCGCTTTACGTACGTAATGCTGATGGTTCTATCAAGATGGAGTCTGGACGTAAGGTGTATGATTCTAACCAGACAAATTTCGTTCGTCCTTCTGTGATTGGTAATGCTGTTCGTGATAACGAATACAACAGAAGTAAGACTTTCAAGGATATCTTCCAGGGACAGTGGGATGCTCAGATTACTCCTATTGAGGGATTGGTATTGGATGCTAACTTGAATGTCTTTGTTGACAATATGCGTTGGAATGGTTTGTATAGCCAGTTCGGTGCCAGCTTAAGTACTGATGGTGGAACTGCAGTAAATGCAACTCGTACCTTCACCAATAACCAGCGTTTTACTGCCAACTATGACAAGACTTTGGCTGAGGTTCATCATTTCAATATTCTGGTTGGTTATGAGCAGTATAAATATAAGTACCAGTATCTCTATGGATACAATGACCACCTCTATGATCCATTTATCGGTGAGTTGGATAATGCATGTGGTACAAGCCAGAAGAGTGTTTCTTCCTACACAGACAACTATATGACAGAAGGTTTCTTCGGTCGTTTGATGTATGATTACAATGATAAGTATTTCTTGAATGCTTCTCTTCGTCGTGATGCTTCTTCTGCTTTCGCTCCAGGTAACCGTTGGGGTACATTCGGTAGTATTGGTGTGGCTTGGCAGATGAACAAGGAGAACTTCCTGAAGGATGCAAAGTGGATTGACCTCTTGAAATTGAAGGTAAGCTACGGTTCTGTCGGTAACGATAACTTGGGTAGTTATTACTATTGGGCTGATCGATATACTACATCGTATAACGAATCCACCAAGCAGTATTCTATCACCATGTCTCAGAAGGGTAATGATAAACTGACTTGGGAAACCCATGACGACTGGAACCTTGGTGTTGATTTCGGCTTCTTCAAGAATCGTTTGAGTGGTACTATCGAGTATTATCATCAGAAGACAAAGGACTTGTTGTGGGCTAAGACTCTTCCACTGTCTTCAGGTATTTCAGTATCTTCTTACTATACTAATATTGGTTCTGTGGTAAACCGTGGTTTCGAGTTCTCATTGCAGGGTACACCTATCAAGACCAATGATATTCAGTGGGATTTGAACTTCAATGCTACATTCAACCATAATGAGATTACTGAACTTGACCCTTCTATCGATGAAGGTGGTTTGAAATATAGCTATCAGATCCTGAAGGTAGGTGGTTCTGTATACGAGGCTTATATGAAGAAGTATGCTGGTGTAAACCATGAGACTGGTGAAGCACAGTGGTATAAGGATGTTACTGATGATAAGGGTGTTACAACTCAGGAACTTACAACAGATATTACTGAGGCTACATCTTATGATTTGGGTACAACATTGCCTACTGTAGTGGGTGGTTTCGGTACCAGCCTTTCTGCTTATGGTTTCGACCTGTCTGCTCAGTTCTCTTATCAGTTGGGTGGTAAAATCTATGATGGTATGTACCAGAGCTTGATGCACAATGGTTATTCTGCCGGTAGTGCAATGCATAAGGATTTGTTGAATGCCTGGAGCGAGGATAATAAGAATTCTAACATTCCTCGTTTGAGTAATGCTGCTGGTGATGATGCAGGTTTCGACTCTCAGACATCACAGGACCGTTTCCTGACCAGTTCAAATTACTTGAGCTTGAACAACTTGACATTGGGTTATACATTCCCTAAGTCATTGATTCGTCCTCTCGCATTAAACAACCTTAGAATATATGTTGCAGGCGAGAATCTCTTCGTGCTGACAAAGCGTAAGGGCTTGGATCCAAGATACAACTACGGTTTGGGTTCTATGACCTATGGTTCTGGTTTGTCAAGTGGTAGTTATGCTTCATTGCGTTCTGTCACAGCAGGTATTTCACTTACATTCTAACAAATTTAAAAGATTTTGAATATGAAACTAGATAAGATTTCACTTTTATTGTTGGGTGCCTTGACATTAGCATCATGTTCTGATATCGACGAGCAATATCCAGAAGGAGGTAATCTGCTGGCTGACCAGAAGCAGGAATCTCAGGATGCGGTACCTTCTCGTATGGATGCAACGCTTTCTGGTATGTACACCATGATGGGTGCTCCGTATGCTGTATATGGTTCTCGTAGTGCCCGTGATGACGATTTCGGTTTTATCTCTGCTGCCATTTCTCTGGATTTGGAGGGTGCTGATGCTACATCTGCCAACAATGGTTACAACTGGTTCTCTGCAGCCTGTGCATACTCAACCCGTAATCCAAACTATGCCAATCCATATATGCGATATACAATGCCTTATCGTCAGATAGGTGTAGCTAATGAGATTATCAATTCTGTAGATATGGCAACTGCCGAGGATGTTGCTAAGTATAAGGCTGCTCAGGCTTATGCCATTCGTGCTTTCGATTATATGTCGTTGGCTCCATACTTCCAGGGCAACTATGCTTCCTGCAAGGATCAGCCTTGCGTACCTATGATTAAGGCTGACGGCGATGCTACCAATAACCCTCGTGCTACTGTAGCTGAGGTTTATGATCAGATTATCTCTGACTTGAATATAGCTATTGACAACTTGGCTGGATATCAGCGTACAGATAAGGCTCAGGTTAACCAGCAGGTGGCTTACGGTCTTCGTGCCCGCGCCTATCTGGCAATGGGCGAATACGCAAAGGCAGCCGAGGATGCAGAAAAGGCAATGCAGGGATTCACTCCTGCTTCTATCGCTGATGTAAGTGTTCCTGGTTTCGACGATATCGAGGCTGGCAACTGGATTTGGGGTATTGATATTACAGATGCTCAGGTTTCTAGTTCTGGTTATGCAACATCAGCTTCTTGGGCTAGCTCGTTCAGTGGTGATGGTTATGCTGCTGCCTGTGGTGTTAATATGTGTATCAACAATTTGTTGTATGATAAGATTCCAGCTACCGATGTTCGTAAAGGCTGGTGGCTTGATGAGAACCTTCATTCTCCTAACTGGGCTAACCTTACTTGGGGTGGTGCCAAAGGTGATGAGATCGCATCATTGATTTTGGATGATGGTAGCAAGGTCGGATTCCCAGCTTATACCAATATCAAGTTTGGTATGAAGTCTGGTATAGGCAGTACTTTGAACAATAACGACTGGCCATTGATGCGTGTAGAAGAGATGATTCTCATCCAGGCTGAAGGTCTTGCGAAGAGTGGTAATGAGGCTAAGGCTAAGCAGGTTCTTGAGGACTTTGTCAAGACTTACCGTGATCCTTCTTACAGCGTATCTGCCAGCGGCCGTTCTTTGGCTGACGAAATCTGGTTCCAGCGTCGTGTCGAGCTTTGGGGCGAGGGCTTCTTCGTTGCTGATGCTAGACGTTTGGGTAAGAACATTGTTCGATTCCATGCTGACAAGGAGTCTAACCTTTCTGATGCATTCCAGTTCAATATTAGCGCAGATGATCCATGGTTGAACATGAGATTCCCACAGTCTGAGACTGATAACAATAAGGGTATCGTTAATAATACTGGTGGTTCTCTTCCTGAAGCAGGACAGAATCCTGGACTTCGTGATGGAGTTACTGACTAAGGTTAAAGTGAATAATGAATGATATATAGTGTTTATAGAATGATTCTATAAAGTAAATTATAGGATATAAGGCAAAGTGATTTGCCTCGTTGTTGACCAAGTCAACACTTATATCTCTCTCGTCTTTGGGGACTGGCGGTGGCCGGTCCCCTTTTTGCGGTTGTATGGGGATAGCTGTCCGCTGTCCTGTTTTATTATTTGAAAAATTAGGGATAAAACTCAAAAACACCCTTCACTCTTCACATTTAGTTCTTAAGTCGCTATAAATCAGGAAAATCGGTAGGTGAAGAGTGGGGCTGTCTCTTCACCACTCTTCACCTTTTAAAAGTAAGCGGCTTCTATCATTGCTCACTCTAAGCCTTTCTAGTGTTTTGTTTTAAGCTTCTATTAGGTTTGTTTTAAGTTTCTTTTGTTTTTAGAATAAGTTATCTTTGGACTTGTTTTGAGCCTTAGATAAACTTTACTTATGTCTCTATTAAAGTTTACTTAAGCCTTATTCCAGTTTTTATAGAAGCTCAGGATATTCTCCCGGCTAAGCTGTATGAAAATCCATCGGGGTGAAGAGTGGGTGAAGAGTGGTGAAGAGACAGTCCTACTCTTCACCCATTGAATCGCCTGGTTTACAGGTGCTTAAGAGTAAAATGTGAAGAGTGAAGAGTGTTAGAGGAATTCTTCCGTATCTTTCTTCTTCCTTGTAGTTATTGAATATAATGTATCCCGATGTAACGAAAAGTGCCTTTCCATGGCAAAATATTGCTCCAGTAAGGGCAATGTTTTGCCATGGAAGGGCACAGATTGAAACGTCCCGACGTAATTTTCTCTGCTACTGAGAGATTTTATTCTATTGGTAAATAAAATAGCTCCCTTCGTGGCTTTTACAGTATTTCTTCAGAAGGTCCAGAATGAACTCGGCATTCTCGCGCACGTGTTGCTCATCTCCATCATATCCGTTGATGAGAACCACCAGATGGGTCGTGTCAATAGTCATCTTTGTGCGTTCGTTGTCGCTGGTAGGAGTTCCCACACCGCCAATCTTGTCCCGATAAACTGGAAGACCTTCGATATTGATTATACCTCTGCCGATACCTTCGTAAGGTTCGTCTGCCTTCCCGACACCTAGTGTCAGTGTATCTCCTTCAAACTTATCGGCATCGAAACCACCGATGCTATAACCGTATGCGATACTCGCCAAGTTGACTAGGTCCACCAGCGTATCTCTTTGATAGAGTTCCTTGCCCTGCAGCATTCTTCGGATAAGGGCTTCTGAAGCCGGACGGTAACGGGATGGGTCTTTGCCACAAGCACGATAAACTTTTCGGGTTGCTGCAATTCCGCTTATCTCTTTCAGAGACTCTGTGGTGAGCGTTTCTTTGTATTTCTCACCTAGTGAATTGATTTCATCCCATAGTTCTTTGCTGTATGGAGTATTTTCTACTTTAGCTTCCACGCATGCTCCTACAAAGGTAGGGCATACTGATTCTATTTCTTCCGATACTATTATCTTCATATTCAGAATTGTATTTTTTATATGTACTGTTCTTCCATTATATTTTGACACGGCAAAATTACTAATAATATATGTAATCACCAAGGAAATGTCATTTTTTAAGTATCATTTGATGAATACTGACAATGAGTGTGCGCCCGCACGCATGCGCATTGCCTGCATGTATATAATAAAGTGAAATATCAGAAAAAATACGATAAACACAGTGAAAGTGTTAAAATACTGTTAATTTCTAAACTTTTTCTTGGAAATATTTGGTGGTTTCGGAAAATGTTCGTACTTTTGCACTCGCTTTTGAGAAATACAATATCTCAAGCATTAAAGAAAGAGTTCTTTGAAAGATTTTACATAAACAGACAAGTAGTACAAGAAGCGGTTTTGGATTACACCTTATTATATATAG
>ERZ773248.644-NODE-644-length-40791-cov-6.658140_pt1 | contig 40791 bp, 27 predicted proteins | sample MGYA00580518_ERZ773248 | MGnify/ENA primary metagenome ERZ773248 (study PRJEB29015, sample SAMEA2737762) | human gut metagenome | biome: human gut; feature: human-associated habitat; material: faeces | place: China | collected 2012 ...
AAAGACTCTATATTTGTGGCCTCGGAGCAAAGGTTGAATGCGAGCGCTTTAAGCGAACATTCAACCTGCTGCAACTAAAGTCACAAATATAGATTCTTTTCATTCTCAGAGTTCGTCAGTTTTGTCAATTTTGCCTGAGGCAAATCAGAATTTCTTCCCTTGTTGGCATTGATTTTAATGCACCTTTTCGTGTTGTTACGATTGCAGCAGCGGCATTGCTTATTTTTAACATTTCTGCGAGTTCTTCTTCGGAAAGGTTGTGAAGATTATGTTCTAAGATATAGTTCAATGCACTGCCGCAGAAGGTGTCTCCAGCACCTGTTGTTTCTATGGTATCAACTTTAAATCCTTCCTGCTCTACTTTTTGCCCTTTATAGTAAGCCCGACTTCCGTCTGCTCCCATAGTAAGGAGTATAAGCGGAATATTATATCTATCTATCAGGTACTGGATTCCTTCGTCGTAATCTTCTTTACCAGAAACGAACTGGATTTCATTATCGGATATTTTTAAAATATCACAGTGAGCAAATCCGTATTCCATCTGCGTTTTGGCAAGGTCTAAGGACTCCCATAATGGTGGACGGAGATTTGGGTCAAAGGAGATGAGACATCCATTTTCTCTGGCTGTTTTTACTGCCTTTTTGGTAGCTTCCCGCACTCCATCCGCTGTCATGGATAATGTGCCAAAATGGAATATTTTTGAGTTCTTTATCGTTTTTTCGTTTACTTCAGTAGCAGTGAGCATCATATCTGCTCCCGGATTGCGATAAAAAGAGAAGTCTCTGTCCCCATTTTCAAAAGTATGCACAAATGCCAAGGTTGTATTTACTTTGTTATCGAATACAAGACTGGAAGTATCAATTCCAGCTTCTTCTATGGTCGCTTTTAACATTTTCCCGAACTGGTCATTTCCTACTTTTCCAATGAATGCTGTCTTTTTGCCCATTTTCTGAAGAAGAGCAAGTACATTACATGGTGCTCCACCTGGACAGGCTTCAAATATTTGATTGCCCTGTTCGCTCTGTCCGTTCATGGTGAAGTCTACAAGAAGTTCCCCTAACGCAGTTACATCTATCGTTTTTTTATTTTCGTTCATTTTTCCGTTTCCTTCTCAATTTAACTATCCTGCTGCCAAACAAATATACCCATCCTAATTAAAATATTATCTGACATGACTTATAAGTTATATTTGCTTATTCTGCTTTGTCTACTGATTTTTGTAAAATTTATAGCCTGTAAATTCTACTTTTATAATTTATAATTCTTTAGTCTATTTCTCTTCATGTTTTTCTATCACAAAACTTCCCAGTTCATATCCAGCCACATTTCCCACATTTCCTTTTGACAGGAAAGTAACTTTCTGCTCTAAATTCTCGCTATACACACGGGTTGTCATGACGTTTTCTCCATCGTTGATGAAGATTTCTATGGCGGAAGTATCTGAGAATATTGTAAGATTTCTTAACTGCTTTATTTCTGCGATTCTCTCTTTTCTTCCATGTCCACTTTTGCCCATATTTAAGCGGAATAACCCTTTTTCCCAAGATAAAAATACATCTTCTCGAAGCTGAATCTTTACAGAAGAATTTTTTTCTGTTCTTTCTTCAAAGTCTATATGAAGTTCAAAACAGCTGTCTTTGGGCTCCCATTGTACAAATTCTGATAGTGCACAATGGAATTCATTTTTACGAAGTTGCTGCATTTCTTTTAATGGCTTCTGCAGCAGCTTTCCGTCTTTAAAAGAAAGTTCTCTTGGCATAGTGAGAGCATGAATCCAGTCATATTGAACGGTCGCATCATTGTCATAGTCTGCATCTGGAATTCCCATCCAGCCAATCAGGATTCTTCTGCCCTTTTCGTCCTGAAATGTCTGTATGGCATAAATATCAAAGCCTTTATCCAGCTCTGTAAATTCGCTAAACTCATATTTTTTATTTTCGATATCAAAACTCACTGGGAAATATCCACACTGATATACATTCTGATACTCATATCCCTGCTGCTCTACGCCCTGTGGACAACAGGTCATAATCTGCTGTCCGTCAATTTCAAATAAATCCGGGCATTCCCACATGTACCCAAAAGGTTGTTTGGAATAAACGGTATCATACCATTTCCAATCTTTTAAATTATCCGACTGAAAAAGGAGAACACATCCTCGGTTTTCATCATCTCTGCCGCCCTGAATCATGTAATAATAACCATCTTTTTCATAGATTTTCGGATCTCTTACATGCTTCGACATATTTGATGGATAATTCTCATTGGTCATTACCAGTTCTTTTACTGTGATGTTTTTTCCATCCGGACTAAACAGGTGCATTGTGTTCTGCTCTCTGCCATTCATGATATAATCGTATTCTTTATCCTGCAATTTCACATTTCCCGTATAAAAATAATGAATTCCATCTTCTTTTACACAGGCAGATCCGCTATATACACCATCTCTATCCCATTTTGTATCCGGGAAGAGAAAAGGCTCCTCTTCCGTATAGTGAACCCAGTCTTTTGTTGTATAATGTCCCCACAACTTGGTCCCCCATCCGGCAAGAAACGGGGTATACTGAAAATAAATATGATTCACTCCATGAAACTGACATAAACCATTTGGATCATTCATCCAGCCTGTCGGTGGCATCATGTGAAAATGCAGACGGTTTTTGTCGCGTTTTACATTTTCACGCATATTTTTATATTTTGGATATTCTTTTAAATATGTCTCTTTGTTCATCTGTCCACCTGTCTATGTATTTTTTGAACTTTTCACTATACTTTTACACACTGTCTCATCCATATTTAATCATTGTTTTCAAGTATAGCTACTTCTTCACCGACCTTTACCTTTCTTTCTTTTGTCTTATTTAAAGTTTTTCCATTGGCTTCTGTGACAATAAGCATACATGCTGTGTCAAATCCCGCTTTTTCAACTTTTTCTTTATCAAAGGAAACTAATAGATCTCCGCGTTTTATCTGGTCACCAACCTGTACGTTTACCTTGAAATATTTTCCATTTAACTGAACCGTATCAATTCCTATATGAATCAGATACACGGTTCCATTCATATCAGTAAACCCAACTGCATGACCACTTTCTATTGCTACAGAAATCTCACCATCAACTGGTGCATAAACATTTCCATCTTCTGGAATAATAGCAATTCCATCTCCTAATACTTTACTGGCAAATGTTTCGTCATTTACTTTTTCAATTTCTGTAAGCTCTCCATTCGCATATGCTGTGATTACGCCATCGTTTTGTTCTTCTGTTTTCTGTTCAAAAGAAATTACTTTTTCATCTGAGTTTTTATTAGCTGATCCTATATTTCCTGCTGTAATACTGTCTATTTTACTGTTTTTCTTTTCAAAAACAGTTCCCATAATCACAGTTGCTATAAAGCCCACTCCAAGTGCTACAAGATGTGCAATAACATAATTAACATATCCATGATTTGTCGGATCTGCCAGTGCGATTCCTGGCACAACGGTCGTTCCAAACCCAAGTGCAGCAAGATTCGTAAGATATACGATAGCTCCTCCTACGGCTCCACCTATACAGCCTCCGGCAAGTGGGTATCTGTATCGGATATTTACACCAAATAATGCTGGTTCTGTAATTCCAAATAATACGGATACGAAACTTGGAATGCAAAGTTCTTTTGCTTTGGCATTTTTCAGGTTTCTAACCATGTATCCAAGTACTGCTCCACCCTGTGCAATAATTGCTACAGACATTAATGGATTTAAGAAGTTTCTTCCGGTATCTACTAAAAGCTGTGTCTCTATAGCTCCAAACACATGATGAAGTCCGGTAATAACAATAAGCTGCTGCACACCTGAGAACACAACATAACCAACAATACCAAGATTTTTTGTCATCCACACTAATCCTGCTGTGATTCCTGATGCCAGTCCTCTTCCGATTGGTCCGATAAGAAGGAATAACAGGAAAGAACTTATCAGTATCGTTAATAATGGAGAAACGAGGAGACGAATCATCTCCGGCACTTTCTTTTCAAAAAACTGATCCAGCTTCGCTATTACAATACCGATTAATAATGCAACAATGATACCACCCTGGAATCCTACCAGTTCCACATTAAATCCAAAAATATGTAAAGTGGTCACATCGACTGTTCCCTGGGCTGCTGCATATGCATCTGCCAAGCTATTTGAAAGCATGATACATCCAATAACGATACCCATGATCGGCCTTCCACCAAATCTTTTTACGGTGCTGTACGCTACACATAATGGAAGGAATCCAAAGATTGCTCCTGATGAAATATTGATCAGACGCACAATACCATATAATGTTTCGTTGCTCTCTACTGCTGGCAGATTGCCCAGTACGCTGGATAAGCCAGTCAGCAAAGCGGCAGCCAGAATTCCCGGCATGATTTCAATAAACACATCGGATAAAGCTTTCAATGCTTTCTGCAGAGGATTCATTTTCTGTCCTGCTTTTGTCTTTAAATCACCAAGACTCATTGTGTTCATATGGTTTAATTCACCCATGACTTCACACACATCATTAACGAGACCTGTACCAAAAATAATCTGCACCTGGTCTCCTGCTACAAACACACCTTTTACAAGATCTACTTCTTCCATTGCTTTTATGTCCGCTTTTTCATTATCCGCAAGTACTAATCGTAATCTTGTTGCACAATGTGCGAGTCCAACGATATTTTCCCGCCCACCAGCTAACTGTGTGATTTTTTCTGAAATTGCTTCATAACGTACTCTTTTTTCCTCGTTCATTTTTTCCTTTCTCCTTACTACAGTTCCTACTGCTCTACTTTCCTAAAATGATAAAATACACTTCTGAAATCCTGCTTTTTCAGTGGTATACTGATTCCACAATACATCAGTTCATCTCCACCATAAATCCTTCCATCTTCCAGATTTTCATAAAAAGCATTTTCATCAATTCCTTTTAATTTCAATATATGTACCGGTGCTGCCGGCTGACTTAAAATCTCAAACCAGAAAGCCAGAACCTCTTTCTTATCTTTTGAAACAAAGTTCCACGCCGCTATATTTTCTTCAAATGGATTGTGTATTCTGTAGAATTCGCCCTGCTGCACTATGTTACGAATAGATTTATATAATTGAATCTGTTTCTTTACTTCCTGAAATTCTTCTTCTGACAACTGATTTAAATCTATCTCATATCCAAGATTTCCACTCATTGCCACATACCCTCGTGTATCAAGAGGAGTAACTCTTCCTGTCTGCTGATTTGGGATAACACTGACATGTGCTCCCATTGTCACCGCTGGATACATGAGTGAAGTGGCATACTGAATTTTCATGCGACATACCGCATCTGTATTATCACTGCACCAGGTTTGTGGCATATAATAGAGCATTCCCGGATCAAATCTTCCTCCACCACTTGAACAGCTTTCAAATAATATATCAGGAAATTCTTCTGTGATTTCTTCCATAATTCTATACAGTCCAAGCACATAACGATGCATGATTTCTCCCTGTTGATCTGCTGAGAAAACTACACTTCCTGCATCCGTTAAATGTCGATTCATATCCCATTTTACATAATCTATCTTTGTACTCTTTAATACATCCGATACGCTCTTTATAACATAATCACAAACATCTTTTCTTGAAAGATCTAAGACAAGCTGACCTCTTCCAATCGTGTATGGTCTTCCTTCGGTATGTAACACATAATCCGGATGTTTGCGGAACAATCCACTATCTGTCGAAATCATTTCCGGTTCAAACCACAGACCAAACTTCATTCCACGTTTATGAATCTCTTTTGCCAGTTCACTTAATCCATGCGGCAGCTTTCGTCTGTCCACAAACCAGTCTCCAAGGGAACTGTTATCCGCATCTCTGTGACCAAACCATCCATCATCTAACACAAAAAGTTCAATTCCGGCTTCCTGTGCTTTATCTGCCAACTTTAACAGCTTTGCCTCGTCAAAATCAAAAAATGTTGCTTCCCAGTTATTAACAAGAATCGGTCTTGGTTCTCTTGCAAATTTACTTCTTATCAGACACTCCTGGTAAAAATGATAGAAGGTTCTGGACATCTGCCCCAGACCTCTATCGGAATATACCATGACAACTTCCGGAGTCTGGAATGTTTTTTCCGGCTTTAATACCCACTCTCCATTCCATGGATTCATTCCCATCTGAAAACGTGTATTTCTATAGGGATCTACCTGCGCTGAGGCTGTAAAATTACCACTGTACACAAAATTCGCGGCAAATACTTCTCCATAATCTTCATTTGTTTCTTTTCTCAATAATGCCATAAATGGAGACTGATGTGGAGAGCTTGTTCCTCTTAAGCTTTCAATCTGCACTGTCCCACTTGTCAACGGGCGACGATCGATATTTCTCTCGTTATTATGCGCTCCATAAAGTGTCATTACATCAAATTCACTCTCTCTGATATCAAGAGACATACTTAACATTTTGGTTAATATAATTTCTGAATCGGAATGATTTTTAAACTGAACACTTCTCGTAATTACATCTCTGTCATGCCATACCGTATATAACAGACATACTTCCAGTCCTGCAACTGCATCTTCCAGAAAAATTTTCAATGTCTGTGCCTCTTCTTTTTTGGCAAATGACGCCGGAAGACCTTCTAATTCAGGTTTTCCTTCCTGGATCTCATATCCTTTATAAAAAAGACTGCTGATTCTGCTTCCATTTTTCTGACGAATTCCATAAGCACAATTTCTAAAATCACCATTTCCAGTCTGCGGATACTCCTGTGGAAGTGTATCCAGGGAAAATGTTCTATCTTTGTCATCTGGATTAGGGGCAAACCCTCTGTCTTTCCATATGATAGCCCGACTCCCATGATAAGCAGATAATCTTTTCCCCCAGTATAAATGTGCAAGATATTTGTCTTTCACCACCTGCATAACATAGCTGGCATTTCCAGACTGAAGATGAAAAATCTTTTTAGAATCATCATAAATAACAGGCATTTTCTTCTCCTTTCTTTTTTCGTTGTATCTTTAATTATAAAGTGTTATCTTAAATAATATATGGATAAATGTTGTTTAACTATAGATATTTGTTGGTTTCTGTTTTTTACAGACAACTTTCTTTCTATTTTTTATGGAGGTATTATGCAAGATTATATTTTTTCGAATGATTTTTCCCGTAACCTTGATGCAATGATCTATACTTGTGGATATGAAACCTGTGAGCCTGGCCACAGTTATGGACCTGTTGTCCGAAGTGGTTATCTGATTCATTATATATTAAAAGGCAAAGGAATATATAAAACCGATGGACATATCTATCAATTATCAGAGGGCGATGCATTTCTCATCCGCCCGGATACTCTTATTTATTACGAAGCAGATAAATTTACACCCTGGACCTATACATGGATTGGATTTCAGGGAATAAAAATGCACCAGTACTTCAGCCGGACTTCCCTCCTTGAATGTCCCTGCTTTCATTACGAAAAAGATGACCGTGTACGTCTCTGTCATGAAAAAATGTATGAAGCGTTTCACCTAACTGAAAATCGTGACCTGATGATGAACAGTATTCTCTATGAATATTTGTATCTTCTGACCTCAAAATTTCCTCAGAAAAATATCCTTCTTGAGGAAAAACAACAGAGCTATGTTGAAGAAACTCTAAAATACATCGAAAACAACTACTATCATACCTGCAATATTCAGGACATCGCAGACACCCTCAACTTAGAACGCACCTATCTGTATCGTCTATTTAAAAATAAAACTGGATTCTCTATGCAGGAATACCTCATTGATTATCGTATCCGAAAAGCCTGTGATCTTCTTCGTAAAACAACATTGTTAATCAGCGATATTGCTCGTTCTGTTGGTTATGAAGATTCTCTTTATTTTTCAAAACTCTTCAAGGCAAAAAAGGGTACGACTCCATCTTTTTACAGAAAGCAACTGTCTCTTTAAGTTGTATAAACAAATCGAATCCAGCTTATAATTTCCAGAGCATGTTTGAAAAATGCTCTAGTTAATTTCGAGTCTGTGAGTTTATTATGGAAATTCTTTTCAAAGAGATAAAATTTATGTTATAATACTTTTTAAGAAACTAACTGATTAGTAATTTATTTTTAAGAAAAGAGGATATTATCATTAGTGAATCAATGGCAGATTTAAAAAAAGAAATTGATGAGTCCCTGAAAACTCTCAACGTTGTAGAGAATGAAGGCGAGGCTCCTGAAGAAGAAACTGGATTTAATGCCTGGGATAAAGTTCAGCAGTATTTAGAAGATGGCACTATTCTCTCCTTAAAAATCGGTGGTATCGTGAATAAAGGAGTTATCGTTTATGTAGACGGACTCCGAGGATTTATCCCTGCTTCCCATCTTGAGATTGGTTATGTAGAAGATACAAACCCATATCTCGGAAAAACGGTAGAAGCAAAGGTTATCACAGCCGATTCTGAGAAAAACCGTCTTGTATTATCTGTAAAAGAAGTCTTTTACGACAAAAAGCGTGCAGAAAAAGAACAGCGTATCAACGCAATCGAAGCCGGTGCTGTTCTTACCGGTAAAGTAGAATCTCTGATGCCTTATGGTGCATTCATTGATCTTGGCGATGACATTTCCGGTCTGGTACACATTTCCCAGATTGCACAGAAACGTATCGAGTCTCCAGCAGAAGTATTAAAAGTTGGACAGGAAGTTAATGTGAAAGTATTAAAAGTTGAGAATGGCAAGATCAGCCTCAGCATGAAAGCTTTAGAGGAAGTTGCTCCTGAAGAAGATACAAACGGAGAAGAAACTGTAAGCTATAAAGACGAAGGTGATGCAACCACAGGATTAGGAGCATTACTGGCAGGACTTAAGCTGTAATCTTGCTTGATTAGACAGACGAAAAAAGAAACTATCCCCTATCCCATCTGCTCTGTAGTCGCTGTATTTAAGATGCTCGTCCGCATCTTAAACACGCTCCGAAGCCGCATCTGGGATAGGGGATAGTTTCTTTTTTCTGACTGTGCAAATCTACAGTTGGGAACCATCTTCTGTAGTGAAACTTCCTTGTGGAGATTTTATGTAAGTGGTAAATAGTACGTATCTGGATTCCACCTCTAACCAGTGCCATAATAGTCCTATGATTATTAAATGTCTTAAAAGTTCAGTACTCAACTTTTAGGACTGGTTAGGAGGCATTTCCTATGAGTTCTATTACTACAGCGGTTGCTGCTGATTATCATTTACAGCAATGGGTTCAGTTGGTTAAAGTATGAATTTACACTACTCTCAAACTTGTGTCGAAATTACTGAGGTCAAGCTGTGGTTTTTCTACCATATGAATTTACACTACTCTCAAACTCATGGCAAAATTCAAAACTGGATTATATAGTTTTTCTACCATATAAATTTACACTACTCTCAAACATACCGCTGTAAACCCTGTTGGTAATTCATGTTTTTCTACCATATAAATTTACACTACTCTCAAACTTATTCGCTTTCGCATTGTCAAGCATCGTCATTTTTCTACCATATGAATTTACACTACTCTCAAACATACCGCTGTAAACCCTATTGGTAATTCATGTTTTTCTACCATATGAATTTACACTACTCTCAAACAATCCACGCATCCGCGAGGGATGCGACAGCATTTTTCTACCATATGAATTTACACTACTCTCAAACATATACTGCGAATTTCTTTCCCCGGAGATCATTTTTCTACCATATGAATTTACACTACTCTCAAACAGCACCACCTACAGATGACTCTGTTGCAATATTTTTCTACCATATGAATTTACACTACTCTCAAACAACGCTAGTGGCGACAAAAGGGGCTAGTGGATTTTTCTACCATATGAATTTACACTACTCTCAAACAGCTAGCGGGACAATAATTATTGACGGGCAATTTTTCTACCATATGAATTTACACTACTCTCAAACACTATTGCCACGAACTTTCCCTTTTCTTTGATTTTTCTACCATATGAATTTACACTACTCTCAAACTATATACTTGATGAACAGGACTTGGAAATAATTTTTCTACCATATGAATTTACACTACTCTCAAACGAGTATAGTAATCCTTTATTGAAAGCCGATATTTTTCTACCATATGAATTTACACTACTCTCAAACGAATCGACTGCGGAGAAAGCTTAAAAACTAATTTTTCTACCATATGAATTTACACTACTCTCAAACTGCATTGCAGGGGGCTGATAATGCTACTTTATTTTTCTACCATATGAATTTACACTACTCTCAAACCTTGGTTGCAACAAATAATAGTTATGCAAAATTTTTCTACCATATGAATTTACACTACTCTCAAACCTCAATTTTTAAGTCATGCCACTACGAGGCACGTTATATTTCCATATGGCTTAGTATATAACACACTTATCTTTATCAATTATATACTTATTTATGCCTAATGGCAATCTGTTATCATCATTTTCTATAAGCACTATCGTAATACACTGATATTCTGTCCATTTTTCTAAATGATAATAATCACTTTCCTTTAAATAAGCTTTACATCCCACCAGGAATAATACATCAATTTTTAAGAAATCATAATTTATTTTGGCATAATCTATTAACTTCTCACAGAAACTCCCCTCTGGATCTACTAATTTTATTCCTACATTTTTTAAAATATCAGAAAGACTGTATTCTTCCTCTATGCAAATAGGATATTCCGAAATATTTTTTACTTCGTCCATAAGTTGTAATAATTCTGCATGATTTTTTATGATTTCATCATTTAATCCACTCATTTGTATTTGCTCTGTAAGATAAGCAAATAACTTTTTGGAGATTTTAGAATTTTGAAAACTCAAATCTCTTGGAGAAAAAATAATATCACAGCGCTTACTCATATCAAGTAATTCATTTTCTTTTCCATAGAAAAGCAATTTTTCCTCTATTCTATGAATTTGATTCCATAAAGCTTCAACTAAATAAGTATATTCTTCCGAATCTTCTAAAATAAGTGCATTTATTCTTCCTGTTATCAAATCACTTTCTATTCCATTTTGATGACTAACAAATATCATAATATAATCGTCCTCTGGTCTGAATCAATAATCGTAGAGCCTTTTTCTCCAACTACATATTCCATTTTGGAATATTGTTTTTCGGTAATAACAAGCATTTGTACAAGTCCGTCTTTCGGTTTATGTTCTTTTACACTTGCTACAATACCATTCGCTACTGTCGTATTTAATGCCAACTTGCTATACACACTTTCCTGCATCATAGCAAAACCTCTTTTTAAAAGAAACTTTCTAAAATTCCGATATTCTTTTTTATCTTCTAAAGTAAGTGTCGGCAAATCAAAAAACACAATCACTCTCATAAATCTATAACTCATATCACTTCATAAAATTTAATTAAAGAAACATCATTTTCATTTAATGCATCAAAAATACTTTTACAATATATTTTTATAGCATTACTGATATACTGATGTTTTCCATCAATCATTACTTCGTCTTCTAACATATATATAAAATTCATTTTTTCTTCCGAATCAAATTTCTCTGGCTTATTCTTTACTACAATACGGTCAACAAGAATACGAAACGGTTCCATCAGATCAGAAGATAAATTAAATTGATTAAACATATTGTTATGAAACAATCCCAATTGGGTAATATATCCATTTGCAATCACTTCTCTGTTAAAACAGGATAATAAAATTCCATATCCGTAATTTAATGCTGCGTTTATCGCACAATCCTTACTTCTGGAAAAGTCTATTCCAAATAAAGCATTAAAATAAACCTTTGCTGCATGCCCCTCTCTGTTTGTTTTATCACCCAATTCCATTTCTTCAATATATTGTTTTAACATATCAGCAGGAACTTTCAATTCACATTTCTTCAAATGTTCACTTTGCTGCTTTACCTTTTCAGCTACAATTTCTGTCCATACGTTTTCTTTTACTTCTCGTGTCCATTGTATCTGAGTCCTTATTTTGGCACTGGTATCATGACTACCGTAATATGATATTAATTCAGATTGCGGATTATGTTTTTCATCACAAAATACCACTTTTATTTTATGCTTTATTAATTCGCTTAACAACATTGTCGTTAGAGAAACGGCTGTTGACTCAATAATCAACAGACCAATTTCTCCTATAAATATGCGTGTGGTTGCCTCTGCTTTTCGGACTACCAGATAATCCATCTTATAATCTAGCTTTGCATTACCCGTAACAACCACCGTTCTCCAACTCATACCAATTCCTCTTCTGTTTCAAATAGGCCTGTAACAGATTGATGAATTAATATTAACTTTTTAGTTGGTAATGTGTTTTTATTGTATGCCATATTACCTGCATTTGCAGTTCCGCCAATTTCTTTAAGATTCGTTGATGTGGTTGCATCACATTGAAATAATGCAAGAATATTATTTATTATTTTTGCTTTTTCTCGCAAATCTCCTATTGCTCTATATTTTTCTCTTCCCTTTTCTAGCGTACCTAATTGATTTGCCGGACGTTTGTTATAAATACTTTCTTTTAACTTAATATATAATTCATCATATAAATCATTCAAATCTTCCTGTGTAAAGCCTTCAAATTTTGAATCTGCTTGGTATTGTATATTATTCTCTAAATATTTTTCTACCTTTCTAATATTCTCACTATATTCATCCCGCAAAACTAACTGTACCGCATTTTTTAACAAAACATCTTTCTCTGTTGCTCCCCTTAACCTCGCCAAATATCCATCTACCTTTATCAATGCATTCTTTTTAATCGGATATTTCTTTACAACAACATTTTTATATCCTTTTTTCTGTTCTAAATATTCTTTAATTGTATCTGGCTGTCTACTTGCTATATTAACAATATACACAGGAATTTCTACAATGTGATTTTTCCGTTCTTTCTTTTTACCATCAAACTCTATAAATGCAAATGCTGATGTTTTCGGAGTATTATATCCACCATATTTTACCGAATCAAGATCTTTTTTTAAATTTATTGCCTTATCATTTCCCTTCCTAACCAGCGTTGCATTAAAAAGTTCTCCCTTATCACAATAAGTATATTCTGTATATAAAATATCGTTTCGTGCCATTGTCTTTCTGATTGCTTCAATACTGTGTCCAGCATCTTTTACCCCCTGCCAGACAACCGTATTTCCACGTTTTACATTATAATCGAATACTCGTCGTATACTATAATTCGTACCTCTGTTTTCTTTAATCCACTTTCTAGGATTTGATGTGAATTTCGCATTGTAAACATTTCCAACTACAATATTTAAAAATGCATCTTTCGCATGATGATAATCATTAATCCTTCTAGATTTTAGCAATTTATTATCATGTCGAAAATCTGAAACTAAACCTGCTTTTACATAAACAATTTCGGAATGTTCATATAAACGATTCAATAATTCTGCCACCGCTTTTGATGATTGCCTTGTTTCTACTATTTGTCTTTCAATAAATCCTGACAACTCTTCATTAGTGAAATCTTCTGTTCGGGTTAAACGGTCGTATTTCTTTTTAGATATGAAATTACCTTTGTACAACGTATTCCAATATTTTTTCATTTTTATGCGAATATCTGGTGACAATAATTTATTCTGTTTACTATTATTTATCACCTTCTTCGCTAAAACCATATTATCAATACTATCATCTTTAATTTTCGATTGTGGATAAATATGGTCTATGTCCCATTTAGAGTTTTTTTGCATCAATTCATCTATATCAATTTCTTCACCAGAATACATACAACGTCCCATCTGCGTATAATATAAATAAAGTTTCTTACTGTTAAACTCTCGTTCCTCTCTATTCTCAATTTCTTTTGTCCAGTCCCGAACATCATCTTTGCAAGCTGCGTACAACTCTAATAATCTTGCCTTTCTGGAAACTGTTCGCCTTTTCTCTTTTTCTCCTCCTCGTGCCATTTCAATAAAGATTCTTTCAGGCTCACATTTCATGACTTTTTTAATTTCTTCTGTAATCTGAACTGTCTGCCATATCGCACGTTTATTAGCTGGAGACACAATTAAATCTTTTACCGTATTGTCATAACTAACTTTATCAATTTTTCCTACTTTATCTGCATTAATTAAATCGATTTCTTCTCTAAAAGTAAACTGCTTGCTTAAAAGCTGCATAAGATTATAATTTGTCTTCCATAAAGCTTCTATAATTGTAAAGTTTTCTCCCGTTTCCCTATCTGCTCCACGAATCCCATTCAAGAAACTAAGAGAAAAATTTCCCCATCCACTATATTTAAAACGACAGATTTTCTTTATCTGATCCTTACTAAATACATTTGGATATTCCCTCTCTATCATTTTTTTCATCATTTTGGAATCATCGTCATAAATCGTTTTCCATTTGATAATATTTTCTACGATATCCTTATATTTGTCTTTTTCTATCTCTTCTCCTAAAATTTGTTTTTTGAAATCCAAATATGAAGTTAATGAAGATTTGAAATCTATATCAAAACCGCTAATATCTTCTAACGCTAACTCTTCATCCTCTTTCTTTAGATAATTAAAAAGTCCTTTCCCGGTAACTTTTGCTTTTGTACAAAATAATTCTTTATAAAGCTCCTGCTTTAAATTTACAGAAATCTTATTTCCGCGAATTCTTAAATTATTCAGTTCATTTAATACCATATATCTTGAATATAATAACGAATTCTTCGGCAAAACATCTTCTCCGATAAGATGTGTACATTTATTTGTCATACGCTGAATAAATTCTTTATTAGACTGCTCCAAATCTACCATTTCTTCAAAGTTCCATGGATAAATCCTTCCCTCTTGCTTACGAACAATCCATGAATTAGCTCCCTGTTTTTTATGACGTGTACTAAGAGGTCCTACATAGTATGGGATTCTAAATTTTGCAATACTTATAATTTTCTCTGCTACTGTCCCATACTCATCTTTTTCATTCAAAAATGGTAAATACTTCTTAGCATTATCTAAAATTGCTTTCAATTCCTGAATATGTACCTGATTTGGAATTGTTCCATTAGCCGTTGTTCTCGCCAATGGTAACAAGGTTTGATTTTTCACTTCAACTTTTAATTCTTCTAATACATTCTCGTCTTCTTTCTCTGGCTGTATTTTATCCAGAATTTTTCCTAATGTCTTATAAAAATCTTCTGTACTACATTTTTTCATCGCATAGCTATGTCCATTTTTATAAATAGAGCCAATGTAATTTCCATAACCATTCTTTTCATCGAAGCCATTAAAAAATTTATGATACATTTCGGAGTCGCAGTATTTTCTAATAACTTCTTTTAAAATGCATAAATTTTCCTTGTGTTTGTTATATGCATTAACTTTTGCAAAGGACAGATAATCCTCTCCTGCCATAATCTCAACTAAGACACTCCAATCATACACCGTCTTTATCTTTTGTATCACATCTGCATAATCTGGATATTTTTCTTCCAAAGCTGCACTAATTGTATCTTCATATTTAGGCTCTGTAAATGAAAAACTACTTGTATCTATTTCTTCAAATTGCATATCAAAAATACTATTTATATTTCCTTTTAATCCAGTCAACCATTTAGACAAATTAGAAACGATTGCTTTACAAGTTTTCTCATCCGTTTTATCTTCACATGGTCCACATTCAAATATTTGAATAAGTTCTTTCGCTTTCACAGATTTTTGTTTTTTCCTATCGCTCAAAATTTCTTCTAATCTCTCTATATCATTTATCTCAATCTGATATTTAGAAATCCCATTAAATGAATTTAACATACTTTCACAAACAGATGATAATTTTTTCACATCACTAAAACTTCCATTAATTAAAAAATGTCCTCTATTTTTCAATATGTGATGACATGCCAAATATACCAGACGTACATCATGTACTTTAGAATTTTCTATTAATTCCTTTCTTAAATGATACATCGTTGGATACTCTTTATAATATTGAATATCTGTATAATCTTTATCTGTAAATAACGGAAATTTCTCTCCCGTAGACTTGTCTTCTAAATGTAATCTACTTTCATTTAATCGAATAAAAAATGTAGGGTCCATTTTTGCAATTTCTTCTGCAAATAACTCCTGTAACAAATCAATTCTCTGTTTCTTTCTGGAAAGCCTACGACGATTCGAACGACTTATTCTTCGCTGCTCTGCTGTTTCTCCACCTTCAAATAAACGAATTCCCCACATCCGCTTACCAGCATATTTACAAAGATTATAATTTTCATCTGTCACAGCCCATCCTACAGAATTCGTTCCAATATCCAATCCTAAATAATATTTTTTACTCATTTGTACCTTTCTCCCTTCTTGACAAAAGACTTTACTCCCCCTATAATAAATATATCTCAATAATTACCATATGAGATACACTACATGTTCAAATAACGAATTTTCGTAGTCACCCTTCGGGGTTCCACGCGGTTGTGGACTAAACTCGCTTAGGCGAGTTTTTTTATTTTTATACATTTCACTTTATTATACCATACATCTTATATTTACCAATATTAAAAATTAAATCCTGATTTGTAAATTTGGTATAGACGAAAAAAGAAAAAATAATATATCCCATCTGCTCTGTAGTCGCTATGTTTAAGATGCTTATCCGCATCTTAAACCCGCTCCCAAGCCGCATCTGGGATATATTATTTTTTCTTTTTTCTGACTAATCCAAAGTTGGTGAGGATGAGGATTCTCCAGAAGGATATGGATTTCCATAGAATTAAATCCAAAAAGGCTGGCATTCTAATTATTGGGTATACTTGAAATTTAGTTATATCAGATGTGAAATAACCTTACTCTAAAACTAACTCCGTTGCAAAAATCGTACATACTCCTGCAAGTAAGCTGAGTATCATATAGAGAAAAGCTACCTTGGGATGTCCTTCTTTTATGAGGGTGGTGGATTCAAGTGCAAAGGTTGAGAATGTAGTAAATCCCCCGCAAATGCCAGTCTTTAAGAAAAGAACAAGCTTTGGATTTGAAATAGCTCCTTTTGAAGCAAGCATGGCAACAAGAGCGATAGCAATGCAGCCTGCGATATTGATAAAAAACGTTTTGACGGGAAACAGGGTAGTTTCGCAGACAGGGATTAGTCCGATAAGGTAGCGAAGTGTTGCCCCAATGAAACCACCGAGTCCGACAGCAATACAATTTGTCATAGATATCTCCTGGTAATATTAGTGTATTAAAAAAATTAAGAAAAATAGCGTTTTTCTAAGTCTCTAGCTGTAAGATCATAGAATCTGTCATTTTACGCTGTCACATTATAATGTATCAATGGTTACTACGCAACTATTATGCACATAATTTAACAAAAAAGTCAATGAATATTTATAAAATCTCCAGAAGGAAGTTTTAGTGCAGAAGATGGTTCCCAACTGCAGATTTTCACAGTCAGAAAAAAGAAAAAATAATATATCCCAGATGCGGCTTGGGAGCGTGTTTAAGATGCGGACGAGTATCTTAAACACAGCGACTACAGAGCAGATGGGATATATTATTTTTTCTTTTTTCGTCTATACAAACCTACAATCAAGATTTAATTTTTTGGAATTTTTTTACATCTTTTGCAATTTCCCCACTCATAAGTATCATACAAATAAGATTCGGTATTGCCATCAAAGCATTGGCGATATCAGAGAAGTTCCATACCAGCTCTAATGTCTGGGTTGCTCCGGTATAAACTACAAGTGAGAAGATAATTCGATAGATCATATTCCATTTATGGGTTCCCATTAAATATTCAAAAGCTTTTTCTCCATGATATTCCCATCCAAGTATTGTGGAAAATGCAAATAAGGCGATACCGATTGTTACAAGATAGCCACCTGCTTTTCCAAGTACTGTGGAAAAGGCTGCGATTGTTAAGGCAGAGCCGACATAAAGCTGACCTGTTGACGGGTCAATCTGTCCAAGTACACCAGAACTTGCTATAGCAAGACCTGTGATTGTACAGACAACGATAGTATCCCAGAAGGTTCCGGTCATATTGATATATGCCTGCCTTACCGGATTGTCTGTTGTTGCCGCTGCGGCTGTAATGGCGGCAGATCCCATTCCCGCTTCATTTGAGAAGCAGCCTCGCGCTACACCGTAACGTGCTGCATTCATCATGGATGCCACGATATTTCCACACAAAGCACCACCTACTGCTTTCACACTAAATGCCATTTTAAATATCATAGCGATTCCTGCTGGAAGGTTATGTATATTTCCAAGAATGACGATAATTCCAGCAGCTACATAAAAAATAGCCATAACAGGGACTACTACGGAAGAAACTTTAGAAATGGTCTTAATTCCCCCAATAATAATTAAAAGTGCGAGTACTGTGATCACGACACCGACCATCGTTACTGACACACCAAAGGTTGCGTGAATGGATGTTGCAATGGAGTTTCCCTGTGTCATATTTCCGATACCGAAAGAGGCAATAACTGCAAAAAGAGCAAATAGCCAGCCGAGGACTGCTCCTAACTTCTTATTTTTCAGGCCTTTTTTCATTGTATACATCGGTCCACCGGACATTTCTCCTTTTTCGTTGACCTCTCTGTATTTAATCGCTAACATACATTCTGAGAATTTAGAAGAAAGTCCAAAACAGGCAGAAATCCACATCCACACTAAGGCTCCCGCTCCACCAGAAACCATCGCTGTTGCAACACCCACGATATTTCCTGTTCCGATGGTAGCTGCAAGAGCTGTCGTAAGAGCAGAAAACGGGGAGACATCTCCTGTTCCACGACTTTTTGTTCTCGCTTCTTTACTCAATGTCTTTTTTAATGCCCACGGGAGATTTCTCCAAGTCAGGAAATTGCACCGAACCGTTAGAAGTACTCCTGTTCCTACTAACAGAACTAACATTACGGGTCCCCATACAAATGAGTCTATCTGTGATACAATACTACTTATTTTAAGCATACTTTTTGCCCCTCTCTTTTTTTAGATTTTCGTCTACAAAAGACTTTTTCTGTTATTTCATATAAGAGTCTGCAAAAATTTTTCTGCCCTATTTTACAATATTCCAGAGCATATTTGAAACACGCCCTAAATCTATCTCTTAAAAAGTATACGAAATAACAAAAAGGAGCAACGAAAATCGTTGCTCCTTCAACTTATGAATTAAGTATATCATATATGTCAATTATGTCAATATGCATTTTTAATTCTTAATTCCTGCATTTTTCAGTTTTATAGCTTTGAATTTCTATAATCATCAAAACCTCTATTTGTTCCATATCATAATGGTTTTACCCATCATCTTATTAATATCCATCTCAAATGCCCTTGTCATATCTGCAATAGAGTTCACTTCAACCTGCGCTCCTACGATATTGCTGAGGTAACCGAGAATTTCTGGATATTCCTGATATAATTCAACTGTTTTCTCAAAATCGGCTCTTCCACTTCGGCTGCTTCCATAAAGATGAAGCCCCTTCTCTAATACCATACGGGTATTGATTGGAACCGCATATTCTGATACCCCAAGAAGGGCAATTGTTCCTTCTGGCTGGATAATATCAATCATCTGATCAATTGCTTTCTGAGAAGCGTCACCACCTACACACTCAATCGCATGGTCAACCTTAAGGTCTTCCGGAATCTCCCATACAAGATGGGTCTCATCGGCAAAAGTAAAACCACTCAGCTTATCTTCATTCGTTCCAAAGATAACCAGCTTGGTATCTGGATGCATATAGTGGAAAAATACTGCGGTAATGTAACCTAAGTTACCATCTCCCCAGATACCTACAACATTCTTTCTCGCGTGAGTAAAACGTTCAAAACGACGAAGGGCATGTACACTAACACTGACAATCTCTGTGAATGCAGCTACAGTTCGATCAATATCCTGCGGTAAACGCACCAGTCTGTCTCTGTCTAAAGCGACATTATCCTGCATAAATCCATCAAAACCGCTTGCACGGAACTTTGAACTTCTCAGATAATTTTCAGCGATAACATCGTCCTTCTCCACTGGTGTATTCGGAATCATAACAACAAGTTCACCCGGCTTGAATTCTCCTGTCGCATCATACACCACATCACCAATCGCCTCATGAATCAGAGCCATCGGTAGCTTCTTTGCCATAACATCCGCCGGACGTGTTCCCTGATAATAACGCTGGTCTGCATGACAGATAGATAAATGCGTTGGACGCACAACTACCTTATCACTATTTAAATCAATATCGTTAAATGCTACTTCAAATCTCCTGGGTGCTACCAGACGATACACTGTATTTAACATTATTTCTCTTCTCCTTTAATCAAAGTTTCAGCAACTCGCAAGTCATATGGATAAGTGATCTTGATATTAAAAACTTCTCCCTCTACTAAATGTACGTCCTGCCCCTTGATAACGAAAATCTTGCAGGCATCTGTAAGAATCTCTTTTTCTTCTTCTGTCAGTCCCTCGTAAAGCTCTTTTAACTTCTTTGCCTTAAAAGACTGTGGTGTCTGTCCCTGATACATAATAGAACGGTCAGGAATGTTACTGATAATCTCATGTCCTGCACTTTCTACAATAGTATCGGAGGCTGGGATAACGGTATCACAGGCACCGTATTCCTGCGCATAACGAATGTTATCTTCAATAATACGATAGGTAAGGAATGGACGAACAGAATCGTGTGTTACGATAATCGTATCATCATCCAGACCATATTCTTTTTCAATGTAACGAATAGAATTCATGATTGTCTCATTACGGGTAGAACCACCCTCAATCACTACAATCTTACTAGAATCATTAAAGTTCTTCTTAACCAGATTCTTCGTATGGTTAATCCACTGAGAAGGGCAAAGTACGATTAACTTCTCAAACTTACTGTTCACATAAAACTTCTCTAATGTATGAAGAATGATCGGCTTGCCACCAACGCTAAGATACTGCTTTGGTTTCTCAACATTTCCCATTCTGCTGCCGATTCCTCCGGCTAAAATTACTCCAAAAACCATGTTTCCTCCTTTATCGGGCATCTGCCCTTTAGCAAGTAAAATAATGTAAGCTTATCATATACCAAAGAGGGAAAACTGTCAATTGAATTACTATTTAATTAAGGAATAAGTCAGAAAGATATTTCGTTCCGGTGTTGGTTTTAAAAATATTTTTCTGTACTTTTTGAGCTGCTTCCCTGCTGCTTCCGTCTTCAAAGAGGTTTACTAAGAAATCAGCTTCCACAAGGATTTGGTAGTCTATTCCTTCTATCTCGTTATATGTATGGTGGTGGGCAATAAGGAAAAGTACCCGGTCGATGACCGCTTCATCATATCCCAGTGCAAGTAACATCGGTTCTGCTACTGCAGGGCCTTCTTTTTCCTGATATTTTCCATTGGAACTTCCGTATTTTTCTTCGCTTATTTTTATTCCGATGTCATGAACGATTGCTGCGGTTCGGAGGATATGCATTGTTTCCGTATCAAGGGATTCTGACTCACCAATTAATTTTGCAAATTCGTAGACTTTGAGAAAATGCTGTACTCTTTTGGGATCTCCGGCGTAATATTCCATCATTTTTTCTATTAGTTTTCTGTCTTGTTCATCCATGATATTCTCTTCTCCTTTTGTTACCTTTTCCTGTATCGCTATATTTTTCTGTATAGTTTTCTCTTCCTGTACAGTTTCATTTTCCAGATTAAACTCTCGTAAAAGTGCTTCTTTCATCATATCTTTCGGTGCCATATTTTCTGTCCAGAGACAATAATTTAATGCTGCCTGGTTTACTAACATACCAAGTCCGTTGACGGTAGCTGCTCCGCGAGCTTTCGCCTCTTTTAAGAACTTTGTTTCTGGTGGATTAAATACAACATCGCATACCGTCATGTTCTTCCTGATATCTTCATATGTTATATCTGGTTTATTTTCATCAGGATAAAGCCCCACATTAGTACAGTTCACGAGAACTTCTGTGCCTTCTGGAATAGGTACGCTTCCTTTCCATGTAAAATAAACTCCCTGCGCTTCTGTTTTTTCAGAAATTAAATCGGCAAGTTCTTTACCGCTTTCTTCATTGCGAGCAACAATATTAACTGTTTCCGCTCCTGAAATCGCACATTCTACAGCTACTGCTCTTGCTGCGCCGCCGCTTCCAAGTACAGTTATTATCCGTCCATTTAGTTCTACCCCTGTCTCCATTAATGATGTGACAAAGCCTTTTCCATCAGTATTTTCCCCAATGAGTTGTCCATCCTGTACACGAATGGAGTTTACTGCTCCAATAATCTTTGCCGCTGGAGAAAGTTCATCCAGAAATGGAATAACTGCAATCTTGTGTGGAATCGTAAGATTCAGTCCTCTCATGCCAATGGCACGTATTCCTGCAATTGCATCTTTTAAGTTTTCCTTTTCTACCTTCATGGTAATGTATCTGTAATTTAATCCTTGTGCTTCAAAACCTGCCTCCATCATGGGGCCGGTAGGATTTTCATCTACTGGGTTACCAAAAAGACCAACGAGTTCTGCTCTGTAATTTTTGCTCAAAATATTTCTCCTTTCCAAATGTGTCTAAATCATTAAGACTGTTTTTTCAGCACCAATAGGTAATTACGAATCGTTGCCATCCGAAGGCTTTGGCTTCGCTATATTGCGGCAATATGTGCAAATATTCGTAATTACCTATTGGCTCTGAAACTCCTCCTCTCAATATTTTTATAACATTAATAAAGTAATCGCGAATCATTGCCATTCTAAGATTTTGGCTCCACTATGTTGTGGCAATATGTGCAAATATTCGTAATTACCTATTTGTTCTGAAACTTCTCCTCTAAACACTTTTACACTATTAGTAATAGCCTTTTTTAGCTGTTTACAATATCAACAACACAACTTATGTTTATGTCAAAATTTTTTTCGCTATTTGTAGTTATGTTTTGAAGATAGTGGCATCTTATTTCCGATAAACATTTTACCACGAAAATTTTCTACCGTAAAATGTATATTTTTTACCTCAATTTCACATCTTAATTAGAACTTAAGTAGTACTCAAATTCGCTGTTGCATTTCACACAACTAGAATTTCTACTTTGCAACATGCCAAAGTCAGAACTTTTTGGCATACTATATGGCATTTACGGTTTCGGAGCAAGTGCAAGATGCCCTAAAGGCATTTTGCGCGCAGCGACTACAGAGTAAATACCATATAGTATACTGGAAGGTTCGTCTCTTTAGCCAGCCCCAAAGCACAAATTCTCCAAGGAGGTTTTATGGATATTTTATATGTTATTTTTCTGTCTGTTTTTTCTCTAGTTGTCCTTTTTCTTCTGACAAAATTAATCGGTTATCGACAAATGTCAGAGATGAGCATGTTTGACTATATTAGTGGTATCACAATTGGTTCGATTGCTGCTGAAATGGCTACAGCTCCTGATTCGAGTTTTTTAGAACCGCTTACAGCTATGATTGTTTATGGGCTACTAACGGCTTTTCTTGCTTTTATTACGGAAAAAAATATGAAGATACGGCGTTTTATTTCTGGTTCGCCTTATATTTTGTTTAATGATGGGCATTTATATGAAGGAAATTTTAAGAAAGGACATATTGATCTGTCCGAATTTCTTGTGCAATGCCGTTTAAATGGATTTTTTGATTTGAAGGAATTACAGACGGCGATTCTTGAAGAGAATGGTCGAATCAGTTTTCTTGCAAAATCGGAGCATCGTCCTGCCTCACCGTCAGATTTGAATTTATCGCCGAACAAGGAATGGCTGCTTCCAACCTATATCATGGATGGAAAAATCCTTTATGAGAATCTCTTACATTCCGGAAAAGATGAGGAATGGCTCAGGAAACAGCTTTCTGCACATGGCTGTAAACGCCTGTCTGACATATTTCTTGCAACAGGGAATCAACAGAATACTTTAAATGTTTATTTTAAAAATAACCGCAGGGGAAGTAGTGTTATCAAAGAGTGACATCCTTCCCTTCCGTGGAACTTTTCAGTGGTATCCTTAAAGGCATGCATCTTCTTGCCGGAAGGCTGGTAACTTAATTTTTGAATTTTTTTCTCTTTTAGATTTCACAAATGAAAGTGTGTCTGTTATAATTGATTCGTTTCTATCATAAATCGACATTTTTCTCAACTTTTATTTCATTTTCTTTTTGTCGGATTTATGGTAGTACATAGGTTTAACAAAATTCACATATAAGGCTATTTTAAACAATGATTTTTTATACGATTACCATTGTTTATATTTTTTACGTCTTTTTCCGTGTAGCACGGACATGAGTTTTTTTATAGGAACACATTTCTTTTTACTTAGGAAGAAATGTACTCTCAGAATTTCTACTATCTGAACGTATTTGAAAATGCTTTTTTATTTTTCAAACACAATCTAAAACGGATATATAACTGCGATTACTTAACATTTTGAGAGTACACAGAATACAAATTGGAGGATAACATGAAAGATTTAATTGAAATCCGCTGGCATGGTCGCGGCGGTCAGGGGGCGAAAACTGCGGCACTTCTGCTTGCTGATGTAGCTTTCAGTACTGGAATGTATGTGCAAGGATTCCCTGAATATGGTTCAGAGCGAATGGGTGCGCCGATTACTGCATACAATCGTCTGAGCAATAAGCAGATTCGCGTCCATTCTAATATTTATGACCCTGATTATGTGGTTGTTGTTGATGAAACGCTTTTAGATTCTGTCAATGTAACAGAAGGCCTGAAAGAAGAAGGAGCAATCATCATCAATACAAAACATGCAAAAGAAGAACTTTTACCAAAGTTAAATGGCTATAAAGGCCGCGTATACACAATTGATGCCAGAAAGATTTCCTTGCAGAGATGCAGAAGTCGTACGCACATAAATTTGCTTCAAAACCAGAGGTGATCGAGGGTAATATGAAGGCTCTCTCCCTTGCTTTACAGGAGGTACAATAATGGTATCAGATATCAATAAACTCGGACTTGATGTAAAATGGCAGGATCTTACTCTGGGATGCACCATCGTCGGAAGCTGTACTGCAGAAGTGTTTCGCACAGGAGAACGTTTATCCCCGGGCCATAGAATGTGTGCCGGATGTGGTGCAACTATCGCTGTAAGAAATGTACTGCGTGGACTTCACGAAGAAGACGAAGCGGTTATCACCTGTGCAACCGGGTGCCTTGAAGTATCCTCCTTCATGTATCCATACACTGCATGGAAAGATTCTTTTATTCATAATGCTTTCGAAAATGCCAGAGCAACCTGCAGTGGAGTAGAAGCTGCCTATCGTGCTTTAAAGAAAAAAGGCAAAGTTAAAAACACACATAAATTCATTACTTTCGGTGGTGACGGTGGTACATACGATATCGGATTCCAGTCTTTATCCGGTGCAATGGAACGAAATCATGATATGGTTTACGTTTGTTATGATAATGGTGCTTACATGAACACTGGTATCCAGCGTTCCTCCGCAACTCCAATGTATGCTGACACAACAACTACTCCTGCCGGTTCCGAATCTGACGGAAAAGCACAGAACCGAAAAGACTTAACACAGGTAATCGCTGCACATAATATTCCTTATGTTGCACAGACTACCTTTGTGCAGAACTTCAAAGACCTGCACACAAAAGCAGAAAAAGCAATCTACACAGAAGGGGCTGCTTTCTTAAATGTCATGGCTCCATGCCCAAGAGGATGGCGTTACAATACACCAGACATTTTAGAAATCTGTCAGCTTGCAATAGATACCTGCTTCTGGCCATTATTTGAGGTCATTGACGGCGAATGGATCGTAAACTATGTTCCTAAGAAAAAACTGCCAATCGAAGACTTCTTACGCCCACAGGGAAGATTCAAACATTTATTCAAACCCGGAAAAGAAGAATTAATCGCAAGAATCCAGGCAGAGGTTGATAGAAAATGGGAAGAATTACTGGCAAAAGCTAAATAGGACTTTGCTGCAGGCAAAGAGACGCCCCCGAAGAGAGTCTAACTCCTATATTTGTGACTTTAGTCGCGGCGGTTTGAATGCTCGCTTTAAACGCTCGCATCCAAACCTTGCTCCGAGGCCACAAATATAGGGGGGGTAGACTCTCTTCGGGGGCGTCTCTTTTGCCTGCGGCAATTACTTCAACATCGAGGCAACCATCTGGTTTACGAGCTTACCATCAGCCTTACCTTTTACCTTTGGCATAAGGTCCTTCATGATTTTACCTCTGTCCTTACCTGTTGGTTCTGTAATTCCAAGTTCGTCAAGTACGGACTGAATTGTTGCTTTGATTTCATCTTCACTCATCTGCTTTGGCGCAAATTCTTCATAAACAGCGATTCTCAGTTTGCACTGGTCGATAATATCTGTACGGTCAGCAGGTGACATCTCAATCGTATCTTTGCACTGTTTGATTTCTTTTGCAATGATGCTGTTCTCCTCTGCCTCTGTTAAATCTTCTCTCTTATCGATTGCCTTCGCCTTTAAAGCACCAAGAAGCATGGATAATGCATCTTTTCTTTCTTTATCTTTTGCTTTCATTGCTGCGTACATTGCGGTACGGACTTCTTCGATTTTACTCAACTTAAACCCTTCTTTCAAATAGTATAATCGTTATTCAAGTAAAACTTTACTACTATTTCCAACCAAAATCAAGGGGGAATTCTTTAAATTCCCTTCGACATTTTTACTATAGCAAAAAGTCGGAAAAGCATTTGAAAATTTATTTATTCATTAATTTCTTGTCAGAAAATTCTGTATATATAAAAAATCATTTATCTGAAATGCCAATCCTGCAGAATTAATTTTTTAAAATCTTACTCTCTCCTGTCCTCTCCCCTCCAAAATTTTTCAATCAATTTGTCGGATCGAAACAAACAGATTCAACGAATCACTACCTACCGACTCTTCCCCAAAGCACCCCAACATTAAATAGTAATTTCCGTCCAACAAAAAACAGCTCCCACAAGGAGACGATATCCTATATTTGTGGCCTTAGAACGAGGATTGAATGTGAGCCGTTTAGCGAACATTCAACCCGCAGTGATAGAGTCACAAATATAGAATATCGTCTCCCTGTAGGAGCGTCTGTCTTGCCTACAGCAAATTATTATTTAACAACCAAGTTTACGATTCTTCCCGGTACATAGATTTCTTTACGGATTGTTCCATTGACTTTATCCCCAAGTGCCTCTTTCGCCTTTGCAAGAATCTCGTCCTTATCTCCATCTGGATTGATGGCGATTGTGCATTTGGTCTTTCCGTTAATCTGTACTGGAATTTCGATTTCATCGTCTTTCATAGCTTCCTCATCGTATTCTGGCCATGTTGCGTGGAATACAGAATCGGTATGTCCAAACTGTTCCCAGAGTTCTTCGGAAACATGTGGAGCAAATGGAGCTAATAAGATGATATATGTTTCTAATGTTTCTTTATCTACGCCGCCTTTTTTAGACAGTTCCATCAGTTTATTGTTGTATTCCATGAATCCACTGATTACTGTATTTAAGCTGAAGCTGTTCAGACGGTTTGTGATGTCATGAACAAGTTTATGACGTACTTTGATTAATTCTGGTGTTGCCTTTACATCGTTATCCTTATTGTCAAGAGCAAGCTTCCAGAAACGTTTGAGGAAACGGTTTACACCTTCGATTCCCTTATCATCCCATTCAGAATCAAGTTCTGGTGGTCCTACAAAGAGTTCGTAAATTCTTAAGGAGTCACATCCGTAGTCCCTTACAAGATCATCTGGAGATACGACATTTCCTTTGGATTTACTCATCTTGATACCGTTCTTACCAGTAATCATACCCTGGTTAAAGAGCTTCTTGAATGGCTCATCAAAGTCGATTACCCCGATATCGTTGAGGAACTTTGTATAGAATCTGGAGTATAACAGATGTAATACGGCATGTTCCACACCACCAATGTACATATCTACTGGAAGGTACTTATCTGCCTTTTCTCTGTTTACTAATTCTTTATCGTTCTTGTTATCAACGTAACGTAAGAAGTACCAGGAAGAACCTGCCCACTGAGGCATTGTGTTTGTCTCTCTCTTTGCTGGAGCGCCACAGCATGGACATGTTGTGTTCACCCATTCTGTAATGTCAGCAAGTGGAGATTCTCCTGTTCCTGTTGGCTGGTATTTTTCTACCTCTGGTAACAGTAATGGAAGCTCTTCTTCTGGAACTGGTACTGCACCACATTTTGGACAGTGTACGATAGGAATCGGCTCCCCCCAGTAACGCTGACGGCTGAATACCCAGTCACGAAGCTTGTAGTTTACAGTTTTTCTTCCGATACCCATCTTTTCGATCATGAGAGGCGCTTCTTTTTTCAGTACAGAAGATTCCATACCATTCCACTCACCAGAGTTAATCATTGTTCCGGCAGCTTCTGTGTACGCTTCTGTCATGTTCTCGATTTCTTTTCCATCTTTAGCAATTACCTGAATGATTGGGATGTTGAACTTTGTAGCGAACTCAAAGTCACGGTCATCATGCGCAGGCACACACATAATCGCACCTGTACCATAGTCAGCAAGTACATAGTCAGATAACCAGATTGGAACTTTTGCTCCATTTAATGGGTTGATTGCATAAGAACCTGTGAATACACCAGTCTTTTCTTTGTCCTGAAGACGATCTACGTTAGACTTCATGGAAGCGTTGAAGATATACTTTTCTACAGCTTCTCTTGTTTCATCTGTAGCAAGTTCTTTTGCCATTGCGTGTTCCGGAGCTAATACCATAAATGTTGCTCCGTGTAGTGTATCTGGTCTTGTTGTATATACAGTGATTTTCTCGTCTTTTCCTTCTACAGGGAAGTCAACTTCTGCACCGTAACTCTTACCGATCCAGTCTGTCTGCATCTTTTTAACCTTTTCAGGCCAGTCAAGCTTATCAAGGTCATTTAACAGACGGTCTGCATATTTTGTGATACGAAGCATCCACTGTTTTAAGTTCTTCTTTGTTACAGGAGAACCACAACGCTCGCAGCATCCGTCTACTACTTCCTCATTAGCAAGACCTGTCTTACAGGAAGGGCACCAGTTGATCGGCATTTCTTTTTCGTAAGCAAGACCTGCTTTAAACATTTTTACGAAAATCCACTGTGTCCACTTGTAGAAGTTTGGATCTGTTGTATTTACTTCCATATCCCAGTCATAAATAGCTGCGATTTCATTAATCTGTCTCTTAATATTCTTAATATTAGAAGCTGTAGTAATTTTAGGGTGTGTTCCCATCTTAATCGCATAGTTCTCTGCTGGAAGGCCAAATGCATCCCATCCCATTGGATGAATCAGGTAATATCCCTGAAGCATTTTGTAACGGCTCCATACATCACTGATTACATATCCTCTCCAGTGTCCTACATGAAGTCCACTTCCTGATGGATATGGGAACATATCAAGACAATAGTATTTCGGTTTCTTTCCATCATTTACGTTAATCGGGTTTTCTTCCCATTTCTGGCGCCATTTTTGCTCAACGGCTCTATGGTTATAAGGTTCTGCCATAGGTTTTTCCTCCTGTATCATAAAATATAATATAATTATATCCAATTCCTTCAGTTCTTAACTGACGGGTGGATGATAGTTAGCATAAATTATTCTGCTGTTTTTTCTTCTGTAGTTAGCTCTGTTGGAGCTTTCTTTTCTGTTGTTGTCTGCTTTGGCTTCTTTCCAACTTTAAAGGTAAATGTTTTTGTTACGCTTACTGCTGTATATGGATCAGTAATGGTACACCGTACTTTATAAGTACCCGCTTTCTTTGTATTTACCTTTCCCCTTACTTTCATCGACTTTAACAATGCATTGGATGAAGCATAGGAAGAACTGACATTTACCATGTTTTTTATATTAAATGTACTTCCATAAGCAATCGTCTTTGTCGCCTTTTTCTTTAAAGTAAGTTTTGGGCGGTACGGATTACGGGAATCTGGATCTGTAGGATCCCATCCAGCTCTCTTTTTAGTGGATACCCTTACTTTTGGGCGAGTCGGCTTCTTTAATGTACGTCCTTCTCCAATTACTACCTTTGTTCCAAGACGGCAATGATCATAAATCCACTTGGCATCTGTCACAGCCAGACGGATACAGCCTGCAGAAGCCTGCTGTCCTAACTTGTTATATTCCTTTGTGGATACCTGACTTTTATTGATACTATAATAAGGTACAGAATGGAACAGGTATGCTCCGTGGATTCTTGTACTATACTGTCCGTAAACCCCGTGAATCAATGGTCTCCATTTATACTTTGCTGTTGTATTATATGTACCTCTTATTGTTCTATAATTTTTTCCAGTAGAACAATACATTGCTTTTACAAGCTTGCCGGTTTTTGAATTGGTTACGTTAACAAGATTTGTTCTGCGGTTCACATAAATCGTATACTTGCTGGCAGCCTGTACATCCACTGTATTAAAACGGATAAAGGCAAATGTAAAAACAAACATTGCAGCTAGTAGTAGCATTCTCTTTTTCTTCATCTTTCCTCTCCTTTCTCTCTTCTGAAATATTGCATCTTGAAGCATTCTTGAAAAATCATTCTGACACTCTCCTGCAAATGTAACATACATCTTGCTGTAAGCATTTTTCAAACACTTTCTGGTAATTACGCAAATCTCCATTTTTATTATATAATTTTTCTCGTTTTTGTAAAGCAGAAGTTTGTAAATTTGCAAATTTGCCCTGCCCGTGCTTCTATGTTATAATACAAATCATAGCAATCGTAACTATAGTGACTCCATTCACAAACAGTATGTATCCGGAAAGTCTTTTTGTGAATCGTTTCCCAATAGTTACAGGCAAATTTATAGTTGACATGTACAAAGGAGGTTTACCATGATTGAATTTAACCATTTTAACTTTAATGTTCTTAATTTAGAAAAGAGTATCGCTTTTTATAAAGAAGCAATTGGTCTTTCTGTTGTCCGCGAAAAGGATTCCAGTGACGGAAGCTTCAAGATTGTATATCTTGGAGACGGACGTACCGGCTTTACTCTTGAATTGACTTGGATGCGCGACAGAAAAGAGCCTTATAACCTTGGAGATGAAGAATTCCATCTTGCCTTCAAGACAGATGAGTATGATGCTTTTCATAAGAAACATGAAGAGATGGGATGCATTTGCTACGAAAATCCTTCTATGGGAATCTATTTTATCAATGATCCAGACGGATATTGGATTGAAATCGTTCCGGTAAGATAACTTTTTCATCCATATGACAGGATATACTTATGAATTATAATGAACCATCTATAAAAAAGAAACGAGAAGAACTTTCATCCCCGAAGAAAAGAAGACGAACAACCGCTTCGGCAGTTGCTTTTCGTGTTATTTTATTTCTTATTTGTGCGATATGTGTCAGTGGAGCAGGATTAGCTTACGGCTCCTTTAAAGGTATTATCGCCAGTGCACCTAAAAATGTCTCTCTTTCACCAAAATATTCTTCTACGATTATCTATGACGATAATAATAAAGCAGTGCAGCCTCTTCATGATTATTCCTCTAATCGGATTAAGGTAAAGTCTGAGGAGCTTCCGGATAATCTGAAAAATGCTTTTATTGCTATTGAAGATGAACGTTTTTATGAACATGACGGTGTTGATTTTAAGGGGATTTTGCGTGCTTTGTGGACAGATCTGCGCAATGGTTCCACCTCACAGGGAGCCAGCACACTGACACAGCAGCTTATTAAGAATAATGTATTTGAAGCTGGCGGTGAAAGTAATATCATTGCAAAGATTAAACGAAAGATTCAAGAACAGTATCTTGCAATTAATGCAGAAAAAACAAAGCCGAAAGAAGAGATTCTTACCGACTATCTAAATACCATTAATTTAGGTAAAGGTAATCTTGGGGTGGAAACCGCTTCCAAATATTATTTTGGCAAGTCAGCAAAGAACCTCACCTTATCGGAATGTGCCGTTTTAGCTGGAATCACAAAAAATCCGACTTACTTAAATCCGGTAGATTATCCCGAGGCGAATGATGCACGTCGTAAACTGATTCTAAAAAAGATGTATCAATTAAATTATATTTCTGCGAAAGAATACCAGCAGGCTTCTGAGAATAACGTTTACGCAAAGATTAAGAGCCATACCGCCAAGGGAAACAAAAATTCTGTATATTCCTATTTTACAGATGCGCTTATTACCCAGGTTGTCGCTGATTTTCAGGAACAAAAGGGATATACGCAATCGCAGGCTTACCAGCTTGTTTATCGCGGTGGCCTGAAAATTTATTCTACACAAAACACAAAGCTACAAAAGATTGCAGATTCTGTTATTAATAATCCAGATAATTATCCGGTAGCTACCAAGTTTTCCTTAGAATATAAACTTCAGGTAACGCATGCTGACTCTTCATCCAGTACTTATACAGAAATAAATGTTGCTTCCTATTTCCGCAAAAAGAAAAAAGATCCAACTTATAAAACGATTTATAATTCAAAAAAGGAAATGAAAGCCGCTGTAAAAGCATTTCGAAAGTCTATAATGAAAAAGGGAGACAAAAAGAAGGCCGAATCCATACATTATTCTATGGAACCCCAGCTATCTTACTCTCTCATTGATCAAAAAACAGGCCAGGTTAAAGTTCTAGTAGGCGGACGCGGACAAAAGCAGGACGATCTCGCCTTAAACCGCGCAACATCTGTAAAGCGGCAGCCGGGTTCAACATTTAAGATTTTATCTACTTATGCTCCCGCTATTGATACAGGAAGTATGACACTGGCAACGGTATTTGATGACGCCCCATATCAGTATGAGAATGGACAAAAAGTTACAAACTATGTTTCAACAAGTTATAAGGGACTTACAACTGTCCGTGATGCCATCATAGATTCTAACAATATTGTTGCAGTAAAAGCCCTCACAGACCTGACTCCTCAGGTCGGTTTTGACTTTCTGCAAAAACTTGGTTTTACAACTTTAGTAAATAATCGGGTAAGTACAAATGGTACTTATGAAAGTGATGTAAACCAGTCTCTGGCTCTTGGTGGAATTACAGATGGTGTAACCAATGTGGAATTGACCGCCGCCTATGCGGCCATTGCCAATCAGGGAACTTATAACACCCCTGTTCTTTATACGACTGTAAAAGACAGTAATGGCAATGTTCTGTTAAGTAACAAAAAGAAATCTCGCAAAGTAATAAAGAAATCAACCGCCTGGCTTCTTACAAATGCGATGGAGGATGTTGTTAAAAAAGGAACCGGCCGGGCTGCGCAGCTTGATTCAGATATGGCTGTTGCCGCCAAAACAGGTACTACTTCTAACAACTATGACTACTGGTTCTGCGGATATACGCCATACTACACGGCATCTGTCTGGACAGGTTATGACTATAACACTTCTTTTGATAATGATGAAGATTACCATAAAGTAATCTGGAAAAAGATTATGGATCGCATTATCAGCGAAAAGAAACAAAAAGTGAAAAGTTTTCCTCCCAATAAAAATATTAAAAAAGCGGAGATTTGTATCAAATCCGGCAAGAAAGCTCTTCCTAATGTTTGTTCAAAAGATCCTGAAAAGTCAATGGTCCGCACAGAATATTTTGCATCGGGAACCGTTCCGAAAGATAGTTGTGATGCGCATATCGCAGTTACTTTCTGTTTAAAATCTCATTTAGTTGCACAGAAGTTCTGCCCAGATAAGTTCCGCTACACAAAGATTTTCCGTGTTCGTCCAAAACACTCTTCTCATAAGACGGATGATGAACCTTACTTCCTGAATATTGATATCAACAATAAGTGCAATATTCACACGGAAGAATGGCATCAGAAAAAATTAGAGAAGAAAAAGAAAAAACAAGAAGAAAAATTAAAAAAACAACAGCAAAAGGGAAATAACAATATAACTCCCGATGATATTGGCAAACAGATAAAAAAGATATTAAATCAATAAATAGGAATTTGCCGCAGGCAAAGGAGACGCCCTCTGGAAAATAAACAAAGCATATTTGTGACTTTAGTCGCTGCAGGTTGAATGCTCGCTTTAAGTGCTCGCATCCAACCTTTGCTCCGAGGCCACAAATATGCTTTATTTATCTTCCAGAGGGCTGTGTTTGGGCTGGGGATGGAATTGCTATTTATTGTTGGAGGGATTTGAGGACGCTCCAGAAGGTTATAGCTTTCGTTATAACTGTTTTTTGAAGAATTGATTCGAATTACTTCTATCTCTCCTGACTTCTTCCCCAAATCTTTCCACAAATTTGCCCGGGCAGCCAGAAAACAGAAGTCCGAGAATCAAATCATCTATATTTGTGATTTGATTCTCAGACTTCGTCTGTTTACTCACCCCGGCAAATTCCTATTTTCTATGCAGGATTCTGATGGAGTTGAGCAGGCACAATACCGATACTCCTGTATCAGCAAATACCGCAATCCACATATTTGCGAATCCAAACAGACCCATAATCATAACGATGATTTTGATTGCAAGTGCAAATACAACGTTCTGCCATGAAATACTATTTGTCATTTTCGCAATGCCGACGGCTTCTGGGATGGCTTTCATTTCGGAGTTCATGAATACGACATCTGCTGCTTCGATTGCTGCGTCTGCGCCGCTTCCCATAGCTGCTCCAACATCAGCTCCGGCAAGTACCGGTGCATCGTTGATACCGTCTCCGACAAACATAACCGCTCCATGATTTTCTCTGATTTTCTTCAATTCAGATAATTTGTCCTGTGGAAGCAGTTTTGCGTGTACTTCATCAATTCCGGTTTCTTTTGCTACAGCATCTGCACTTTCCTGTGCATCACCCGTAAGCATTGCTGTAATAATTCCCTGTTTCTTTACAGCGGCGATTGCATCTTTGGCATCGTCTTTTACGGTATCGGAAATGACGATATTTCCAACAAATTTGCCATTTAAGGCAACGAGTACTTCTGTACCAAAGTTTTCTTTCTGGTATACACTTAAGTCTACGTTCTGTGCATCCATAAGCTTTCTGTTACCACAGAGAACAACACCTCTGCTAAGTTCGGCACGAATACCATGTCCGGCAATTTCTTCTACTTTCGATGGTCTTTCGATAGAAAGTCCCTTTTCTTCAGCTGCTTCTACGATGCTATTTCCAATTGGATGTGTAGAAGACAATTCACAACTTGCACTGATTGCTAATAAATCATTGGCAGTCATTGCATTTCCTGCTGGATTGGCTTTCTGAACAACAAAGTTACCCTTTGTGATCGTTCCAGTCTTATCCATTACGATTGCTTTTACATTTTTCAGGCTTTCAATTGCAATTCCACCTTTGAAAAGGATACCTTTCTTAGAGCCTGCTCCGATTCCAGAGAAGAATGCCAGCGGTACACTTAATACTAACGCACATGGACAACTGATAACTAAGAATGTCAACGCTGTGTAAATAGATGCGGTTCCGCTTGTTCCATGAATCGTATTTACTGTTCCTGTATAGGCACTGTCTACGAAGAAATGCCAGTTCAGGGAATCTGGTAAAATAAATGGAAGTACTACTGCTACAAATAATGCGAATAATACAACGAATGGTGTGTATACTCTTGCAAAACGAGTAATAAATTTATCAATGTTTGGTTTACTTGCCGCTGCATTTTCCACAGAGTCAAGAATTCTTGTTACCATAGATTCTTCAAGAATTTTTTCTACACGAATCTTTAACTGTCCAGATGTATTCACACATCCGGAAACGATGTTGTCCCCTGCCTTTGCCATAACAGGTACTGGCTCACCGGTAACTGGTGAAGTATCAATACGGCTCTCTCCATCAATGATAACACCATCTAATGGAATACGGTCACCCGGACGTACTAAAAGGATATCTCCTACATTTGCTTCTTCCGCATCAATAATACGGACATCATTTCCAATGACAAGATTAACAACTTCTGGTCTTAAGTCAACCGCTTCCATAATCTGAGTACGGCTCTGCTCGGTTGCTTTTTCTTCAAAATACTCACCGATACGATAGAAAAGCATTACGCCTACTGCTTCCGGGAATTCCTGAATACAGAACGCACCAATTGTTGCAATACACATAAGGAAGTTCTCATCAAATACCTGACCTTTCATGATATTCTTTCCAGCTGTGATTAATACCTTGCCGCCAAGAACTAAATAAGCAATCAGAAACAGGGCAAACATTGGAATGGTTGGTACATTTCCCACATGTTCAAGAATTTCACCAATGATGAAAATAACTGCTCCCACGCCGATGCTTACAAGAGGATTGTTAAAAGAGAACTTCTTCTCTCCTGCTTCTTCAGATTTTATCACTTTATTGTCTTTTGGAACAATTGTGATTCCATCTTCCATTGCATCAATTGTCTCTTTAATCATCGGAATCATCTGGTCTGGATTCTTAGCAGAAAGTTTCATCTGCTTCGTTGCATAAGTAATTGTCAGGTCATCCACACCATTTAATGTTCTTAACTTTGCTTCGATCTTTGATGCACAGTTTGCACAGTCAAGACCTTCTAAAATATATACCTTTGTATTGGAAATGCCGCTTAGCTTCTTGCGCTGTCTTGGAACAATTGTTACTCCATCTTCAATAGAATCTACAACTGCCTGCATCTTTGGAAGTAACTCTGCCTGATTATTTGCTGAAACTCGAAGCTGCTTTGTGGCAAATGCTACAGAAGCGAATCCAACTTCCGGCATCTGACGAATCTTCGCCTCAATCTTTGCTGCACAATTCGCACAGTCGATTCCCTCTAAAATATATACTTTCTTCTCCAAATCTTCATCTGGCATATGACAGTTACATTTTGCAAGGCTCTCTCCACAAACATCACAATATTCTACATAGGAATTACACTGCTCACACTGACAGCCTTCCGGATGTCCTTCTACCTGATGATGGTCTACCTCAAAATGGGTGTGTGAACGAGTTGCCTGTGGTTTTGCTGGTTCATGATGGTGGTCATGTCCGCATCCACACTCATCTCCGTGATCATGGTGATGATGATGCTCATGGTCGTGGTGCTCATGTCCGCATCCGCACTCTTCTCCGTGATCATGGTGATGATGCTCATGGTCGTGGTGCTCATGTCCGCATCCGCACTCTTCTCCATACTCATGATGATGATGATGCTCATGGTCGTGGTGCTCATGTCCGCATCCGCACTCTTCTCCATGCTCATGATGGTGATGATGCTCACGGTCGTGGTGGTCATGGCCACATCCGCACTCTTCTCCATGCTCATGATGGTGATGATGATGCTCGTGTCCCTCGTGGTCATGATCATGGTCGTGATGGTCATGGCCACATCCACACTCTTCTCCATGTTCATGATGGTGATGCTCGTGTCCCTCGTGGTCATGATCATGGTCGTGGCGGTCATGGCCACATCCACACTCTTCTCCATGTTCATGATGGTGATGATCATGTTCCTCGTGGTCATGATCATGGTCGTGGTGGTCATGGCCACATCCACACTCTTCTCCATGTTCATGGTGATGTTGCTCATGATTGTGAGTTTCTGCTGCTTTACGTCTGCTGCGGGTTCTCTCAACAACTTCTACATCTGGTTCCATAGACTGAATTGTCTCTCTGATTTTTGGCAGAATCGCTTCCGGATCTTCTGCTGCAAATCGAAGCTGCTTGGTTGCAAATGTAACGGATACATCGCTAAGCTCCGGCAGCTTACTAAGCTTTCTCTCAATCTTGGCTGCACAGTTTGCACAATCAAGGTTCTCAAGAATATATACTTTTCTCTGCATTGTGATACCTCTCTTTTTGATATTATAGAATTACCCCAGTACATGTTGAAAAACAACAAGTAATCTACACGCCTCTAGAGTGTGTTTGAAACACTCTCTAGGAATCGGTATGTGTCATATGTATTAATGCTTCTTCCATAATATCTACAATATGCTGGTCATCCAGTGAATAAAAAACATTTTTTCCTTCCCGTCTTGCTCTTACCTGATGCATCTTACGCATTACGGCAAGCTGGTGGGAAACTGCAGACTTAGTCATGTCAAGGAAAACTGCAATATCACCGGCACACATCTCCTGCTCCTTTAGTGCATACAGAATCCGTATTCTTGTGTCATCTGCTAAAACTTTAAAAAAGGATACTACCTTATCAATCTCGCAGTCTTTCGGCATACTCTTCTGTACCTTTTCAATACTTTCAGGAAACATTGCCACACAATCGCTCTTTTTCGTTCCCATAACTTCCTCCTTCATCAAACAAATAATTGAATACTTGTTCAACTGTCCTTATTATAGTTGAACGAGTGCTCAATTGTCAATAGGTATTTTTAAATTTTTTCTACTTTTTCAGTATGATATAAATTTTAAATAAATTTCTATTGTAAATCACATGGTAACCCTTACTAAGTCAAAGAAACCTTTTTTCTGAAATTTTATTAAAACCTGATTACATTTCCTGTGCAGTTAAAAATAAATTTTTCTCCAAAGTTATTTTTTATCGTTTCTAAATTGTCCTCTCCCGTACAATGGGAAACGGCAATAAAATTTATATTCATTTCTTTTAAGTCATCTATTGTCTTTCTAAGCCGCTCTCCGTCAGCTTCCATCAAATGGGTTCCTCCGACAACTCCGCAAATCTTTTTACCACTTCTCTTTTCAATTGTTCTAAGAATATTCATAATGCCCGGATGAGAACATCCCACTATAACGACAATGCCTTGCTCGGTATCTAATGCTACGGCAATTTCGTCTGTGAAAGAATCCTTCGTATATTCAGATATTACTTTTTCTATTGCCGGCTTCACGCTCAATTCATCAGAAGAACAATCGGTACTGTACGCAGTCATTCCTTCCTCTGTTCCAGAGTGTGTTTGAAAAAAGCTTTCTGCAAAGCAACCAGCAGCAATTTCCTTGTCTTCTTTTTTTACAAAAAAACGAGGATTTAACTGTTCATATCCTACAATGCGCTCAAAGTTACGATATAATGTTACTCCCGGAAAAATCATTTGCATATCTTCTTTTACCTCACAAACGGTTATTCCTTTTTTCTCTAATTCTTCCTTGGAAAATGCAATCCCAATATCTTTCATCGTTCCATCGTTTTTCTCATAATATTTCCCCTGAAAAAAATCTTTTCCCACATATATTTTTCTGATTGTCTCTTCTTCTATGAGTCTTTTCACACCACCAGCATGATCATAATGGGCATGGCTAATTAATAATGCACTTAAATTTTCAAGAGAAATCCCCATTTTCGCTGCATTTTCATAAAATATTCCACTCTGCCCTGTGTCCATTAACAGGCAAACCTGTTCCTCTTGATTCTCACTTTCAATCAAAATAGCAAGGCCATGCTCACACATATATCTTTCCTCTTTATCCACATGATTTTCAATCAACGTAGTCAGCTTCCATCTCATAAAAAGTTCCTCCATTCTCTATAAATCATGATACAATAGATTTAGATTTTTGAGAAGTTTTTTTAAAGTTAAGCTGTGACTATAGTAATTCCACAATTACTATAAAAAACCCATCATTATAAAATGCAATTACTACGCTATACAACTACACTATATCTCAATACTTTCCTCTTTTTTAAGTGTCCGTAGTGTAATATCCATTCAGTAATAACAGTTTATGAATAATGATTTGACAGTTCACAATAAAAGATGTACAAGATAAACTGGCAAAATTATATTCAATAATACTTTTAGAAACCAAATGAATGAAGCAGTAGTTACATCTATAATTACAATAAATTATTTCTGGAGGTTTTATTATGAAACATTCTCTTCATTTATACGGAACTCTTGGTCCTGCCTGTGCCACAAAAGAAAAAATCCGCACAATGTTTTTATCTGGCATGACCGGAATGCGCCTTAATCTTTCCCACAGCAATCTTGATGACTGTAAAGACTGGCTGCAGCAATATTACGAAGTTTCCGAACGTCTGCACATCGTTCCTGAACTTCTTGTTGATTTACAGGGTCCTGAACTTCGCATCGGAACTCTGGATATTCCACTCTCCCTTTCCGAGAATGATCTTATTTTTCTTGTATCAGAAAAATCATTTGATAAAAGAAAAGAAAACTCCGCTATATTTTCACGAATCATAGCTGGAGAAGATGAACTTTCTATTATTCCATGTCCTGATATTCTTTTTTCTTATTTCGATGAAGGACAGGAAGTAAAATTAAACGATGGAAAAATTGTATTAGAATTATCGGCACCTTTAGAAGAAGATATTTTCTGTGCCAAAGTCAAAAAAGGCGGTGAACTGACTTCAAGAAAAAGTATTGCAATAAAGGATGTTACCGTTCCTCTGCCTGTACTCACCGAAACAGATAAACAAAATCTTAAATTACTCAGAAAATATCACGTTACCGGCGTTATGCTTCCTTTTGTAAGAAATGCTGATGATTTAATCACTCTCCGAAAGGAACTGTGTGCCGACGGTATGGATTATATACGCATCTTTGCAAAGATAGAGTCGTTAGAAGGTGTAGAAAATCTGCCTTCTCTCCTGCCTTTCTGTGATGAAATTGTTATAGCAAGAGGGGATCTCGGAAATGCCATTCCTCTGCCAAAACTTCCCGCCATCCAGAAACGAATCGCCATGACCTGTCTGCGTGCAAAGAAACCATTCATGGTGGTAACCCAGATGCTCGCCTCGATGGAGCAAAATCCTGTACCAACCAGAGCAGAAGTAACGGATATCTTTCAGGCAGTCTTAGATGGGGCTTCTTCTCTCATGTTAACGGGAGAAACTGCTGTTGGGGCTTATCCTGAAGAAGCGATAAAAATACTGGCACAAACAAGTGAGGAAGCCCTTCGCTTTAAGATAGCGAAATTCTGATTTGCCGCAGGCAAAGGAGACGCTCACAGTAAATAAAAGAACCTATATTTGTGACTTTAGTCGCTGCGGTTTGAATACTCG
>ERZ773248.661-NODE-661-length-40232-cov-8.319685_pt1 | contig 40232 bp, 37 predicted proteins | sample MGYA00580518_ERZ773248 | MGnify/ENA primary metagenome ERZ773248 (study PRJEB29015, sample SAMEA2737762) | human gut metagenome | biome: human gut; feature: human-associated habitat; material: faeces | place: China | collected 2012 ...
TTTCTTTTGGGCTAACAGGCGTGTAGCAGCACAATCTCTACTTCAATAATTCTTTAAGTAATTTTTCATGCGGGTAACAGGACTTGAACCTGCACGGGATGTCCCACCAGAACCTAAATCTGGCGCGTCTGCCAATTCCGCCATACCCGCTCAACGGATTTATCTTATCATCTGTGACTGAAAAAGTCAAATCAAAAGGCACTGCTCATCGCAATGCCTTTTTCACATAATTACAGTTCATCTGCACCATTCGCAAAATCACGCTTGCAGCGCTTTTCACTGCTACGTGGTTGCCTGCCTTACTGCTCCAGCACCAGTTTTGCCGAGCCATACATACCGGCATCATTACCAAGTGTTGCCAGCACAAATTTTGCGCCTCGGCAGCCGCGGAAGGTATATTTGAGATAATATTTCTTTATGTAGTCCAGGATGACCGGGCCTGCTTTGGACACGCCGCCACCGATGACAAATACTTCCGGATCAACCGTAGATGCCACATTGGCAAGTGCCAGCCCCAGATATTTTCCGAAACGTTCTGCCACATCTTTGGCAAATGCATCGTCTGCTTTTACTGCATCCCAGATATCTTTGGCAGTCATGGTCTCTGGCTGAAGAGTTGTTCCTTTAGTATCAGCGCCCTGACGGATCATCCATTTTGCAAGAGTCACCATTCCATTGGCAGATGCCAGCTGCTCCAGGCATCCCTGGTTGCCACAGCCGCAATTCCAGTCCACAGCATCTTCCACATGAATGTGTCCGATCTCGCCGCCTGCGCCGTTGGCTCCGGTAATGATCTTTCCATCAATGATGATTCCACCGCCGACACCGGTTCCCAATGTTACCATGACACCGCTCTTATGTCCGGCTGCGGCGCCTTTCCACATCTCCCCCAGAGCTGCCACATTGGCATCATTGCCGCCCTTGCTCACAAGGCCGGTCAGTTCGGTCAGTTCTCTGGTGACCTCTTTATAGCCCCAGCCAAGGTTTGCGGTATGCGGCACAATGCCCTCTGCATTGATCGGCCCCGGAACTCCGATACCGATACCAGTCACTGAATCCTTCTCAATTCCACGCTCTTCCAGCTTCTTCTGTACTGCTTCTGCAATATCCGGCAGAATGGCTTTTCCTTCATTCTCGGTTCTGCTGGGAATCTCCCATTTTTCCAACAGCTCACCATCCACACGGAACAGTCCCATCTTCACAGTGGTTCCGCCCACATCAATTCCAAAACAGTATTCTTTCATCCCTTTATCCCCCATGGTCTTATTTTTTATTGCGGCTAATACTCTCCTGCACTCTGCGATACAGCTCCTGAGCTGCATTATAGCCCATCTTCTTCTGTCTGTGGTTAACAGCCGCAGACTCTACGATAATCGCCAGGTTCCGGCCCGGACGGATCGGAATCGAATGACAGGTCACTTTATTACCAAGGAACTCGGTGTATTCCTCATTGAGTCCCAGACGGTCGTACTCTTTGTCCTTGTCCCACTCTTCCAGTTTGATGACCAGATCAATACTCTGGGTCTCACGGACGCTTTCAACACCATACAGAGTCTTCACATCAATAATACCGATACCGCGAAGCTCGATGAAATGTCTGGTGATCTCCGGTGAGGTTCCTACCAGCGTATCATCGCTGACTTTGTGGATCTCAACCACATCGTCGGTGATCAGACGGTGACCACGCTTGATCAGCTCCAGAGCCGCCTCACTCTTACCGATGCCACTCTCGCCCATAATCAGGATACCTTCACCATAGACATCCATCAGAACACCATGGATAGAAATACATGGTGCCAGTTCCACGCCAAGCCAGCGGATAACCTCTGCCATCAGGTCAGATGTGATGCGATGGCTGGAAAGCAGCGGCTTGTGATATTTCTTCGCCAGTTCGATCATATCCTCATCCGGTTCTGTCCGGGTGGAATAGATCACACACGGAATATCGCTGGATAAAAACTGCTCATAATTGGCCAGCTTTACATCTCTGTCCAGACTTTTCAGATAGGTATATTCTACATATCCAATGATCTGTACACGCTCACTTGCAAAATGCTCAAAATATCCGGCAAGCTGCAGAGCCGGACGGTTGATCTCCGGGCTGCTGATCTCGATCTCATCGGTGGATACTTCCGGCACCAGATTTACAAGCTGCAGCTTCTCGATCATCTTATTTAACTTTACGGATGACATATTCTGTACTCCTTTTCTTCACGCGGCTGAACCGTTTCCAGCCTTCATATAGTAAAAGTTTAACACGTTTAATTCTGCTTCGCAACATGGAAAAACTCGTAGACCTGACGGGCTGACAGACTGTTCATCCCCTCCACCTGCGCCAGTTCTTCCTCGCTGGCTGCCTTCAGATCATCCAGAGTCTGGAATGCCTTCATCAATGCCCTCCTTCTTGCCGGACCAATACCTTTGATATCGTCAAGCACCGAATGCACCTGCTCCTTGCTTCTAAGAGAACGGTGATATTCAATAGCAAACCGGTGGGCCTCATCCTGAATACGTGTCACAAGACGGAAGCCCTCACTGTCCCGGTCAATAGGAATCTCCACATTATTAAAATAGATGCCTCTGGTCCTGTGGTGGTCATCCTTTACCATACCACATACAGGAACGTGCACGCCAACCGCATCCATAACCTTCAGCGCGATGTTCACCTGCCCACGGCCTCCATCCATCATGATCAGATCCGGATAAGTCTCATAATGAGAGAGTCTTCTGGTCAGCATCTCTTCCATACTGGCATAATCATCAGCCCCCTGTACCCCACGGATCCGAAACTTTCTGTAATCAGACCGCTTCGGTTTTCCTTTTTCAAATACGACCATAGAGCCGACTGTCTGGAAACCGCTGATATTGGATATGTCATATGCTTCCACTCTGGATATCTCCGGCAGATTCAAAAGTCCTGCGATCTCCTTCATGGCACCGATGGTTCTCCCTTCTTCGCGGCGGATCCGCTCTTTATCCTGATCCAGCACCATCTTCGCATTTTTCTGGGCAAGTTCCACCAACTTCTCCTTCTCACCCTTCTTAGGCACACAAATATGCACCTTCTGACCTTTCCGCTCGCTCAGCCAGCTCTCGATAACTTCCGCTTCCCCGATCTCATACTGCATCATGATCTCTCTGGGAATATACGGAGTTCCTGCATAAAACTGCTTCACAAATGCTGCCAGGATCTCTTCTTTCTTATCATCTGCCGCAATGTGCAGACAAAAATGATCTCGTCCGATGAGACGTCCATCCCGGATAAAGAACACCTGCACTACCGCATCTTCCCGGTCTTTCGCCATAGCGATCACATCTTTATCTTCCATATCACTGTTCGTGATCTTCTGCTTCTGCGCGATCTTCTTCACACTTCCCAGCAGTTCCCGATATTCAATGGCTTTCTCAAACTCCATCTCTTCTGCCGCCTGCTGCATCTTCTCTTCCAGTTCTTTCAAAATGGGAGCATAATTTCCATTAAGAAAATGTAATGCTTTTTTCACGGATTCTCCGTATTCTTCTTTGGAAATGTAGCCCTGACAGGGGGCTGGACACTGATGAATGTGATAGTTCAGACAGGGCCGTTCCTTTCCCTGCATCTTCGGAAGCTGCCGGTTACAGGTGCGGATTCCATACAGCTTGTGGATCAGATCAATGGTATCCTTTACCGCAGCTGCGCTGGTATACGGTCCATAGTATTTTGCTTTGTCTTTGTACATCTGTCTGGCAAACAGCACTCTTGGGAAATCCTCCTGAACCGTTACCTTGATGAAAGGATATGCCTTATCATCCATGAGCATGGTATTGTATTTGGGCCGATGCTCCTTGATCAGATTGCACTCCAGAACCAGAGCCTCCAGCTCTGAATCCGTGATAATATACTCAAAGCGCGCAATATGGGTGACCATCTGCTCGATCTTCACCCCTTTATTGCGGCTGGACTGAAAATACTGCCGTACACGGTTCTTCAGCGAAATGGCCTTGCCCACATAGATGATCGCATCCCGCTCATCATGCATCAGATATACGCCCGGCTTGGACGGCAGTTTTTTCAGTTCTTCCTCAATATTAAATGCCATAATTATTTACTCTGCAAAAATCAATTCTTCCTGGTGATATTCATTTGCTTCATCTCTCACCTTATGGAAGATCTCCATAAATTCTTTACCGGTAATGGTCTCCTTTTCGATCAGAAATGCAGAGATCTGATCCAGACACTCACGGTTCTCTGTGAGCAGACGTTTTGCTTCCTCATAAGCTTCCTTCAGGATCCGCATAACTTCTTCATCCACATGGGATGCCGTCTCATCACTGCAATTCAGGACACTTCCATTGTCCAGATACATGCTCTCTCTGGATTCCAGTCCCATAAGACCAAACTTCTCGGACATACCATACTGGGTCACCATGGCTCTCGCCAGATTAGTCGCCTGCTGGATATCATTGGATGCTCCGGTGGTAACAGAATCAAATACTACTTCCTCTGCTGCACGGCCTCCCATACATACGACCAGACGGGCAAGAATCTCTTTCTTGGACAGAAGGAACTTCTCTTCCTCCGGTGTCTGCAGTACATAGCCAAGAGCTCCGCTGGTACGTGGAATGATCGTGATCTTCTGTACCGGCTCAGCATCCTTCTGAAGTGCACTGGTCAGTGCATGACCAACCTCATGATAGGATACCACTTTCCGTTCTTCTTCACTTAAGATCTTATTCTTCTTCTCTTTACCCATCATGACCACTTCCATAGCGTCAAACAGGTCTTTCTGGCAGATGGCTTTTCTGCCATTCTTGACAGCCATGATAGCTGCCTCGTTGATCATATTTGCAAGATCTGCACCTACTGCCCCACTGGTCGCCAGTGCAACAGCTGCCAGATCTACCGTCTCATCCAGCTTCACATTTTTTACATGAACCTTCAGAATGTCCTCACGGCCTTTGAGATCCGGGCGCTCCACGATGATCCGGCGGTCAAAACGGCCCGGACGCAGAAGGGCCTGATCCAGCACCTCTGGACGGTTGGTTGCCGCCAGAATGATGCAAGCTTGATTGCTCTCAAATCCATCCATCTCAGCCAGCAGCTGGTTCAGGGTCTGTTCCCGCTCATCGTTGCCTCCCATACGGGAATCACGGCTCTTGCCGATGGCATCGATCTCATCAATAAATACGATACAAGGTGCATTTTTCTTAGCTTCTTCAAACAGGTCACGGACACGGGATGCGCCCACACCTACGAACATTTCCACAAAATCAGACCCTGCCAGAGAGAAGAACGGCACATGTGCTTCTCCTGCCACAGCCTTTGCCAGCAATGTCTTGCCAGTTCCGGGAGGGCCTACAAGCAGTGCACCTTTCGGAAGCTTTGCACCGATCTCGGTATATTTTTCCGGATTGTGAAGGAAGTCAACCACTTCCACAAGAGATTCCTTTGCCTCTTCCTCACCAGCTACATCCTTAAATGTGACACCTGTCTCTTTCTCAATATAAACCTTGGCTTTGCTCTTACCGACGCCCATGACGCCTCCGCCTCCGCCCATACGGCGCATAAATCCGCTGAACAGAACCCACAGAAGAATCATCGGTACCACAATGGACAGAATATTCAGCGCAATGCTGATCATAGCATCATTCTGGATATATGGCTGGATCTCCACATTCTTCTCCCTCATCAAAGGCAGAAGCTCTGTATCATTCGCCATCTTACCTGTATAATAAGTAAGCGTTACTCCATCTTTATCTTTTTCCTTCGGTGTGATCTTCCATGTAGAACCCGTATCCTCCACAGAAGCTACCTCATCTGCCTCCAGCATATCCAGGAATTTATCATATGTAATCTCCTGGGATGTTGCCTGTGTGTACTGATTGTTAAACAGTGCCCACACCAGGATCGCAGCTATTACAAAGACAGCAAACATCAACATATTTTGTGTGTTTTTCGGTGCTTTGCCGCCATTGTTATTTCCATTCCCTTTATTGTTTGGGGGTGTATTGTTATTCATCTTTCTCCTCCTTGTGCGTAACACTTCTTATTATAGTGAACCTTCTTTTATAAATCAATACACCTGTTCGCAAAAAATCCGTACTTTTTATAAAATAAGTATAAAAAAACAAAAATTTTTAAATGGTATTTTTATTTTAGAAGCGATATAATATAAAATGTTTTTTTAATTACATTCAGGAGGATTTAACCAATGCCAGTAAAATACGTATTTGTAACAGGTGGCGTTGTATCCGGTCTTGGAAAAGGCATCACTGCCGCTTCCCTCGGACGACTGTTAAAAGCGCGCGGTTACAAAGTAACCATGCAGAAATTTGACCCTTATATCAACATTGACCCAGGTACCATGAACCCCGTACAGCATGGCGAGGTATTCGTGACCGATGACGGCACCGAAACCGATCTGGATCTTGGACATTACGAGCGTTTTATCGACGAAAATCTTGATAAGAATTCCAATGTGACCACCGGAAAAGTATACTGGTCCGTTCTTCAGAAGGAGCGTCGCGGCGATTACGGCGGCGGAACCGTTCAGGTCATTCCTCACATTACCAACGAAATCAAAAGCCGATTTTATCGGAATTACACATCCGAAGATATGCATATCGCCATCATAGAGACCGGCGGTACAGTCGGTGATATTGAAGGTCAGCCGTTCCTGGAAGCGATCCGTCAGTTCCAGCATGAAGTCGGTCATGAAAATGCGATCCTGATCCATGTCACACTGATCCCTTATCTGAAAGCATCCGGTGAAATGAAGACCAAACCGACCCAGGCTTCTGTCAAAGAGCTGCAGGGTATGGGAATCCAGCCGGACATTATTGTATGCCGTACCGAGCTTCCGCTGGAAAAAGGCATCAAGGACAAGATTGCTCTGTTCTGTAATGTTCCGAAAGAACATGTTCTTCAGAACCTGGATGTGGAATATCTGTATGAAGCACCGCTTGCCATGGAACAGGAGCATCTGGCGCAGGCTGCCTGCGAATGTCTGAACCTGCCGTGTCCGGAACCGGATCTGTCCGACTGGACCAATATGGTAGATAAGCTTCGGCATCCGACCACAGAGGTCAACATTGCACTGGTTGGAAAATATATTCAGCTTCATGACGCTTACATCTCCGTGGTAGAAGCACTGAAGCACGGCGGTATCGACAATCGTGCTGTTGTAAATATCAAATGGATCGATTCCGAGACCGTTACTGAAGAAAATGCAGATGAGCTATTTGGTGACGTGACCGGTATTCTGGTTCCCGGCGGATTCGGAAGCCGTGGTATCGACGGCAAGATCACCGCTATTAAATATGCCCGTGAACATAAGATCCCGTTCCTTGGCCTGTGCCTTGGCATGCAGCTGTCCATCGTGGAATATGCAAGAAACGTAGCCGGACTGGACGGTGCCCACAGCATCGAGCTGGATCCGAACACCCAGTACCCGGTGATCGCACTGATGCCGGATCAGAACGGTGTGGAGGATATCGGCGGAACCTTACGTCTTGGCTCCTTCCCATGTGTGCTGGATAAGACTTCCAAAGCTTACGAACTGTATGGCGAGGAACTGATCCATGAACGTCACCGCCATCGTTACGAGGTCAATAATGATTTCCGTACAGTCCTGACCAGCCATGGCATGGTTCTCTCCGGTTTGTCTCCAGATGGACGTATCGTGGAGATGGTCGAACTGAAGGATCACCCGTTCTTCATCGCAACCCAGGCTCATCCGGAGCTGAAATCCAGACCGAACCGCCCACATCCGTTGTTCAAAGGATTTGTGGAAGCTGCTTTGAAAGCAAAAAAATAAATCATAACAAAAAAGCTGCCGTCCGCCGGTTCTCCCAGCTGACGACAGCTTTTCTTATGCACTTATGCGAACAGTTTCTCAATGTCACTTCTGGAACCTTTCAAGGATCCCTGTACCATCTCCGGCTTTCCGCCACCTTTTCCGCTGAATGCCTCATTAAGTTTTTTCGCAAACTCTCTGACATCGGTGGAACTGCTTCCGATAATATAGCGGTAACCAGTCTCATCTGTTCCTACGAATGCAGCGCAGATTCCCTGACAGCGCTCGCAGGCATCATTTACAAAATTCCGCACAGCAATGTTGTCCAGTTCTTCTTCAAACAGGCAGACAAATTTATCATCCGCCTTGATCTCTTCCAGCTTGCCTGCCAGGTAAGAAGCCTGCATCTGATTAAGCTTCATGCGGATCTGGTCCATCTGCTCTTTCATATGAAGAACCGCATCCCCGACCTTCTCCGGCGGTGCTGACAGAGCTACAGACACTGCGGTCACACCCTCCTGCTTCTTCCGGTAATCTTCCAGTGCCCGGTCACCGCACTGAATAGTCATACGACAGCCGCCTCTATGGCGGTCACAGCTGATCACTTTGATTATACCCACTTCACCGGTGCGGCTTACATGAGGTGCACAGCAGGCACACATGTCCACATCCCCGATACGGACGATCCGCACCTGTCCTTCGATCTCGATCTTGCTCCGATAATCCATGGAAGCCAGTTCTTCCTTAGTTGGATACAGAATCTCCACCGGAATATTATCCCAGACTGCCTGATTGGCCAGCTTCTCCACTTCCCGCACCTGCTCCAATGTCAGTTCTCCGTTAAAATCCATGGTGGTCTCGGCTGCTCCCAGATGAAATCCTACATTGTCATATCCATACCGACGATGAATGATACCGGACAGCATATGCTCTCCTGTGTGCTGCTGCATTCTGGAAAAACGTTCCTTATAGTCCAGTTCACCTTTTACTTCTGTTCCCACGGCAATCGGGGCTTCTGTCTCATGATAGATCACTCCATTTTTCTCATGGGTATCTGTCACTTTGATTCCATCGATCCAACCCTGATCCCCGAACTGTCCGCCTCCTTCCGGGAAAAATAAGGTGCGGTCCAGAACTACCCGATATCCTTCCTTTTTCCCCTTGGCAGTAACCTTCTCCTCACAGGACAGTACCGTGGCAGTAAATTCTCTGCCATGGCTGTCGTGATAATATAATTTTTCTGTGGCATCACTACCGGATGCCAGATGTTTTTCTTCCATAATATCTGTCTCCTCTACCTGTACCAATGTCTGTCACTGCTTTTTTCTCTATTCCCTTGTATTTATTTTAACAGCCGATCCAGTGTCGGCTCCAGTCCGAATTCTTTTTCAATGGCATCGATCTCTGCCCGTGCCTGCTTTTTCGCAGAACCTGGAATCACTGCTCGCACCGCACGGATCAACAGATTCTTCGGTGTGTGGGACAGATCCACAAACTCCAGCAGCTGTGTCCGGTAGCCACTCTCTGTCAGCAGATTTGCACGGATCGCATCGGTCATCAATGCCGCTGTCCGTTCTTTTACGATTCCGTATCTGGTCAGGATCGACAGATTCTCACTCTTCATCTGCCCATTCAGCTCATGCTGACAACAGGGCACAGAAAAGATCAGCTTTGCTTTCCAGCGGATCGCATGATACAGGGCATAATCTGTAGCCGTATCACAGGCGTGAAGAGATACCACCATATCAATGGGCTCATCGCTCTCATAACCACCAATATCACCGACCTCAAAGGTCAGCCGGTCATATCCATACTTCTTCGCTGCTTTGTTGCAGTTGGCGATCACATCTGCCTTCAGATCCAGTCCGGTAATCTTCACATCCCGCTTCTTCAGTTCCACCAGATAATAGTAGAGGATGAAAGTAAGATAAGATTTTCCGCATCCAAAATCCACGATCCGTATGGTCTGATCTGTGGGAAGAGCATCGATCTCATCATCGATCAGTTCCACAAAACGGTTGATCTGACGGTATTTGTCATACATGGTGCGGACGATCTTGCCTTCTGCCGTAAAGATTCCCATATCCACCAGCGGCGGAATGATGGTTCCTTCCTCCAGCAGATAATGTTTCTTCCGGTTGTTTTCTGTCTGTGCCTTAGGTGCCTGGGTGGCTGCCACCCGCTTTTTACTGCCGGTAACTTTTCCCTTCTTAGAAATGCGGATCGTATGCTCCCACTCTCCATCCCAACCGCTGCACTGACGAAATGCCTGTTCCAGCGCCTGTTCCACAAATGGTCTCACCTGATCGGCTTTCAGATTTTCGTGAAATACCTGCTTCTCCGTATATTGCTCCGCCTGCCAGCCATTGGTCTTTCGGTTCAGCACAACTTTCCGGTAGGCAGCTCCCTCCGACTCTTTTTTTATAGCATTACTTAAAATAATTTTATATAAGCCATCACTCCAGAGGTTCTGAAGCGCACTCTCAAGCTCTGTCATCTGTCCTTCCATCCATTCACTCCTTATGCCCATCTCCTGACGGACGCTTTTGTGTCAGTATAGCACAGTTTTTTCCATCATCCAAGAACTACATCCAATGCAAGCATTAAAGTAAATCCAAATGCGAACAACAGAGTACCAATATCCGAATGAGGTTCCTCTGACATTTCCGGAATCAGTTCCTCCACCACCACATACATCATGGCTCCCGCTGCGAAGCTTAACAGATACGGAAGTGCCGGTATGATCAGTCCTGCTGCAAGTATGGTGAGAAATGCCCCTATGGGTTCCACCGCACCAGACAGGACCCCGTAGACAAATGCCTTCCCCTTCTTCATGCCTTCTGCTTTTAATGGAAGGGAAATAATCGCTCCCTCTGGAAAGTTCTGAATGGCAATTCCCACTGATAGTGCCAGAGCTCCAAGAGCTGTGATGCTGGTCTCCCCGGACATCCATCCAGCATAGACCACGCCCACTGCCATTCCTTCCGGAATATTGTGAAGGGTCACAGCCAGCACCAGCATGGTCGTACGCTGTAATTTTGTCCTTGCGCGTTCCAGCCCTTCTGCTTCTTCGCTGTTCATATGCAGATGCGGGATCACATGATCAAGCAGCAGCAAAAATAAAATGCCAAACCAGAATCCCGCTACTGCCGGAATCACCTTTGCAATACCTTCTGATGTCACCTGTTCCATGGCCGGTATCAACAAACTCCAGATTGATGCCGCCACCATAACTCCTGATGCAAATCCAATCAATGCCCGTTGTACCAACGGGTGAATCTTCCCTCTCATAAAGAATACACATCCCGCTCCTGCCGATGTTCCGAGGAATGGAATGAGAATACCTTTGATCACCTCTACCGTCATATATCTTTCTCCCATCTTATTATTAGTCTATGCTAACCTACTTGTCTTAGTTACTCCGGAGCCTTCACTAGGACCCCGGAGTGATTTTAAATAATATAATCGTGATTCTGTTCCTGGCTCCAGTCCACCAGATCCTGCAGAGTCACATGATCCACCACCCCACGGATGGCATCATTCAGCTTTCTCCAGAGCAGAATAGTGGTACAGCTGTCCACACGATTGCACACCGGTGCGCCTTCTTCCAGACAGTCTACCGGGCTTAAACTTCCTTCTGTCAACCGAAGAATCATGCCTACCGTATATTCTTCCGGCTTTTTCGTCAGGAAATAGCCTCCCTGAGGTCCTCTGACACTTCTCACAAAACCAGCTTTGTTCAGAACTGACATGATCTGCTCCATATATTTCTCAGATATCTCCTGGCGCTCTGCGATCTCTTTGACTCTCACCGGTTTGTCCGAATCCGACAAGGCCATATCAAGCATCATGCGAAGGGCATATCTGCCTCTTGTTGATATTTTCATTTTCTGTCTCCTTATTGTTTTTCCAGTATTTTCCTCACCTGCGGCAGCATCTGGGTGCTTCGTTTCAAAATGCCCCGCATATGGGCGATGGCAATTCCATAATTGGTGATGGGCACTCCCTGATCTTGCGCACATTTCATACGGAAACGTACTTCCCTCTCATTAAGCATGCATCCACCGCAGTGGATCACCATGGCATAAGGGGACAGATCTTCCGGAAATCCCATACCGGAGCTGGTCTCAATGTTCAGCTCCTTACCTGTATAGCTTCTCAGCAGACGCGGTAGTTTGACTGTTCCGATGTCATCGCACTGCCGATGATGCGTACAGCCTTCCGAGATCAGCACTGTATCGCCCTCCTTCAGCTGATCAATAGCTGTCACACCCTGAACAGCCTCCTCCAGAAGCCCTTTATAACGGGCCATCAGAATGGAAAATGATGTAAGAGGGATCTCTTCCGGCACCACTTCAGACACCTGGGCGAATACCTGGCTATCTGTGATCACCATAGCCGGCGACTCCTGAAATGCCTGCAAGGTCTGTGCCAGTTCATGGTCCCGCACACAGACTGCCGCTCCTCCTCCATCCAGAATATCCCGGATCACCTGCTGCTGAGGAAGGATCAGACGCCCTTTAGGAGCTGCCTTGTCGATGGGGATCACCAGTATGATCCGATCCAGCGGTTTGATCAGATCCCGTACCAGAGCCTTTTTTCCGCTGTCTTCCTGACCCAGATGAGCAATGTACTCCTTCAGTTCCTGAATGCCTGTCTTCTGCAGGGCACTGACGCAGATGCCTGCTGTCGGAATCGATCCGTCAGAATCTGTCCGCAGAAGTTTTTCTTCTGCATTTTCATCCAGCAGATCACATTTGTTCCAGGCGATCAGATATGGAATCTCTTTTTTTCGGAACAGTTCCAGCAGCTCCTTATCGCAGGGTTTCAGTTCTTCGGTACTGTCTGCCACAAGCACTGCCACATCGGTCCGGTTGAGCACCTGTCTGGTCTTCCTGATCCGCAGTTCTCCCAGAGATCCTTCGTCATCAAATCCTGGTGTGTCAATGATCACCACCGGTCCCATAGGCAACAACTCCATAGCCTTTGTCACCGGATCGGTCGTCGTGCCACGCACATCGGACACCACCGCCAGATCCTGGCCGGTCACTGCATTGACCAGACTGGACTTTCCTGCATTTCTCCGGCCAAAGAATCCAATGTGGATCCGTTCTCCGGAAGGAGTTTCATTCATCCCCATCCCGTATCCCTCCTTTTCATATATCTATTATAGGGAATTTCTATCCATAATACAATCGGAAAGTTTTCACTTTCCTATTGTGATTTTCCTTTTCATATTGTATCTTATAAAAGACAGCAGGTTCATTATTCAGAGTAATAAGTTCTGTTGTCATGTTGATATGTTGATACCATCAAGAGGAAAGGATTGGATTATGGAAAATACGCATTCGATCATGGATATTTTTGGCACCAATGTCTTCAATGACAAGGCTATGCGCCAGTATCTTCCGAAGAGCATCTACTATGAGCTCCGCAAAACTATTGAAGGAAGAAAAGACCTGGATCCGGCCATCGCTGATGTGGTAGCCGCAGCCATCAAGAAATGGGCAATTGAAAAGGGAGCTACACATTATACACACTGGTTCCAGCCGCTGACTGGCTTCACCGCCGAGAAACATGACGCTTTTATCACCTCGCCAAAGGAAGATGGATCTGTTCTGATGGAATTTTCAGGAAAAGATCTGATAAAGGGAGAACCGGACGCTTCCTCCTTCCCGTCAGGCGGACTTCGTGCAACCTTTGAGGCCAGAGGCTATACTACCTGGGACTGCACTTCCCCTGCATTTATCCGCGAGGATGCTGCTGGAGCGATTCTTTGTATCCCCACCGCATTCTGCTCCTTCACCGGAGAAGCACTGGACCAGAAGACGCCTCTTCTTCGTTCCATGGAAGCTGTTCAGGAACAGTCACTCCGTCTGCTCCGTCTCTTTGGAAACACCACCTCTCAGAAAGTGGTTCCTTCCATCGGTGCTGAGCAGGAATATTTCCTGATCGACCGCAATAAATATCTCCAGAGAAAGGATCTGATCTATACCGGCCGTACCCTGTTTGGTGCTATGCCTCCAAAGGGTCAGGAGCTGGACGATCACTATTTTGGTACTCTTCGCCAGCGCGTTGGTGGTTATATGCGCCAGGTCAATGAAGAGCTCTGGAAGATGGGTGTACCTGCCAAGACACAGCATAACGAAGTTGCTCCGGCACAGCATGAGCTTGCTCCAATCTATGCTGAGGCAAATGTGGCAGCTGATCACAACCAGATCATGATGCAGACTCTGAAACGTGTGGCTTCCCAGCAGGGTCTGGTCTGCCTGCTTCATGAAAAACCATTTGCCGGTGTCAATGGTTCCGGCAAACATAACAACTGGTCTCTTACCACTGATGACGGCATCAATCTGCTTGATCCGGGCAAACGGCCACATGAGAACAAACAGTTCCTGCTGATCCTTGCCTGCCTGTTAAAAGCAGTGGATATCCACGCAGACCTGCTCCGCGAATCTGCAGCCAATGTAGGAAATGACCATCGTCTTGGTGCTCACGAAGCTCCGCCTGCCATCATCTCTGTCTTCCTTGGTGAGCAGCTGGATGATGTGCTGGATCAGCTCTTAAGCACCGGAAATGCAACCCACAGTCTGCGTGGTCACAAACTCCACACTGGTGTTAAGACCCTTCCGGACTTTACCAAAGATGCGACTGACCGTAACCGTACTTCACCGTTTGCATTTACCAATAATAAATTTGAATTCCGTATGGTAGGTTCCCGCGATTCTATCGCCCATTCTACTGTTGTGATCAACACCATTGCTGCAGAAGCTTTCGCAGATGCCTGCGATATTCTGGAAAAAGCAGATGATTTTGAGACTGCACTTCATGACCTGACCATTCAGTATATCTCTGAGCACCGCAAGATCATCTTCGGCGGAAACGGATATTCTGAGGAGTGGGTAGAAGAAGCAGCCCGCCGTGGTCTCCCAAATCTGCGCTCCATGGTTGATGCGATCCCGGCACTGACGACTGAGAAATCCATCCGCATGTTTGAGCGGTTCCACGTATTTAATGAAGCAGAGCTTCATTCCCGTGCAGAGATCAAATATGAGACCTACAATAAGGCGATCAACATCGAAGCACTGACCATGATCGACATGACGGTAAAGCAGATCCTTCCGGCTGTGATCAACTACACCGGTACCCTGTCCAATATTGTTCAGTCCCTCAACGCAGTTGGCGTATCTCCGTCTGTGCAGTCTGATCTGCTCAGGGATATCACCTCCCTGCTTAACGAGGCCAATGCTGCGGTCCGTGTCCTTCGCAAGATGAGTACAGAAGCATCCGGCATCGAAGACAATAAAGAGCGTGCTCATTTCTACCATGATCACGTAATGCCTGCTATGGAGGCCCTTCGTGCTCCGATAGACAAGCTGGAAATGCTGGTTGATAAAGAAGTATGGCCAATGCCTTCCTATGGTGATCTGATATTTGAAGTGTAAAAAAACCGGCTGTGAAATTCAGGTTTCACAGCCGGTTTTTTATTTATCTTCTATCCAAACAATTTTTCAAATCGTTCCATAGCTTCCACGGTCTTTTCATAATTACCGAAGGAAGTCAGACGGAAGTAGTTCTTACCATTCTCACCAAATCCAGCACCTGGAGTTCCAACCACCTGAATATTTTTCAGAAGGTAATCAAAGCACTCCCAGGATTCCATGCCATTGGGGCACTCAAACCAGATATACGGAGAGTTGATACCGCCGAAGAAGCGAATACCAAGCTTGATCATGGTGTCAGCGATTACTTTAGCATTTCTCTTGTAATAGTTGATATTTTCCTGACACTCTCTGATGCCTTCCTCAGAAAATACAACCTCTGCACCCTTCTGCACGATATAGGAGGTACCGTTGAATTTGGTGCACTGACGACGGTTCCACATGGCATTCAGAGACATTTCCTCTCCATTAGAAGCCTTGAATACCAGCTCCTTCGGAACAACAGTGTAGCCGCAGCGGGTTCCGGTAAATCCGGCTGTCTTGGAGAGCGAGCAGAATTCGATGGCGCATTTCTTAGCACCCTCAATTGCAAAAATACTTCTCGGCAGTTCCGGATCTGTGATAAATGCTTCATAAGCAGAGTCAAACAGAATCACTGCTTCATTTGCCAGTGCATAATCAACCCATTCTTTCAACTGCTCTTTGTTGTAGCAAGCTCCGGTTGGGTTATTCGGAGAGCACAGATAGATTACATCCGCATGCTGCTCCTTGTTCGGCATGGGAAGGAAGCCATTCTCTGCATTTCCAGCCATATAAGTAACTTTATTTCCAGCCATGATATTGGTGTCTACATAGACCGGATAAACAGGATCCGGAACCAGTACCACATTGTCATGTCCGAACAGATCAGTAATATTTCCGGTATCACTCTTGGCTCCGTCAGATACAAAGATATCTCCGGCATCCACATCAACACCGTTTCTCTTATAGTAAGCGGCAATGGCATCTCTGGTCTCCTGATATCCCTGCTCCGGGCCGTATCCTTTGAAAGTCTCTGCAGAAGCCATGGCCTCCACTCCCTGATGCAGTGCATCGATGACCACTTTTCCAAGCGGAAGTGTCACATCGCCGATTCCCAGACGGATGATCTTCGCACCCTCCTCCGGATTCTGCTCTTTGTATGCAGCCGTGCGGTGTGCAATCTCAGAAAAGAGATAGCTTGCCTTCAGATTCAGATAATTTTCATTTAATTTTGGCATGTCTCAGATCCTTCTTTCTATGATAAAATATGTTTGAGCGATCATATATGGACAAGTTGTCCATAACGAACTCATTGTACCAAATAAAAACGGAACGTGTCAATAAATGCATAGGCAAGCTGAAAATATTATGAAAAAAATAAAATACAGTAAAATATTTTGAAAGGAATAACATAATGAATACAGAAAAACACATTCGTCTTGCGGCACTGGATCTGGACGGAACCACTCTTCGCAGCGATAAATCACTCTCAGAATATACAATCGAAACATTGAAGAACGCTCATGAGCATGGCATGCACATTGTTGTTGCCAGCGGTCGTTCTTTTGCGTCATTACCGGAACAGGTGATCCAGTTTCCATGGGCAGAATATGCCATCACCTCCAATGGTGCGGCGGTCTATGAAGTACATACAGGAAAACGCCTGCGGGAGTGTCGGCTGAAGCCTGAAGTTGTGGAAAAGCTGCTTGCCATTGCAGAAGAGAATCATGTCATGGTGGAAGGCTTTGTGGACGGAGTTCCCTATTCAGCCCGTGCCTATGTGGAAAATCCTGTTTTATTCGGAGCCAGCCTCTATTCTGTATCCTACGTAAAAAGTACCCGCCGCCCGGTGGAAGATATTTTTGCATTTCTGCTGGAGCACAAAGAAGAACTGGACAGTCTGGATATTGTTGTGGGAGATGAACGAACCAAAGCAACACTGCGAAGAATCATATCTGAGCAGGTAGAGGGAATCTATCTGACTTCTTCCGTACCAACCTTGCTGGAAATATCTGATGAAAAAGCAGGGAAAGCGACCGCCCTTGCTTTTCTGGCAGATTATCTGCAGATTCCACAGGAGGCAACCGTTGCTTTTGGAAATGCGGAAAATGACATCGATATGATCTGCTGGGCAGGCGTCGGTGTTGCTGTCGAAAATTCTCCGGAAGAAGTGCGCCGCGCAGCCGATGAGATTACCGAGACCAATGACGCAGATGGCGTGGCCAGATGGATTGAGAAGAAACACCAGGCAGCTTCCCACATATAATAGTAGTTTTCTTTCACGTGAGAAGCTGTACATTGTTCACCCAATATACAGCTTCTCTCCGTTTATTCTCTATAATTTTTATATAAGATTGCATAATAAATAATACACGCAAGCATTCCCAGTATGCCCAAGACAGAAGCAATAACTTCCAGATGGTTGTCTCCTCTTATTTGCAGTATCGTCGGAAGCATGATCAGCAAGAGCAGACATAGAGGAATCAGTATCTGAGAAATTTTTCGCAATATTCTGTAACGTTTTGAGGACATCCCCTCCGGAACACAGTTTTCAGGATGCATCAATTCTGCCCGAATGACCATTCCTAATCGCCCACAAATACGATACGCATGGTATTCTTTTCCATCGATTGTAAATTCCGGGCATAAGCCTTCCTTTGTGATGACCAGATCAAGATGATTCCGCTGCGCATACCGGAACAGCTGCTCTGTCATCTGTCTAGGTGTGGTACAAAAATCATCCGGCGAAAAACTGAAGGTTCGAATACTTTCACTTTCCACAACCTTTTTATAATCATCCAAGATATCAGCAAATTTATTTCCCTGTTTTTCTTCTGCTTCCATTTTCTGCAGATAGAGATCCACATTCAGGTCTGTAAGTTCTGTTTCCTGTATTTCCCCACAAAAGGAAAGTGCTGCTGCCAGCTTTTGCTGCTTCTGCCGGAGCTGCTCCTTTTGTTGTTCCAATGCCTCCTGCAGATCTTTTCTTCCATCTAAAATCTGCTGGATCTCTTCCAATGGCATATCCAGTTTTCGAAACATATAGATCAACTTTAATCTACGGATATCTTCTTTATTATATTTTCGATATTGATTTTCCTTCTCTCTGCTTGGGTGTATAAGACCCATTTTTTCATAATATCGAATGTTCTGTCTGGTAATTCCAGTTAACAGTTCTGCCTCTTTGATCGTCACCATACCGTATGGCCTCCTTTAATTTTGCCTTGATTTTAAAGGATGAAGTAACTATAAGGTCAACTGTTTTTTTGCATTTTTCAGTCTTTCATAGAATTCCGTGTAAAAATCAGCCGTCGAATCATATGGTGTCAGATAAAATTTCTGCAGCACATCCATGCTGATGCCCTTCATCTGTTCCGGATGTGCTTCTATCCTTGTTTTCAGATCTCTCAGATAATAATGCCAATCACATATATAGGTCTCATAACGCTTCAGATCCGGTGTATCCAGCCATTTTTTAATCTTCACCTTAGTCTTATTGGGCTTTGGACATTCATGCACCTGCAGAAAATATTTAAAAGATCCATCTTCATAAAATCTTCCCAGTGGGAACAGGCGGCAGATGCCCGGTCGAAATGCATGGATGCTGCAGCGTCCTTCCGGGTTCAGAAACGAACAGGCTTCTGTATTTCCTGATGCCATTTTCAGATTTGGCAGGATCACACTGTCAACGATCTGTAATTCGATCTTATCCACCATCAATCCATTAAAATCCGTATGTAATCCACAGCAAAGACGGTGGATATCCAGAGGATCCAGCACAATGGACTCCCCCATTCCCTGACAACAGGCAGAGCAGCCCTCACATCCACCACAGTCTGCCTTTACCAGATCATTGGACGTGTATAGTCTTCCATCTGACACTTCCTTCATATCTATATTTCTTTCCATTCCTGTACCTCTTTTTATTTCTTCGACTTATGGGATCCGAACTCCGTCTCGCCCATCCGTACTTCCTGCAGATGTTTTGCCAGTTCCTCTGGCACATAATCAAACAGATAATTTTTACTTCCCGGAAATTGTTCTACATAATCCCGGCGGATCTCCTGATTGATCCGTTCAATCTCTTCCTTCAATTCTCTTGCAGACATCATGGCGCAGCCCTGACCTCGGATGATCACCTGCTCCAGTCCATCAGAAGTTGCTACTGTCACTTGATATTTCCGTCCGATCTGATGAGCCGTCCGCTCGATAAAGCTGTCCGCAGTTTCCGCCTCTTTGGTGTAGACCACATGAATATTGTGGTATGGGATGATCTCTTCCTCATGGCCTTCTACCCGATAAGCATCAAATACAAGGATCAAATTGCATTTCCGGAATCCCTGATAATTGCACATAATATCCTGCAGCTTCTCTCTGGCTCCCGCCACACTGACTTTTGCAAGCTCACTTAATTCTTCCCAGGCAAAGATCACATTGTAACCGTCCACCAACAGATATTCCGGAGTCTGTACTTTGGGCTTGTATTCGCTTTTCCGTAATGTTTTATTCGATTCTCCGTAAACTCTATGGTTTTCTATTTCGGTATTCCGAAATCTCTTCGGTTCTCCGAATGTGCGGCGGAAAATCTCTTCCAGTTCCTCTGTATCTGCTGTCATCTGGGCATAATCCGGTTCTCTTCTCGTATTTCCTGCACGTTGACGCAGTCTCTCTGCTGCCTCAATCATCTCTGTGTCCGAGAGTTCACCGTCCTTGCGGCCGCCCTCTCCGGTCAGCACACTTTCCAGATGCATATGTTCCGGTACTTCATACCATGGAATGACGGTTCCTGCTCCATGATAACAGAAGACAGAAGAAGATGGATAGGCCAGATCTGCCTCCGGATCATAATCATTGGCTTTCAGCACATCCTCTTCATTATGGCAGGGACCATACCCATGGAAGACACAGGTCAGTCTGCCACGCCCTTTGGTATACGAAGTCACATCCTTCTGATAATTTTTAATACATTCTACCGGGACGCTTCCGGTCAGCAGAGACATCTCCCCTTCCTGCTCCGGCAGACCCATGGTGGCGCCCATACGTTCCAGATCTGACATGGCACGTCCTACATTTTCTGCTGGGATCTCCAACCGGAAATCATACCATGGCTCCAGCAGACGGCTCTCTGCCTGCATCAGTCCCTGGCGGACTGCCCGATAAGTCGCCTGTCGGAAATCACCGCCCTCCGTATGCTTCTGGTGCGCTTTCCCACTCATCAAAGTGATCCGAACATCCGTCAGCTCTGCACCGATCAGCACACCCCTGTGCTGACGCTCTTCCAGATGAGTCAGGATCAGCCGCTGCCAGTTGCGGTCCAACACATCCTCTGAACAGGCAGATGCAAACTGCATACCACTGCCTTCTTCGCCCGGTTCCAGCAGCAGATGCACTTCCGCATAATGACGAAGAGGTTCAAAATGACCGATTCCTTCCACTGTATTGGTAATAGTCTCTTTATAGACGATATTTCCCTCATCAAAATCAACGGACACCCCAAAACGTTCCCGTATCAGTGTCTTCAGTATCTCAATCTGAACTTCTCCCATGAGCTGCACTTCAATTTCCCGCAATGCCTCATTCCAGTGAATATGAAGCTCTGGCTCCTCGTCCTCCAGGATCCGCAGGTTTCCAAGCAGCTGTACCGGATCACAGTCTCCTGGCAATGTCAGTTTATAATTCAGTACCGGTTCCAGTACCGGCACATTGATCTGATGCTCCCTGCCGATCCCCTCTCCGGCCTTCGTCTTTGTAAGTCCGGTAACCGCACAGACCACACCGGTCTCCGCTTCATTGACCATCTCATATTTTGTTCCGGAATAGACGCGGATCTGATTCACCTTTTCCTGCCAGCCTTCTCCATCCGAAGTTCCATCCAGCAGATCTTTTACCTTGAGCACGCCGCCTGTCACTCTGAGCCATGTCAGACGATTACCCTGCTCATCCCGGCTGATCTTAAATACACGCGCGCCAAATTCCTGCTCAGACTTTTCTACATAAGCATACTGTTCCAGACCTTTCAACAGTTTATCCACCCGGTCAAGCTTCAGTGCCGATCCAAAATAACACGGGAATACATGTCGGTCATGAATCAGCTCCCGTACAGTCTGCTCAGGAACAGTCCCATGCTCAAGATAGTATTCCAGTGCCTGCTCCTCACAGACTGCTACATTTTCCAGAAATTCCCCTGAGTCTGAAGCACAGTCAAAGTCCACACACCGGTCATCCAGTTCTTTCTTCAAATGCTCCATCAGCAGCTCTTTGTCTGTTCCATTCTGGTCCATTTTATTAACAAACAGAAACACCGGAATGCCATAACGTTTGAGCAGCCTCCAAAGAGTTCTTGTATGTCCCTGTACTCCATCCGCACCGCTGATCACCAGTACTGCATAGTCCAGCACCTGAAGAGTACGCTCCATCTCTGCCGAAAAATCCGCATGTCCCGGCGTATCCAGCAGAGTTACTTTCTTATCACCAAGGGCGAATTCCGCCTGTTTGGAAAATATTGTAATTCCTCTGGCCCGTTCCAGCTCATGGGTGTCGAGAAATGCATCCTTATTGTCCACTCTTCCTAGCTTTCGGATCGTACCACTCTCATACAACATGGCCTCCGACAGCGTCGTCTTTCCCGCATCCACATGCGCCAGTACTGCCATACAAAGATGTTTCAATGCAAAATGCCCCCTTCTTATATGTCCATTTATTTTAACACATAGAAAGAGGCTTTGTCCATTTTACGCAGAAAGTCCGGAAAGCTTCTCAGCCTCCCGGACTCTTCTGTCATTTATTCGCAAACACTCTACAATATAGGTTAACTTCGCATTAAGCACATACAGTTGAAAAACTGTTGTAATACTCCTTAAAAAATTCATTCAGTATACTTAAAATTTTCTTCATAACAGACACCTTTACCTTTCTGTGAGCTGTGTTGTCTTCCACAGTATGTTCAGTTACGATTGGATTTTCAGATCTGATTTCCTTTTGTTAAGTATAATGTACCACAACCTTATTAAAATGTGAAATACATATAGTGGAAGAGTCGCGATACTTTTTAAGTATTAACTACTGTCTGCATTTTTCTATAAACTCTTTCAGGAGCTCCCTCGCCTGTCCGGCTGCACCGCTTGCTTCTTCATGAAGCAGATCGTGACGGGCATGAGGAATCAGCTCTATCTGCACGTGGGTAAGTCCTGCTTTCCAGAACAGTGCTGCCACTGCCTGTACCCCTTTCCCTGCATCTCCCACCGGATCATCCGCTCCGGACAGTAGCAGGATCGGCAGGTCTTTTGGATATCTACCACAGAGCTCCGGCTTTCCTGTCCGCTGCATGGAATCCAGCAACTGCCAGAATAGCCCAGAGGAAATATTTTCACGTCGGCGCGGATCGGTCATATAGACTTCCAGTTCTTCGTTGTCAGCACAGAGCCAGTCAAAATCTGTCCGGTTGGGCGCAAATTTCTGATTATATGTACCAAATGATAATTTTTGAACCAACGGTGTCGTGTGATTAAATCCTTCTTTTTTGATCTGTCCTTCCACAACCTTTTTAATCATAGAAAGAACTACGGAAGGCTGTGTCCCGGTTCCCATGATCACCGCACCTGCAGGCATACAATTTTTCTGCTTGTCGTTAACATTCATCTCTGGAAGTTCCCCCAGATATTCTCTGACTAAAAACGATCCCAGAGAAAATCCAAGCAATACCAGCGGCAGGTTCTGGTAACGCTTCTTCAACAATCGGGAAAAGGCATGCATATCTGCAAGGGTCTGTTTCCATCCGGACTCTCCAAATGAAGCGCAATCGGGCCAACCTGGATTTCTTCCATGTCCCGGCAGATCAAATCCCGCTGTCACAACTCCCTGTGCCGCCAGTTCTTCCGCCAGCTTTTCATAGCGTCCCATATGTTCGGTCATCCCATGGGTAACTTGCAGAATCACTTTCGGCTCGCTGTCAGGACTCCAGATATATGCTTCCAATGCATTTCCGGCTGTACCGGAAAATGAAAATCTCTCTATTTTCATATTGATCACTTCTTTCAAAAAATTGTATCTGTTCAGAACCCCGTTAGTTAAAGATAATATCCGGGTTTCCGTTCAGTGCTTTGCGGATAGCTGTAAAAGCATTTATTCCCTGCTTTCGGGCTGATCCGATGTAACTCATAATTGTAAGATATTCCTGTGAACCTTTTTCGCTTCGGAAGCATCCTGAGACTTTGGTTTTGACTTTTACCATTCTCAGATCGCGCTCCGCCTGATTGTTATCGAATGGTACACAGAGATTCTTTATAAACAGGCAGACTGACTCCTTGTAATTATCCAGTCTGCAAATCAAATTTAATACTTTGCTTTTTTTCTTGCGACCGCGCTTCTTAGCAGAAGCTCTTTGAACTTCGGAGTCCATGTCTGGTCCGGATGGTTTTCAATGACTCCATTTAGTTCCCGGAGAAGGTGGCACAACAAATGGCATGTGTCACATCCTGGTACTTCCAGTAAGAACCCCAGCAGTCATGAACAGTGATGCCCTGGAAATGCGGCAGTACATTTGCAACATCCATGCCTATTTGACCACGCTTTTGATTTATGGCCAGATATGTATAATTCTGATTGGACGCAACGAGAGTTTTTCTGTCTACACAAGTGCCGGTCTCGTCACAATGGATCAGTCCATGCATGATCGTCGTCATCCAGATTCGCTCATAAGTATTTTCAGCGAGTCTGCGCAGCGAGTCACCATGTTTTTGATGGTTCCTGTTGCCAGTGGGATGTTGAACACGCTGGACAGTATTTCATGCGTACGGTTGATGCTGACTGATCCAACTGTATTGAAAGCAACAACCATCGCCTGAAGGTTTTTGCCATACTGTACGGCAGCTTTTATGTTTGCTGGAAATGCACCGGTTTTTACACCACCATGCATCGGACATTCACGCACTTCAAGAAATTCATTTTCCGTCACTCCATGTGGCAGGAACTCCTTTTTTCTTTCTCCCAAAAATGAATATAAGTTTTCCACGATCTGCTCGTCATTAAATTTTCGGGTCATCTCACGCATACTCTCAATTCTGCCAAGACATTTATAGTACAGCGTTCCCAGCATCGTCTTTGTTGTATATTCGATATAGCTTTGATGTCGAGGATCTTTTACACCTGCAAACTTTTCAAATAGCATTGGATAATACTTCTTCTGGATCTTATTGCACTCAGCAACTGGATTCTTTTCCAGATTTTTTCTAATTTTTTCCTGTTCCCTACTCATTTTTCTTCCTTTGCGATAAAGTTTTTCTTTTATTGTACCTTACCGTAAAGAAATCTGCTTAAATTTAATGAAGTTACTGCGAATTATTTTTACCTTTCAACACTGATTCCGTTATTTGCAAAAATCCCCGAAGAACAGGATGTCCGCCCTCCGAGGATTCGTATGTTCTTTCTATTCAGTTATTAAAGTTCTACTTGTCCGGCTCCATAATACCGTAGGTTCCGCCTTTTCTCTTATAAACCACACAGATATCATCAGTCTCTGCGTTGACAAATGCGAAAAAGTTATGTCCCAGAAGTTCCATCTGGATACATGCATCTTCAGGATACATGGGCTTGATATCAAACTTCTTGGTACGGATGATATTAACTTCCTGATCATCTGCCTCTTTCTCAAGGAACTCTTTCTGGAAGTTGCCGCCACCCTGCTGTCTTGCCACAAGTTTGTTCTTATACTTGCGGAGCTGACGCTCGATGACTTCTTCAACCAGGTCAATAGATACATACATGTCTGTGCTGGACTGTTCAGAACGGATAATATTTCCTTTGACTGGAATCGTAACCTCAATCTTCTGACGTTCCTTTTCCACACTCAAAGTCACATGAACTTCGGTATCAGGAGTAAAATACCTCTCCAGCTTTCCAAGCTTGTCAGTTACCGCCGAACGAAGGCCCTCGGTAATGTCCAGATTTTTGCCGCTAATGATGTAACGCATAAAATCACTCCTTTACTAAGTTGTTACCTAGATTATACCATTCTTCACATTATTTCGCAATGAATTTCACAGTCTCTTCATAATTCATAGGACCTCCGAATAAGTCCAGTGCACTGCCGATCGTCACATTCAGTCTGTTCTGTCCAAGCTCCTTGAGCTTCCGCAGATCATCAAAGCTTCCTACACCGCCTGCATAAGTCACAGGGATTCCATCCCAGCTTCCAAGCATACGAACCAGCGGTTCCTCAATGCCTCTTGCCTTTCCTTCCACATCCACCGCATGAACCAGAAATTCTGCACAATGATCCGCAAGCTCGTCCAGTACAGAAGGTGTCAGCACCACATCCGTAAACTTCTGCCAGCGGTCTGTGACAATATAATAATCGTCCCCTTTTCTTCTGCAGCTTACATCGAGAACCAGATGATCTGCCCCCACTGCCGCTTCCAGTTTCTTCAGATTTTCCCAGTTCATCTGTCCATCTCTGAACACATAAGAAGTCACGATTACAGCGCTGGCTCCTGCATTCAGATAGTCGGCTGCATTATCATCCCGGATTCCTCCGCCGATCTGTAAACCACCCGGATAAGCCCTAAGTGCTGACAGCGCCTGCTGTCTGGTAGTCTCAAAGTATTCTGTTCCTTCTTTGTTCAACAGGATCACATGACCACCGTGGATGCCCTGCCTCTGGTAAAGTTCCGCATAAAATGCTGCATCCTGTTCAGACACAAAATTTTCTCTTGCCTGACTGCCTTCATCCCGCAGACTTCCACCTACGATCTGCTTCACCTTACCATTGTGTATATCAATACAGGGTCTGAATTCCATTGTTTTTCTCCTTTATATATAAAAATGCACCGGATCGCCAGTCAACCTGAATCCGGTGCTTCTTATTTTTCTTTTTTACGGAGTCACTGCTCCGCCCTCACCATCAAGTCCTCCATCCATGCCCTCGTCCAGTGCGTCATCCATACCGTCCACCAGAGAGTCACCGGCACCGGTCACGTCATTGACCACATCATTGGCATCCATGCCGATCTCTTCCAGCAGTCCATCGCCATCCACATCCGTATGATCGTAGACACCATCACCATCTGTATCAAACAAAATGTCGTTAATATCTACATTTTCATTGGTCTGGTTACTGTCTTCCGTGGTTCCTGCCATATTGTCATCAGCAGTGGTTCCATTGTTCGTGTTATTCCGTCCACAGGCTGCTGTCAGCAGCAGAATAGCTGCCAAAAGCATATAAAGTCCATACTTTTTCAACTGTCTCATAATAGTCTCTCCTTTTTTCTGAGCTTTCTGTTACTAATATGGACAGTTCTTTTTGTTTTATACGCTTATTTATCTAAAATACACTCTTAGACCTGTGCATTTATCACATCACTCATGTGATAGAAGCCTGCCGGTTTGCCAGCCAGATATTTTGCAGCCTGGATCGCGCCTTTTCCAAAAATTGCGCGGGAATAAGCCGTGTGACTGAAGGTGATCACTTCATCCGTTCCAGCAAAGATCACATCATGATCTCCTACAATAGTTCCTCCACGTACCGCAGAGATACCAATCTCTTTTTTCTCACGTTTCTTGTGATCCTGACTTCTGTCATATTTATATTCATATTCACCGTCAAGCACGCCATCATTGATGGCATCTGCCAGAGCAAGAGCTGTTCCGCTGGGCGCATCCAGCTTGCGGTTGTGATGCTTCTCCACGATCTCAATATCAAATCCGGCCGGTACAAGAATCTTTGCTGCATCCTGAAGAATCTTCATGAGCATGTTGATACCAAGGGACATGTTAGCAGAACGAAGGACTGCCACCTGACTGCTGGCTTCCTCCAGGCTCTTTAACTGCTCCTCGCTTAAACCGGTAGTACACAGTACAACCGGAACTTTTTTTTCTGCACTGTACGCGATCAGTCCATCCACTGCCTTCGCGGAAGTGAAATCAATGATCACATCTGCTTCTACCGTACATTTATCAATAGAAGGAAATACCGGATAACCGTTGTCACGGCAGTCTACCGGATCTACTCCTGCTACAATCTCGATCTCCGGGTCATCCTTGATCAGTCCTGTGATCACCTGACCCATATGGCCGTTACAGCCATGCATAATTGCTCTGACCATCTTAGTTTTCTCCTTTTGCTTTTATGCCAAATGCTGCCATGGCTTCCTTTAACTGTGCCTGATGCTCTGGCTCCATCTCTGTCAGCGGCATACGTAAAGGTCCTGCTTCCCAGCCCAGCATGTTGAGAGCTGCTTTTACCGGGATCGGGTTCACTTCACAGAACAGTTTCTCAATAACCGGAAGTGCTTTTAACTGAAGTTCACGACTGCCTGCCACGTCACCTGCCATGAATTTGGCTACGATGTCATGAGTCTCTCTCGGAGCCACGTTAGACAGTACAGAGATCACACCTTTTCCGCCAAGAGACAGAATCGGAACGATCTGGTCATCATTACCGGAATAAATATCACAGCTGTCACCACAGAGCTGTGCCACTTTGGCGATCTGGGAAATATTTCCACTTGCTTCTTTCACCGCTACAATGTTCTCTACATGTTTTGTCAGATAAGCAATCGTCTCAGGCGTCATATTTACACCGGTACGTCCCTGAATATTATAAAGGATGATCGGAATCTTTACAGAATTGGCAATGGCTGTAAAATGTGCGATCAGACCTTTCTGAGTTGCTTTATTATAATAAGGAGATACCAGCAGCAGACCATCTGCGCCGTATTTTTCCGCTTCCTGAGACAGATAGATCGCGGTCTGAGTACAATTAGAACCAGTACCTGCGATCACAGGGATTCTTCCAGCTACTTTCTCAATCGTAAAACGGATGACTTCCAGATGCTCCTCATGAGTCAGCGTGGAAGACTCACCAGTAGTTCCACAGATGATGATCGCATCTGTTCCATTCTCGATCTGATAATTCAGAAGTTCTTCCAGCTTCGGATAATTCACCTCGCCATTTGCTTTCATAGGTGTTACAATTGCTACTCCTGCGCCTGTAAAAATAGACATATCTTCTCCTCCTGCTATTTTCTTTTTTGATATAAATGAAAAGAAGAGAGGCGTGACAGTATACGCCTCTCCAGATTCTTACTACTTATCTTGATTGTCCGGATAGCGCTCCATCTGTTCCAGATGACAGTCATATGGTTATTGACCACATGCCCAAGATCCGGACTTGCAGAATATCCGGACTTTCGGCGCTTACCCCTTTCGGCTGTCTTCCAGTGCCTCTGCTGCATCCGACCGTCTACTGATGATTCACGCGACCTCTATCTCTTTTGTTCAATTTTCTTCAATATAACATCTTCCAGATGCTTTGTCAACAAGCCCTTAAGATTCCTTCAAGGCAGTGATCTGATAGACATCATCCGCCCAGTCCATCATCTCAGGACACAGCTTAATGCCTGTAAATATCAGCTCTGTAGTGTCGGAAGCCTCCCCCAGAAGCTCATGCACTTCCTCTGCTGATACAATCCCCTGCTCCACCAGTCCCAGGACCTCATCCAGGATCAGCACATCGCATTCTCCCGTAGCCAGCACCTTCTTTGCAAAGTTCAGACCATTCTTCATATTCATGATCTCTTCCTGCTGCTCTTCAGGTGCCAGATCTTCAAAAGCCGCCTCTCTCCGCTGGAAACGGAATAACTTGATCTCCGGTTCCAGCCGCTGGATAAAGCTGATCTCCTCATCTGCCTTCCGGCATTTCATAAACTGAACGATAAATACAGAACGCCCGAGACTGGCTTCTTTAATGGCCTGCCCCAACGCTGCCGTCGTCTTTCCTTTTCCACTTCCGCAATATATCTGAAGTTTACCCTCTCTCATAGTACCCTCTCTATTCCTGACTCCAAACAATTAGCTGTTTTCGTCTATCTTACACCAGGTATATAAGAAATGCAAGTATTACTCCAGGTACTCAAGCTTGCTTACAGACACCTCATAGGCGATCCTGCGCTCGCTCTCTGTCTCATCTATTTTCTTCATATATTCCCTGCTCTGGATCCGTCCCCAGATCTGCGTGTGGCCTCCCACTTCAAAACCTGAAGCAAATCTTGCATTTCTTCCCCAGCAGATACACGGAATGTAGTCCGATTTTCCATAAGGACGGTTCACCGCCAGCAGAATATCCGCAATTTCTCTTCCAAGCGGTGTCTTCCGATAAACCGGCGCCTTGCAGATGTATCCATCCAGGAAGATCTGGTTGGTCTTGGAATTCTCTACTTCCTCATCCATGAATTCCAGTTCCCGCACAAAGACTGACAGCACCAGCCGGTTCTTCTTCTCTTCATGCCTGTTGTAAGACCGGAACTGTCCGGCTGCCCGGATGCAGGCACCCCTGTAATCTGCATTCACATCAATGAGTCTTTCTGAAATCATCAGTGGTATCACATCACAGGAGTCGCTGAGTCTTCTGACCGATACATCCAGCATATAGAAGCCTTCCCCAAAGACTTCATGACTGAACACAAATCCCGACACAACCTCCCCGATAATGGACACCTGGTTGTTTTCAATAATCTTATCCGACATATTTTTGTTCTCCCTTCCTTTTGACGAAGTGTCTCTCGTACTTTTGTCTGTAAAATATATTCACGGTCTTTACCAAATATTCCAACTATTTCAAAAAATATACATTTCAAAAAATTTCACGGAACTGCAAGAAAAAGCTTGTTTTCTGGGGAATTTGTGTTACACTATTAAATTTGTAGGATTTAAACAGGACAGAAACTTTATAAGATACAAAGAAGAGGTTAAATATGAAGAGAGAAGATGTAAGAAATATTGCCATCATCGCTCATGTAGACCATGGTAAAACCACTCTGGTCGATGAGCTTCTGAAACAGAGCGGTGTGTTCCGTGCCAATCAGGAAGTAGCTGAGAGAGTCATGGACTCCAACGACATTGAGAGAGAAAGAGGAATCACCATTCTCTCCAAAAATACCGCTGTTTTTTATAAGGATACAAAAATCAATATCATCGACACCCCAGGTCATGCTGACTTCGGCGGCGAGGTTGAGCGTGTACTGAAAATGGTAAACGGTGTCATCCTTGTTGTGGATGCTTTTGAAGGATCCATGCCGCAGACCAAATTCGTATTGAAGAAAGCACTGGAACTGAACCTGCCGGTTATCGTATGTATTAACAAGATCGACCGTCCAGAGGCTCGTCCTGCTGAAGTAGTAGACGAAGTTCTGGAACTTCTGATGGACCTTGAGGCCAGCGATGAGCAGCTTGACTGCCCGTTTGTCTATGCTTCCGCAAAAGCTGGTTATGCTTCCCTTGATCCGGAGGTGCAGGGCAAAGACATGACCCCGCTGTTCGATACCATTCTGGATTACATTCCGGCTCCGGAAGGAGATGCTGAGGCACCGACCCAGGTACTGATCAGCACCATTGACTACAACGAGTACGTTGGTCGTATTGGTGTTGGTAAAGTAGACCGTGGAACCATCAGCGTGAACCAGGATGTAGTGATCGTTAACCATCATGATCCGGATAAGATGCGCAAAGTAAAAGTCAGCCGTCTCTATGAATTTGATGGCTTAAATAAAGTAGAAGTACAGAGTGCAACCATCGGTTCCATCGTTGCCATCTCCGGTATTTCTGATCTGCACATCGGTGATACCCTCTGCTCCCCGGAAGCTCCGGATGCGATCCCGTTCCAGAAGATCTCCGAGCCGACCATCTCCATGCAGTTCAACGTCAATGACAGTCCGCTGGCTGGTACCGAAGGAAAATTTGTAACCTCCCGTCACTTAAGAGATCGTCTGTTCAGAGAGTTGAACACCGATGTCAGCCTTCGTGTGGAAGAGACCGACAGCACCGACAGCTTCAAAGTATCCGGTCGTGGTGAGCTTCATCTGTCCGTTCTGATCGAGAACATGCGCCGTGAGGGCTACGAGTTCTCCGTCAGCAAGGCAGAGGTTCTCTATCACTATGATGAGAACGGTAAGAAGCTGGAACCAATGGAGCTTGCTTACATCGATGTAGATGATGAATTCTCCGGAAGTGTTATCCAGAAGCTTGGCGAGAGAAAAGGTGAGCTTCGCAACATGCACACCAACAGCAATGGATCCACCCGTCTGGAATTCTCCATTCCGGCAAGAGGACTGATTGGATACCGTGGTGAGTTCATGACTGACACCAAGGGTACCGGCGTTCTGAACACCATTTTCGATGGTTACGAGCCGTACAAAGGAGATATTCAGTACCGGAAGCAGGGATCCCTGATCGCTTTCGAATCTGGCGAGTCCATCACTTACGGACTCTTCAATGCGCAGGAGCGTGGCGCTCTGTTCATCGGACCTGGCGTAAAAGTATATGCTGGTATGGTCATCGGACAGACTGGTAAGGCAGAGGATATTGAGATCAATGTCTGCAAGACCAAGAAGCTGACCAATACCCGTTCCTCCAGTGCAGATGAGGCACTGAAGCTGACTCCGCCAAGGATCTTAAGCCTGGAGCAGGCACTGGAATTCATTGATACTGATGAGCTTCTGGAGATCACTCCGAAGTCCCTTCGTATCCGTAAGAAGATTCTTGATCCGACCCTGAGAAAGAGAGCATCTTTCCGGAAATAGAATAAATTGTATGTGAATAGAGGCAGGTAAGCATGTGAAAGGAACGTCCGCAGTCCCGGTACTTCCTAAGACCGAGCCAAAGGCGAAGGTCGAAGGTTAGTACCGCTGGATCGAGGACTTAGCGAAAGCGGTTCCTTTTCACAGCTTACCTGCCTCTTTTTTACATACAATTCATTTTATTTCCGTCAAATTGACAGTTTTATTGCTTCTGTCAGTTGCTTCTTTGTGCATATATTGGTACAATAATGATAACAAAGACGCAAAGGGGGATTTTGCATGAAACTTGGATTTGTAGGTGCCGACCATGAAGTTACCGGCAGTTGTCACTATCTGGAAGCCTGCGGAAAACAGATCCTGATCGACTGCGGAATGGAACAGGGCAAAGATATTTATGTAAACCAGGATATTCCTGTACCGATCAACCAGATCGATTATGTTCTACTGACACACGCACATATCGATCATTCGGGTCGTCTTCCGCTTCTGTATAAAAATGGTTTCAAAGGCAGCATTATCTCTACCTTTGCCACCAGTGACCTGTGCAGCATTATGCTCCGCGACAGTGCTCATATTCAGGAATTTGAGGCAGAATGGCGTAATCGTAAAGCAAGACGTGCCGGCAGCGAGGAATATGTACCGCTCTACACTACAGAGGATGCACTGGGAGCCATCTCTTTGTTCCATCCCTGTGATTACGAGCAGACCATCGAATTAAGCGAAGGCATCAACATTCGTTTCCGAGATGTGGGCCATCTGCTCGGTTCCTCTTCCATTGAAATATGGATCACTGAAAACGGAATTTCCAGAAAACTGGTCTTCTCCGGCGATATTGGAAATATCAATCAACCACTGATCAAAGACCCACAGACTACCAGCTCCGCAGATTACGTGATCATGGAGTCCACCTACGGCGACCGCCTTCACAAGGCTCCGCCGGATTATGCAGTGGAACTGGCAAATGTAATCAACCGTACCTTACGTCGGGGAGGCAATCTGGTCATCCCTGCATTTGCAGTGGGCCGCACGCAGGAAATGCTGTATTTTATCAGGGAGATCAAAGAACGAAAGCTGGTAGAGTTTGATTTTCCGGTATACGTGGACAGTCCGCTTGCTATAGAGGCTACATCCATTTTTAATAAGAATTTCCAGTCCTGTTTTGACGAAGAAGCTATGGCACTGATCCAGTCCGGTATCAGCCCCATCCGTTTTCCGAATCTCCACCTGGCCATCTCCAGCGACGAGTCGAAAGCCATCAACTTTGACTCCACACCAAAGGTGATCATCTCTGCTTCCGGTATGTGCGAAGCCGGTCGTATCAAGCATCACCTGAAACACAATCTGTGGAGACCGGAGTGTACTGTCCTCTTCGTAGGTTATCAGGCTTATGGAACACTGGGACGCGCTCTGACGGAGGGAGCTGAATATGTGAAGCTCTTTGGTGAGACCATCGAAGTAAAAGCCGAGCTGGCACAGCTGGACGGCGTCAGTGGGCACGCAGACAAGAACGGCCTGCTTCACTGGGTGGAAGCCTTCTCTCCGAAGCCGCAGATGGTATTTGTAGTCCACGGCGAGGATGAGACTTGTGATCATTTTGCAGAATGCCTGACAGATGAGCATCAGATTCCTGCCTGTGCACCATTCTCAGGCGCACTGTTTGATCTTGCCACCGGCGAATGGATCAAAGAAGGACTGAAGATCCCTGTAGCAGCCGAAAAGCCTGCTGCAAAACGCAAATCCGATATTTATGCCCGTCTGATCGAGGCCGGAAAACGATTGATGCAGGTTATCTACCACAACGAAGGCGGAGCCAACAAGGATCTTGCCAAATTTATCAGCCAGATCAACTCCCTCTGCGACAAATGGGACAGATAAGCATAAGAGCCGCGTTTTTGCGCGGCTCTTTCTCGTTACAGATTAAAGATTATTTTAATAAACAGCAGTGCAAGCACTACCAGAATAATGGGACGGATAACTTTCGTTCCATTTTTTAATACCATACCAGCACCCGCATAATGTCCTGCAATGCTGAACACCGATGCAGTCAGTCCCAGAAGTAACAGGATATGCCCGCCCAGCAAGAATGTCACCATCGAACACACATTGGAGCTTAGATTCAGAATCTTCGTATAGGCAGCCGACTCCATGGATGTCAGATGTGCCAGCCCCATGAACATGATCAGCAGGAATGTGCCGGTTCCCGGCCCGTAAAATCCGTCATATGTACCGATGATCAATGCACTGGTCCAGACGATCAGCTGCTCCTTTTTCGGTTCCAGGCGCTCCGTTTTTTCTGATATCAGTGAATTTTTCCGAAGTACGAAAAATGCTACCACCGGAAGCACAATCAACAGCACCTGACGCAGAATCTTCTCATCTGTCAGAATACTCAGTCTGGTTCCCAGATATGATCCGATCAATGCCATCACTACGGCCGGAGCGATCAGTTTCCAACGGATCTTTACCGACTTTCCGATCCTTATCGTCGAGATCAGCGTACCGGTAGCTGATGACAGTTTATTGGTTGCGATCGCATGATGGATGGGCACCCCCGCCAGATAATAGGCCGGAAGCGAGATCAGTCCTCCGCCACCACCGATGGCATCCACAAAACCCGCAAGGAACACCAGCGGACATACAATCAAAAAAGTTGTCATATGTAATTCCATTCTCAATCCCCTCATTTGTATCCAATTTTTTCAACTTGTCCATTATACCGGTTTTCTTCCGGAATGTACAGCCTTTACACCTTTCTGTCCATATTGTATGATAAAAACAACCTATGAGAAGAGGAGACAACCATTATGAGAATCCTGATTGCAGAAGACGAAAAAGATCTGAACCACATTCTTGTACAAAAGCTTACACAGGACGGATACAGCGTAGACAACTGCTATGACGGACAGGAAGCTATGGATATTCTGACCTATACAAAATATGATGCTGTCATTCTGGATATTATGATGCCAAAAGCAGATGGATTTGCTGTTCTATCTTTCATCCGACAAAGGAATGATGACACACCTGTCCTGTTTCTGACTGCAAAGGATTCCGTTTCTGACCGGGTCAAGGGACTTGATAGTGGAGCGAATGATTATCTGATCAAACCATTTTCGCTGGAAGAGCTCTGTGCCCGCCTGCGTTCCATGCTGCGCACTTCGCATGGTCAGATCTCAAATATTCTTTCTGTTGGAGATCTGACTTTGGACTGCTCTACACACCATGTTGCCCGTGCAGGCAAAGAGATCACTCTTTCTTCAAAAGAATATGCATTGCTGGAATACCTTATGCACAATCAAGGACTGATTCTTTCCCGGGAAAAAATTGAAAATCATATCTGGAACTTTGATTACGAAGGTGGAACAAATGTGGTCGATGTCTATATCAGTTATCTCCGACGAAAAATTGACTCCGGACATGAGCGGCACCTGATCCACACTGTCAGAGGACGCGGCTACATCCTCCGGGAGGATACTGATTCATGAAAAAATGGTCAATTCGCACGAAAATCACTTTGCTCTTCACAGTTGCCCTGACACTGATGGCTACGCTTTCCTGTCTCATCGTTTTTTCTGTCAGCCACCAGGTCATTCAAAAGACTGTTCGTGATAACCTGATTGAAAATGTAGAGCGAAATGTAGATGAAATAGAATATTATGAGACATTGGATGAAATCCAACCGGATCCTGATTTTACTAATCATGTGGATCTGTTGTTTCCCTATAAATCAGGATTTCTGGAAGTTGATGATGATTTTTTAAAACAGATCAATGGTGTATTCACATCTCTCTACAACCAGGATCAGGAACTGATTTACGGCGAGAATCCCATTGCTGTTGCCAGTCAGTCTGTCGAATTCAAGAATTCTGTAATACAAACGGTCAATGCAGATCATACAAAATATTATATTTTTGACCGGATGTTAAAAACAGGTTCCCAGGATCTATGGCTTCGCGGAGTCGTATCAAAAGATCAAGGTCATGCCGAACTCTCATCCATTACCAGACTGTCACTGATCCTTATGCCGTTGCTGATTCTTCTATCTGTTCTCATCAGTTATCTTTTTTCCGGACAGATTCTAAAACCTATCCGACAGATTTCAGATACTGCACTTCATATTTCCACTGGAAATGACCTGAAGCAACGTATCGAACTGAACCGCGGCGAAGATGAACTCCATCAGCTTGCAGACCAGTTTAATCATATGTTCCAACGTCTGGACCAGGCATTCGAGACCGAACAACAATTTACCTCTGATGCTTCCCATGAGCTTCGGACTCCTATGTCTGTAATTCTCGCTCAATGCGAGCTATCTCTGAGTGATCCTGAGACTTCTGTATCCAGCCGCACTGCATTCCTGACTATTCAGCGTCAGGGAAAACGTATGTCCCGGCTGATTAATGACATGCTGGATTATACCCGTCTGGAAATGCGCCCGGACCGGTATCCGAAGCAGAATGTAGATCTGTCAGCACTGACTACCTCTCTCTGCGATGATATGGCATTGATTCGTCAGCAAGGAATACAATTAACTGCAGATATCCAGCCTGAGATCAATATTTATGGTAATCCCCAGTTGCTCAGTCGTCTTGTAACCAATCTGATCTCCAATGCATACAGGTACGGAAAAGAAAACGGCCATATCCTGGTTCGTTTGCATTCGAATGACACCGGTGCATCTGAACGCAGATCGCTCTCTCTTTCTGTGGAAGATGACGGCATTGGCATTTCCAAAGAAGAGCAGAAACATATTTTCCAGCGTTTTTATCAGGTTGATCCATCCCGCTCCGGAGCAGGCACCGGTCTTGGTCTGTCCATGGTTCAACAGATCGCCGAATTTCATAATGGAACAGTAACTGTAAAGAGCGCTCCTGGCGATGGAAGTATTTTTACCGTTCTAATGTTTCTCTAATCTTTCTGTAGTATGCTGTTATTACAAACAAAACAAGCCCGGCGAACAGCTATTTACAGTTCCCGACAGAAAGGAGATCTTTATGTTACAGATCAGACAGTTTTTTAATACTCGAAAGCGAGCACTTACCTCTTCTGCAGTTGCTGTCGCTATTCTTGCCCTGGCAGGTACCGGCACTGCTTTTGCCACAGAGACCGTTGCACGAAATACTTCCATTGGTTCCGGAAATGCACAGAATTTCGCATTTGCCGATGCCGGTGTTGATCCAACTTCCGCCACAGGTATTCGCACTGAATTTGATTTTGAGCAGGGACAATTCATCTATGAAGTCGAGTTTCTTGCTAATGGAACAGAATACGAATATTGGATCAAGGCTTCCGATGGAAGTATCGTAAAAAAAGAGCAGGATCTGATTGATCCAACGATCTCTTCAGCTCAAAAAACAACAACACCATCGACACCACAGGACACACAGCAATCTACCCCGGCTCAGACTCAGCAATCTGTCCCAGCTCAGGCTCAGCAATCTACTCCTGCTCAGACTCAGCAATCTACTCCTGCTCAGACTCAGCAGTCTGCCCCAGCTCAGGCTCAGCAATCTGCCTCTGTTAAGACCCAGCAATCTGCTCCAGCTCAGGCTCAGCAGATCAGTATCGACACTGCAAAGGCAACCGCTGTCAGCCATGCGGGCTTTCAGACAGCTGATGTCACTTTCTCCAAGGCGAAGCTGGATCATGAGGATGGCCGTACCATCTATGAAATTGAATTTTTCAATAATCATGTGGAATATGAATATGAGATTGATGCCATAACCGGATCCGTCCTGAAATCTGATTCAGACTATGATGATTATGATGATTACGATGATCATGACGACCATGACGATCATGATGATCATGATGATTACGATGATTACGACGATTACGACGATCATGATGATCATGATGATTACGATGATTACGACGATTACGACGATCATGATGATTACGATGATTGATTTTACAGTTCGTTTCGTAGTATAATTTAGACAGCTATATAGAAAAAAACTTCTATATAGCTGTCATTTTTATGTTATCACACAGGAGGGTATGATATTGGAAAAATCAACTGTCTATTTTACTAACTTCCGATGTCCGGTAGGCACCAGCCAGATTGACAAGCTGAAAAAGCTCTGCATTGCTGCCGGTATCCGCAATATTGACATGGATGGAAAGTTCGTAGCTATCAAAATGCATTTCGGTGAGCTGGGCAATCTGGCCTTCCTGCGCCCCAACTATGCAAAAGCAGTGGCAGATCTATGTAAGGAACAGGGGGGACTGCCATTCCTGACTGACTGTAATACACTATATCCGGGTAGCCGCAAGAATGCACTGGAACACCTAGACTGTGCGAACCTGAACGGATTCAACACCATCAGCACTGGCTGTCAGATTCTGATCGGCGATGGACTTCGCGGAACAGACGAGATCGAGGTTCCCGTTGTAAACGGTGAGTATTGCAAAACTGCAAAGATCGGCCGCGCTATCATGGATGCAGATATCTTCATCAGTCTGACCCATTTCAAAGGTCATGAAGCTACCGGTTTTGGTGGTACAGTTAAGAATATCGGTATGGGCTGTGGAAGTCGTGCCGGTAAAATGGAACAGCACAAGAGCGGAAAACCGGCTATTGATGAAAATCTGTGCCGTGGCTGCAAACGCTGTGCCAAAGAATGCGGAAGTGATGCTATCTCTTATCCGAACAAAAAAGCCGTTATTGATTATGATAAATGCAAAGGCTGTGGCCGTTGTATCGGAGCCTGCAGCTTTGACGCTGTCTACAATCCGAATGACAGCGCTAACGAGCTTCTGGATCGCAAGATGGCAGAATATGCACAGGCTGTCTGTCACGACCGTCCTTGCTTCCATATCTCTCTGGTTCAGGACATCAGCCCTAACTGTGACTGTCACGGTGAAAATGACGCGCCGATCCTGCCGGATATCGGAATGTTTGCAAGCTTTGACCCGATCGCGCTGGATCAGGCCTGTGCTGATGCCTGCCTGAAGGCAACTCCAATCGCCAACAGCCAGCTCGGCGAAAATCTGGCAAAACCCGGCTGGGTCTGCCACCACAATCATTTCAAGGATTCCAATCCGAATGTAGAGTGGGAAGCTACCCTGGATCAGGGTGAGAAGATTGGCCTTGGAAGCCGTTCCTATGAATTGAAAGAGGTCTGATAAAAAAACGCAGGTATCATTAAATAATGATGTCTACCCTTTTTTCGAATTTATCAAGTAAAGTGTGTAAATTTTGTGGTGGCCGATTTATCGACCACCATTTTTACAAAATTCAATTGAACTAAATCGCTACGCGATGGCCTGCGAAGGCTGTGGCGCAGTTTTCTCTTTAACTTAAAAAGGCAGTAGATAATGAGTCCTAAAAGTAGTATTGTTAAATCACCACAAAATAACAATCGAACAGGATCAACATTAACACTGCCATGAATAGAATAACACCAGACTCTCTTTTTCACAAGAGGGTATCTTTGATACGTGGACCTCCGTGATGGCAGTGACTCATTAACGTTACTATTATCATGGAGGTTTATCATGTATGAAAAATATTTTAACAAGCTCAGAGAGGAATGCCTGATTCGTAACAGGTCCTCCCGAACTGCAGATACCTATATCAACAACATACGTCACTTTATGAAGTGGACAGGCTATAAACCAATGGAAGATTTATCCCTTCAGGATGCCAGATTATTTATACTGGAAAAACGTAATTCCGGTCTTTCATCTGCAACCTGCAACTTTTATAATTCTTCCATTTGCTTTCTATACAAACATGTCTTACACATTCCATGGGATCAAGACATTGTTCCTAGAATGCGATTGGATGTAAAGCTTCCGAAAGTGCTCTGATGGTGTATAAATAAAGTTGACAGCCTATTCTCAAGGATTTCATAGTATAATCAAGAGAATAAGGAGGTGCCCAACTATGGCACGAAGTCAACGTAAATACGATCACAAGTACCAAGTGCAGGCAGTTAAGCTTGCAAAAGAAATCGGTGGTGCGAAAGTTGCTAAAGAATTAGGAATTCCAGAAGGAACTATCCATACCTGGCTTAAAGCTGTAAGAACCGGACAACTGGATATTGAAGATGGTTCCCATACCCCTGAATCTGCCATGAGTCTTGCTGAGGAACTAACCATGCTTCGAAAACGAGTGAAAGATCAGGATAAAGAAATTCGCCGTCTGAAAGAAGAAAACGAATTTCTGGAGGAAGCCAGCGCTTTTTTCGCAGCGAGCCGTCGGAAGTCTCTAAAACCGAAAGAATGAAATTCATTGCGATCAAGACTGACGATGGCATCATTAAGGGGAAACTGGCTTTTTACTGCCGTATGTTACATGTGAGCCACCAGAGATTTTATAAATATCTGTCCGTAAAAGACCGTCCGTAGAAATACCAGACGCTTACAGATACCATGCTTGAAATCCATGCTGAGGATGTCTGCAACGACACCTATGGACG
>ERZ773248.665-NODE-665-length-39921-cov-16.998344_pt1 | contig 39921 bp, 33 predicted proteins | sample MGYA00580518_ERZ773248 | MGnify/ENA primary metagenome ERZ773248 (study PRJEB29015, sample SAMEA2737762) | human gut metagenome | biome: human gut; feature: human-associated habitat; material: faeces | place: China | collected 2012 ...
TCCGGCTCCACGCCGATGACGTGGGCCGCGCCCAGCAGGGCGGCGCACTCCGCCGCGCACAGCCCCACCGGCCCTAGGCCCAGCACCACCGCCGTGTCGCCGGGCTGGAAGGCGCACAGCTCCGCGCCCCAGTAGCCGCTGGCCAGAATATCCCCCACAAAGAGGGCGTCTTCGTCGCTGAGGGCGTCCGGGATGGGGGTGAGGCCGGTGTCGGCGAAGGGCACCCGGACGTACTCGGCCTGACAGCCGTCGATGCGGCAGCCCAGCTCCCAGCCGCCGTGGACGCAGTTGTTGACATAGCCCCGGCGGCAGAACCAGCACTCACCGCAGAAGCTCTCGCAGCAGGCGGCCACCCGGCCGCCGGGGCGGAGGTTGGAAATCCCGTTTCCCACGGCCTCCACCACCCCGACGAACTCATGGCCCAGCACCACGCCGGGCCGGGCACGGGGTACCGCGCCGCTGCGTATGTGCAGGTCGCTGGTGCAGATGGTGGAGCGGGTCACCCGCACAATGGCGTCGCGGGGGCCTTGCAGGGCGGGGATGGGCCGCCGCTCCAGGGAGAGCGCACCGTCCCCCTTCCAGACCAGAGCGTTCATGGTGTCCATAGAGGTCACTCCTTTTCCAATGCAAACACAACGGTCTCAAACTCAAAGCCCTGGGAAGCGGGTTCGCGCCTGTCCGGGCGGGCCAGGCCCAGCGTGTCGTAATATTCGTCGGTATAGTGCAGTTTGCCGCCGTCAAAGGATGCCTGTACTCCCTTGATGTAGGAAAAGGGGTCTTCCATGGGGGTGAGACGGAAGGCGGCGGCGATGCGCTCCAGCACCGCCTGTGCATCCGGCGTGACGGCGTTTTCCGGGGCGCGGAGATAGGTGTCGAACTGCTCCCGCGTCCAGTCTCCTGCCTGCTCCAAAGTGGTAGTGGAGCCGCAGGCCAGAAGCAGGCGCAGAAAGTCCCGGAAGCTGCCTGCCAGGGGGCGGACATGCTGATCTCCGGCAGGCATGGGGTTGACGGCAAACACCATATCCCCATAGCCGCGGATGCGGCCGTAGTGGATGCCGTCAACGCCTTCCCAGCCCAGCACGGTCATGCCCTTTGGCGTACAAAAATAGCCGCCCTGGCTGGGGCCCGGCCCAAGGCCGATGGGGGAGCAGTCCAGTCCCAGCTCCAAAAACTGCTTCAGCAGTGTCACAGCAATCCCTCCTGTCCGCTCCAGTGTAGCACATCCTTCCGCTTGCGTCCATGGGGAAAAGGGGGTAAAATGGGGAAAAAACGCGAAGGGGAGGAAGCGGCATGTATATCGCCGATCTGCATATCCACTCCAAATACTCCCGGGCCACCAGCAAGGAGCTGGAGCCGGAGCCGCTGGATGCCTGGGCCAGAAGGAAGGGCATCGGCCTGGTAGGCACCGGCGACTTCACCCACCCCACCTGGCGGGCCGAGCTGCGGGACAAGCTGGCCGAGGCGGAGGAGGGACTCTATACCCTGAAGGGAGCCGGGCCGGACGCGCCCCGGTTCGTAATCACCGGGGAGATCAGCTCCATCTACAAGAAAAACGGCAAGGTGCGCAAGGTTCACTCCCTGATTCTCCTGCCCCATCTGGAGGCGGCGGAAACCCTCTCCCGCCGCCTGGAGGCCATTGGCAACCTCCACTCCGACGGAAGGCCCATCCTGGGCCTGGACTGCCGGGATCTGCTGGAGATCACCCTGGAGTCCTGCCCTGACGCGGTGTTCATCCCCGCTCACATCTGGACGCCCCACTTCTCCCTGTTCGGGGCCTTCTCCGGCTTTGACACCATCGGGGAGTGCTTCGGCGATCTCACCGGCCATATCCACGCCCTGGAGACCGGGCTCTCCTCTGATCCCACAATGATCTGCCGCTGTTCCGCCCTGGACGGATATACCCTGGTGTCCAACTCCGATGCCCACTCGCCGTCCAAACTGGGGCGGGAGGCCAACCTGCTGGACACGGGCCTGTCCTACCCGGAGCTGGCCCGGGCCATCCAGACCGGGGAGGGCTTTCACGGTACCATTGAGTTTTTCCCCGAGGAGGGCAAGTACCACTTTGACGGCCACCGGAACTGTGGGGTGTGCCTCTCCCCGGTGGAGGCGGAGGCCGCCGGAGGGGTGTGTCCGGTGTGCGGCAAGCGGCTGACCACCGGCGTGCTCCACCGGGTGGAGCAGTTGGCGGACCGGCCGGAGGGCTATGTCCGCCCGGATGCCAGGCCCTTTGAGAGCCTGGTGCCTTTGCCGGAGGTGATCGCCGCCTCGGAGGGGGGCTCTGCCACAGGCAAGAAGGTGGGCGCCAAGTACGAGGCCATGCTGGCGGCTCTGGGGCCGGAGTTCTCCATTCTCCGGGAGGTGCCGCTGGAGGACATCCGGGCCGCGGCCGGGCCCTGCGTGGCGGAGGGCATCCGCCGCCTGCGGGCGGGACAGGTGGTGCGCAAGCCGGGATACGACGGGGCCTACGGCGTGATCGAGCTGCTCAGCCCCGCCGAGCGGGAGGACCTCAAGGGGCAGGTGAGCCTCTTCGGGGTGGAGGCCCCCAAGGCGGCCAAGACCGCCCGGGGCAGGGTGGCGAAACCCGCACGGAGCGGGGAGGAGGGGGCGGCCCCCACCGGGGGACTGAACGGGGCCCAGCGCACCGCCGCCTCGGCGGAGGAGGCCACGGTGGCGGTGCTCGCCGGACCCGGCACGGGCAAGACCCACACCCTGGTGGAGCGGGTGGCCTGGCTGGTGGAGGAGCGGGGGGCCAAGCCCTCGGAGCTCACCGCCGTGACCTTCACCAACCGGGCAGCAGGGGAGCTGCGGGCGCGGCTGGAGGGGCGTCTGGGCAAGCGGGCGGCCCGCACCATGACCATCGGCACCTTCCACGCCATCTGCCTGGAGCTGCTGGGGGCCGTGCCCCTGGCCGGCCCCTATGAGCAGCGGGCGGCGGCGGCCGCCGCCCTGGCGGAGCTGGGCCGGAAGGGGAGCCCCGGGGCCTTCCTTCGGGCGATCTCCCGGCACAAGACGGGAGCGGACGGCGGGGACGACCCGGCCTTTGCCCTCTATCAGGAGAAGCTGGAGGGAAAGCTGGACTTTGACGACCTCCTGCTGGAGACCCTGCGCCAGTGGGAGGGCGGCCGGTCGGACCGGTGCTTTACCCACCTGCTGGTAGACGAGTTCCAGGACATCGACCGCCTCCAGCTCCGGCTTCTCCGGGCCTGGCGGCGGGAGGGTGGCACCTTTTTCGCCATCGGCGATCCCGACCAGTCCATCTACGGCTTCCGCGGGGCGGACGCCGGCTGCTTCTCCGCCCTGGGGGCGGAGCAGACGGTGAGGCTGACGGAGAATTACCGCTCCACCCCGGAGATTCTCGCCGCGGCCCTGCCGGTGGCGGAGGCCATCGACGGCGCGCCCCGGCGCATGGAGACCCACAGCCCCCACGGGGCGGAGGTACGCCTGCTCACCGCCGAGGGGGACCGGGCGGAGGCCATCTTCGTGGCCAAGGAGATCGCCCGGATGGTGGGCGGCGTCGGCATGCTGGAGGCCCAGGCGCTGGGGGCCGCTCGGGGCGCGCGGAGCTTCGGGGACATCGCGGTGCTCTACCGTACCCGGCGGCAGGCGGCCCTGCTGGAGGAGTGTCTGGCCCACGACGGCATCCCCTGCGTGGTCACCGGCCGGGAGGATTTTCTGTTGGACGGGGAGGTGCAGGCCGCGCTGGCCTGGCTGGAGGGGCAGCAGGAGGAGGGAAAGTCCCCCGCCGCCCTCCTGGAGGAGTGGACGGCCCACCACACCCCCTCTGGCGGGGTGGAGCGGCTACGCAATATGGCGGTGTTTTTCGGGGATGTGCCCGCCTTTCTCCGCAATCTGACCATCGGGCAGGAGGGGGATCTGCTGCGCCGGGCCGGGCTGAGCTATGCCGCCGGAGCGGTGACCCTCTCCACCCTCCACGGGGCCAAGGGACTGGAGTGGCCGGTGGTGTTCCTGTGCGGCGTTGGGGAGGGCCGCATTCCGCTGGAGCGGAAGGGCCTGGACACCGATGAGGCTGAGGAGCGGCGGCTGCTCTATGTGGGTATGACCCGCGCCAGAGAGGAGCTGGTGCTCCTCAGCGGCGGAGAACCCTCCCGCTTCCTGGCGGGGCTGCCACTCCGTCAGGATACGGCCCACGCCCCGGTGCCGCGTCCCCTAGGGGTGCAACTGAGCCTGTTCAAGTGAAACGTGTGCCGGATTTCACATGCGGGAGTGGTTGAAACGTATAACATTCCCGGGGGGAGCCTTTTCAGCGCCGCCCTGCTCAGAATGCCCAGGCGGCTTTCAGCCGCCGGAGGGCCGGGGCCATGTCCACGGCGGCGATACGGGTATAGCCCAGGATCAGGGCGGGAGGTCGGCCGGGGGGCGGCGGGGTGAGATCACAGGCGGAGAGGGGGGCCACGCCTACCCCCGCATCCACGGCCCGCGCCACCAGCTCGGCTTCGCTCCAGCGGCCGTCCATCCAAAGGAGCAGATGGAGGCCCGCGTCGCCTCCGGCGAAGGACCCAACCCGCGTCAGTCCAGTGTCCCGGGCGGCGGCCAGCAACGCTTCCCGCCGGGCTTTGTAGCGGGTGCGGGTGCGGTTGAGGTGGCGCTCAAAGTGGCCCCGCTCCATGAAGCGGGCCAGGGCGTACTGCTCAAAGGAGGGGACGGTGGAGGAGTAGAACCAGAAATCCCGCCGCCACCGCTCCAGCAGGTGGGGGGGCAGCACCATGTAGCTGATGCGCAGGGAAGGGGCCAGACTCTTTGCAAAGGTGTTGAGGTAAACCACCCGCTCTCCGCCGTCCAGGCTTTGCAGGGCGGGGATGGGGCGGCCGGAGAAGCGGAACTCGCTGTCGTAGTCGTCCTCCAGAATATAGCGGTCGGGGGCGGCCTCCGCCCACCGCAGCAGGGCCTGCCGCCGGGCTACCGGCATGATGATGCCCAGTGGGTAGTGGTGGGAGGGGGTCACGTGAACCACCCGCACCCCGGCCTCCTCCAGGGCATCCACCCGCAGGCCCTGGCCGTCCAGCGGGAGGGGGCGGACGGCAGCGCCGCAGCTTGTAAGGATGCGCTGGGTCTTGGTGTAGCCGGGATTTTCCACGCCATAGCCCCCCTCCCGGCCCAGAAGCTGTACCAGAAGGCCAATCAGGGTCTCCGATCCGGCCCCCACCACGATCTGCTCCGCGTCCGCCCGGATGCCCCGGAAGCGATACAGGTGCTCCGCAATGGCCCGCCGCAGGGCAGGGAGGCCCTGGGGGTGGGGGGAGGCCAGGAGGGGGGCGGCCTGCTCGGAGAGCACCTCCCGCATGAGCTTGGCCCAGGTAGCGAAGGGAAAGAGGGCAGTATCCACCGCGCTGGTGGAGAAGTCATAGGGGAGGGCCGGCGTGGGCGGGGCCGGCACGGACAGGGTGCGGGCCGGAGCGGGAGAGCGGTGCTCCTCCTGTACGGCCTGAACAAAAAAGCCCCGCTTGGGCTCCGAGCGGAGGTAGCCCTCCGCCAGGAGCTGGCCGTAGGCCCCCTCCACCGTTACCACGCTGATTTTCAGGTGGGCTGCCAGCGCCCGCTTGGAGGGCAGGCGCTCTCCGGCGGCGAGACGGCCCGCCTCGATCTCCCCCCGGATATAGCGGTAGAGCTGTTCGTAGAGGGGGCGGCGCTGGCTGCTGTCCAAAATAGGCGTAAACATGGAGACACCTCCAAACTGACCTGATTATTCTTGTTAATTATCGTATCATGAACCGGGCCAAAGCGCAAGAGGGGCGGCAAAGTCCATCGAAAACCGTCCCACAATAAAAAATATAGCCCGCCCTGCAGCCGTATGAAAGGCCACGCCACGGACATACTGAACACAGATTCAGTCGGTCAAAGGGAGGCAGCGGCCATGCAGGGAAAGGTAGAGATCTGCGGTGTCAACACATCTAAGCTGAAGGTCCTCAAGAATGAGGAGACCATGGAGCTGCTGCGCCGCACCAAGGAGGGGGACATGGAGGCCCGGGAGCAGCTCATCGCGGGCAACCTCCGCTTGGTCCTTTCGGTGATCCAGAAGTTCTCCAACCGGGGAGAGAATCTGGACGACCTGTTCCAGGTTGGGTGCATCGGTCTTATAAAGGCCATCGACAACTTCAATACCGACCTGGACGTGCGCTTCTCCACCTACGGCGTACCCATGATTATCGGGGAGATCCGCCGCTACCTGAGGGACAACTCCTCCGTCCGGGTGTCCCGCTCCATGCGGGACACGGCCTATAGGGTGCTCCAGGCTAAGGAGAAATTCATCAGCGAGCACCAGCGGGAGCCCAGCATCGAGGAGATCGCCAAGCTGCTGGAGCTCAAGCGGGAGGACGTGGTCTTTGCCCTGGACGCCATTCTGGACCCGGTCTCCCTCTATGAGCCGGTGTACTCCGACGGTGGGGACACCATCTGTGTCATGGACCAGGTGAAGGACTCAAAGAATACCGACGAGAGCTGGCTGGAGCACATCGCCCTCAAGGAGGCCATGAACCGCCTCTCCGACCGGGAGCGGCACATCCTCAACCTGCGCTTCTTCGAGGGCAAGACCCAAATGGAGGTCTCCGCCGAGGTGGGCATCTCTCAGGCCCAGGTCTCCCGCCTGGAAAAGAGCGCGATTAACCAGATTAAGAAAAATCTGTAGGTGGGAAAGGCGCTCTTTTCCAGCGCCGCTCCGGCGGAAAGGCAGGGAGCAGGGAAAATCTCATAAAAAGAGGCAGCAAACTGCCAATCCCCGTACGGAACTATTTTCCGGGCGGGGGTTGGCAGTTTTGCTCCTTTCATGGTAAAATGGGACAGAAAAATGACGAAAGGGGTTCTTTTTTATGAGCTTTACCCTGCCGCAGTACCATGCGCCCGACTTCCAGGAGACCCGGTTCCAGAGCGCGCCGGAGGCCCGGTTTGAGCCGGCCCCCAAGGATGGGGTGGCTCCGGAGGGCTACCACGCCACCACCATCTATCCGGAGTATTTCAAGGTGGGGGGGCGGTGGCTGCTGGCTGAGGAGAGCCGCATGGACTGCGTGGCCGCCCTGCGGGACGGGAAGATCGCCGCGGTGGAGTTTCGCAACCTGAAGGCCGGCGAGCCGGTGGCGGTGGGCCGCACGGAGGACGCCTCCGAGGGCATCTATGTCTATCCCTTCGGCTTTGCCGAGGAGAAGGGGGAGGCGGAGACCTTTGCATTCCGCCAGGGCCGCTCCCGGGAGACCGCGTACTCCATGGACTACGACTCCATCTATGAGCTGCTCCGCCACGAGAAGGAGCATGGCCGCATCCTGTGGGTGATGGGGCCTGCCTGTGCCTTCGATCACGACGCCCGGGCGGCTTTTGCCGCCCTGGTGCGGGGCGGGTATGTCCACGGCCTGCTGGCGGGCAACGCACTGGCCACCCACGATCTGGAGGCCAGCTACCTCGGCACCGCCCTGGGCCAGGACATCTACACCCAGAAGAGCATGCCAAACGGCCACTATAACCACATCGACACCCTCAATGCCATCCGCCTGTGCGGCTCCACCGCCGCCTTCGTGGAGGCGGGCAAGGCGAAGGACGGCATTATCTACGAGTGCGTGCGCAACCACATTCCTTACGTGCTGGTGGGCTCCGTCCGGGATGACGGCCCTCTGCCCGAGGTCTATGGAAACGTGTATGAAGGGCAGGACGCCATGCGCGCCCTGGTGCGGGAGGCCACCACGGTTATCTGCATGGCCTCCACCCTCCATACCGTAGCCACCGGCAACATGACCCCCTCCTACCGGGTGGTGGACGGGGTGGTGCGCCCGGTGTATTTCTACTCGGTGGACGTGTCTGAGTTTGCGGTGAACAAGCTCCGCGACCGGGGCAGCCTGTCGGTGCGCACCATTGTCACCAACGTGCAGGACTTTGTGGTCAATGTCTGCAAGGGCGTACTGTAACCGAACAAACGGCTTGGGAGCCGGGCTGAATGCCCGGCTCCCAAGCCGTTTGTGTCAGATCAGCCCCAGCGTGCGGAGCAGATAGAGCCAGAGGGTGAGGGTAAGGATGCTGAAAAAGGTGGTGAGCATCACCGTACTGGCGGTGAGGGTGCCCTCATGCCCCATGCTGCGGGCCATGACGAAGCTGCTGACGGTGGTGGGGCTGGCCAGCATGGCCAGGGCGGCCACCAGCTTGTCGTCCCGTACTCCCATGGCCACGGCGATGGGGAGAAAGAGGGCGGCCAGAAGCACCAGCTTCACGGCGGTGGCGGCGAAGGCGGGCTTCCAGCGGCCCAGGGCCTTCTTCAGATCGAAGGAGGCGCCCAGGGCCATGAGGCCCAGGGGGGTGGCGGTAGCGGAGAGGCTGGACACCGTTTTTTGCAGAATCTGAGGCTGGGGGATGTCCAGCAGCGTCCACACCAGACCGGCGGCGATACCCAGGATGATGGGGTTCGTGACAATACCCTTGAGGGCTTTCTTTAACGCGGCCCGGTTGAGGCCGCTCTGCTGGGGACTGGTGAGGGAGAGCACCGTCACCGCCGCCACGTTGTAGAGGGGGACCGCGCCGATGATTACCAGGCTGGCCGCCCCAGCGGTGCCGTAGAGATTCTCCAGAAAGGCGGCCCCAAGCAGAGCGATGCTGCTGCGGTAGCCCACCTGGATGAATTCCCCCCGCAGGGGGCGCTCCCGGCAGAACAAGCTGAGGGCTGCGGCCAGAAGGATGGAGCCCAGGGTGGCCAGAAAGCAGAAGAGCACAAAGGGGCCGTCCCACACGGTGAAGAAGTCGGATTCCACCAGATCCTTGAAGAGCATGACCGGCAGCCCCACCTTGAAGACGAAATCGTTGAGCTTGTCCGCAAAGGCCTGGCTGAAAAAGCCTAGCCTGCGGAACACCAGACCCAGCAGCATCAGCAGAAAGATGGGGGCGGTGGCGTTGAGGCAGTAGGCCAGATTCTCCAGCATGGAATTCTCCTCCCGGCATGGTCGTTTTTTCTATTATAGACGCATTGTTCCGGCAGTGCAAGAAAGTTACCGGCAGGTAAGCGGGCATAGGACGGGCCGGGCGGCACATAGAGTGTGCCGAAGGGGGAGTGTGCCATGGAGTGCCGGGTTTCGGAGCTGCGGTATAAGGAGATTATCAACGTGTCCGACGGCAGCCGCTACGGCTGGGTGGGGGATGTGGAGGTGGATCTGGAGAGCGGGCAGGTCCGGGCGCTGGTGGTGCCGGGGCGCCTGCGGCTGTTTGGCCTGCTGGGCCGGGAGGAGGACCGGGTCTTTCCCTGGGAGGCGGTGCGCCGCTTCGGCGCGGACACCATTCTGGTGGAGACACCTCCCCTCAGCCGCCTGGGCAAGGGGAATTGAGGTTGCCAGGAGAGGGGGGGACGTGGTATACTACTACTTTAGAGTATAGAAACAGGAGGGAAATCCCATGTGCGGTATTGTCGGATTTGTCGGACGGGAGGAGGCCGCCCCCATTCTGCTGGACGGCCTCTCCCGGTTGGAATATCGGGGCTATGACTCCGCGGGCATCGCGGTTTACGGCAGGCGGGAGGGCCTGCAGGTGGTCAAGGCCAAGGGCCGTCTCCAGGTACTCCAAGATCTGGTACAGGGGGGCAGGACGGTCCACGGGACACTGGGGCTGGGACACACACGCTGGGCCACCCACGGGGAGCCATCAGACGTCAACTCCCACCCCCAGGTCAGCGAGAGCGGCCGGTTTGCGGTGGTGCACAACGGCATCATCGAGAATTACATGGAGCTGCGGGAGTTTCTCCAGTCGGAGGGGATTACCTTCGTCTCCCAGACGGATACCGAGGTGGTGGCCCAACTGCTGGAACACTACTATGACGGGGATATCCTGGACGCGGTGGTGAAGACACTGAACCGCATCCAGGGGGCCTACGCCCTGGGCATTGTCTGCGCCGACTGCCCCGACCGGCTCATCGCCGCCCGGAAGGACAGCCCTCTCATTCTGGGCTATGGGGAGGGGGCCCACTATCTGGCCTCCGACGTGACCGCCCTCATCAAGTACACCCGGGAGGTGTGCTACCTGGACGACGGGGAGATTGCCGAGCTCACCGCCGACCACCTGTGGGTCTATGACGCCTATCTCCGGCCCGTTGAGAAGGAGCGCTGCCACGTGGACTGGGAGATCTCCGCCGCCGAAAAGGGCGGGTACGAGCACTTCATGGCCAAGGAGATCATGGAGCAGCCCGAGGCATTCCGCAAGACCGTGTTTCCCCGCATCCAGGAGGGGCGGGTGGTGCTGGATGAGCTGAACCTGGAGCCGGACTACCTGCGGGAGCTGGACAAGCTCTATGTGATCGCCTGCGGCTCCTCCTACCACGTGGGCATGGCCGCCAAGTACACCCTGGAACGGCTGCTGCGCAAGCCGGTGGAGGTGACGCTGGCCTCCGAGTTCCGCTACTGCGACCCTATCGTTACCGACAAAACCCTGGTGCTGGTCATCAGCCAGTCCGGCGAGACGGTGGACACCCTGGCCGCCCTGCGGGAGGCCAAGCGCCTGGGAGCCCGGGTGCTCTCTATCGTCAACGTGGTGGGCTCCACGATCGCCCGGGAGAGCGACGACGTGCTCTATACCTGGGCCGGGCCGGAGATCGCCGTGGCCACCACCAAGGCCTTCTCCACCCAGCTTGCGGTGGTGTACCTCATCGGCCTGTACTGCGCCGAGGCCCTGGGCACCCTGGACGAGGCGGAGTACGACCGCATTGTGTCCGAGCTGCTGCTGATCCCCACCAAGCTGGAGCAGATTCTGGACAACCGGGCGGACATCCAGTATTTCGCCTCCCTCTACTTCAACCACCCCTCTATCTTCTTCATCGGCCGCAACATCGACTACGCCATCGGCATGGAGGGCTCCCTCAAGCTCAAGGAGATCTCTTACATCCACTCGGAGGCCTACGCGGCCGGCGAGCTCAAGCACGGCACCATCTCCCTCATCGAGCCGGGCACCCTGGTGGTGGCCCTGGCCAGCTATGTCAAGCTCTTTGACAAGACCATGAGCAACGTGGTGGAGGTGAAGAGCCGGGGGGCCGACGTGCTGGGCCTCACCGTGGACGCCCGGGCGGCGGACATGGCCAAGACGGTGGACCACGTGATCCCCGTCCCCGACACCCACCCCCTGCTTCTCCCCTCCCTGGACGTGGTGCCCATGCAGCTCTTTGCCTACTACGTGGCCCTCCAGCGGGGCTGCGACATCGACAAGCCCCGCAACCTGGCCAAGTCGGTGACCGTGGAATGAGGGGGGACGGAATGAAAAGGCTCACTGCTCTGCTCCTGGCCGCGGCTCTGGCCCTGTCCCTGGCGGCCTGCGGGCCGGAGGGCAAAGCGGCGGATACCGTCCGCTACGGCCTATCCAATGCCTGGGACGCTCTGATGCCCTACAACAGCCCCTCGGGGAGCAACTACTCCCGTATTATTTACGACAAGATTTACGACCGCCTGGCCTATGTCCACGCCGACGGCACCCTGGAGCCCCGCGCGGCGTCCTCCTGGGAGAGCGCCGACGGCGGAACGGCCGCCCTGTTCCACCTGGATGAGAAGGCCGCCTTCCACGACGGCACCCCGGTGACGGCGGAGCACTGGACGGATACCATTGCCCTCCTGACCGACCCGGCCTGCCCCACCCTGGGGCGGTCGGCCTTTGCGGTGCTCTCCGGCACCGACGACACCGGCGCGGCGGTGCCTGGGGAGGCCCTGGGAGCGGAGGCGGTGGACAAGTACACCCTGAAGCTCACCTTCAAGACCCCCACCACGCCGGAGGACTTCCTGCTGGACAAGAACCGGGAGTACTATGTCCTGCCCACCCATCTGCTGGAGGGGACAGCGCCGGAGGACGTGATGGAGCTGGCGCTGTGGGACGAGCCTGTTGGCTCCGGCCCCTGCAAATTCGTCTCCGAGACGCCGGGGAGCCAGCTAGTGCTGGAGGCCAACCCGGACTACCAGCTTGGGGCGCCCGGCTTTGACCGGCTGGTGATCACGGTCATTGACAAGTCCAACCTGCTCACCTCCCTGATCGCCGGGGATCTGGACTACTACGCCTTTGGAGGCAACGTGTCCGTGGAGGACGCCGAGGTGGCCCGGGCCGCCGGGCTGGAGGTGCTGGAGGGCACGGTGCCCAACTCCTTCTACGAGCTGATGCTCAACAACGAGACCATCCCCAGCGCCGCGGTGCGCCGGGCCATCGACCTGGCTCTGGACAAGGAGGCCCTGTGCCTCCACACCGCCCAGGGCCTGGGGGAGCCGGCGGCATCCGATCTGACTCCGGGGACAGGGTATGACAGCGGCCTGACCTGGGCCAGGGACGTGGACGGGGCGAAGGCCCTGCTGGCTGAGGGGGGGTACGACGGGCGCACCTACACCCTGGCCTGCACCGCCAACCGCTCCGGCCTGGCCGCCCTGATGCAGCAGGAGCTGGCGGAGGCGGGCATCACTGTCACCATCGAGACGGTGGACTCGGCCACCCTGTTCGCTGGCATGGCGGACGGCAAGTACGACATGGCCATCGCCAGCCACACCCCCGGCGCCCTGCCCCTGTGGTTCACCGAGAGCCGCTTTACCGCCGACAACAACCTGTTCCACGTGGCGGAGCTGACGCCCTACACCCAGGCCATCGCCGCCGTCAAGGGGGCGGCAGAGCACGACGAGCGGCAGGCGCGGGTGGAGGAGCTCCAGGCCCTGCTGGCCGGGGAGCGGCCCTTCATCCCCCTGTGGTTTGGGCGGACGCTCCACGTCCAGTCCCCCACGGTGGACGGCATCGACTACCCCTCATCCGCCTTCTCCAACGAGAACGTGTGGGACTGGGTGTACCGGGGCTGACGGAACCGAACAAATGAGAAAACCTCCGTAGGGCCGTACCATCCGGCCCGTGCCGCCCACGGGCGGCCGGAAGTGCAGGAGGAAGAAGATGGGACGCTATTTCCGCCGCCGTCTGCTGACGGCGATCCCCGTGTTTTTCGGGATTACCTTTCTGGTTTTTGTACTTTTAAGTCTCTCGCCCGCCGATGTTACCGACTTGGGAGAGGGGGCCTCCGGCGGCGCCCAGCAGGCCGCGCTGGAGGAGGCGCTGGGGCTGGACAAGCCCCTGCCCGTGCGCTATCTGGCGTGGCTGGGGGGGCTGCTCCGGGGGGAGCTGGGACAGTCCTACCTGAGCGGTCGGCCGGTGGCCGGCATGCTGGCCCAGCGGGTGGGGCCGTCCCTGTTGCTGACCGGCACCGGAGTGCTGCTGGCCATTCTGCTGGCCCTCCCCCTGGGTATTCTGGCGGCCTGGCGGCCCCGCTCGGGCTGGGATCGGGCGGCCTCCGCCCTGAGCCTGGTGAGCTTCGGCGTGCCCGGCTTTTTCCTGTGCCTGGTGGGGGTGCTCATCTTCTCGGTGCTCTTGGGCTGGCTGCCCTCCCAGGGCATGTATGAGTACGGCGTGTTCACCGGCGTGGGGGATGTCCTGCGCCACCTGGCCCTCCCGGCCGGGGTGGTGTGTGTCAGCGGCCTGGGGGAGCTGGTCAAGCAGACCCGCTCCGCCTGCCTGGAGTCCCTGGGGGAGGACTACATCCTCACCGCCCGGGCCAAGGGCCTGGGGGAGCGGGCCGTCATGGTGCGCCACGCCTTCCGGGGGGCGCTGACCCCGGTGCTCACCACCGTGCTGGGGCACATCCCCCACATCATCGGCGGCTCGGTGGTGGTGGAGCAGGTGTTCGGCTGGCCGGGCATGGGCAGCCTGCTCTTCTGGGGCATTGAGAACCGGGACTATCCGGTGGTCATGGGGGTGACGGTGGTCATCGCCCTGGCGGTGCTCCTGACCAACCTGCTCCTGGATCTGGCCTACGGGCTGGCCGATCCCCGGGTGCGCTATGGGAGGGGGTAGGCCGGTGGAGCGCTGTATGCTGTCCCGGAGCCCCTGGGAGCGGTTCCGGAGCGACCGGCGGGCCGTGGCCTGCTTGCTGATTCTGTGCGCCGAGTTGCTGGCGGTGCTGCTCCTGCCCCCGCTGCTGGGGCTGGAGCCCAACGCCAGCGATCTGGGGGCGGGCTTCTGGGCGCCCCCCTCCGCCGCCCATCCCCTGGGCACCGACGACGTGGGCCGGGATCTCCTGGCCCGCCTGCTCTGCGGGGGCCGGGTGTCCCTGCTCATCGGCCTGTGTTCCGCCGCCCTCAGCGCCCTGGTGGGGATTCCCCTGGGCCTGCTGGCCGGCTACCGCCGGGGGGCCTGGGAGTTCTGCCTCATGCGGCTGGCCGACGTGTTTCAGAGCTTCCCCAGCATCGTGCTGGTGCTCTGCCTGGTGTCCCTGGTAGGGCCGTCCGCCCTCAATCTGGTGCTGGTGCTGGGCCTGCTGGGTTGGACGGGCATCGCCCGGCTGGTGTACGGCAATACCCTCTCGGTCCGGGAGAAGGAGTACGTCCTGGCGGCCCGCGCCCTGGGGGGGCGGACGGGGCGGATTCTGCGAAGCAATGTGCTGCCCAACGTGATCGCGCCGGTGTGGTGCGCCCTCCCCCTGCGGGCGGGGCGGGCCATCCTCTCCGAATCCAGCCTGAGCTTTCTGGGGGTGGGTATCCGCACGCCCCAGGCGTCCTGGGGCAACCTGATCCAGTACGCCGCCAGCCTGCCTGTCCTCACCGGGCGGCCGTGGGTGTGGGTGCCGCCGGGGCTGTGCATCATCCTGACCGTGCTGTGCCTTCAGGGCATTGGCGACGGTCTGCGGGACGCGCTGGACCCCAGATATGGCGGACACAGGGGGAAATAGCAGGATTTTCTTTTCAACACGGCCTGTTTTGTGCTATAATCAATACAACCGGGTGAAGCGGCCCCAGTCATTCGGACTGGGGCCGCCTGTTTTATTTGTGAGAGGGGGCTTTCATGGAATCAATTCTGTTACTTTGTGCGGTGGTCATTGTCATCTGCATCGTCGCCAGCCGCCTGTCTCAGCGCCTGGGTGTGCCCGCCCTGCTGCTGTTTCTGGCGTTGGGAATGTTATTCGGCTCGGATGGGCTGTTCCGCATCCCGTTTGATAACTTTGAGGCGGCGGAGCGTATCTGCTCCGTAGCGCTGATTTTCATCATGTTCTACGGTGGTTTCGGTACCCGCTGGGAGGCGGCCCGGCCGGCGGCGGCCCGGGCGGTGGTGCTGTCCACCCTGGGCGTGGCGGTCACTGCGCTGCTCACAGCGCTGTTCTGCCACTTCGCACTGGGTTTTTCTGCTCTGGAGAGCTTTCTGACCGGGGCGGTTATCAGTTCCACGGACGCCGCGTCGGTGTTTTCCATCCTCCGCTCCAAGAAGCTGGGCCTGAGGAACCACACCGCCTCCCTGCTGGAGGTGGAGAGCGGCAGCAACGACCCGGCCTCCTATATGCTGACGGTGATCGCCCTCTCCCTGATGGGGGTGGGCGGCGGCGGGGCAATCCCGTGGATGATTTTTGCGCAGGTCGTCTTTGGACTGGGCCTTGGGGCGGCGGTGGCGGGGCTGTCCATTCTGGTGCTCCGCAGGCTCACTCTCTCCGACGGGCTGGATACTATTTTCGTGGTGGCTGCGGCCCTGCTCTCCTTTGCCCTGCCCGCCGTGGTGGGGGGGAACGGCTACCTGGGGGCCTATCTGGCGGGCATCCTGATCGGAAACGCCAAAATTCCCCATAAGGCGGCCCTGGTCCACTTTTTCGACGGACTTACGGGCCTGGCGCAGATTTTGATCTTTTTCCTGCTGGGGCTGCTCTCCTTCCCACGGCAGCTCCCGGCGGTTTTTCTCCCGGCTTTGGCCATTATGGTGTTTCTCACCTTTGTGGCCCGGCCCGCTGCGGTCTTCCTGCTGCTGGCCCCCTTCCGCTGCGGGGTGCGGCAGTGTCTGCTGGTGTCCTGGGCGGGGCTGCGGGGCGCGGCATCTATCGTGTTTGCCATCATGGCAGTGGCCAGCGGGGCCGCCATCGGCTACGACCTCTTTCACATCGTGTTCTGCATTGCCCTGCTCTCGGTGGCGGTGCAGGGTTCACTACTGCCTCTGGCGGCGCGGAAGCTGGACATGGTGGACAGTGCTGAGAGCGTCAGCCGTACCTTCAACGACTACCAGGACCAGCGGCAGCTCCACCTGACCCGCTTCCCTATCGGCGCGGGCCACCCATGGGTGGGGCGGACCATCGGGGAGTGTGAGCTGCCCGCCGACGCGCTGGTGGTGATGCTCCGGCGGGGCAGCGAGAATGTGATTCCAAACGGAGATACCGCAATCCAGGCAGGGGATCTTATGGTGCTCAGCACGCCGCTCTATGAGGACGATGACGGGGTCAGCCTGCGGGAGGTGCCTGTGGCGGAGCACGGGGACTGGATTGGGAGGCCGATCAAGGAACTGGGTATCCCGGCGGAGGTACTCATCGTCCTGGTGCGCCGTGCCGACGGCACCACTGTAGTGCCCAAGGGCGGGACGGTTCTTCAGCAGGGGGATATGCTGGTGGTCAACGAGTGGGAGGAAACCTAACATAAGAGAAGCAAGAGGTGTCGAGCAATGGAGACGTTGGATCTGTCGCGGCGCGGGGTGTTGCTGAATGACGAACAGTTGGGGCCCTATCCACTGGAAAAGCTCAAGCGGGTGGAGCGCCTGACCGTGGATATCGTGGAGGATTCACCCCGGGTGGATGAGAAGGAGATGGCATTCGCCAAGTGCCGCCTGGGGGGCTTCGGGGATGTACTTAAGAAGAGGATGGAGGATTTTACGGTTCGCGTGCCCATTGGGGCGTCCTATTACCACTTTCAGAAGTACCTTAACGACTACCCGGAAAACGAGGTCGCGCCGGAGAAAGCGCCCCTGCCGGAGGATACGCGTATCGTGACACGGCACATTAAAAAGATGGCCTATTTCACTGGGGCGGAGATGGTGGGAGTGTGCGAGGTGCCCCGGGATGTGTATTACGCCACCAAGGTGGACGGCACGCCGGTGGAGCGGGTTTACCGATACGCGGTGGTGTTTCTGGTACGCACCCAGTTGCCCACCATTGCGGCCTCCCACGGGGACGAGTGGCTGGATGACACCGTTGCCTATCAGGCATATCAGCGGCTGGCCTGCATGTCCAACACCTTGGCCGACTATATCCGCCGCCTGGGCTGGCCAGCCCGCAGCGACGCCTTCAACAACTACGTGACCATCATGCCCCGGCTGGTGGCCCTGGCCGGGCTGGGGGAGTTTTCCCGGCTGGGTATCGTGGTCAACCCCTTTGTGGGGGCGGCTTTCAAGGCGGCCGCCGTGCTGACCGACCTGCCCCTGGTGCCCGACGGCCCCATCGACTTCGGGCTACAGCACTACTGTTCCGTATGCAAAATCTGTGCCGAGCAGTGCCCCATGCACGCCATCTCCACTGGGGAACAGGAGGAGTACCGCGGCTACATGCTCTGGCGGACCGACGAGCGCAGGTGTGTGGCCCACGGGGCGGCCAACCCCCACGGCTGTACCTGCGGCCGCTGCGCCAAGGTGTGCCCCTTCACCCGGCCGGACTGCGGGCCGGAGTGCTTCCAGGACTGGGACGGGGATCTGTCCGTGCTCTACCGCTCGGTAGAGGCCTGGCGGAAGTTCCTGGCCAGCCACGGCTATGTGGAGCCGGAGGAGGAGCATGGAAAGTGGTGGCTGCCCCATGTGGTCCGGGATGGAAAAATTCAGTACGGCGGCGATTTCGACTACGAGGTGCAGAGGCGCCACATGGAACGGACCAGATAGGCGGCATGGCCGGAACAGAGGAGGCGGACAACGGTGGCAAGAACCATTGATCTGGAGGAACGGAAACAATTTCGCGTGCTGCTCAACCCGGTACGCCAGGATATCATCCACCTGCTGCGGCGGGCGGGACGGCCCATGACGGCCAACACCGTGGCGGAGAAAATGCTGCTCTCACCCAGCGCGGCCCAGAGCCACCTGAACAAGCTGGAGGAGCTGGGCGTGGTGGAGCTGGGAGTATGTACGGCGCCGGACGGCCGGCAGGCGACCTATTACCGGCTGGCCGATGTGGAGATCCGGCTCTGCCTGGGCCGGAAGGACGGCTTTCAGGGGGAGCGGGAGGCGCTGGCCGCCCAACTGGTGGACGGCACCTTCCGGGGCGTGCTGCACGCCGCCAGCCAGTGCGGCGAGCCGGAACAGCAGGAGGATCTCCAGTTCCTATTCGGCGCGCTCCATCTCAAACCGGAGGAGCGGGCGGAGCTGCTGGGACTGATTGACGGCTACCTCCGCACCCACAGCGTGCCTGAGGGGGGCGTGGAGCACTGGGAGTATGTGCTCATGGCCTACCGGGCGGACGAGGAATAGAAAAAGGAGGCCTGCGGTAAAGCCGCGGGCCTCCTTTGTATGTTTAAAAGTGTTGCGCCCCTTTGCGGTATTCGATGTGGAGCTGTCCCCGGCCCAGGGGGATGTCCAGAGCGGAGGGCCGGGGGGCCGGGGCGCGGGAGGCCCAGGCGGTGTCCCGCACCAGGGCGTCCATGCGGAAGACGGACAGGAGCACCCCGGCCAGGGCGGCGTCCACCAACAGGAAGAAGACGCCGTAGGACAGGAAGGGGAGGGAGAGCACGCCCAGCGGCCACCAGCCCAGGTTATAGAGCCAGTAGATGGCCGCCTGGAGGAACAGGGGAAGGAAGGCCGACAGGGCGAGGAGCTTGCCCGTGCGGCTGTGGAGGGCGCGGATGCGCCGGAGCAGCAGGGCGGCAAAGAGGACGATCAGCCCGGCGGCGGCCCAGAACACCCACCGGCCCAGGCCCTGGGCGGCCTCCGCCAGCAGGAGCTCCGGGGAGGAGCCTACAAAAAGGGAGGGCAATTCCCCCATGCGCAGTCGCTCGTAAAACAGGTCGGGCCCCAGGAAAGCGTCTATGCGCCAAGCAGCGTACTCCAGGTGCCGCAGGAAGTACAAGGGGATGGCCAGAGCGGGCCCCAGGGCGGCCAGCAGATTCCACCGCAGCTTTCCCCGGAACCAGCCCAGCCCCACGGCCGCCAGGAGTACCAGCAGCATACTGGCCAGGGTAACCAGATAGCCGGTACTGCTGACAGCGACAAAGGCCCAGATAGGGAGTGGAAGCGCGAGCCCGCCGCAGAGGAGAACCGCCCGTGTGCCGCGCCCCCGCAGGGAGACCACAAGGGCGGCGTAGGGGACGGGGAGGAGCAGGGTGGGGTAGAGCGCAAGCTGATAACCGTGATAGGAGTAGAAGGGGAGAAGTGGAGTGCAGAGAATAGGCCCCAGACAGAGAAGGAGCAGCGCCGCCGCCGGCACCCATTTCCGCCGCAGAAGGAGGGTGTAGTCGGAAAACCAGAGTCCGGTCAAAACCCCGGCGGCCAGCAGCAGGCCCAAAACCTGCCGCCGGAAGTAGAAGACGTCCTTGGCGTCCCCCATGAGCCCGGCGGCGAAGAGCTGGAGCAGCACGCCCGCGGCAAAGAGGGCCGCCACAGTGACCGCCAGCCCCCAGCGGTTCCGGGGGCGGTGAAGGCGGTCCAGCTCCCGGCCCACCGCCTCCGGCTCCCCCATCTCGGCCACCGCGCCGGCCAAGGCCTCTTCTGGGCTCCGGCCCTCCGCCTCAAAGGCGGCGGCCTGATCGGCAATATGGTCGGACAGCTCCCGCAGGAGAAGCCGCCGGGCCCGCCGCCAGCGGATCTGGCCGCCCACCGTCTCCAGATATTCGTTCACGCACTCACGCGCCACAGGGATTCCCCCCCTCCAGCACGCCGCGCACCGCGTCGGCGTAGGCGTACCAGCCCGCCTGCTGTTCAGCCAGGGCGGCCCGGCCGTCCCGGGTGATGGCGTAATAGCGCCGGGTGCGGCCATTGGCAACCCCGTCGCTGGAGGTTACCCAGCCCTGGGCCTCCAGGGAGTGGAGCAGGGGATAGAGGGTACCCGCCTTGAGGCGGAACACCTCGTTGGAGCGCGTCCGCAGGGCCTCGATCATCTCATAGCCGTACATGTCCCGGCCCTCCAGCAAGGCCAGCAGCAGCATGCCCATGCCGCCCGGAGCGGTGCGGTCATTTGCCATATTCCTCACCTCATAGATAGATTATCTATGTATAGTATAGATAGATTGTCTACCTATGTCAAGGAAATCTTCAATAGAGCTGGGATGGGCGTCCGGAGCCGCAGGCAAAAAGCAGCCCCCTCCGACCGGAGGGGGCTGTGCCACTGCTTCAGGAGAGGAGGTTGACCACCACCATCACTGCGCCCAGGATGGTGAGCACCACGCCGGTGACCCGGTTAAGGGCCTTGGCGGAAGCCCGGTTAGCAAAGACGGCGGCAATTCTGGCGCCCAGAAGCGTGACCACCACACACACCGTCAGGGCAAATACATCCAGCCCGCCGCCGATGGCCACGTGGGAGACCGCGCCGGTGAAAGCGGTGAAGGTCATGATGAACACACTGGTACCCACGGCGGTCTTGAGTTCATAGCCCAGCACGGAGGTGAGCACCAGAAGCATCATCATGCCGCCGCCAGCGCCGATAAAGCCGCAGATGAAGCCCACCACGCTGCCGCAGGCCAGGGACTCCGCGATGCGGCGCCCGCGGCTCTTATGGGCGGAGCTCTCCTTGGTGGTCATCACGGGACGCACAATGAATTTGATGCCCAACAGCAGGGTCATGAACACGGAGAAGCCGCCCATGGTGGCGTTGGGCACCAGGGAGGCGGCCCAGCTCCCGATCAGGGTGAATACCAGCACCGCCGCCAGCATGACCAGCCCATTGCGGATATCCAGATTCCTGTTTTTGCCATAGGTATAGGCCGAGGCCGCTGAGGCCAGCACGTCGGAGGCCAGAGAGATGGCCACCGCCTGATAGGCAGGAAAGCCCAGGAAGGTGATGAGCATGGGGGAGATGACGGCGGCGGCGGACAGGCCCGCCAGGCCGGTTCCGATGCCGGCCCCCAGGCCGGCGACGACGCAGACGATGAACTTGACGAGCATGACTTGGCCTCCTTTGTATACCTAATTTATTATAATGCGAAATATTATGTTGTCAAGAATTCCTTTACAGGCCGGCGTCCGCTGCCGTATAATGGGAGCAGCAAGGAAGTGAGCCGACATGAAAACTGGAATCGTTCTGGAGGGCGGCGCGGTGCGCACCATTTTCTCCACCGGCGTCTGCGACGCCCTGCTGACGCGGGATCTGCTGCCGGATTATGTTATCGGCGTCTCAGCCGGGATTGCCTATGGCGTCAGCTATGTGTCCAAGCAGAGCCGCCGCAACCTGGACATTATGGTAAACTACATCAACGACAAGCGGTATATGGGCTTCGGCAACCTGCTCCGGCGGGACAACCGGGCCTATTTTGGCCTGGATTTCGTCTTCGGTACCATACCAAACGAGCTGATTCCCTTCGACTATGACACGTTTGCCGCCTATCCCGGCGAGGTGGAGGCGGTGGTCACCAACCTGGACACCGGAAAGGCGGAGTATTTTCCGGTGGAGCGCCGGGATGACCGGTTTAAGCTATTGCAGGCCACCTGCGCCCTGCCGTTCCTCTTCCCTGTTTTCGATATCCAGGGTAAGCCGTGTATGGACGGCGGAGCGGCCGACGCCATCCCCTATGAGCGGGCGCTGGAGAGGGGGTGCGAGCGGGTGATCGTGGTGCTGACCCGGGAGCGGAGCTACGTCCGGCGGCCGGAAAAGCTCCAGCCCCTCATCGACGCGGCCTACCGGAAGTACCCCAGGTTCTGCGATACCATGCGCCGCCGGGCGGACACCTACAACGCCTCCCGGGAGCGGCTGTTTCAGCTTGAGAGGGAGGGGCGGGCCCTCCTGTTTGCCCCCCACAGCACGGAGGGCTTTCACCGCACCGAAAAGGACGTGGAGAAGATTCGGGCGCTGTGGAAGGACGGCTATGACGAGGGCATGGAGCGGCTGGACGAGGTGCAGGCCTTCCTGAGCGGCTCCTGAGCTTACAAGAAGCGGCGGGCGGCGCATCTGCGCCGCCCGCTATGGATTTTCCAGCGCAGCCCGCTGGGCCAGGAGCAGCCCGATGGCGTCTCCCAGCATGGTGAAGAAGGCGCCGAGCACCGCTGCCTGGGCGTCGCTCTTCCCCGCGGTGAGCTGGATGGCGGCCAGTGCGGCGATGGCCAGAAGCGCCTCACCGGACGGCCCGGAGCTCGCCTGCATCCCACCACCCCCTGAATCAGCATATGGGCGGCGGGGCCGCCCTGTGCGGGAAATGCGCAATATCATGCAAGAAACAGGCGGCGGGACGTGCTATACTGCTTCCATCTCAGACAGAGGAGTGCCCTATGGAACAGGAATTGCGACGCGTGTACTACGATCCGGAGCTGGGAGTGGAGGCATGTCTCTTTCAGGGCATCGACCAGGGCTTTCCGGAGCATTTTCACACCTATTATGTCATTGGGACCATGGATCGGGGGAGCCGGAAGGTGACCATCGCGGGGGAGACCCTCCGCCTTGCCCCCGGTGAGCTGGTATTCTTTCAGCCCGGCGAGCCCCACGCCTGCCGTCCGGTGGGGGAGGAGCGTCTGGACTGGCGGGGGCTCCACGTGCCGCAGGAGGTCATGGAGCGGGCCGCTGAAGCCGTCACCGGCCGCCGGTTTGCCCCCCATTTCACGCCCCCAGTGCTGCCCGGGAGCGAACTGACCAGTCTGTTCCGGGAGGTATGGGAGCTGGCGGCGGGGGAGCAGGGGGAGCTCCGCCGGGAGGAGGCCTTTCTCCTGCTGGTGGGCCGCCTGCTGGAGCGATGCGGCGGCTGTCCCCGGCCGCCGGAGGAGGTGCGGCCTGAGGTGCGGGCGGTGTGTGACTATCTGGAGGCCCACTGTGACCGGCGCATCACGCTGGAGCAGCTCTCCACCCTGGCGGGGCTGAGCAAGTACCACCTTCTGCGCTGCTTCACCCGCCAGAAGGGGATCACCCCCTACCGCTATCTGGAAACGGTGCGGGTGAACCGGGCCAGGGCCCTGCTGGAGCAGGGGGCCGCCCCGCTGGACGCGGCCCTGCGGGCCGGCTTTGCCGATCAGAGCCACTTCAACCACTTTTTCAAGATCCTGACCGGCCTCACCCCCAGCCAATACCGGGCCGTGTTTGCGGCGGAACAGGGGGAGATGTGAACCGGGGGGGCATGACGGGGCACGCCGCAGCCCTGCTGACCATCTTCCTCTGGGGCACCACCTTTATCTCCACGAAGGTGCTCCTGACCGGCCTGCGGCCCGTGGAGGTGCTGTTCCTCCGCTTCGCCCTGGGCTTTGTGGCCCTCTGCCTGCTGTACCCCCGGCGGCTCCGGTTGGCCGGGCGGCGGCAGGAGCTGTGGTTCGCGGCGGCGGGCCTGTGCGGCGTCACCCTCTATTTCCTGCTGGAGAACATCGCCCTGACCTGCACGCTGGCCTCCAATGTGGGGGTGCTGGTGTCCGTCAGTCCGATGCTGACCGCCCTGCTCTCCCACTTCCTCCTGCGGCGGGAGCGGCTGCGTCCCCTCTTTTTCGCGGGGCTGGCCGTGGCCCTGGCCGGGGTGGCGATGGTGTCGTATAACGGCGCCGCCGTGCTGGAGCTGAACCCCAGAGGCGATCTCCTGGCCCTGCTGGCGGCCGCCGCCTGGTCGGCCTACTCCCTGCTGACCCGCAGGCTCTCCGCCTTCGGCTACCCGGTGGTGCAGACCACCCGCCGCACCTTCGCCTGGGGCCTGCTGTTCCTGCTGCCCGTCCTGCCGGTGTTGGGCTTCCGGCCCGGGCTCGGGACTCTGATGGAGCCGGTTTACCTGCTCAACCTGCTCTATCTGGGGCTGGGGGCCTCCGCCCTGTGCTTTGTCACCTGGGGCTTTGCCGTGGGGCGGCTGGGGGCGGTCAGAACCAGCGCCTACATCTACCTGGTGCCGGTGGTGACTCTGGTCACCTCCGCGCTGGTGCTGGGTGAGCCGGTGACGCCCCTCTCGCTGGGGGGCGCGGTGCTGACGGTGGCCGGACTGGCGCTGTCGGAGTGGGAGCCGCGAAAGGAGGGGAGTAAGGGCGGAGTTGAGTGAGTTCAAGTGCGCCCTGGTACCGGACGAGTGGCTTCTGCCCGCGGGGAGCAGGGGCGCTGTTACAGCGTCGACCCTGTGTGGGCCCCAAAAGCGGATCAACCGCCCCGCTGGCAGCCTGCCCCTGTTCCAATAAGACGAAAAGAGGATTCCGCCGGGCGGAATCCTCTTTTTTATGTGCGGCTCAGCCGGCGCTCCAGGTGGGCCAGGAAGGCGGCGGGCTCCCGGTTGAGCACCAGCTCCTCGGGAAAGTCCAGCTCGTCCAGCAGGGCCTGGGCATATTGATGGCCGCCCACGGCGGAGACAAAGTGGGCATCGCTGCCCACCACCACCGGTACGCCCTCCCGCCGGCAGTGCTTCAGCATCTCTGTCACGTTGGCGGTGGAGTTTACCCGGGAACAGGCGGGGGAGAGGGAGGTGTTGTTGACCTCCAGAAGCACGCTGCGCTCCCCGGCGGCCCGCACCAGCGCCGGATAGTCCAGGGGATAGCGGCCGTCGTCCGGGTGTCCCAGGATACAGATCTTGGGGCAGTTGTCCATGGCGCGGACCATGGCCGCTGTATTCTCCTCCGGTCCGCCGCCCTGGGGCATGCACCAGATATGCTGGCTGGCGATGGCCATGTCCAGATTGTTCAGCAGCTTGGGGGAGAGATCCACCGTGCCGTCAAAGTCCATCACGTTGAGCTCCGCGCCCATCATGACCCGTACGCCGTAGATCTCCCGGTCGATGACCCGGAAGTTGAGAAAGTAGTCCTTGTGGGTGGTTAGCTCCATGCCGGGGGCGTGGTCGGTGATGCAGATGAGCTCCAGCCCCCGGTCGGCCGCCGCCCGCACCATCTCCAGCAGGGTGCAGTAGGCGTGCCCGCTGGCCAAGGTATGGGTGTGGCTGTCCAGTCGAAATTCCATACGTTCACTCCTTTTTTCCCATCTATCATACCCAAAATGATGGAAAAAGGCAAGGGGCCGGACAGAAGCCTGGCCCCTTGCGCGTCAGATACCGTTTCCACCGTTCCACTTCCAGTCCCGGATTTCGGGCATGTCCTGGCCGTGGGCGGTGATATACTCCTTGTGCTCCACCAGCTTGTCCTTCATGAGCTGAATGAGGAAGGCCCCCCGGTTGCCCAATTGGGGCAGCCGCTTTACCGTGTCGATGACCAGATTGAAGCGGTCAATGCGGTTGAGCACCCGCATGTCGAAGGGGGTGGTGATGGTGCCCTCCTCCCGGTAGCCAAGCACGTGGATGTTCTTGTTGTGCCGGCGGTAGGTCAGCTCGTGCACCAGGGAGGGGTAGCCGTGGAAGGCGAAGATGATGGGCTTGTCCCGGGTAAAGATCACGTCGTAATCCTCGTCGGTGAGCCCGTGGGGGTGGGCGGTGTGGGGCTGGAGCTTCATCAGATCCACCACATTCACCACCCGCAGCCGCACCTCGGGCAGGTGGCGGCGCAGGATGGTCACCGCTGCCAGGGTCTCCAGCGTGGGGGTGTCGCCGCAGCAGGCCAGCACCGCGTCGGGCTCCGCCCCCTGGTCATTGGAGGCCCACTGCCAGATGCCGATGCCGTGGGTACAGTGCTTGATGGCCTCGTCCATGGTGAGCCACTGGGGCCGGGGGTGCTTGGAGGCCACCATCACATTGACGTAATTCCGGCTTTTGATACAGTGGTCAAAGACGGAGAGCAGGCAGTTGGCGTCAGGGGGCAGGTAGAGCCGCACCACGTCCGCCTTCTTGTTGGCCACATGGTCCAGGAAGCCGGGGTCCTGATGGGTGAAGCCGTTGTGATCCTGCTGCCACACGTTGGAGGACAGCACGTAGTTCATGGAGGCGATGTCCTGCCGCCAGGGGAGCTGCCGGGCCACCTTGAGCCATTTGGCGTGCTGGCTCACCATGGAGTCCACGATGCGGATGAAAGCCTCGTAGCTGTTGAGAAAGCCGTGCCGCCCGGTGAGCAGGTATCCCTCCAGCCAGCCCTGGCACATGTGCTCGGAGAGCATGCTGTCCATAATGCGCCCGTCGGCGGACAACCCCTCGTCGGTGGAGCGCAGCTCGGCGTTCCAGCGGCGGTCGCTGGCTTCAAAGGCGGCGGTGAGCTTGTTGCTCAGGGCCTCGTCGGGGGCGAAGATGCGGAAGTTGCGGGCCTTCTGGTTGAGCTTGAGCACGTCCCGGACATACTTGCCCAGCTCCGCCATGTCCTCCGCCACCGCCTCGCCGGGGGCGGGCACCTCCACCGCGTAGCGGGTGAAGGAGGGGGTGCGCAGATCCCGCAGAAGCATGCCACCGTTGGCGTGGGGGTTGGCGCCCATGCGGCGCTCCCCCTGGGGGGCCACGGCCCGAAGGACAGGCACCGGTGCGCCCTCGGCGTCAAAGAGCTCCTCCGGCCGGTAGCTGCGCAGCCAGCGCTCCAATACCTCCAGGTGCTCCGGATGGGCGGTGTCCACCGCCACCGGAAGCTGGTGAGCGCGGAAGGTGCCCTCGGTGGGCGCGCCGTCCACCTCCTTCGGACAGGTCCAGCCCTTGGGAGAGCGGAACACGAGCATGGGCCAGCGGGGACGGGCGGTCTCGCCGAACTCCCGGGCCCCCTGCTGAATGCGCTGAATCTCCCGCACCGCCCAGTCCAGGGCCGCGGCCATCTTCTGGTGCATCTGGGCGGGCTCGTCCCCCTCCACAAAGCGGGGGGTCCAACCGCAGCCCTTGAAGAAGTCCTCCACCTCCTCTGATGTGATGCGGGAGAACAGGGTGGGGGAGGAAATCTTGTAGCCGTTGAGGTGGAGGATGGGGAGCACCGCCCCGTCGGTGACGGGGTTGAGGAACTTGTTGGAGTGCCAGGCAGTGGCCAGCGGGCCGGTCTCCGCCTCCCCGTCACCCACCACGCAGGCGGCGATCAGGGTCGGGTTGTCCATCACCGCGCCAAAGGCGTGGGCCAGGGAGTAGCCCAGCTCGCCCCCCTCGTTGATGGAGCCGGGGGTCTCGGGGGCGCAGTGGCTGCCGATGCCGCCGGGGAAGGAGAACTGGCGGAACAGGCGGCGCATACCCTCCTCGTCCTGGCTCACGTTGGGGTAAAACTCGCTGTAGGTTCCCTCCAGATAGGTCTGGGCCACCACCGCGTTGCCGCCGTGGCCGGGGCCGGAGACATAGATCATGTTCAGCTCATGGCGTGTGATTACCCGGTTCAGGTGGGTATAGATAAAGTTTTGGCCCGGCACCGTGCCCCAGTGGCCCACCAGGGTGCGCTTGAGGTGCTCGGGGCGCAGCGGCTCCCGCAGCAGAGGGTTGTCCAGCAGGTAGAGCTGTCCGGCCGCCAGGTAGTTGGCGGCGCGCCAGTAGGCATCCAGCTTGCGGAGCATGTCGGGGGTCAAAGGGCCCTTTTTGGACATGCGGGTGGAGGTTTTAACGATCACCTTCGTCTTTTCCTTGGGGGCTTTTGCCAATCGAATGACCTCCTTGTGTCGGCTTTTGTACTGCTTATTATAACCGATGGGACTATACTGTCAATAGAGTGGGGTCAAAATCCCTCTTAAAAGAAAAAACCGGGCCGGAAGCAGCGGCTTCCGGCCCAGTGGGGAGGGGGCATTTATTCCTCCATACCGGCCAGCCGGCCCCGTGCGGTGCGGCGGTAGAGCAGCAGGGCGGTGAGGCAGGCGGCCCCCTCGGACAGGAGGAAGGCCAGCCACACCAGAGAGGGCCGGAGCGCGCCCAGCAGCAGGGCCAGCGGGAAAAGGAGCACAAGCTGGCGCAGCAGGGAAACCACCAAGCTGGAATTGGCCGCCCCCAGGGCCTGGAGGGCGGCACAGAGGATCACCGACACCCCGGCGCATACGAAGGAGAGGGCAATGAGGCGTAGGGCGGAGATACCCTCGGCCAGCACGGCGGCATCTGCGTCGAACAGACGGAGGAGAGGGCCGGGGATGGCCAGAAAAACCACGGTGCCCACGGCCATGATGGCGGCGGAGAGCACCAGGGCGAAATGGATGACCCCAGTGATGCGGCTGCGCTGCCGGGCGCCGTAGTTGAAGCTGACAATGGGGATGAGGGCGTTGTTCAGGCCGTTGACCGGCATGAAGAGGAAGGACTGGAGCTTGAAATAGGCCCCCAGAATGAACACGCCGGAGGCGGTGAACAGTGGGAGGATCAGATTCATGCCCAGGTTCATCACCGTGGCCAGGGCCTGCACCAGGATGGCGGGGACGCCTACACGAAACATGGTGAGGATGATGGCGCTGTCCGGGCGGAAGCCCCGGAAGGAGAGGCGCACGATGGAGCTGCGCCGCACCATACACAGCCCCACCACCATGCCCACCACCTGGCCCAGCACGGTGGCTAGGGCAGCGCCAGCCACCTCCATCCGGGGGAAGGGGCCGATGCCGAAGATAAGCAGGGGGTCGAGAATCAGATTGATGACTGCGCCGATGCCCTGGATGACCATAGGGCCCACAGTATTGCCGGTTGCCTGAAGGGTGCGCTCTCCGGCAAACTGCATGCAGATGCCGACGGAGGCCCCAGTGACGATGGAGAGATATTGGATGCCATAGTCGATCACCTGGGGCTGCCCGGGGGCGAAGAGCCCCATAAAGACGGGGGCCAGGCCCACCCCCAGGACCAGAAAGACCACCCAGCAGACCAGATAGACGAAGTAGCCGTTGGCCACTACCCGGTTGGCCTCGTCGGGCCGGCCCTCCCCCAGCCGGCGGGCCAACAAGGCGTTGAAGCCCACGCCGGTGCCTACGCACACGGCGATCATCAGGGTCTGGATCGGGTAGACAAGCGCCAGGGCTACAAACCCGTCGGAGCTGAGCTGGGCCACGAACATGCTGTCCACCAGATTATAGAGGGCCTGGATCAGCATGGACAGCATCATGGGCCAGGCCATATTCAGCAGCAGCCGGCGCACCGGCATGACCGCCATCTTGTTTTCCTGCAAAGCAATTCCTCCTGATCAAAAAAGACGGGTACCGAGGACGCGCCTCGATACCCGTCTGCCGCACGGCGTGGCAGCCCGTGCGGCTATAGCTGTTTGGTGTAGCGCAGATCCACGCAGGTCATGTCGTGGGGGAAGGGAATGTGCTCCTCCGTCCCGTCCCAGGCAAAGCCGTGCCGGGCGTAGAAGCGGCGGGCCCCCTCGTTCTCCCGCAGGACAAAGACGTAGCAGTTGAGGTAGCCGTCGGCCCGGAGACGGCGCAGCGCCTCCTCCATCAGCACCGAGCCGTAGCCTCGGCCGGTGCAGGCGGGGTCGGTGTAGAAGGAGATGATCTCCCCCCAGCCCCGGTAGGCCTCCCCGTGGATCACCAGCCCCTCGCTCTGGCGAGGACTGGGCCCCAGCCGCACCGGCCCGCAGGTGCAGCAGCAGACGGGGTTCTCCCCGTCATAGAGCAGCAGCCCCCGGCACCGCCCGGTGGCGTAGTCCTCCCGGAAAAAGGGAATCCAGTGATCTTCGGTGATCACGTCCCTCAGATAGTCGTCGGGCACGTGGCCGGGGTAAGCGGCGTGCCAGCCCCGGGCGTGAATGCGGCTCATGGCCGCAAAGTGTTCCTCCGTGCAGGCGTCTATGATGCGCAGTGAATTCATAAGCAGACCTCGTTTAGCGAGTGGATGAGCCGCCCGCGCCGGGTGGCGCGTACAAGCGTTTTGCCGGAGGCAAAACCTTGATGCCGGGCGAATTCAGTTCGCCCGCGCAGATAAAAAATCGGGGCCCCCGCCCGGCGGAAGCCGGGTGGGGAACTGCGGCTCATGGCCGCGAAGTGCTCTTCCGTGCAGGCGTCCACAAAGGAGAGGGCCTTACACATGAGCGGCCTCCCCAGCCTCCCGGCGCTCCGCCTCCTGCTTGGCCAGGCCCCGGGCGTTGGCCAGCATCAGCTTGATGCGGTTCTCCTGGTTGATCTTGGTGGCGCCGGGATCGTAGTCGATGGCCACGATATTGGAGAAGGGGTAGTCATCCTTGAGCTTGCGGATCATGCCCTTGCCCACGATGTGATTGGGCAGGCAGCCGAAGGGCTGGGTGCAGACGATGTTGGGGGTGCCGGAGTGGATCAGCTCCAGCATTTCGGCGGTGAGCAGCCAGCCCTCGCCCATCTTGTTGCCCTCGCCCAGATAGCCCTGGATCAGGCGGCGGAGATCCTCGAAGGTGCCGGGAGCGCGGAAGCCGCCCTTCTTCATGGCGGCGATCATGGCCCGCTGGCACTTCTCCACGTAGCCCTTGAGCACTTGGCACACCTTTTTCTTCACCCACTTGCCGCCGTAGATGTTCACGTCCACCTCGCGGTTGTAGATCTTGAAGATGATGAAGTCGGTCAGGCCGGGGACCACCGGCTCGGCCCCCTCGGACAGGAGAAACTCCTCCAGATTGTTGTTGCCCAGGGGGGAGTACTTGATGTAGATCTCGCCCACCACGCCGACCCGTACCTTGGGCTCCCCGGCCACGGGGATGGCCTTGAAGGCGGCCACAATGCGGTCAAAGTTGGCCACCATGCTCTTGAAGGAGAGGCCCTTGCCCTGGTTCATGGCCTCCAGAAGCTGAGTCTCCACGGCCTCGATGGTCTCGTCGGTCTGGCCCCGGCTGACCTCGTAGGGGCGGACCTGGTTGGCGGTCTGTACGATGATGTCGCCGTACATCATGGCGAACACCGCCTTGCGCAGGGTGTTGAGCCCCAACTTGAAGCCGGGGTTGGGCTCCAGGCCCGACAGGTTGACCGAGATGACGGGGATATAGCTCAGACCCGCCTTCTCCAGCGCTTTGCGCAGCAGATGGATGTAGTTGGAGGCCCGGCATCCGCCGCCGGTCTGGGTGATGAGCAGCGCCACCTTATGTATGTCGTACTTGCCGCTCTTCACCGCGTCGATGAGCTGGCCGATGACCAGCAGGGCGGGGTAACAGGTGTCGTTGTGGACGTACTTGAGCCCCTCATCCACGATGCCCCGGTGGTTGGTGGTGAGCATCTCCACGTGGAAGCCCTCGGTCTCCAGAATCCGGGCCATCAGGCCGAAGTGCACCGGGAGCATGGTGGGGAAGAGGATGGTGTACTCCTCCTTCATCTCCTTGGTGAACAGCAGCCGTCCGTTTTCGTCGTATACTAATTCTGCCATAACGGGTATTCCTTTCGCTTGCAATGGGAGCGCCGCGCGCTCAAAGGGGGTTGGCCCCCACCGACTCCCGAGCCGGCGGCGAGCTGGCCGTCAATGACGGCATCAAACTCCTGTTGTGCTATAAAAAGTCGGGATGGTCAGCCCCGGGCATCCTGCGCCTGGCGGGCCTCCATGGCGGCCATCAGGGAGCGGATGCGGATCTTGACCGCCCCCAGATTGCTGATGTCGTCGATTTTGAGCTGGGTGTAGAGCTTTCCGCCCTTTTCAAGGATGTCCCGCAGCTCGTCGGTGGTGATGGCGTCGGTGCCGCAGCCGAAGGAGACCAGCTGCACCACCTGCATGTCGGGCTGGGTGCATACATAGCGTGCGGCGTTATACATACGGCTCTGGAAGGTCCACTGGTTGAGCACCTTCCGGGGGGCATAGCCCTCCAGATAGCTCAGAGCGTCCTCGGTGACCAGCACGAAACCGAAAGAGGTGATCAGATCGTTGATGCCGTGATTGATCTCCGGATCGATGTGGTAGGGCCGGCCGCAGGCCACGAGGATGGGCATGTGGTGGTCCCGGGCGTGGCGGATGTACTTCATGCCGATCTCCCGCACGTCGTGGACATAGGCGTCGTAGGCCGCGTAGGCCGCCTTGGCCGCCGCCGCGGTCTCCCGCCTGGGAATGCTGAAATGCTCCTCCATGAGCTGGGCGATGCGCTTTTCAAAGTCCTTGTGCCGCCACAGGCCCACGTAGGGGTTGAGGAATTTGGTCTGCTTGAGCAGGGGAACGTTGGCGGCCAGCAGCTCAGGGTAGTAGGCCACCACCGGGCAGTTGTAGTGGTTGTCGCCGATGCCCTCGTCGTTGTTATAGGACATGCAGGGGTACCAGATGGCGTCCACGCCCTCCTCCACCAGGGCCTCCACATGGCCGTGGAGCAGCTTTGCGGGGTAGCACACGGTGTCGGACGGGATGGTGTGCTGGCCCTTGAGGTAGAGCTTGCGGGAGGACTCGGGGGAGAGCACCACCTCGAAGTTGAGGCGGGTAAAGAACTCGAACCAGAAGGGCAGGTTTTCATACATGTTCAGCCCGAAGGGGATGCCCATGCGGCCCCGGACGCCGGAGCCGTTCCCCTTGCCCTGGAGGGCGCGGAGCTTCTTGTACTTGTAGGTCATCAGATCGGGGTTCTCCACCTTTGCCTTGCCCAGGGGGCGGGAGCAGCGGTTGCCCGAGATGAAGCGCCGCCCGCCGTCAAAGGTGTTGACGGTGAGGGAGCAGTGGTTGGTGCACAGGTTGCAGGTGGTGGGCTTGGCGGTGTGGGAGAAGGACTGTAGAGCCTCCTCGCTCAGCAGCGCGCTCTTCTCCAGGTGCAGATCCCTGGCGTAGAGGGCCGCGCCGAAGGCGCCCATGATGCCCGAGATGGTGGGCCGGGTGACGTTGCGGCCCAGCTCCTGCTCGAAGGCCCGGAGCACCGCGTCGTTGTGGAAGGTGCCGCCCTGCACCACGATGTGCTGGCCCAGATCGTCGGCGTTGGCGGCCCGGATGACCTTGTAGACCGCGTTCTTGACGATGGAGATGGACAATCCCGCGGAGATGTCCTCCACGCTGGCCCCGTCCTTCTGGGCCTGCTTGACGCTGGAGTTCATGAATACGGTGCAGCGGGACCCCAGGTTGACCGGGTGCTTGGCCAGCAGGCCCAGCTTGGCAAAGTCGGCGATGGTGTAGCCCAGGGCCTTGGCAAAGGTCTCGATGAAGGAGCCGCAGCCGGAGGAGCAGGCCTCGTTGAGCATGATGGAGTCCACCGCGCCGTTGCGGATTTTGAAGCACTTCATGTCCTGGCCGCCGATGTCGATGATGAAGTCCACGTCGGGGTTGAAGTGGCGGGCGGCGCTGTAGTGGGCCACCGTCTCCACCAGCCCGGCGTCGCAGGAGAAGGCATTTTTGATGAGGTCCTCGCCGTAGCCGGTGACGGCCGCGCCCTTGATGGTGATGCGGCTGCCGCACAGCTTGTAGATCTCCCGGAGCTGCTCCAGCACGATGGCCACCGGGTTGCCCAGGTTGGAGTGGTAGTAGGTGTAGAGCAGTCCGCCGTCGGCGGTGATCAGCGCGATTTTGGTGGTGGTGGAGCCGGCGTCAATGCCCAGCCAGGCGGCGCCGGTGTAGGTGTGTATGTCCACCTCGGGGGGGTGCATGGCGTTGTGACGGGCCAGGAAGGCGTCGTACTCCTCCTGGCTGTCAAAGAGGGGGGGCATGGTGTCCACCAGGCCCACGCTGTCCACGCTCTTCTCCAGCCGGTCCAGCACCTCGTCAAAGGAGCGCTCGCCGTAGTCGGAGGAGCACAGGGCCGCGCCCATAGCGGCGAAGCAGTCGCCGTCCTCGGGGAACACGGCGTGGTCGGCGTCCAGCTTCAGGGTCTCCACGAACCGCTGCCGCAGGCCCATGAGGAAGTGGAGGGGGCCGCCCAGGAAGACGATCTTGCCCTTGAGCTCCCGGCCCTGGGTGAGGCCGGCCACCGTCTGATCCACCACGGCCTGGAAGATAGAGGCCGCCACGTCCTCCTTCCGGCCGCCCTGGTTGAGGATGGGCTGGATGTCGCTCTTGGCAAAGACGCCGCAGCGGGAGGCGATGGGGTAGATCTTCTCGTGGCGCAGGCTCAGCTCGTCCAGCTCGTTCACCGTCACGTTCATGAGGGTGGCCATCTGGTCGATGAAGGCGCCGGTGCCGCCGGCGCAGGAGCCGTTCATCCGCTCCTCCAGCGCGCCGCCGAAAAAGATGATTTTGGCGTCCTCGCCGCCCAGTTCGATGACCGCGTCGGTGTCGGGTATGTACTGGTTGACGGCGGCGGCAGTGGCGTACACCTCCTGCACGAAGTCGATCTCCGCCGCCTTGGCCACGCCCAGGCCGGCCGAGCCGGTGATGACGATGCGCACCTGCCGGCCGGCGAGCCGGTCCGCCAGAGAGCGCAGAGTCTCGGCGGCCCGCTCCCGGGCCTTGGAGTAGTGCCGCTCGTAGGAGCGGAACAGCAGCTTGTTTTGTTCGTCCAGCAGCACCACCTTGACGGTGGTGGAGCCAATATCAATGCCAATACGAAGGCTCATTCGGTTCACCTTATATCCTTTATCAGAATTCGTACCGTACATAATATATCAAAATTTGATTTTTTACAACCCCAAAGCGGCGAAATACAGGATGTTCCGTAGTCGGAAGGAATCTCCGTCGGATTCTGGAATGCTGTTGACAAATAATATTATACATAATATAATATTGGTGAAATGAAAGGAGGCGGCGTCATGACCTTTCCATTGGGTGCTCCCCTGTTGGATGCCTGCGTGCTGGCGGTGCTGGAGAAGGAGGACGCCTACGGCTACAGCCTGACCCAGCGGATGAAGGAGGTGGTGGAACTGTCCGAGTCCACCCTCTATCCGGTGCTGCGGCGCTTGCAGCAGAGCGGATGCCTGACGGTGTATGACAAGCCCTTCCAGGGGCGCAACCGGAGGTACTACGCCATCACCCCGGCGGGGCGGGCCCTGCTGGCAGGGTACCGGAAGGAGTGGGCGCGCTATCGGGGGCAGATTGAGGAACTTTTGCTGGACGAAAAGGAGGAGCGGCATGAATAAGGCGGAATTCCTGGCGGGCCTGCGGGACGCGCTGGCGGGAAAGCTCCCGTCCGGGGAGCTGGAGGACGTGCTGCCCTATTATGAGGAGTATTTCGCCGACGCGGGTGAGGAGCATGAGGCGGAGGCGGCCGAGGGACTGGGGTCCCCTGCCTCCGTGGCGGCCCAGGTGCTGGAGGGGCGGACGGGGCAGGCGCCCTCCGCAGCGTCCGCCGGAAGGCGGCCGAGGCGGCTTTGGCCCGTCGTACTTGGCATCTGCGCCGCCGCGCTTCTGCTCCTGGGCGTGGGCATCAGGCTGGTATTTCTGGCCCAACGGATGCCCGGCGCACCGGCGGCAGGGGAACGGCAGCCAGTTGCGGCAGGACAGGAGCCTGTGGTGGTGGAGCAGGACCCGGTTTCCACACCGCCGGAAAACAAGTTGGAGCTGGAGCCCTTTACCGCCTTGGACATCGATTGGGCATTGGTGATATCCGCATGGAGGAGGGGGACGGCTGGTATCTGAGTTTGACCAGCGGTGGCCAGGACGGAGACGGCACGCCTTACCGGCTGAACCACAGCCAGAGCGGTGACACGCTGGAGATCTGGAGCACACCGGAGAATATATCGGGTGACGGCAGCCCGAAGGGCGAGGTGGTGCTCACCGTCCCGGAGGGAACGGTGCTCAATCGGGCGGAGATCTCCATAGGCGTGGGCGCGCTGGACTGGAGCGGCTGCGCCGTGGAGGGCCTGCTGCGGGCCGAGAGCGGCGTGGGCGGGCTGGATGTGACGGCTCCGGTGGGGGAGGCCGAGCTGATCTCCGGTGTGGGCGACGTGGCCCTGAGAGCGGCGGGAAGCGGGGCGGACTACGCCTACCAGTTGACCACGGGCACCGGCGAACTTCAGGTGGACGGGGAGAAAGCGGGCCCCTTCTTCGCGTCCGGCGGCGCGGGGGACAGGGCGCTGACTCTCTCCAGCGGCACGGGGGACGTGTGCCTGGACTTTACAGACGAATAGCCCTTTCATGGAATTTTAATGTTTTTTACGGTTGCGGATTAAGAAAAACGTGTTATGATCTCTCCAGACTCGAACGAGAGGACGGAGCATATGACACGAGAGGAGTATCTGGCCCAGTTGCGGGCCCTGCTCACGGGGCGGACGCCGCCCGACGAGCTGGAGCGCATTCTGGCCTACTACACGGAATACTTTGACGAGGCGGGCCCCCAGGGGGAGGGACGGGTGATCCGGGAACTGGGCACCCCGGCCGAGCTGGTGGGCCGCGTCCTGGGAGCACAGCGGAGCCGGACGGTTCCGGCGGAGCGGGATTGCCCGCCGGAGGGCGCCGCCCGGGAGCGGCACGGCCTGGGTACACTGTGGAAGGTGCTGCTGGCCATCTGCGCCGCCCCCATCGCCATCCCGCTGATCCTCGTGGTGGTGGCGATGGTATTGGGCCTTGTCGTCCTGATCCTCGCCCTGGTGGCCGGAGTGGCCGTGGGCGGGGTGGTGGCCATCGGGGCGGGGGTCTTTACCGCCTGCGCGGGCTTTTCAGTGCTGTTCAGCGCGGGCCTGCCCACCATGATGTTCTTCTGCGGCGTCGGCCTGCTGTCCAGCGGCGTGGGGCTGCTCCTTATCGCGGGCAGCTTCCTGCTGGCCGGGCTGTGCTTCCGCGGCATGGCGGCGCTGCTGGGCCGCTGGCTGAATCGAAGGGAGGTGCGGGCATGAACATGCCGGCAAAGGTATGCCTGGGGGCTGGTGCCTTCCTGGTCATGTCGGGGGGGCTGCTGGCCATCACGGGCTTTGCCATGGGGGCACAGACCCACCTGGATCTCGACTGGGGCAGGGCACATAAAAGCGAAACGCCGGTGGATACCGGCGCTCCCCATGTGGAGGAGGGGACGGCGCTGCCGGCCTTCTCCCGGCTGGACGTGGATGTGAGCATTGGGGACGTGACCGTGGAATACGGCGGGGAGTACGGAATTTCCCTGACCGGCTGGGGCGGAATTCAGTTGGAGTATGAGCTGGACGGGGATACCCTCAAGGTACGCAGCGGGGCGGGTGCCTGGGAGCTGTCTGACTGGGAGCACGAGGTCGCGGCGGTGATCACGCTGCCCGAGGGGGTTGCCCTGGAGTCGGCGGACATCCGCACCGCTCTGGGAGATGTGACGCTCACGGGGGTGACCGCCGGGACCCTGGCTGCGGGGAGTGAAATGGGCTCCCTGGCGCTCTATGGCGTGGAGGCGGCGGATGCCGCGCTCGCGGTTTCCATGGGCGATCTGACGGCGGAGGGCCTGGCCACCCGCAGCTCTTGCACCGTGGAGAATGCTATGGGCGACGTCTATCTGGATGGGAATTTCCGGGGGAATACGGAGTGCACCCTGTCCATGGGGGATCTGGAGCTGTATACCGGAGAACCCATCGACGACTACGGCCTGGACATGCACCTGTCCATGGGAGAGCTGACCCTGAACGGCTCGGAACAGCGCCCGGTCATGACCAGCCCCGGCGGCCCTCATTCCTTGAAGGTGACCAGTGATATGGGGGATGTGCGGGTGGAATTCGGCGGATAGCGCTCTCTGTTTCAAAACGCGGCCCCGCCCTTGCGGCGGGGCCGCGTTTCTGCTATAGTAGAAAGAACGCGAAAGGAGGGAGTGGGGCAGAATGGAACCGCTGCAGCCGCATCAGAGCCGGTGGTACCGGCGCACCGATCCCCAGGGGCGGGCCTTGCTGGCCCTGCTGCTTCCCCTGGCCGGGGTCTACCTGTGCCAACTGGTCACCCTCCAGGAGCCGGCGGCGGCGTGGGCGTGGATGGGGAGCCACGCCGGTGCGGCGGGGTACACCTATCTGGTGCTGCTGCTGGCCCAGCTCCTGGTGACCACCCTGACCGACAGCCTGCTCTGCGGCCAGCTCCTCACCCTCCTGCCCTGCCTGCTGCTGTCCGTCGCCAGCCATCTGAAGCAGGCGGTCAACGGTGTCCCCCTGCTGGTCAGCGACCTGGCCATGGCGGGGCAGGCGGGACAGGTGGCGGGCTTCCTCCGCCCCGGCATGGAGCTGGGGGAGGGCACCTGGGGGGGCATAGCCCTGGCGGCGCTTCTGTTCCTGGCGGCCTTTGTCTGGTCCCGCCCGGCCCGGCCCCTGGACGGCCGGCGGCGGCTGGGCGTGCTGGGACTTCTGGCCGCCCTGCTGGCCTGGGTGCTGCTGAGTCCGGCCTCCGCCGTGCTGCTGGCCGGGGAGGAGGGGGAGGGCCAGTCCATGCGCAACGACCGGCTGGGCCTTCTGGCCGGGCTTTACAGCGCCGCACGGGAGAGCGCCATGGCCGAGCCGGACAGCTACAGCGAGGACGGCATGAACCGCATCCTGCTCCAGCTCCGGGCGGAGGCAGAGCATCCGGCGGAGCCGACGGTCAAGCCCAATGTGGTGCTGGTGGTGTCGGAGAGCTTCTTTGACCCCACCCGCCTGCCGGACGTGTCCTTTTCCGCCGACCCGGTGCCCAACTTCCACACCTTGGCGGAGGCGTTCCCCAGCGGCATCTTCCTGTCCAACACCTACGCCGGGGGTACCGGCAACGTGGAGATGGAACTGTTCACCGGCATCCCTTCCGCCTTCCTGGGGGCGGGGGAGTCCCTCACCGGCCTGGGCGATACGTCGGCCTACCGCCGTGTGCCTTCGCTGGCCCGGGTATTCGGGGCGGCGGGGTATGAGACCCTCTTTGTCCACTCCTACAACGACGAGCTCTATGACCGGGCACGCAATATCCCCGCCCTGGGCTTTGACCAGATCATTTATCAGGACGACTTCCTTGTGGACAAGACTTATGCCGGGGGCTATGTCTCCGACGACACCCTGGCCGACGAGCTGATTGCCCGCTTCGAGGCCAAGGGGGACGGCCCGGTATTTCTCTACGGCCTGACCATGGAAAATCACCAGCCCTACTTCGGCGGCAAGTTTAACACCCCGGCGCCGGTGGCGGCGTCGGCGGACAACCTGAGCGGGGAGGAGGCGGGGGTGCTGGACGCTCTGGTTCACGGCCTGACCGATGCGGACGCTGCTCTGGGCAAGCTGACAGACTACTTCGCCCAGGTAGAGGAGCCCACTATCCTGGTCTTCCTGGGGGATCATCTGCCGGGACTGTCACTAGGCGGGGACGATACGCTTTATACCCTCCTGGGCTATGTGTCCTCGGCGGATACCGGAAACTGGAACGCGGAGGAGCTCAAGCGGATGCACAGCACCGACTTCCTGGTGTGGAACAACTTTGGGGCGGAACTGGAGGCGCCGGCGGAGGTGAGCTGTACCGGCCTGGGGACGTATCTGCTGGGGTGGGCGGGGCTGCCCAAGCCCCTGTATTTCCAGTGGGTGTCCGCCGCTATGGAGGAGATGACCCTCTACCGGGAGCGGCTTTTCGTAGCTGCCGACGGCACCCCCTCCCACACGCCTCCAGAGAATTGCGAACCCCTGGTGGCGGCGTGGCGCAACATCGTTTATGACATGCTCTACGGGGAACAGTACATTACCGGCCAGCTCACCGGACAGACGGGGCTTTCATAAGATTTTAATCTCTCTTTCAGAACGGTTAAAGCTGGGACTGCTATTCTTTGGACAGAATATGAGAGGGGGCAGAATCCATGAAAAAGCGCCTGCTTCCCTGTCTGGCCGTGCTGTTTCTGCTGCTGACGGCCTGCGGGGTGGGTCACATGGGGGTGCATGCCCTGGAGGATATCACCGATGCGGATATCGTGGCCAACGAGATGGGATATTCGGCGGTTCTCTGGCAGAGCTACAGCGATACCTTCTCCTGCGAGGCGAGCTGGGAGAGCTTCCGCGGGGTGGAGTACCTCTGGACCCTGCCGGGAAACGAAGCGCGGACGGTGCACGTGACCTATGCCGAGCAGGAGTGCGGCGACTACCGGGTGGTGCTGGTACTGCCCGACGACACTGTGGTGGAGCTGGAGGAGGGGGAGAACACGGTGGAGGTGCCGGAGGGGAGCACCTGGATGGCCGTGGCCGCCGCCGGGGGCGGTGGGGCCTTCACCGCCCAATGGGAATCATAAATGACCCTAAAAAAGCCGCCCGCCGCATAATCGCGGCCTATTCAATAAAGATGCTTGTACGAGACAAAACCAGCGGGTAAAACATCAAATAAGAGACAATAATAAGTAAAAACGGGCGGTATCCCATGTAGTCCCATGGGATACCGCCTGTTCCTTTTTGTTCCATCGTAGTAGCGGTAAATTTGGGTAAAACCGTCCTTTATACCTCCCGGGGCGCTTTACCGGAAGACCCAAAAGTCCTTGTGGCTCTAGCATCTTCCTCTCTGCGCTCCTCGATGGCCTCTTTCAGTAACATGTCCTTGACCTTCATGAGGCGGATGGTGTTGGCGC